>Ga0208692_1000027_pt1 | contig 187119 bp, 190 predicted proteins | sample June2015DPH_20_1_3_FD_184721 | JGI IMG/M metagenome (GOLD analysis project Ga0208692, IMG submission 184721) | Peatland microbial communities from SPRUCE experiment site at the Marcell Experimental Forest, Minnesota, USA - June2015DPH_20_100... | ecosystem: Environmental > Terrestrial > Soil >... | reverse complement strand
ATGTTTTTAGTAAACAGTCGCCTCCCCCTTGTCACTGCGACCTGGCGTTCCAGCTTGCGCCAAAACGTCAGGCACCCCTTTTTCCGAAGTTACGGGGCTAATTTGCCGAGTTCCCTCGCCTAAGTTCCACCCGATACGTCTAAGGCTGCTCACCTAGGAACACCTGTGTCGGATCTAGGTACGGACACGGAGGATCCATTCCGCGCTCCTTTTCATTGGCTCGAGGAATCGGCTGAACCACCCTAAGACGGGCGGCTATTTCCCGCTTCGGCCGGTTCTCACCATTATGGTACTTCCCGGCCTTGACGGGTTAAATGGGGCGACGGCCCCACTCAACTTATCCCCAAGCGTCAGATCGCGGACTTGCGTTGCCGCGCGTACCTCCGTGGTACCGGAATTTTAACCGGTTTCCCTTTCGGCTCATCCGGTTAAGGGTTGCCTTAGGACCGACTTACCCCCGGCTGACGACGCATTGCCGGGGAACCCTTGTCCCTTCGACGGAGGGGATTCTCACCCCTCTATGGCTGTTACTACCACCGGGATCTACACTTGTGACCGGTCCACTGGATCTCAAAACCCAGCTTCCGCCCAGCCACAACGCCCGCCTACCAACACGACTATGCATCGTGTTCTAGGGTAACGGTACCTGGCTTAGCCCCGTTCATTTTCGGCGCCCCCAACCTCGGCTGGTCAGCTGTTACGCACTGCTTGGAGGGTGGCTGCTTCTAAGCCTACCTTCCAGCTGTCTGTGGTTGAGGACCGCTTTCTATTTCTACACTTAGCCAGGATTTTGGGACCTTAACCCTAGTCTGGGTTGTTCCCCTCGCGACATGGGAGCTTACCCCCCACATCCGTTTCCGGCCTTCTACGGCGCCAGCGAATTCGGAGTTTGAATGAAAAGTGGACCCTTTCGAGTCCTTGTTTTTCAATCAGTACTCTACCCCGCTGGCAACCTCCAGCCAGACTATCCTTAGAGATATTTCGGCGGGAACTAGCTATCACCGAGTTAGATTGGCCTTTTACTCCTAGCCCCAGGTCAACGGAGTGAGTTGCACGTCAACACCCATTCGGGCCTCCACCGGGCTTTCGCCCGGCTTCACCCTGCCCAAGGCTAGATCACTCGGTTTCTAGTTTCATTCCCGTGATTTCAGACCCTTTCAGATCTCGTTCCTCGCGTCTTGCGACGTTGCGAACTTGTCGGTTTCCCTACGGCTTCGAGCATCACACTCTTAGCCTCACCACGAAAATGAACTCCCCGGCCCGTGGTACAAAACGGAACGCACAACCCTAGTCCCCCCTCTTGCGTACTGCCGCGTTACCGCGGTTTCCTTCGGAGGGGATCTACCCTTTCGGGCTGTGCACAACTGTAACCACCTGATTTCAGGCTCTTTTCACCCCCCTTCCGGGGTACTTTTCAGCTTTCCCTCACGGTACTAGTGCGCTATCGGTCTTGGGGCATGTTTAGCTTTGGAAGTTGTTTCCTCCCAAATTTCTACGCCCATTCTGGGGCGTAGTACTCAGGGATCCCAACCCAAACCTTGCTCGATCACGTTTACGGGACTTTCACCCTCTGCGGTGGGCCTTTCCAGGCCACTTCAACTTCTCAAGCGAGGGTGCAGTCGGGCCCTATAACCCCACATTCCCACATAGTTTCCCATGCGGGTTCAGTTTGAGCTGTTCCCTCTTCGCTCGCTGCTACTGGGGGAATCTCAATTGATTTCTCTTCCTCTCCCTACTTGGATGCTTCCGTTCGGGAGGTTCCCGCTCCTTGTCGGAGCGCCGCAGGTTTCACCCGCGGCAGGAAGTCCTATTCGGGTATCTCCGGATCGAAGCCTGCATGCGGCTACCCGGAGCATATCGCAGCTTGCCACGCCCTTCTTCAGTGCCCAAGCCCAGCCATCCTTCAGGTGGCGTATCATGCCGAACTTACTATGGAACCCACACTCGTCTGGACGTTTGAAGCCTATGCACGGTGTTCATCATGATCATCCTTTTCGGAGTGAATGATCACTTCACCCTTCGCTTCCGAAGTTGCTCGGAAGCTGCATTATCGCATCTTGGCTCGCAGTCAGATTTCGTTTGCCTTCCAGTCCGCTCGAATTTACTAAGGAGGTGATCCGGCCGCAGGTTCCCCTACGGCCACCTTGTTACGACTTCTCCCTCCTTGTCTAACCTAGGCTCGACATGACCAATGAGGCCACGCCTCACCAGAGCCAAACTCGGATGGAGCGACGGGCGGTGTGTGCAAGGAGCAGGGACGTATTCAGCGCGCGATGATGACACGCGCTTACTAGGGATTCCATGTTCACGAGGGCGGGTTGCAGCCCTCGATCCCAACTGAGGATGGGTTTGAAGATTGCCTTCCCCTCTCGGGGTCGGAACCCATTGTCCCATCCATTGCAGCTCGCGTGTGGCCCAAGGGATTTGGGGCATACTGACCTGCCGTGGCCCGCTCCTTCCTCCCTCTTAGCGAGGGCAGTCCCTCTAGTGTGCCCGGAATCCCGAAGGAATCCGGTGGCAACTAAAAGTGCGGGTCTCGTTCGTTGTCTCACTTAAGAGAACACCTCACGGCACGAACTGGCGACGGCCATGCACCTCCTCTCAGCTAGTCCGGTAAGACCTTTAATCTGACCTTCATCCAACTGTCGCCCTTGGTAAGGTTCCCGGAGTTGACTCCAATTAAACCGCAAGCTTCACCCCTTGTGGTGCTCCCCCGCCAATTCCTTTAAGTGAACTGTCTCACGTCGCGTGATTTTTCGCGATAAATTTTTCGTGAGAATTCAGCCTTGCGGCCGTACTTCCCAGGTGGCAGGCTTAATGGCTTCCCTGCGGCACTGGGACAGCTCGTAGCCGTCCCAACACCTAGCCTGCATCGTTTACAGCTGGGACTACCGGGGTATCTAATCCCGTTCGCTCCCCCAGCTTTCGTCCCTCACCGTCGGGCGCGCTTTAGTCGGCCGCCTTCGCCACTGGTGGTCCTCCCGGGATTATAGGATTTCGCCCCTACCCCGGGACTACCGCCGACCTCCCTCGCCCCCAAGCCGAAGAGTATTCCCCGCAGCCCAACGATTGGATCGCCAGATTTAACGGGGAACTTTTCCGGCCGGCTACGGACGCTTCAGACCCAATAATCGTCCCAACCACTCGGGGAGCTGGTATTACCGCGGCGGCTGACACCAGACTTGCCCTCCCCTTATTCACCTGGCTAGTTAAACCGGGCAAAAGCCATCCTCAGCGGACGGCACTCGGGGTGACCCCGTCACGCTTTCGCGCATTGCGGAGTTTTCGCGCCTGCTGCGCCCCGTAGGGCCTGGGCCCTTATCTCAGTGCCCATCTCCGGGCTACCGCTCTCACGGCCCGTACCGGTTATAGGCCTGGTGAGCCGTTACCTCACCAGCGACCTGATCGGACGCGGCCCTATCCTCAAGCGAAACTAGCAAGCATGCCACTAGTTCCCTTTGGGTGAGGGGCCATTCCAGGCTTCCCCACCTATCGGATATTAGCCTCAGTTTCCCGAGGTTGTTCCCGTCTTGAGGGCAAGTTAGCCACGTGTTACTGAGCCGTGCGCTGCGCCTCCACCGTGGCTAGGAGACGCACAACTCGCATGGCTTAGTCCCACCCCGATAGCAGTTGGGTCCGCCAGGATCAAGCGGAGTTGGCAAGCTGACCGATTAGCTAGGACGATTTTTTGGAATAACAGCCGTTTAAAGAAATTGAACGGACTGGAATTTAGCAGAATGACTGCAAGCCAATCTTGGACCCAAACTTTCATGGGAGCCGTGAGGAACCCAAGTTTGTTTAGGCCTTCATCTCTGTTCCCGCAATTGGAGGTCAACATTTCATCCAAGGGCTCTAGCCCTGCTAAGTCGAGTTGACGCCGCCGCCGGGTTAATCGCGGGAAGTCGACTCATCGAAAGGATGAGTTGACAAATTATAGGTAGGCCTTCGGCGTTAATATAAGCATGCCGATGTTAAAGAAATGAGAATACGTTCCAAATCATTGAATCGAAAGGCATAGAACAAACCGGCCGACACTCCAGCTCCTAAGAAAAATGTGGTGGCTCTTTGGGGAAGAAAGAAGCCGACCTCATCATCGAACACGCAAAGCAGCTCATCACAGCCAAGGGGCACCGAGCCCGCCCTGCCATAGGCACTGAAATGGAAGACCTAGGAATTGTTGAAGACGGCGCCGTAGCCGTCTCGAACGGTAAAATCATGGCGGTTGGGAAATCGAACGAAGTCCTAGGCGATTACAACGCCGCTGAAAGAATCGACGCAACCGGCAGAGTTGTCATGCCAGGGTTTGTCGACGCTCACACGCACTTGGTTTTCGCGGGATCACGTGAGCGTGAGCTCGAGTTGAAAATTAAGGGTGCAGGATACATGAAAATCCTGCAGGAAGGAGGAGGAATTCTCAGCACCGTTCGCGACACACGCAGAGCAACCAAAGAAGACCTACTTCAAATTTGCAGGGAACGCTGCAACAACCTGATGCTCCATGGAACGACAACGATCGAAGCAAAAAGCGGCTACGGCCTGACCCTAGATGATGAAATCAAATCACTTGAAGTCATTATGCAATTGGACCGGGAGGGACCAACGAACCTCGTTCCCACTTTTCTCGGCGCACACGCAATTCCACCAGAGTACCAAGGGAAAACCGGAGAATACGCCACCCTCATCTGCGAAAGCTGGATACCTGAAATCGCGAAACGCAAGCTCGCCTCCTTCTGCGACGTCTTCTGCGAGAAAGACGTTTTTGAGATAGAAGATTCGAGGAGAATCCTCTTAGCGGGAAAACGCCACGGCCTCGTGCCAAGAATTCACGCGGACGAATTCTACCCGCTCGGAGGCGCAGAACTCGCAGCCGAAGTTGGAGCTGTCTCCGCGGACCACCTGCTCCACGTTTCGACGGCAGGACTGACGCGTATGAGAGCTAGCGGAGTCATCGCAACATTGTTGCCGGCCGCCCCGTTGACGCTTATGGTGAACGAGTATGCTGATGCGAGGCGAATAATTTCCCAGGAAATTCCGGTAGCCTTGGGCAGCGACCTCAGCCCGAGCTGTTGGCTAGAGAACTTCCAATTAGTCATCCAGCTCGCATGCTACAAACTAAGGATGACACCGGCAGAAGCACTCACCGGGGCGACAATTAACGCCGCACACTCGATCATGAAAGCTAACGAAATAGGAAGCATCGAAGCCGGAAAGAGAGCGAACATGCTAATCCTAAGCGCCCCTGATTTCCGTTTTCTCGGCTATCGGCTCGGCATGAACCTAGTCGATACAGTGCTAATAGATGGAAAAACCGTGGTGCGTGGCGGCCACCTCGCTTGAAATTGATGATGAAACTTAAAATCGCCATACTAAGGAGCTTTAGGTGACGGAATTTGTTGAAACTAAAGCCTTCAGTTGCAGACGTTACGGGGACGCGCCTACACTGCAAGAATTGGCAGATCGAAGGGCCCTACAGAATGATTCACAATGTTCTCGACCCAGAAGTTGCGAAGGACCCCGACAAGCTCATTGTCTACGGAGGAACTGGGAAGGCCGCGCGCTCCTGGGAATGCTTTGAGAAGATAACTGAAACTCTCCTGGGGCTAGAGCCGAACGAAACGCTGTTGATTCAGAGCGGCAAACCTGTCGCAGTTTTTGAAACACACGAGTGGGCTCCGCGCGTTCTCATATCTAATGCTATGCTCGTACCAAAGTGGGCCACTTGGGACTACTTCTACGAGTTGGAACAGAAGGGCCTGATAATGTACGGACAGATGACTGCAGGATCCTGGGCGTACATTGGGACGCAGGGAATTCTCCAGGGTACCTACGAGACATTATCATCTGTAGCGAAGAAGCATTTCGACGGATCCCTCAGAGGACGCTTTGTCCTAACCGCGGGGCTTGGAGAGATGGGGGGAGCACAGCCCCTAGCTGTTACAATGAATGATGGCATTGCGCTGGTGGTTGAGGTGAACAAAGCCGCGATTGATCGGCGGCTCAAGCTTGGCTTCCTAGAGGAATGGACTGACGATATCGACGAAGCCATACAGATGGTTAGGGCTGCGAAGGAATCTAAGAAGAGCCTGAGCGTCGGATTACTAGGTAACGCAGCTGATGTTCTTCCGGAATTGGTGAAGCGTGGGACCATTCCAGACATTGTTACGGATCAGACATCTGCTCATGACCCTTTGAACGGATACTACCCCGCCGGCTTGAGTAAAGAGGAAGCTGATGAACTTCGGAAAACTAACCGTGAAGAGTACCTTAGCAGGGCTAAGCAGAGCATGAAGGTGCATGTGGAGGCAATGGTTGCGATGATGCAGCGAGGTGCCATCGCCTTCGAGTACGGCAACAACATAAGGCAGCAAGCCTACGATGCCGGTTTCAAGGAAGCGTTTGCTTTCTCCGGATTCGTACCCGAGTACATTCGACCCATGTTCTGTGGAGGTAGGGGCCCATTTCGGTGGGCTTCGCTAGTCGGTGTAGAGGATGATATTTTCACAATTGATGATATGCTCAAGAAAGAGTTCGGTTACAATAAGGAACTTGTAAGATGGATCGATAAAGCTCGCAGCCAAGTGAAATTCCAAGGGTTGCCGGCTAGGGTCTGCTGGTTGGGTTATGGGGAAAGAGCAAGGTTTGGCAAGATCGTCAACGACATGGTCGCTTCCGGAAAACTTTCTGGCCCAATATGGGTTGGCCGGGACCATTTGGACACCGGGAGTGTAGCGTCTCCCCGAAGGGAAACCGAGAACATGAAAGACGGGTCGGATGCGGTGGCTGACTGGCCAATCCTAAATGCGCTGCTGAATGCCGTTGCAGGCGCGACATGGGTTTCCGTCCACCACGGAGGTGGCGTCGGCATCGGGTACAGTATCCATGCAGGAATGTGCCTGGTCTTGGATGGGACGAAGGAAATTGAGAAGCGCGCTGAACGTGTTCTAACTACTGACCCAGGTTTGGGCGTTGTGAGGCATGCTGACGCGGGATACGAGTCCGCTATCAAGGTGGCGCGCGAGAAGAGGATTAGGATGCCAATGCTGAAGTGAAGCCGCGCCTGTCAAGTTGGATAAGTGTAGTTGACAGTGTAGCCGTGTGACGCACCCCCAGCTGAGAGGACTAAGCCGAGTACGAGGCCGCCTATCAGCCCGAACAGATGGGCGAAGATGTTCACGCCGGGCAGCAGGCTACTTTGAACGAAGAGTAACACGGCGTATACCAAAGCGAATCCCATGTGCTGTGCTCTCCTTGCCACGGCCACATAAGAGCCTACGAGGCCGAAGATCGCGCCGGAAGCCCCTCCCGAAAGCGTTGCCGCGGGCAACAAAACCAATGTCATGACGCTACCTAGCAGGCCGGACGTAAAGTAAATTGTTAGAAACTTCGGGGCTGTGAAAGTGGTTTCATTGAGCCGCCCGAAATAGTATAGGGCGAACATGTTGAAGATTATATGAGTGAAGCCAAAGTGAACAAACATTGAAGTAAACAACTGCCAATAGAAACCCCCCAACACCAAGTCGTTCTCCTGCGCCAACAGCTGACAAGTTGAGGAGGAGCAATCTCCCGCGTCTCCGCTGATCAGCATCAGGATGAAAACCAGAAGGTTGAGAATTATCAGGACAAATGTCGGGGACGAGAAGAAACTTCCTCGTCTCCCATAATCGGGACCGTAACCAACGAAGTTCAAGGTTGAACTCGATTGGCTGGGCATCTTATTTAAGTGGGTTTTCGCGCTCGCAAGGGAATCCGAAATACTTCTGTACTGCGAGGACAATTAGAATTAGTGGGTTGGCGAGTTGGTGAGCGACTCCGGGCCCTGTGTGTAATGGGCCTGAGGAAACTCCACCCACATGGCGGACGCGTGGCACTGTGAGGTGCCAGCCGAGAGGTTGGGTTAAGGCGCAGAAAAATACCTCCGCTAGCCGTGGACTATGATGCGCTTGCGTTGAGGAGGCTGGCGGTAAGGGTGAAATGCCTACACACGCTGTGAAAGGGATAATAGGCGCCCGTGAAAGCCGCCTGAGGCGCGGGTATCCCGATTAGATGAATGTCGCCTAAAACAGAAGGTGGGTTACGGCCAACACGCACAACCCCCTATTCAACTCATGGAGTGATGTACTTTTCCATATCGTCGTGCCGAAGTAGCACCTGAAACGCAAGTAATCTCTTGGCACTTCCATGGATCGATTTGTATTGTCGAGTGCCCTATTCTGTTTCCAACGGATTCCTTTCGTGAATGGGCTAACTCAGGGTTTCCTGAGGTACAGACGCCTGCTCTACGATCTTGCGCCGGAGATTAGCGGACAAAGTACGCTACGAGGGGAGTATTATGATTATATTTCTGCTCTCTGGACTTGGCGGTGACGCGCCGCTTCTATGATCCGGGACTCGTCCCACATCCAGTCGAAATACCTTTCGTAAACTCCCACGAGCAGCCTGTTTGTGGTCCAAATAGCCAAGTCAAAGCCGCGATCAGTCCTTGCGTCGTCAGGCCTGCTATCGATAACCACGAGTTGCTCACTGTCCACTGTAACGACGGTAACTCCTGCCGGCTTCTTCAAGTTTCTTAGTTCAATGACATTTGAAATCTCACTTGCTACACGTGCGTTCTCTTGAGAAATCGGCGCTAATATCCGTACTACAGCGCCTCTTTTCCTTGCCTTTTCCAAAGCTTCTGAGTGGGTTTTGTAGACTCGGATCAATCCCGCTGCAGACGTACAGTAGCCAACCTTCCTCGCGTCCATGAACATCTGATTCAGTTTGTTGATGACATTCTGTCTGCCCTCAATTTGCCAAAACTCGTCAGCAGTCTTTGGAATGTCCCGTTTCACGAATCTGCCCGACTCGTAGGCTATCGAAAGATCTCTCACCATCGCCTCAGAGTCCGTCACATCGCGCGCGAGCTTCGTGACAAGTGGAGCAAGACCCTCAATCGGAGATTGGGCAGCATAGAGATCAGGCTTGCCAGGTATTATTCGTACGAGGTTTTTTTGGACTAGTAGCTTGACGGCACCGTACGTCTTCGTTCTGGGAACCTGGGCGAAAAAGCTGAGTTCGCTTGCCTTGATGGGGCCCATCCTGATCAGATTTAGGTATATGCGTGCCTCGTACTCTGTCAGGCCGAGACGCCTTATCGCCGCTATTTCTGCTTCTTCCGCCAAAGTGCATTTCCCAGACCATGGCCAATAATGTGGACCCTTGTATTCGTAAAGAAAAAGGCGTCTAGTGGCATCTACATACCGAACATCATTCGGGAGCTCTTCGCGGAAAGCTTTTGAAACAATAATGTATTACTCCAAGGTTCATCGCGCTGGACTACTGACGTACCCATGAATCTGATGCCGATAATTGATACCGCGGCCGTCTTGGTAAGCCTGTTTTTTCTTGTTGTGGGGTCGATCTCGGACCTCAAAACTAGAGAGGTTGACGACAAGGTCTGGCTGTTTTACGGTCCCTTGGGGGTAGTGTTAACCGCAGTCAGAGTCGTTCTTGACCCGTCACTCTTCGTGTTGGTAGGCATTTCATTCGCAATCGCGTTCATTATCTCGATGGGCCTGTTCTACTTTGGCTTAACCGGCGGAGCGGACGCCAAGGCAATCATCTGCCTCGGGTTAACGTTGCCGCTGCCTCCAAGCAGTTGGCATCCTTTGATAGGATTTGTCCACCCATTCTTCCCGCTAGTCGTTGTAATCATGAGTTTCATATCTTCTGGATCCATGGCTCTATGGTTTTGCGTGAGGAACACAGTGTCCTACGCAAGATTGAAAGGCAGAATGTTTAGTGGATTCGAGCATGAAAGTATGTCAAGAAAGGCGCTTGCATTTGCTTCAGGTTACCCGACCAGAATTGCTAACCTACAATCCACGTTCTACTTGTACCCACTCGAAGAAGTGACCCCGGCAAGTGCCAGCCATCCAGGTGAGAGACATTTCAAGTTCTTCGCAGACATTGAAACCGATCACGGCCAACTTGTATCTCAATTCATCGACGCTGCTAAGACTCTAGGAGTCAATGAAACGGTGTGGGTGACACCTGGACTGCCAATGCTTCTCTTCATCGTGATCGGCTTGATAATTGTTCTAGTATTCGGCGACCCTATATTTGGTACGATTTTGCGTTCTGTTGTTCATTAAGCCTAGAAGTAAGGCCCTCAGAGGATTAGAAGAACTCGGCTTCTGCTTTTCTCATCTCCTCGTCGCTACTGGCCAATGAATATGCTTCGAGTGGCTCCGCGTTGAGACTTAGAAGAGTTTGACCCCACTTGAAAAGCGAGAGCAATTGATTCGCTCTCTCGCTGAAACCCATTATGTAGAGGCCGGCAGCAAGAGCCTCGATTGAGGATAACTTGTGTGGTTTTGCGTAGTTGACCGGGTTCGATGCAAGCAACGTTGGGAGCCGCCTGCTTAAACCGGGCAAGCGAGCCGAGAAAGTAAATCGAACTTTTTCCCAGGAACAGTCAACCGCAACTAAACCGTAAAGAACAGCTTCGACTCGGTCTCCCGGAAGCAGGCATTGGCTAGCGAAAGGATTCAGGACAAGAGACTTGCTTGGGATTTGCCGTAGCCGGTGCAAGGGTGTTGAGTAGCCGAATCTTGCTAGCTTCGCTGCGGTGCATTTCCTTGGGTCGTCCTGCTTCAAAAGGAGCACGTATGTCCTTGGGGCCGAGGAGCTCGAATGGTCGCGCAAATCTCGCGCAGGCTTGCTGCTACAGCAATCTCCTTTCGCGTATTGCTTTGTGGCACATCGGATCGTCTAGAACCTTTGGTATGTGATCGAGAAGATCGGTTGGTGTAAGATGATAGCCGTATTCTTCTTCGGCGAGGTCGCCCGCCGCACCGTTTACGAAGGCTCCCGCGACTGCCGCTCTGAACCCTCCGACGCCCTGCGCCATTAATCCAGCAACTATTCCTGAGAGAACGTCCCCTGTTCCACCCACGGTCATGCCAGGGTTACCTGTATCATTCAACTTCACACTGACTCCATCCGAAATTACGTCAGTGTGGCCCTTGAGAAGTACAACGGCACCACTTCTCGTAGCGAAAGCTCTCACCTCGCTGGAACGAACCTTCAAATCTCGGGATGGAGGCTTTCCGAAGACCGCTTGAAATTCACCTGCGTGTGGGGTCATAACTGTCGAGTTATCGAAAACCTTCTTCTTGACTACACCGAGTGCCTTCAAACCATCAGCGTCCAACAGGAGCGGTTTCTTGAGCTGTTGCACGAGTTGGATGATTTTGCGAGCCGCGGAAATCGTTTGCTTATCCAAGCCTAGGCCTGGGCCTATTGCTATTGCATTCGCCTTCTCCAATTGCTCTCGAAGGATGCGTACGTGCGTGGGCTTGAGATTTGCGCCGGGGAGTTTGATTGTGATCAGATTTGGAGAGATTGACGAAATTGCTTGGGCTGTTCTTTCCGGTGCCGCTACGAATACTAGATCGGTGCCTGTTCGATAAGCGGCCAGCCCCACGAGTGCAGGGGCTCCGGTAAATATTTCGCTCCCACCTATTACCAATAAACGTCCGAATTGACCCTTGTGCGCTTCAGGAGACCTTCTAACTACTGCGACATCAACATCTCCTGGTCCGGCAAAGACAGCGGCCTCCGGAGGTATTCCTATGTCTGCAGCTTTGATTTCGCCACAGAACTCTTTTGCCGTCGAAAATCCCTTCTTGATTGCATGAAGAGTGACTGTAAGATTGGCACGCACAGCATCGCCCAACACCTCACCCGTATCAGATTCAATCCCGGTTGGGACATCTACGGCGATTTTGTAGCCACGAGACTCATTGATTACCTCAACAGCTTTGAGAACGGGTTGACGCAGTTTCCCTCTGACACCGGTCCCGAGAAGTGCATCAACAACTACGTCCGAGTCCGATTCGGATAATGATGAGGAGTCACGATACTGGTCTATCTTGACGGTTGTGGACATCGATTTGAGGGCGCGCCAGTTCTGAAGGACTGCGGGATCTGAGATTGATTCCTCGCTACCCACGAGCTTGAATGATATGCGGAGGCCTCTTCCAGCGAGGTGCCGCGCGATAACCATTCCGTCGCCCCCATTTCTACCGGTGCCACCATAGATTACAACGGAGCTACCAGCCCCAAACCGGGCGACGATTTCGTCAGCCACAGAACGCCCTGCATTCTCCATTAATTGTAGTGTAGACACCCCTAAGTACTCTGAATTCCTGTCGAGAATGGTTGCTTCGAGGGATGTGATCGCGGGGTTTGGCGTGGTCAAAACCTGTCCTGGATGGTCACTCCAAGCGGTCTGGTAAATGTGTTGGGACAGAAAGCTGGCTCCTTGAATCCAACACGGCAACTTGTTTTTCCAACGTGGCCTTGACGTTGAAACGATTGTGATTGCTGATTTCGTTGATTTCCTCCAGACGGCGAATCTGAACCAGCAGGGCCGTTCTCTTGATTGATGCCGGCAACGAGTTAGGCAAATGTTTTTAGCGGTACCTTTACCATCAAGCCTTCACGAGGTTCTGTTATGCCGCTAGCTTTCGTCCTGATTAATGCTGAAATAGGCTCGGAAGACGAAGTAGCCGGAGAAATGCGCAAGCTAAGCAATGTGAAGGAATCGTACGTCGTCTACGGCGTCTACGATATTGTTGCGAAAGTCGAAGCTGACTCCATGGACAAGCTAAAGGAAATTGTTACTTGGAAGATACGCAGGCTCGAAAAGGTCCGCTCGACACTCACAATGATTGTTGTAGAAGGAACCTAAACTCTTAGACAAGAGTCGGTCCCGGCGAAATACCGACTGGGTTTCTACTTGTGAAACTGCACATTGGAATTGATGATACAGATTCTACGCGAGGCGGTTGCACCACATATATCGCAGCTCGACTCGTCGAAAGACTGTCTAAGATCGGTGCCAAGTTCACAGACTACCCCAACATCATTCGCCTAAACCCGAACATCCCCTACAAGACACGTGGGAACGCAGCAGTATCCTTACGGCTCAATATTCCAGACGAACTCTACGATTCAGTTCAAGAGGAGACTATCGAAGAGGTAGAGGAAAACAGTTGGTTAGGGAGAGTGGGGACTGATCCGGCAATCGTCTTCCTTAAAGGCAGACCACCCGTCAAAATTAGGAACCTGTCCCGTAAAGCTCTGATAGATGTTGTTAGCGTGCAGGAGGCGCAGGAAGCGCTCACCCGCTACCACGTGACGGCGGTCACATACGGTTCTCGTCTAGGCTTGGTTGGCGCCTTGTCCGCGATCGGCCAAGAACTCGATGGCGACCATACGTTCGAGCTGGTTGCCTACAGGGAGAAAAAGAACTGGGGGACGCCAAGGCGCGTCGACCAGATGTCGGTGAAGAGAATGGATCGGCTTACCGCACCTCGAACGTTCAATAGTTATGATTTTGATAATGAACGAACGCTAATTACGCCACATGGCCCGGACCCAGTGCTTCTAGGTATTCGAGGAGAAAGCCCGCGCGCCGTTGTGAACGCGCTTCGCATGGTGAGAATTCGAGAACCAGTCGAACGATGGGTTGTGTTTAGAACAAACCATGGAACCGACGCGCATTTCAACGCTACACGGTTGAACGGTCAAATTAGACCCTTTATGACTGCCGTTCTGAAGGGAACCGTCGTTGACAAACCCGAACGTATCACGGGAGGCCACGTATTCTTCACGCTCAAGTGCGACGAGTTGAGAGTTCGCTGTGCAGCCTTCGAACCCACGGGCAGATTTCGGGAAATCGTGGCGAAACTGATTCCAGGAGATCAAGTCACTGTCTTAGGAGGCTTAAGAAAACATGCTGGCTTCCCGATCGCACTGAACTTGGAAAAACTTCAGATCCACCGCTTGCAAGAGGATATCAGAATTGAGAACCCAACTTGCCCACGCTGTAACAAACATTTGAAATCATCCGGAAAAGGGCAAGGCTTCGAATGTACCAAGTGCTCGTTCAAAGCACCAAACGCTAAGAAGACCTCGACCCGCAATCATCGGTCCTTAGAAGCAGGCCTCTACGTTCCCGACAGGAAGGCCCAAAGGCATCTGACCAAACCGCTGTCACGTTATGGATTGGAAAAGAAAACGCAGAGCAATGGTCCTCCTGTTGGCAAATGGCACGACCCGTAAGACGACTAAAGCACTGTACCGAAGTCGACGACCGGTGTCGACTCCATTTGCAAAGTGGGAAAATGGTCGTAAGTGAACTAATGCCGAGGTCTCTGGGTCCAGAATCGGTTGAAGACTCAGCCGTATGAAAAAAAGGGGGATTATTGGACCCTGACTGGGGATGGCTGGTAACAATAGTGCTTTGGCGTGGGTAGGTACGAGTATATGACTGGCGGAGGTTGATATGCGTAGGCTTGTGGCGGGGCTTGGTAGTAGACCTTCGGAGGTTGCGGAATCATACATTGAGTAGGGACGTAGCAGGTGGCAGAGGCACTCAACGGGGGTCTCTCTCTACGCCAACGCTACTAAGCTCTGAGGGGGACGAAGGATTCAGCCAGGTCTGCGGCACCGTCAGGAACATGATAGACGCCCTGTATGAGGCGCTCCCCCAAGTTAGGGCTCTAATAGACGCTGGGAGGATTCAGCTGCAGGACTTTGAGCATACTCGATACAACGGCTGCGAAATAATCTCTTAGTCATCTTCAAGCTTCACATTCTGAGAATAATCACCGGTTGGAGGCTACTACTCTACATGCCGGCATGTACAAAGGCATGTACAGTCTCCTGCGAAATCCATACCGCCCTAGGGACGAGTTTGTCATAGTCAGTGGTATATGACGCGCAAGGTTTATTCGCGATGTCGCGAGGTCTCGTTGCATAAGTGAATCAGAAATGTCGTACTATTATGTTCCGAGACCGCCGGTTCCATACACTGTCTACGTACCGCAGCAATGCTACACGGCTGAGCAACGTTTAGCCCCCCAGCCTCCGGAGGTCTTCTATCAACCCCCGCCTCAGTACTACTGCTATCAGCCTCCTGCCACGATGCACGCCTATCAACCCCCGGCCCAGGTCTACCAGCCTCCGCCCGAGTACTACTTCCAGCAGGCTCCGGCCCAGGCATACGCCTATCAGCCTCCGGCCGTTAGGGTCGGTGAATCTGGTGGATATGGCGCATATGGCGGATTAGGCGGATACGGCGGATATGGCCGATATGGCGGATTCGGCGGATATCGCGGATTCTGGTGAACGTTCTATCTCCAGGCCTCTTTGCGCGCGGCTTTCACGAGTTCTAGGACATTTTCCCACTTTACTTTGGGTTCCAGATCATAGGCTGGAGCTATAACGAGGTCCCCCTCCCTACCGACTGTTTCAATGCGTTCTTTAGCTTCTGCTTCAATCGCGCTGGGCGAGCCGTAAACCCAAGCAAAGTAACATGTTCTCCCCACAAAACTACACCACCCACCCCCCCTCGCCAAAAGAAGTTGTCATAGAGCCAAGAATTTCTTTATTCTTTATTTCTTTAGATAGATACATGTAACCAAGATCTTTCATGAGGATGACTTCTCTAAGCTCATTACCTCCGCAGAACGGTCAGCGATGGATGTCACAAGTTGTGATGACTTGCATGCGGTGCTTTGACGAGGGTCCGCGCGAACATCAACTCTTCCGGATTATACTTTGATATACAGACAGACGGTATAGCTGACCCTCCCCCTGGCGTGCGTTGCAATGGTACGGAGGCTTTTCTCATGGGGCCGGTTGTGGAGTCATAAGGATTTCATGCGTCTCTGGACGAGTGAAACAATCGGTGCCTTCGGGCGGCAGGTTACGGCTCTCGCTTTGCCAACAGTAGCAATACGTCTGCTGAACGCTGGCCCATTCCAAATGGGATCATTGAACGCCCTCGAAGACCTTGCCTTCCCGATTTTTGGCCTCTTCATAGGGGTCTGGGCGGATAGGAAGCGCCGACGGCCGATTATGATAGCTGCGAATGTTGGGCGAATGATAGCAATGGGATCAGTTCCGCTGGCATTTCTATTTGCGGTGCTCCACTTGTACATGTTGTACTTGGTCGCCTTTTGTGCGGGACTGTTCACGGTTTTCTTCGACATATCCTATCAGTCATACCTCCCAACTCTAATTGAAAGGTCGGATCTGGTCGAAGGCAACTCGAAGCTCGAAACAAGTCAATCAGGGGCACGTGTTGCCGGACCAGCTATCGCTGGTTTTCTAATTCAATTAGCTGGGGCAGCGACGGCAATAGCTGCAGATGCTCTCGCGTACCTAGCATCGGCCATACTGATTTTCTCGATAGGGAAACACGAGCCGGCTCCTGAAACCAACCTGAAGCGGAATTTCATTCTCGAAATTAAGGAAGGAGCGAGGGCCGTCTTCGGAAACGCCATACTAAGCAGAATTGCTGCTTGCACTGCCACATTGAATTTCGGCAGCGGCATATTTTTCGCGGTTTTTCTTCTTTTCGCGTATGAACAACTAAGACTCTCACCCGAAATTGTTGGGTTTATTTTGGCCTTTGGGAGCGTCGGATTTGTGTTGGGGGCTGTCAGTGCCTCCAGGATCGCTAGGACATTAGGGTTGGGGCGAACTCTAGTCGTTTCTATTTTCGTTAGCGGAGTTGGATTGCTTGCGGTCCCTATTGCGTTGTATGGGCCGGCCATACCAATTCTGATCGCGCTCTGGTTCTTTTCGAATGTGCTAATTCCGGTTTACAATATCAATCAAATAAGCCTGAGGCAAGCGATCGTCCCAGACCGCCTTCAAGGACGAATGAATGCAACAATGCGCACGTTCGTCTGGGGAACTTTGCCAGCCGGTTCATTTATAGGAGGAATCATCGGTGATCATCTCGGAATCGTGTGGGCCCTGATCATAGGGGCACTAATCTCGATACTAGCAATGGTCTGGATATCGTTCCCGCCCGTGGTGTCGTTGCGGGATATCCCTGCAGGACCAATAGTTTCCTAAGAGTTAAATGCGACCCTTTCTGTAATGGACAGCTCAGCAGAGCATTTCTCGAAATCTACTTTCCAACCCTTCTCGTCGTCATAGAGTTCGTCTGAGATTGACTGAGTCTGCCTGCTTGCCCAATCCATTCGGACCGAAGAATAGGACTTCAAGAGGCCGTCTTTGGCCATGTGAGAGAAGAAGGCAAATAGTTTAGGTAACTGCGATGTCAACATCCACGTCTGAACCATTAGCGTGTTCTGACGTAGAACCTTAGCTGCACCGAGCACGAAGAATAATCGAGGGATTAGCGAGAAGAACTTGTCTAGGTCCTTCTTGTTATTGAACTCAAGCATGATCTCGTGATAAGCGGACACCTCGGTGGGAAACGGGTAAACCTTGAATAGGAAATAGTTAGCCACGCCCGAGGGAACTAACTTGTGATCGAAATGGTACTTCACACACTGCGCTGTCATTCCTGTAGCCCCAGCGATGTCGGCGAAGCTCTTGCGCCCATCCGTTTCCAATTCTCTTATTATCATCATGTCCTTCTTGTCGAAGGTTGACGAGTAACTTTCCGGGTCGTCAAAGGAGACGGATTGGGATTCTTCAGCTAGAGAAACGAACCATTCTTCCCAATCGAATTTCCATGTGTTAGTCTTCGGATCGTAGTAGTCGAAGTCAGGGAAGTTGGGAATGTGTTCGCCCGTGTAAATTATGTTGAAATTCGTTGCCAGGTTTCTGTTAACGAGTTGTTGGACATAGGCTCTGAAATCTCTTAGGTGCTTTACAGGGACTAGCTGAATTGAGCGATGCGTAAAGTTTCCTTCGCAGAAGCCTATTGACCGCCATAGGTTGGGGGCTTTCAATGCTCGGGTTACCTCCTCTTCACATCCTGGCGAAGCTGCCACTAGTACGGCTACTCTAACCAGTCCTAATTTGGAGACCTGCGGAATCAGCCAAGCTACCTCATGAAAACTGGATTCCAATTTTGAGATTCGATGGTAAACGGAGGTAAACGGCATCTCTATCCGACGCGCGACTTCAAGAAGGTTTCTCGGTCCATATTTCCACATGGCCGAGAATATTCGTATGTTTGTCGGATCTAAGTACTTGGCAATCCTGCTGTAATGTTTCTTCGCGTATTCGTATTCGTATTCATTATCAAGGCTGACCGACTCAGTTCTCAACAAATCTGTTCAACTAGACTCGTAGCACGTACTGCTTCGTAAGGCCGGTACTTGTTCAACGCCAACATGGAGGGCTGGCACTTGAAGGAAGGACGTTATTGCTTGCCCGTGCAGTTCCATTGCAACTCTCTTCATTATGACACGTGAGACTTTCTCTCCGACTAAATCGGTCAGCACTTTTTCCATGGCGGAACAATGTTCACACACGACTGATCTCTTCTCCGAAGAGCCGTTCGCGTCGGGGCGGGATAAAAGGTTCTACACAGTGCCACTAGAAATTTGGTAAAAAACATAGTTACCACTACCACCAGATAGACAGAGACATGTCTATCCTAACCCACTGAAACTCCGAAAACTCAGGAGTTTCTACGTGGAACCTGTCCCGAACTTTGGAGCATCATTATTAATCGCCGCCGTGTCCGCCAGTGCCAACTCCCGTTTTTGTTCACCTCACTTGATTCTATTGCCAGAAAGGACACGAAGACAGGCCTGTGAGGAGGATATTTGCCTTCCGCTTATGGGATGCCTAGCCTTTAGCTTCGGCAAAACCTAGGGTATTTGCGAATTTGCAGGCCAATTTTCTGCATTTTTTTCAGTTATTCATGGTACAGCAACCAATTTCCTACCTTAAACTTCCTGTTCAGCACATTTTCAGGCGTTGGGCATGATGCTACTCAATATTGTTCATATGTGACGTAAAGTGGTTGATTCACCGGCGTTTCACCCTATTAAGACCTAAAATCTTAACCATCAAAACCAGTGGCAAGCTCAGCCGATTGCGAGAGCTGCTAATCTCCATGAACATTTCCGTGGCAGCATTCGGAAACGGGATGGAAGAAAGAAAATGGAGATCGCCTCGAGTAGACTGCACAGGAGAAATGCCACCAATAATTGCGCTGGGCTTGCAACATAGTTCTTGATCCGTAATATTACAACCATGTCATTGCCTCCTGGAATCTCGTTGCATAAACGATGAATCGTCGCGAACCGATCTTAGCGCATCCGGCTGTCGAGCTGTCATGAAGCCTTATGCCGGCAATATGCTCCCACTCACGGGGAAAACGCCGTATCTTTGTTTCAAGCCTCAGTGAAAGGCAGCAAGGTCCCAGAATATGTAGCCCCATAGGCTCACGTGCAAGGAAGCAACCTTTTCTTTTCGATTCCCTTCCTTGGTAACCAGTCAAGCAGTTAGTTTGATTACCTGGGGAATAATCTCCTGGAATACGGCCAGTGCATCACTTTTGTCAACTGAGATGGCTAAGTGGCCGTTCCCCACTTTAGCCACGAGGACGTAATCCTTCTCGAAACATGCAATAACGCATTCCAGCTTCCCCGCCTTGCCTTCCGGCGTCAACCGTTCTGCCATGCCGGTCATGAAGAGTGGGCCTAACTTCATGAATGCCCGATCCTCAGAGTTGGCTGTGTGACTCTTCACGCCCAGCCGCATCTGGGAGAAAACAACAGACTCAGATTCTGTAGACAGTGCCGCCCATCGAATCTTTGGATGCAATCGGAAGACTTCGTCAGGGGTTAACAAATGAGATTCCTCGGCCTGAATGTCAACGTCTCTTCAATTAGGACTTTCTCTGTTGGACAAGCTGGCATATTCCTTCAAGCGGATTAGTCTTGTCTTACCTCGCACAGTGGAGTATATTCTCCTGTCATTGCTTATCGTCGTCCCAACTTACGAGGCGGCTTATCGTGTCTGTGGATTCTCCCTGGACCGTTAGAACCATGAGGTATTTCTCGTGAATCCTGCCTTCTCCCAACTGTAAGTGTGTGTTGTCCCGAATCTGTGGCGCATCAAGTAGGCAACGCCGCGGTCGACGCCTGAGTCGATGAGTTTGCTGAAGAAATTTCCGGACGCAGTGTGGGTGAAGCTGATTTCGTTTCGAGTCCCGATCCAACTTTCTCAGAAGACCTTTCCTTTCGTATCGCTCGCAGACTATCATCTATGGGCTGCAACTGTTGGCTTCGTGGTCGGACTTATCTGGAAAAACCCCTTCGTCAGGGCAACCAAAACCCACAAAAAGCACGCAAGTCTTTTTGATTTCTCACTAGCGGGGTGGGGTAGCCAGGTTTAACCCGCAGAACCTTCCCGTGCGGTGGGCTCATATCCTGGCGAGAAACCCTGAGATTGAGTTGAAAGACTCCTCAAGCGGTGGTTCGAAAGGCCACGCGCCCGAACATCCACCCCCCGCTACCAACCATAATTCGTTTCCACCAATTCGAACTAATCAGATCATTGCGAAGACTGAAATATGCCGTTCCGGAGGTTTCATTATCCCCTTAACCTAGAGTAACAGGTTAGCTGAGTTAATTGTACACACCTTACATGCCACGTCCCGGAAGACCCATTGGTGTAACAATCCTCACAATACTGCAAGTCATTAGCGGGATTGGAGACATAGGGCTCGGAATTCTACTTATCTTCGCCTATGTTGTGTCTACGGCCCTCGTAGGTGGAGGCTTCCTTGCCACGGCGCTCCTGTTGCTCGGTTTTGTCGCATTCGGCCTTGGAATTCTTTCGTTCGCGCTAGCGTACGGCCTTTGGGCCGGGAAAGGATGGGCGTGGGGCCTTAGCATAGTAGGGGCAATCATTGGACTCATCTTTGGAGTGCTAAGTCTGGTGTCAAGTTTAGTTTCTGGAGGATTGACGCTGGAGAATATCGCAGACCTAGTACCAATCATCCTGTACCTACTCATACTTGTGTACTTGAGCACTCGCAATGTTCGAGCCTTCTTCGGACGTGCCGGAGGAATCGCCTTCGGCCGGCAAATGGTCCCGGCGCCAGGAGGCCCACCATACATGCCGCAAACTCAGCCAACCTACACCCAACCTCCTCCTCAGCAAGCGTACTATCGACAGCAAGAAGTATATCCCCAGTCAACGCCCTGGGCAACAATCGCCTGTTCTTACTGCGGTGCTCCTAACCATCCCGCTGCAAACTTCTGTGACAGTTGCGGGAATCGCCTTCGATAAACAGCTGCACTTAGTCAGATTTCACTAGACACCTTGATTCGAACGGGCGGCAGCTTATCGCCTCGAACCGTTTGCTCCTGTGTATTGAGAGCAGTTGGGGGTGCCACCGGCACATCCCTGTGGAAATCGAAACTCTCGAATCTCAAAATCATGGCATGATTGCAGTACTTGCGAAACATCGGAAGTTCTGTGGCATACTAGGCGCAGAATCTAACCGTTCGTAGGGTTGTTCGAATTCACCGCAAAGATATGCTATACCCTACCGGCTGCGTGAAGCGACGGATTGTTCAGGATATGTGAGGAGTTGCACGGATGCTTGAAGCAATTATTACCGAACCGTCGCCGATGTACCAGAATGGTGGGGCATATGTATTGTCAAGGGGGTCTTTCGGTTGCTGTCCCTGGTTGAATGGAGACACTGTAGCGTACACGGCGGAGTAGACGCTCTCTCCTTGGGTTAGGTATGCAACCATTTGGATAGAGAGATCATCTATTAAGCCAAATTCAAGGGAAATCGACCCGTTGCAGTAAATTACTGACGAAGCTCCCGCTGTAACAAACATGGGTGCAACCGCATTGCCATCACTCGAGAGGAACATCAGTAGCGAGACACCGGTCAGAGTTTTTGGCCCGAGGTGATTTGTGAAGAACTCCGAACTTATTCCAACAATACCAGTGTTGGCATTTAGCCAGCCTTGTGCGAAATCGGCTGGGTATTCGTCCTGTACTCCATCGTTCACTTTTTCTCCAACCCACCAGTAGGTGACGTGCTTCCAGGTGAAGCTGTCAGTTCGCCAGATCACGACGTTGTAGTTCTTCATCCGGGTTAGGAGTAAATCGACGGTCACTTGGCCATCGGTTAGGTATGTTACGTTGTATCCTGCATGCGTCAAGTACCAGACAGCATTCTTGCCGTATTGACCCATAGGATTTGTTTCGTTCAGAGAGGACAAAATCAGGGCTTGGCCTTTGGGAATAGCATACCGCGGAGGAAGAGCGTTAACCCCCATCGGAACCGAGAGCATCAACAGTATCAAGATGGCGATGAGTCGTTTCATGAACCCACATACCTTTCTTTGGTTTCAAATGTGCCGAGGACAAAACTGTTATTCACCGTGACTGCAAAATTGAGCTGTGCTTTAGCAGGGAAATTGCTGAGTTTGTCGCAATTATAATGCGAACGATCGACATCCAACTGAAAGTTCCATTCAAGCGGTCTTCATAAGGACAGCATAGTGACGCCTGTATTTCTTCCTCGGTATCATGAAGGTGGCAATCATTTTGAATCCGGAGTGTTGTGCGAAGTCTCTTATTTCTGACACTGAAAAGAAGCGCACATAGGAACTATCAACATACGTTTGAACGTGGGTGCCTTTAGGGGCTTGGTACCTTGACGGTTCACTCGGTGCCGACAGCTTGGAAGACTTTGAGTAGATAATGTAGATGTCTTTTGAATATAGCACGTTTGACACCACCTGCCCAACAGAAACTCTTACGATCAGCTTGCCACCCAGATCCCACGATTCTGTGATTGCCTTTCCAAGGTCGCTCCATACAATTTGGGAGACTCGCTCATAATCAAAAATCAGCAACCCTTCCGGTCGAAGTAAGGAGTACGTGTTATCCAGAAATCGTTTCACCTCGTCGTCTTTCACAGGAATAGACCAGTTTAAACAGAGAGCCGCATCAAAGATTCCGTCGGGACAACATTCATAGTAGCTACCCACAACAAAGCGCGGGTGAACCTTCTCGTGCTTGGCCCTTCTTCTGGCAAACCGAATATTCTGTTTCGAAATATCAATTCCAGCAGCCTCAAACCCTAATTTCGCTAGCGCCCTCACGTGGTACCCAGTCCCGCAGCCTAAGTCCACTACAGATTTTGATCCATGATTCCTCAAGAAAGAAGTGATGAGCTTAATTTCGCCCTGCCAATCCCGGCCTTCTATGGATTCGTAGTAAGCAACGAGCTGGTTGTAAAGGGGACGATGCATTAGCTCGGATGCGCGGAGGAGTTCTAATATAGATTGTTCCTATGGCTGCCCGTCGAAGTGTATGTCAAGAAGTATCCGTAAGGTATGCTTCCCGGCAGCGGAATACATCGTATACGAACCTTATCTTGGATTGCATTTGGCCTATCATGCTATGAGGCTCTGTTTTTCGGAACAGTCGAGATATCAGAAAATAGACATAATCGATAACGATGCTTATGGTAGAATGTTATTTCTCGACAATAATCTCCAGCATACGGCGTACGATTCGCGGACTTTCAACGAAGCCCTCTGCAGTACTGCTAGAAGAAATCGAGTGGCACGCGTGGTTGTGCTAGGGGGCGGTAGCGGGCAGACGGTACTGACACTGCTTAAATCACCCTCAATCAAGCGTGTCCAGGTCGTTGAGATTGACGCATTGCTTGTCGAATCTTGCAGGAAGTACATCAAGGGGGCAGATCGGGCGTTCAGAGACCCGAGGGTTAGAATCTTGATCAGTGATGCTTTCAAGTATCTTCATTCCACGGACGATGGATTTGATGCTGCTATCATCGATCTTACCGAGAGGCCTTTTGGTTTCCGGAACAATTCGGCCACACTGAAACGATTGTACGCGGATATCAAAGAGAGATGCAAAGGTCGTTGCAGTCAGTACGTCGGATCGTCAGTGGAGCTAGCTTACAGCCCGCGAATGAGGAGCTTGGCAGATAGGGTGAGTAGACAGTTCCTCTCGAATGTGAAATATGAAGATGTCTTCATCCCATCGTTTGGTGCACCCCATACATTCATGCATGCGGGATATGAGATGTGACCCCGCCAAGTGAAAACGTTGGTGGGGCGGGAGGGAATATCATGACCTTCCCGGCCATTTTGAACCCTCGATCACCGGTGTACTCGCTGTTCAGTATTTTTGGTCCCGAGACCGGTTTCAAGGCGAACTGGTTTTCGCTATCTTAGACCAAGTTGTCCCCACGATGGGTAGACTCGTGGCCTGGACCACCGCCCCTAGGCCAAGTAGGGACAGGCTACTCGCTTAAATGCTTCACAGCCTGATCTTCGGTTTAACCGCAAACTTGTCGCCAGCGCTTTCCCTTTTCCGGCGGATGTAACCCAGGTATTCGAAGGCGATTAACGCCGAATTGCGCACGTCCTCATCTTCATCTTCAATCGCTTTCTTCAGATCTGGAACCACTCCATCGTCGCCTATGGAACTCAGTGCTACAGCCGATTCGTGTCGGACGATTGGGCTCTCGTCATGAAGCATTGCCTCAACCAACGCGGGTACAGCAGAACGGTAACCTAACTGGCCCAGGGTGAACGCAGCCTCATGCCTTGTAAGCGGGCTTGCATCTTCTGCGAGGACCACACACAAAGACTCCACCATTTCCTCGCTTCCAATGTGCTCAAGCATACAGACTGAGTGAACACGCAATAAGAGAGGGAGCCCCTTCGAGTTTTGGAGAAAAGATTTGAAGTATGAAAGATCCTTTCTTTCGAACGCTTCTTCCAATTTCGCTAGCGTTTTGTAATCGTCGTCCCGCATTCGCATTTCATCCATTTCCAACCAACCTGTGCTGGATAGAAGCCCCTCGCATGCTGAGTAAAGATAAAGATTCTCAATGATGGTAACTGCGGAGATTTCGCGTTCCTTGACGAAGGAATGACTGCAACTACAATTTTTTAAACATCGATTCATGCCTATAGTGGTTGCGAGCCATCTTCTGGGCGGTAATTGTTTGTTTCGTTCATCGGAGAGAGTTGGTGCGGGCATCTTCAATGCCGCGTCTGCCCCGGTCCGACTACAGATTTTGCGACTTCTCTCAACGAAGGGCTCTCTACAGTACACGGAGATAATGTTCCAGCTCAAACTCGACCCTGTGCGCGACGCTGGGAAGTTTGTTTACCATCTCCGAAGCCTAACGGACACCGGCCTAGTCACGCTTGAGAAGAAGACGAAACGATATGAGGTCACTGAACTCGGTCGAATGATTGTTTCCTTCTCCAGAGATTTGGATGAATATGTGAATGTAAAGCGCGGAAAACTATACGTCAGATCTTCCAGGCTTGCCATAGAGGAATTTCACAGGAACAAGATCGCAAAATCACTGGTTGTCGAGGCGGGTGTCCCACAAGAGATTGCGGATGAGATAGCTGCTGAGGCTGAGGATAGGCTGATCAGGTTGAAGACGGCGTATCTTACCGCACCCCTGATCCGTGAGTTCGTTAATGCGATCTTAATTGAAAAGAAGTTGGAAGAGTACCGCCACAAGCTCACAAGGCTCGGTATGCCAGTTTACGATGTTGCCCAACTCATCAAAACTGCGGGCGATAAACAGCTTAGCGCGGAGTATGTGCAACGTTCCTCCGCAAGGTCAGTTCTATCGGAATATGTTTTGCTTAACTGCCTTCCCCACAAACTGGCGGACGCCCACCTATCAGGCGAAATTCACATAGCAAATTTGGAAAATTGGATTCTCACTCCAAATGAGATAATCCACGACATTCGCTACTTCCTCAGAAACAGTCTATTCGGAATGTTGCCACCTGATTCATTTGAGGCGGCGCTTGCCCTAGTCCGTCAAGTGTTAGAAATTGGAGCGGGTGAGGTTTCGGGGGAGCAGACAGTTGAGTTCTTCAACACCTTCCTATCTCCATACGTCCGGGGAAGAACGGCGGGGGACATTTCAAATGGTCTGTATTATTTTCTCACTTCAATGCGGAGGGATATCCCTTCGAGTAGCCCCCAAGCTGGCATTTCAATCTCAATTGACTTGATCACCCCCGAATTCATTTCGCAGGAGGATGCGATTGGGCCAGGGGGTAAAGCGGCAAGCAAGTATTCAGACTATGGTGAGGAAAGCCGCCTGTTGGCGGGTGCGACAATCGAAGCGTTTCAGAAGATGTCGCAATCGAGGCCCCCCATTCTCCCCCACCTGGTAGTAAGGGTTGGGCGTAAGGCGTTGAGTGATGAGCGGGCTAGAGCCATGCTTGAGAAAGCGCACGAACTAGCGGCCCAACGAAGCATACCCGTGTTTCAGCTTAGTGAGGATGGAGAGAAGAGCAGTTACTCCGGCACGGGGCTCAGGCTGGGCGATGAATGGACTAATCACTGGGACGCTGATTGCGTCAGAACAGGTAGCATGGACACCATTTTCTTGAATCTACCTAGGATCGCCTACCAGGCGAAGAAGAACGATGGAAAATTCTCAGCACAACTCAGGGAGACGGTCTCGCTCACTGTTGAAGGTTTCAAAGTCAAGAAAAAATTCATCAGCGAACGCATGAAACAACCACTTCTGCACCTATTGGCTGGAGAGAGTGGGACCGCACCTTACTTCTACGAGAAGAATTCGTCCTACAATCTCTCATTCATTGGCCTGAGTGAAGCCGTTGAAGCCCACACGGGACTTAAGATGGAACGAGATGGGGCGGCGGCAGACTTCGGGTTAAAGATATTGCAAGAAGTTTCGAGCCTGCTAAAGTCTGCTTCGGAGGAATCAGAAATGCGTATCTCCGCTTCACAAAGGCCCGGAGACGAAGCCGCGGGAAGGCTTGCGGAGTTGGACATTGAGCAATATGGTAGGGCAGCGATCGTAGCGGACGGGTCTCGAGGGCTATTCTACTACACCGACTTACCGACCATCCCGCTGACAACCAAAATGACTATCGATAGCAGGCTTGATTTGGAGTCGAGATTTCAATCCGCGACGCCTGGCGGCCACCTCAGCTTAGTCTGCATCTCGCCTGATTCGACGGCGCCCGCACTCATGAGACTTACAGCGAAGGCATTTGATTCTGGTTGCAAGTTTTTGGTTTATACATCAAACTATTCAGCGTGCAGTGTCTGCAACCACACTGATCCAGGAATAACTCCGAAATGCAGCAACTGCGAGTCAGACAAGATCACGCATCTTGGCAGATCTTCTTACGGTCTGCTACCATTCAGCCTCTGGCCTGAGGCAAAGAAGAGAAGTGTGGAAAGGCGGGTATCCTACACGGTATCTAACTAATGTAACGTTGGCTACTTCTCTCCAAATCCGGAATCACTTCAACATCTGGCGACTCCGTTGGGACATCGTGAAGTGAGATTTCGGGGAACATGACACCCGGACCCTTCGAAGCTATTTGAGTAGCCGGATGGTTTGGGCCGAATGTTTCCAGTGATACGTCGTACACTAGCCTTCGCACATCCCCCTCTTCCACATATCCGAGTGAATGCAAATACTCGTGGAGCAGAATTGAATAGACGTATGAGTTTATTTCACGGAGAGAGCGTGCGCCATGCGTCACCGTTTCAAGAATTGTCCTGTTCATTACGATGCCATTCGTTCCCATAGTGTGGTATCCGCCGATGTGCTTTGGGAGCTTGGCCAGATAGAGCATCAGCCCAGCTCTACGTCGCCCTAGCGAGCGTTCTGCTGATTTCTTGACGAGTTCGAAGACGTCACTAAAGTCACGAGAAGAGTCCAAACGTTCGATCATTGTACTCATCTTGTTCAACCCCGAGCTATTCTTCCTTGTCTGCTTTTTCGAGCAGACCCCTAACTTTCTCAACGAATGCCAAGTATTCGCCGAGGATTGTCTTGCCAATTGGAGTAAGGTCGTACAGGTCGTCTGATAGCTCGGCGATTAGTTTGTGTGCTCTCAGAAGGGGGACGTTTTCGTAGATGAGTTTAGGGTTTATTCCTTCCCTGAAATTCTTCTTGCCCTGAGGGGCCTCAAGCAGTGGGAGGAGCATTTTCACTCGTGTTTCATTACATAACAGGTCCATGAGTTCTAGTGCTTCCCGAAAAGCCCTTTCTAGCCCTCGGTCTCGCCAATTCAGATGTTCGATTACGAACTTGCCTGAGTCAACCGCGTCGGGGAACCTGGAATCTATAGGGTTGGAGTTTACCCTAGACGGGTAGACTACGACAGCTTTCGAGTTCTCGGCCTCGTCTATTACTCCCAAGTCTTTCAGTAGCGCTTCGTCAGGCGCTCTTGTTTCACAGAAAACTGCAGTTACAGTGCCCCCTTCGACTCCGGCCAGGTCAGGGGTGAACCGATGCGAATGCTTCTCGGGGTCGTAAAGAATTGGTCCGACAAAGGTATCCACGTCACCGCTCTGGGAAAGAACTCGGGCGGCGTGAAACTCCTCTAAGAGATGTAGTTCACTCTCGTCCTCATCTGTGCGGAAGTCTTCTCGAAACGCCGTGTAGTTCACTACGTGCATGGGCAGAACTCGGCGTTTTCGCGAGGATGGGAGTACTTCTAATCGCATCTCCGGTCTGGTAATATGTTGAGGAAAGTCCTCATATAAGCGTTACCTTAGGTAACACCATGCCTACTTTAGCGCGCCAAGAACCAGCCCAATTAAGCTCATTCGAACTAGTAATCCGTACCATACCTGTTTGAAGTATTTCGCATGTGGCGTATTGTCAACGCTGTACTCGATTTCGTCGACCCTGGGGAGCGGATGCATTATGATCATCTTCGGTTTAGCCCGGGTCAGGTCGGCCGCGCTGAGCCTGTAAGAGCCGCGCACTTTTTCATAATCTTCCAGGGAGCCGAACCTCTCCTTCTGGATCCGGGTCATGTAGAGTGCGTCAACTTGGGGCATTACTTTAGAGAGTTCCTCGAACTCCTGCACTTTGACACGTCCACTTACCTCCTCTAGGACTTCTTTACGCAGCCTCAACAAGGGAGGGGACACTAGGTAGAGGTTGATATTGTAAAGAGACAGGGCGTAGGCTAGAGAGTGAACGGTGCGGCCGTACCTCAAGTCGCCCGCGAGAGCGATGTTCAGCCCGTCAATCTTCCCAAGCTCCCTGCGAATTGTGTACAGGTCAAGCATGGCTTGAGTGGGGTGTTCTTCTGCACCGGTACCGGCGTTGATGACTGGGACGGATGCGAAATCGGCCGCGAGCCGAGCAGCCCCTTCCAGTGGGTGACGTATTACGAGGATGTCAGCGTAACTTTCCACGACTCGGACCGTGTCTGCTAGGTTCTCCCCTTTTTCAACTGAGGAAATTTTCGGTTCCGCGAAACCAATGCAATTTCCACCATGCCGGTACATTGCTGATTCGAAGCTTAGCCTGGTCCTAGTAGAAGGTTCAAAGAACAACGTGGCCATGATCCTCCCGTCTAGACCATGGGATCCCTTCCTCGCCATCGGCTCTAAGGAATCAGTTGTTTTCAGAATGTAGTCAATCTCTTCACGAGAGAAGTCTTTGATTGATACAATGTCTCTTCCCGCAAATTCCATTAGCCACGCGCCAGAAGCCCAATGTTCCCACGACTAATAAGCACCTATTCCCTAGTTCTATCATACGCAGCGTCCAGGTTCGAAGTAGGTTACGTTGCCTAGCCTCTTGGCATGTGGAAATAGTTGTAGAATAGGATTTGGCCGTAAGCTATATTTCAAGTCGGGATTGTAGGATGCCGTTCGAAGATCGCTGAGGAGACGCCTTGAAGAAGCGTTCTCTCATTTCTTTCTAGAAGCCCGCATTGAACTCTACTTTTTTCAGGGTTAAATAACGGTTGGCAAACATTGGAGCAGTTGAAAGGTTTTGCAAACGCGCCAAGAGCTGTACGTTAGGAAGATTACGAACGGGACAGTTATCGATCATATAACGCCTGGTTACTCGCTTGACGTTCTGAAAATTCTTGGAATAAATGGGAAGGATGGCGAGGTTGTAAGTGTTGCGATGAACGTCGAGAGTAAGCAGCTTCAGCACAAGGATATTGTCAAGATTCAGAATAGGGAACTGAAACCCAGCGAGGTTGATAAAATCGCATTAATCGCACCCAACGCCACTATTAACATAGTTCGGAATTACGATGTATCTTCTAAGAAGGTAGTTGAATTACCATCCAGCATTAGAGGAATCATAAAGTGCGATAACCCTTCGTGTATATCGAATTCTAGGGAACCAGTGGAACCAAGGTTCGGGGTGGACCGGCGAGAACCAATCCGCCTGCGCTGCTCATTTTGCGGTCACGTTATGGAACGAGAAGATGTCCTCAAACAGTTCTGAGTTAAAACGGAGTCATGACCATTGGGCAAAATAGCGCTACTCGCGGACAAGCCTACCTCCGCATACTTCAAAGTGACAGGAATAAAGAACAGCTACGCCGTGAAGGATAGGGATGAAGCTGAGAAAGTATTCAGAAAAGTCCATTCCGACGAAACAATCTCACTTATCATGGTCACGGACTCCGTCATGGAATGGATCCAACCAATTCTCGAACGAACCAAGAAGGAATTCCCATTGGTCGTCACGATACCCTCCAAGGGAGGGCCAAAGGCCCAAGCGGATGTGCTAGCGCAATTAATCAAGCGAACTGTCGGAATCGAATTGAAAATGTAATGACCTGAATCAATTGGTAGCCCGGGGGAGAGGTTCGGACATTTTCTTGATGCCTTTCGAACTCCCGTCGGAGGGTCCAAAGCCCTCTATGCTTCTGCGGGTTTGAACTGTCCACTACACCACCGGGCTACGCTCTGCTGAAAATCTACGCGAACTATCTAACCTTTTGTTCGCCTTGGGGATGAACACATAACCCAGTGGACATCTCAATTTAGCGAGAAGTGTCGCCCTTGAACGCGCTCAAACCAATCGGATCGGAACCCGCCCTGCTGCTGCGGCGACGCGGTGAGAGGGTGGTCGTCGTCGGCGACCTTCACATTGGCTGGGAGGTCACGCTATCCCAACAAGGAATCCACATTCCATCGCAAACCGGCAAAATGCTTCAAAGGCTTAGGGCAATCATTGAGAAGGAACACCCCTCACGCATTATCATGCTAGGCGATGTGAAGCATAGCGTAACCGGCGCGGAGTTGGAAGAATGGAGGGATGTCCCAGAATTCTTTGAGGCGCTGCTGAAGTTAGTTCCCTCTGTAACGGTTATTTTGGGCAACCATGACGGCAACTTGGAACCGCTGACACCGTCGAAGCTTGAGATTGTCTCTCCCACGGGCCTAGCGCTCTGGGGACGGTTTGGGTTGCTGCATGGACATGCCTGGCCCTCCCCGGAAATATTGGGATGCGAGACACTAATTCTAGGACACCTTCATCCAGCGGTTACCCTCCGGGACGCTTTGGGATACAGGTTGACCAGACCAGCATGGGTTACGGCTTCTTGCGATCCGAAGAAACTGCTTCGAGGGACCTTGAAGGCCGCGGGAATTCAACCTAAAGGCGACCTTGAAAAGATTCTCAAAGAAAGGTTTCATGTTAGACTCTCAGCGACACGTTGCGTCTTCGTCCCGCCATTCAATGATTTCCTTGGCGGGCGTCCAGTGAATTCTCGGAGGATTGAAGAAACACATGCGGGCGAACGCCTTGGGCCCGTTCTGAGGTCGGGTGCAGTTGACGTTGAAGATGCAGAGGTGCACCTACTGGATGGAACCTACTTGGGACACGTTAAGCAACTGAGACAGTTCGGGTAGTTTAGAGGTGGGTGGAAGAGCCATCGCACGTCTGGCAGTACCATCGCCTGTGGTTCGCTGAGTAGTACAGGTCCCTACCGCAGGTGGGGCACAAAGGTGTCTTTGGCGCTGGTGCAGGAGCTGAAGGAGCAGGCATGCCCATCTGACCCGGAAATTGACCCATCGGTCCACCAGGCATTGGGCCACCCATCGGTCCACCAGGCATTGAGCCACCCATCGGTCCCACAGCAAACGGACCACCCATTGGTGGACCTGCAAACGGGCCGCCCATTGGCGGAGGTCCGCCAAACATAGGCCCTGGAGGACCACCGGCTACACCTACACCCGGGACTGCTTCACCCAAAACTGCGACGGGGCCATATTTCGCTATAACTTCGCCAAGCCGGCCGTATGTCATGAAGAAGAAGAATGCTGGAAGTAGCAAGACTACCGTGGGGAAGAAGGACGCCGGTGCAACTAGAACCAGGAAGACTGGGATTAGGAAGAGAACCGCAAAAAATAGCGCTGCACTTCGTGCCTTTTCGTATCGGCCCTTGTTAATGTTGCGTACGGTTCCGAAGTAAACGATTGCAATGAAGATCAGGACGGCTAGAAGGCCTATCGCGCCAAAGCCCAAGTAGACGAACCAGCTAGGGGTAAGCCCTACGCCAGGGAATGTCAGGATTAACAGAAGCGGCCCAATCAACGGTATGCTGACTAACCACACGGGCAAGACGGGCGGGAGTATGACCGGGAATGGAAGGTAGGGTGAGGCCAATAAGCCGAAGGCACCTATCGTGAGGACAATTATGAACCAAGGAAGGGTCATGAGAAATACGAGCAAGTACCCAATCACAGCGTAATCGTGTGCCCCGTTGACTTCTGGGGGCCGAATAACAACCGGCTTTGATCTGTCTTCTACAACTGCAGGAGCCGGCAGAAAAACAGGTGCGGGTTCCATCTTGAAACCTCAGTAAACACTAAACTTCGGCTAACGAATCACATAACAATTGTCACATTCTCAGTAGGCAAAAACATGCTTGAATTGGGAGCCGTAACGGTCCGGGCGCAGGTTAAGCAAGCACCAGTTAGTCAAAACACGTTGACACCAAGCTGTTGATTTATAGGGGGAACGTAAAGATGAACACTCATCAAATTCAGGGCGGACCGGAAACGTTTATGTGACCTCTGAGCGGCTTATAAGCGAAAGGTAAGAAACAATGAATTACGTTTACTTCGCCGCACCGATAATGGTCCCGATAGAGTGCCAGCCTCAACCGCCTTTAGTGTTCTATCCGGTAAATAACGTCAGATTCAGGTTCCCAATCCCTGTGCAGTATGCACCGCCGCCTGTAGCGATACTATAGAGAATCACTCCCGCTCACTGGGCCGCCACTAGCCGGCTCTGGTAATCGACATTTATTTGGTGGACCGGGCGGGATTCGGACCCGCGACCTTCCGGAAGCTTGGTGAAGAACTTGCAAACCGGACGTTCTTTGGCCCAGCGAACACTTGGCATACCAGGCTGAACTACCGGCCCACTTTCTCTACAGATTCTGACTCGAACCTTTAACCCTTCCCGCCTCCGCGCAGATCAGATGAGCGAGAATTCTTTCACAGTGATTTCTGAACAAGATGCTCAAAGTTGGGTTAAACTTGCTCACAATCGTTCGAAGGTGAGTTCCGTTACGTTCTTTGCGTTCTGCAAGGAGGTCAGGCATTCTTCACATACCTTCTTCTCAAATTCGCCCGCAACGAGCGACTCCTCGTCAAACAAGGGCATAGAGGTTGATTGAAGAGATTGCGCGGTAAACTTCGCCTTCCTTGTTGCAGGTTTCCTCTCGCAGATTTCACACGTACCAGGCCCGCTTCGCCTCAGCATCCGATCGATGATTCTAACCCACCATCCTTCAACCTGATTATCGTAGGAATTCACGCCTCTACTTCAAAAATGAATTGTTGAGGGCCGCCGGTGGGACTTTCACGTCGTTTTGGCGACGCTTTGAACCCACCCCGTAGGGTCCACAGCCCTGTACCCCAAGGAGGGTCTATACGCTACCAAGCTTCGCGGAGTTTAGGACTCCTCTACGCTACGGCGGCCATCGCGAGACCGTCCAGGTCTGTTCTCATATCAACTTTTCCAAGTTGCCAGAGTTGAGTGTTCATGCGAGCCGGCTGAGCATCGAACACCTTTTCTTTCTACACCTATTTCATTGCTCGTTGTGGAGAATGGTTCTTGATCAGGCTTGGGATGCATGTTTCAATTTCGGGAACAATCGATCAAGCGGCCGATCGCGCCCGCGAAATAGGCTGTGACACGTTTCAAATGTTTACGAGGAATCCCAGGGGGTGGAAGTACAAGAAGCTTGACCGCGGGGAAGTTGGAGAATTCAAGCGGAAGGTCGGGTCGTACAACCTAGCTCCCGTCGTAGCCCACATGCCGTATCTGCCGAACCTTTCCTCGCCTAAGAAGTTGATTTACAACAAGTCGGTAAAATCGCTTAGTGGTGAGCTTGATAGGTGTGGGACGCTAGGAATCCCATACATTGTGACGCACCTGGGTAGTCACCTCGGTGAAGGCTCCGACATTGGCTTGGAGAAAATCGTGGCTGCAATTAACCGCGCACTTTCAGAGAACCCGAACGATGTCATGCTCCTTCTCGAGAACACCGCGGGCACCAAGAACAGTATGGGCTCTTCTTTCGAAGACATTAAGAGAATCTTTGATCGAGTCGAGGATAGAGAACGCGTGGGGGCCTGTTTCGATACTGCGCACGCGTACGCAGCCGGCTACGACCTGCACTCACCACGGGGCGTCGACGACACTCTCGGGAAATTCAATTCTGTTCTGGGTTTTAGCATATTGAAGGTAGTTCATCTGAATGATTCGCAGGTCGGTTTGGGTTCGGGCAGGGACAGGCATGAGCACATAGGCTTGGGATACATTGGCGAACAAGGCTTCAGGGCGTTCTTCAAGCATGAGGCGGTTCGAAACCTCCCCTTCATCATGGAAACACCTATCGATGAGCGCGGCGACGAGAAGGAGAACATGCGAAAAGTAAGGGAACTGTCAGCCTGAGGAGAACTGTCTCAACATAGCTTCGAGTTTGTGCGCGAATGCTCCGCGAGGAAACACGGCGCTGATTCCAGTGCGCTGCGCTTCTTCCGCTAAATTGCTGTTCACATGCGAATAATACCCGACCACCTTACAAAACGGGCTTCGGGCGAGAACTTCCAGGCCCGCGAATTTTCCCGTTGCGGCGTCAAGGCTCACGATGGCGACTTGTGGCGTCGATTGCTTGGCTTCTTTGAGAAATTCATCTAGGTTGTCGAAAACCTTTACGGGGAAGCCAGCCTTCGTGGCGGCGCTCTCTATTCTTGATGAGAAGAGAAGGTCGGGCTCGAATAGAATTAGTTGAGCCATTTGCATCAAGCCCTTCTCGAAGCCTATACTGTCGGCAACTAAGGAAAACGAAATTGATTAAAGTTCGCCCGGCTTTCTACCTGAGGCAGCCATGATATTCAAACAAGTACCCGTTGGCACCTTCCAGAACTTCTCATACATTATCGGAGACGAGAAGACTAAGTCGGCTGCGCTGGTCGACCCTGCTTGGGAAGTTGATAATTTACTGGCGTCATGCGAAGAATTGGGTTTGAAGGTTACTTTGGTCATCAATACGCATTCTCACCATGACCATATCGAAGGGAACGAAACGGTCGCTAAACGTACAGGCGCAAAGGTCGTCATGCACGAGAAATCCCCCGTCCGAAAGGATATTTCGGTAAAGGACGGCGACACCATTGAAATTGGATCGTTGAAGCTGAAAGTGTTCCACACACCTGGTCATTGCCCAGACCACATCTGCCTACTCGTAGACGGAAAACTACTCACAGGCGACACTTTGTTCGTTGGCGAATGCGGCAGAACAGACCTGGCTGGTGGAAATTCTGGAGACCTGTACGATAGCCTAGTAGAGAAGATCCTACCCTTGGAGGATACAATAGAGGTCTACCCGGGCCACGACTACGGAAAAACAACATCCTCAACTATTGGGTTCGAGCGCAAAAACAATTACACATTGAAAACACGCACACGGGAAGAATTCATCAAGTTCATGGCTGAACCATAAGCCCAAAGGCGCAGAGAACAGACTCGTGCAAAAAGCCGAGAACGAAGAAATTCTCAGAAAAATCCTTCGTGCCATAGGAGATGTGCCGAAGAACGTCTATTCCCCGAGCGACGACACTTTCCTAATGCTAGACGCCCTCGCAAAGATACCGATCGAAGGAAAGAAAGTTCTCGATGTCGGGACTGGTTCAGGTATCCTAAGCCTATTTTGCGCAGCTCGTGGAGCACATGTCACGGCTACGGATGTTAACGAGTTATGCTTACAAACTGCACAGATGGCTGCTGGAGCGCTGGGGCTGAGCATTCGATCAATATTGTCAGACATGTTCTCGAATGTTCGAGAGCAGTTCAATGTAATCATTTTCAACCCCCCGTACCTGCCCAGTTCAACAGTTGAGGATAGGACCGTTGATGGTGGGCCCGATGGCACGGCCTTGTCAAAGCGATTCTTGAGAAGCCTGGCAGGCCACCTTGAAAGGGATGGAACCGCTTTGTTATTGGTCAGCAGTTTGAATGATTCAGCTTCCCTATTCTCTGCGGGAATCCCTGAGTTTCAATATGAGGTAACGGCGAAACGTTCACTATTCTTTGAGGAACTCCAGGTGCTAAGTGTTCGGTTTCGAGATGACCTCGCCCGTTAGCGATTTTATCGCAAGGTCGTCCTCGTAGAACTCTTTCTCATTAACCATTTTCCTTCCGGCGTAGCCCTCATGCAGGTCATGCCAGAAGGCAACATTCTCCTCGCCTAATTTCCAGCAGAGCCAAACGCGTGTGCCAAGCCTTACTGCTGGGAAATCAAGTAGCCCGATGTTCAGGTCCTTTAGGACGCAGCCGAGTTCCTCAAGCTTCTGAATTTCCCCGCCAAGCCGTTCCATGGCGTCCGCCATCTCCGCCTCATCCTTTAACGCATCAGCTTCCTTCTTGATCGCGATGGATCGTTCAACCGTCTCCTTCACTTGAGGTAAGAACTCATTAGCCTGCTTAGGAGTGAAGAAGATGGGCAAAGTTGATTCTCCTCCAACATCTCCGTATGAAGAATAAGAGCTTTCCATCTATGAGAAGGAGTCGGGCATGAGAGTAGAAGGCTGGGCACGCGAACTTCTTATCGAATCCCGCTTAGGACATTTGGCTACTTCAACGAAGCGTGGTAAACCACACGTTGTTCCTATATGTTACGTGCTCGATGGAGCCTCGCTCTACACCCCAATCGACGAGAAGCCCAAGCGAAGAAAGCCAACTCAGTTACGGCGGGTCCTGAATATTGCTGAGAACGCCAACGTGTGCTTGGTCGTGGATCATTACGAAGAAGATTGGAGCGAGCTGAAGTACGTAATAGTGCGTGGCTCCGCAGAAATTGTTCACAAAGGAGAAGCTCATGAGCGAGCAGTTATGCTCCTACGGGAAAAATACAAACAGTATCGTCAGATGAAACTTGAAGACAGGCCGTTAATCAAAATCAAACCGATTAGCGTAGTCGCTTGGAGTGCGCGTGGCATCTAGGGGCGAGCTTCAGGAGCGCTTTTTACTTCAGCCGACCATCCTAGGTTGAACACTATGCTAGAGACGCCGGCCAAACTCTCAATCTCGTCAGCTAGACTATGCAACTGCCCCGAGAACCACCTCAACTGTATGTCGGCTAAGGAATGGATCAAAGCACAGATCGGGGTATGGAAATGCTTCTATGAGAAACGTGACATCAGAGACAAAGAAGTACATCCGGCAGTGATGCCCATCGCCCTAGCCAAGAGGGTGGTGGAGCTATTCACGCACAAGGGCGAGGTTGTGCTAGACCCTTTCAATGGAATCGGCACGACACTACTCGCTTGCCAGGACATTGAGAGGAATGCGGTGGGCTTTGACATCAACCCCCAATATTGCGATGCTGCGAGGCAGAGGCTGGAGATAGCCGGTCGGAAACGTGAAACACAGCAGATCGTACTCTGCGACGATGCGCGAAGAACACCCGCATATCTTGAAGAAGGCACAGTCAGTTTGATTTTCACCTCCCCTCCCTACGCGAACCTCCTCAACAGGCCGAGGTCGAACAAGAGCAGAAGAGGCGAACTTAGGCGGAACAAACAGTACCTCAAGGTAGAACAATACAGCCAAGACGACAGGGACCTCGGAACACTAGCCTTCGAAAAATACACGGAACAAATGGGAGTCATTTTCAGAGGCCTTCTTCCAATCCTGAAACCTAAGGGTCATGCGGTCATCAACGTGCCAGATATGTGGTGGAAGAATGATAATCACGGAATGAGAGTCCCGCTTCATGTGCATGTGTACCACGCCCTGGTTGAAGCCGGTTACGAGCTTCGGAACACAATCATCTGGGACAGAACCAACATAGTCAACAGAGTAGGAATCTTCGGCTGGCCGTCCAACTACATAACCATGGGCACAACGTTCGAATACCTTCTCGATTTTTGGAAACCGACTTCGTTCTAATTCTTGGCAGGTTAAACCAAAGGCATATGTACGGTCCAATTGGTTCTGGTGGGAAAACTGACGGGATCTGAAAGGCCATGAGCCAGACTACGGAGCGTACGAGCTTTGATTCACGGGAGTTAGCCGTGGTTGGCAATTTCTTCTTCTGCGAGGTTTGCAACGCCGTCTGCGAGTATGGCGACCCTATCTGGCTGGAACACCAGATGGAAATGAAGTTCCATAAGATTAAGCGGATGCTCCTTCTCCGATGCTGGAACTGCGGAACGGTTGTTGTGGACGCTTACGCTGAGTATTCCCTGGAGCGTAACCAGTTCTGGTGTAGGAACTGCATCGAGAAGGTCGGCTACCTCAAGTTTAGGTCCGCAACCTGACCCGAAGTTCATTGCCAGCGTTTCGTTGTTCCCTTCCGGTAAGCCCTCCAGTACGGGTCAAAACTAGGATACGTAAGGCGAACCCGCCCTCCCTGTGTTGTTGCTCGCGCTGATCGGGTCTTTGTCAACCGGCCGATCACGTGCGACGAGATTCCCTTGGATTTCAGTTGCCTCAAGACTCTTCCAGTTTTATTGGGACGGGACGCGATTATGAGAGTCCCTTCGCTAAGGGATGTCAAAGGGTTGATTCGAAAGAACTTGCAAATCTCCCGGGTCTCTTCGGATATCGGAATCATGTCGAGGTCGATTTCCACTCCGAGGCCCGATGCGTTTGAAAGTTCCAAGACAGCGGCAATGACGCCGCCCTCTGTTGCGTCATGCATGGCTGTTACGCCATTCTGGTGAATTCCAACAGAAGCCGCTGTGAGAGCGTCTCTTACAGTCGACACTTTGAACAAGTAACGCCGAGCCTTCTCGAACAGCCTGCTCCCTAGCACTCTTTTGATTTTTCGTGGGAATGCTCGTGTAAGAATTGCGGTCGTTTCGACAGCTGCGCCTTTCGTGAGAATAACGTCATCTCCACTGCCGGCCATCTCAGATGTCAAGTACCGGTCCTCACGGCAGACCGTATACATCACGCCGCCCCCGATTATCGAGTAGCCGCAACCTTGGTACTTTCCCGTGTGGCCCCCCACGATTGCCAGCCCAAGCTCCTTGCATTCAGCATGGAAAGCTTTCCAGTACTCGGCAAATTGGTGATTACCCATCTGTGGTGGCAGATTGAAGTCGAAGATTCCGTACTGGGGGGCGCAACTGCAGGTGGTCAGATCGGATGCTAGCAGGTTGACTGAGAGCCATGCCGATTCAGATGGGCGCAGGCTCGGGATGAAGGATAGCGGGTCGGTTGTTGCCACCAGTACTCTCCCGCCCCCAACTCTGACGACTGCATTGTCAACGCCGAATTTTGGGCCAACGATTATTTCTCGGCGTGCGGCACCGAGCCTAGGATAGATAACTCTGTCCAAGTAGTTTCGGTTGACTTTTCCAAGGTAGCCAGTCAATCTGTTTCGCCTGACCATTCTCTTCAAAGGTTGAACAACGGTAAGAAAGGGAGGATCGCTTTATTTCGCGTTTCTACGTGGCGGATCAGAGGTAGATTTCTAGTACATGCCTTTTTTGCAGTATGAACATGAACACAGAGCTAACGATGAGTTCTGGAATAAGATACCACGCGTTGTATATTGCGGAATAAAGCGCTGGATTCATTCCTGCTGGCGCATACGTTGCGAAGAAAACGAGCCCTGAAGTGAAATGGCAGAGGAACCTTCCCCCTATGCCGACCGCGACGCCGAGCAAAGGTGAGTCTCGGAAGAAACCTGCTAACCCGAGTGCGCCGAAAGCCAGTGGATAATCAAGCAGAACTTGAACTGGATGGTAGATGAAAGGTTCTTCCACGAGCACCACCAAACCGAAAGCAATCCCCGCCAAGATTCCAATACGCGGACCCCTTCGTGCGGCAACGAAGAAGATTGGGACCATCGCGGCAAGGGTCACCCTGCCACCTTCTGGCATCTGCAACGGGAGAAATCCGGAAACGTACTCAAGGACTCCCGCCAGAGCGACCATAGCAATGATTTCTGTTAGTATCTTTGTTTGAATTTTCACTGTCCAATTTCACCTCCACGTTTTGGTTGAAGGTTACCGAGGACAGCGATATGGAACGCTCTAGATGGATTGCGGAAAGTTGCACGACTAGCGTTCACTTAGCACACTCCCTACGCCGGCATTACCCGGATCAGGTTCACGGGGTCGACGGCGACGTGAGCCGTCCTCTCAGCCGGGATTTTCCCAGCTCCCCCGGTACCTTCATTCGAGCACAGAGGAATCGGAAATTTAGGGTTAACTCTCGATTAGCGAATCCCGTACCAAGGTTCGGGGGCGAACTACAGCTAGATAGGCTACCGGAATTGATTGAGGCTGACTTTCAAACTAGCTTCGTCTGCGCCGTAGCATATAGAATGAGGCGGTTGATTGATGATAGCAAAGTTCTACCCGTTAGTCACCTCATGGATCTAATCCCGGGCCCTAGCGCGCGTACTTTGTTTCAATCGGGACTCTATGAACGTCCACCCTAGGCGCCGCGTACAGTGTGATGAATGGTTCCGGCTTTGAAGTTTCACCAGCCAAAATCGACCCCGAGGAGCTGCCCAGATCAGCGAACAAGACAGCGCCGTCTTCTAAGGCAAAGATCGCGGCGTGAATTCGCGAAGGAATTATTCGGATGCGACTGTCATACTGTTCAACCTCGGTCTCCTCCTTCGCTGACCAGACGATTAGTTTCGAATCGGGAGGTTCGCGTCTACCCATCACATAGACATTGCCACTCTCAATAAGGACCGAGTTGACGCTACCGGACAGGAGCCGACGCGAATCTTTGTAGAAAAGGGACGTAGTTCGACCGAGAATCATTACGACGGGATCGATGGTGTCGCTGACCTTGAAGGGCTCATAGACCTTCACAGCACCCTCGCCGTACTGCCCTGTGTACGTGCTGAAAGACTCATCGAACGAAGGGTACTTCTTTCGGAAATCACCCACTACGGTTCCGAGTTTTGATTCAAGGGAAGAGAGCGATTGCATCGGCCTCGAAGAAGAATTGACGGCTGGACGTAATTAAACTCTGGGAGAAGTGTGTGAAATCGTTTTCAGAGTTGCACGCTTGCGAGCTTCTCGAAGCCGTCACCCTGGGCCTTCAAGTTCGGGTTCGGTATCAGCGTTGACGCGTACCGCTAACCCGAAGACGCGCTGGGGGCTCGGAAAGGTGCGAAGATCATCAACCCAAGGATTTTTTCGGTCGTAAGCGATGAAAATAAAGGGAGACCTCCGCGGCTGTTGGCCGAAGAGCCTACATGTTCAGAAGTGGTCTTGCGAATGCCACGTTGCCAGAGCCGTCCGTGAATTCTAGCACATCTTGGTAATTGCTGGGCAGGCTGTTACTTAGTACCAGTAAGCCGTTGCCTGATTGGTGAGGTGTGGTTGGTGATTGCTGATGGACGGGACGGACGATCGGTGTCGGCCTATTCCCAAAATTCTTGGTGATAGCCTTGGTCGCTGCAAATCCTTGTGGTAATGCGAGCACTGCGACTAGAACCATGATAAGGAATATCATCGGGAACATTCTCGCTTTTCTCATTCTTTCACCTCACTTTCACCGGTAGGAGCTTGATATGAAGAAATTCGAGTTAACCGTTCGCCACGTAGTTCCTATAGAAGGTGGCGAGTTACCGGCACTGAACATGAAGTATAGGGACATCCGGAAAAGGTCAATGTCGTTCGGTTCAATCCTAGGGCCTCGTGCTACGTTAAATATTGAAATAGCATGACCGCTCTTCAATTCTCAGCTTCCATCACGAAAGGGCTTGAAGGTTAATGGTTATGCTACCAGACGCTGTAAAGAAATTCATAGAAGACCGATTCGATAAAGAATACAACGGATGCGTCGGAGTCCTATCCTCACTGAGAAGCGATGGGACGCCAAACGCCTCACCAAAACACTTCCGCATAAGGGATGATGAACACCTAGAGTTCACGGACGTGTTTTCAACTACCCTGAGCGATGTCATCAAGAAAACCCCAGACGTTACGGTGGTTTTCTTCGACCTCCAAGCCATCATCGGGTTCAGGATGAAGGGAAAAGCGATTATGGAAACCTTCGGCCCACTCTTTCAACAAGCCGCTGACCGTTTGGAGATCCTGGGCTTCAAACCGAAAGCAATCATAAGCATCAAACTCGATGAAGTACAATCCTTAGCGTTCAGTGCTAATACTGGTAAGAAGATAGCCTGACCGTTCCCGCTATCTCCCTGCGCGTGCACGTCTTAGCGGGCCGAGTTCAATTCCTCTTCCGAAAATGCTTCCGTATGGACTGATAGGTAATGTTCGTTGAGTGCGCGCCTATCACTGAATGGTTGCTCGCAGTATAGGCAACGACGTGGTAGCTGCTGGACAGCCTGTGAACCGCCAACGAAGTACACGCCCATCTCGAAAGCCAACGATAGCAGCCTCTGGTAACCCAAGGTATTTATCATGGTTTGGAAGAATAGTTAGATTTGGAGAAGATTCCACTTTTCCACCCAAATGCCATGTGACGCCAAGCGACTGGGTTAGAGTGGTTCTGCAATGAAGTTTATTGTGTGCATCAAGCAAGTTCCGGCGGTTTCAGAGCTCAAGTTTGACAGCGTGAAGAAGACGCTTATCCGGGAAGGAGTTCACAACGAGATTAACCCGTTTGATAGACGAGCCATAACCTTCGCTGCCAACGCTAAGAGAGAGTTCGGTGGCGAGGTGGTTGTTATGACGATGGGGCCACCCCAAGCTAAAGAAGCCCTAACTGAGGCTATGGCGATGGGCGCCGACCGTGCCCTACACCTGTTAGATAGGGCGTTTGCTGGGTCGGACACCCTAGCTACTTCACGTGCCCTCTCAATGGCGATTAAGAGAGAGAAACCCTTCGACATCATCCTCTGCGGAAAGTACAGCGTGGACGCGGAAACCGGCCACGTCGGCCCTGAGGTCGCAGAACTTCTTGGGATTCCGCACGTGAGCGGTGCAACCAAAGTCGACCTCTCAGCCAGCCACGATCAAGCTACAGTCGAAGCCGAAACGGACTACGGGTTCCAACGAATAGAAGCACCATTACCACTCCTCCTAACGTCCGCTGAACGATTAATCAAACCCTACTCCCCAACCCAGGAAGAACGGGAAGCTGCGAAATCAAAACCCTACACGGCCATTACGGCGTCGGAACTTAGCCAAGACGCATCACTGTTCGGATCCAAAGGCTCACCAACGTCTGTTTCCGAGATTTACTCCATTGAAACCAAGAGGAAATGCGAAATCGTCGACGGCTCAACGCTGGAAGAGAAAGTGAAGAAACTTGCAGAGAACCTAGCCGCAAGCGGCCTGTTCTCGGGATGGAAGGAGGTTGAGGAAAAGAAAGTTATGCCTCCCGTTTCCCGCGCCGTAGGAATGAACAAGCCCTTTTGGGTTTTCGCTGAGCTTGTGCAAGGCCGCGTGAGGAGCGCAACCTACGAACTAATTGGGCGGGGACTCGAACTCGCGTCCAAATTGGAGAGCGAACTGTGCGTCGTCGTACTAGGAGATAGCCCCAAGGAGCATGTCCAGAATTTCATCGCCCATGGAGCTGACAGAGTCTACTTGGTCAAGCATGAGCAGTTGTCGGGTTACTCGAGCGACGCTTACGCCGCTGCCCTAGCTGAAACAATTCTACGATACCAGCCCTTCGCCGTTGTGGCGGCTGCTACTTCCCTCGGCCGGGATTTCATGCCGAGGGTAGCTGCTCGGCTTGGCCTAGGTATGACAAGCGACTGCATAGGACTAGAGGTGAACGACCAAGGGCAACTGGTTCAATTGAAGCCGGCATTTGGCGGAAACATTGTAGCACCCATTATCAGCCGTACGCTTCCACAGATGGCAACGGTTCGGCCCGGAATGCTGACCGCAACCGAAGCAAACCCTTCCAGACGGGGTAGTGTAGTTGAAGTACACCCAACGGGTCTGAAGGCAATGGGCCGGGTGGTCGAGGAAAGGTTCGAGTCAGATCGGGACGCGTTGAGATTAGACAATGCGGACGTCGTTGTATCTGTAGGATTTGGCGTTGGCGGACCCAGTAATATGAAAGTAATCAATGAATTGGCTGAGGTCTTGGATGCGCCGATAGCGACCACTAGGAAGGTTGTGGACTTGGGCTGGCTGCCCAGGCAGCTTCAGGTTGGGCTAACAGGTAGATCCGTGGGGCCGAAGCTGTATCTAGCGATCGGCGTGAGAGGTGCATTTAACCACATGGTCGGAATCGGCCGGGCGAGAATAGTTGTAGCGATCAACAAAGATCCAAATGCACTAATCTTCAACAATTGCGATTATGGCATTGCAGCCGACTACGCTGCTGCCGTCCCATTATTGACCGCGGAGCTGCACCGATTAAAAGCGAACCCTAAACCGCTATGACGAAGGACTTAAAACCGGAAGAACATCCTCAGAAATTTGGATGCGCCAATGCCACTAGTTAAGGCCTGCAGCAAATCCGACGTGCCCCCTGGCCGCCTCAAATTCGTCAACGCTGGTGGAAAGAACATTGTTCTTGCTAATATCAGCGGAAACTTCTACGCGATGGATAATTGGTGTACGCATGAGCAAGGGAACCTCTCAGAGGGCGCACTGAGGAATAATGTGGTCACCTGCCCAGAGCACGGGGCCCAGTTCGATATCACGACTGGTAAAGTTCTCATCGGGCCCGACCAAGAACCAGCGGATAGCATCCCGCCGGAAAAATCGTACAAGGTCATGATTCAAGGAAACGACGTAATGGTCGACATACAGTAAGAAACTCGCGAAAGACGGAAGGTTGCGGTTCAGGATTTAGTTCTATTCAATGGTAGGTTAGTTTTCCGTCTACAACCTTCGCGCATTGAGTATATTCATGCTCCCGGCTGTGCGTCTCATCGGAGATGTGTGTGACCTGCAGCCCATTTGATTTCAGGAAATCGGATATCATTGACCGGTGGCACCTCCAATAAACGGCCTCAGCACACATTATGGCAACGATCCCCTCACCTGTCAACCTGATGAGTTCCTCGGCGCCATCGGTGAAAGCGGAGGTCTCCATGTAATCCGCATAATTCCTGAACGACTTGCTCTTCCAACAGGTGTTCTTCGATTCTTGCCCTAACCCTTTCCTCCGGCCGCCGAGCTTCTGCAACCAGACGTAGCGAATGCTGTGTTCGGGGAGTTCGGTTTCCATTACCTCGGTGTTGAATTGGGGATTTTTGAAGGAACGGGGGAAACCTCGCACGTCAGCTAAGATGTTAACTCCATGAGCCGATAATGAGCGTACGAGTTCGTGGAAGGTTCTGGTTGAATGGCCGATTGTGAAGATTTTCAAAGAGCCGCGCCGATTAGTTGAAGGAGCAGGGCTTGTTCTGTTTACATTACTTCTACGTCGTGTGGGTAGCTTTCCTTCAAACCTGCTTGTGAGATTTTGACGAAGTTACCTTTACCGCGGAATTGCGAGATTTCTGTTGCTCCGCAGTAACTCATCCCAGAACGCAGTCCCCCGACCAGTTGGCTGATTAACTCTGAGGCGTTGCCCTTGTAGGCTACGAACGCCTCCACACCTTCTGGTACGTAGTCCAAGAGGTCGACTGCCGCGTCCTCTTCTGCCTGTTCGGATTCTCGTGTTGTCCGGTCGTAGGAGGCAGCTACTGAAGCCATTCCGCGCACGAGTTTGAATTTCCTGCCCTCCCTCATCACGGTCATCCCCGGGCTCTCCTCCGCCCCTGCGAGGAGGCTTCCAACCATCACGGTTGAAGCGCCCGCTGCGATGGCCTTTGTAATATCGCCCGAGTTGCGTATTCCCCCATCAGCAATTATTGGTACACCATTCTCGTCGGCCACCTTGGTACATTCGATGATAGCCGTAAGCTGAGGAACTCCTGCCCCTGTCACGATCCTGGTGATACATATCGAACCGGAACCAATTCCCACCTTCACGGCGTCCGCTCCAGCCGCGATAAGATCCTCGGTTCCCTCCTTGGTCGCAACATTGCCCACAATCAACTCAGCTTTTGGCAGTGACTTCTTGATGTTGCGAACGGCTTCCAGTGTGATGTCGGAGTGGGCGTGGGCCACGTCGAGGACGAGCACGTCAACACCAGCTTCACACAACTCCCTACCTCTCTCCAGGTAACCTGCCTTCACACCAACGGCTGCGCCGACCATTAAGCGGCCTTTCTGGTCCTTCGAAGCGTCGGGATACTGTTCGAGGCTGAGCATGTCGCGGCTTGTTATGAGGCCGCGCAGTTTTCCGTCCTTGTCGGTCAATGGAAGTTTTTCGAGCTTGTTTTTGTGCAGAATGCGCTCCGCCTCTTCAAGTGTTATCCCGGCAGAGGCTGTGACCATGTCTTTGATTCCAGTCATCATTTCACTGACTTTTTTCTCCGGGTCGCGTTCAAATTGAATGTCTCGCGTCGTCAGGATCCCCTGCAGGTGCCCCCGCTCGTCAAGGACGAGCAGGCCGGATACTCCTTTCTGGGACATCAAGCGTTTCGCGTCCTTGAGCTTCAGACCAGCCGTTAGGCTGTAGGGTTGCTCTATGACGATGCTCTCGGAGCGCTTCACTTTCAGAACTTCATCCACTTGTTGGTGTATTGTCATGAAACGATGTATGATGCCGATGCCGCCAGCGCGCGCCATTGTGGCCGCCATCGAATGTTCAGTCACAGTGTCCATAGGAGCGCTCACCATCGGGATGCGTAACTCGATATTTCGTGAGAGGCGCGTCCTGGTGTGCACGTCCTTTCGGGAACGAACAGTGGACTTCTTCGGGATTAGGAGGACGTCGTCGAAGGTCAAGCCGTCAATAATCTTCTCTGTCAACATTCATTCACCCATTTATCGAACCGGGACCGAGCAGCGTCTTGAACCGCCAAGTAACCCTTGGAAAAATCCCTGATTCACCGGGCGTCAATAATGTGCCCGTTAATGGTCCGGAGTTTCGCGTTCGAATTTAAACTTTAGCTGGGCCTTCACAAGTTCTCGCGGATGCTTAGGTGTCGTTAGGATGAGGTTAAATATGCCGTACGTCATGTTTTCAGCCGTGCAACAAATTGTCATACAAACATCCTGAAGTTCTTGTTGAAAGCAACTGGGTAAGCCAACACCTCAAAGATAGCAATGTTCGCATAGCCGAAGTCGACTACGACCCGATCGCGAACTACAACCTCGGCCACGTACCCGGCGCAGTACTCTTCGACTGGAAAGCAGACATGAACGACCCCCTATCCCGAGACATAGTCAACCAAAAACAGCTCGAAGACTTACTCTCAAAGTCCGGCGTAAACAAAGACACGACCCTTGTTCTCTACGGCGACTTCAACAACTGGTTTGCAGCTTTCGCCTTCTGGATACTCAAGTACTATGGCTTTGAGAAAGTGGTTTTGATGAACGGCGGCCGAAAGAAATGGCTCGCCGAGGACGGGGAAGTAACAAAGGAAATACTAGCACATAGCCGAGCAGTCTACAAAGCCACAGGCCCGAACGAAGAAATCAGGACCTATCTAGACGGCGTAAAGAAGTCACTTGGCAAAAAGGACAAAGCGCTTGTCGATGTTCGCAGCCCAGCTGAATTTACTGGAGAAATAACGGCCCCACCCGAATACCCGAACGAACACGCGCAACGGGGAGGGCACATCCCTGGCGCCGTAAGCATACCCTGGTCTCAGGCTGTGAAGGAGGATGGAACCTTCAAAACCGCAGAAGACCTGGCTAGCCTATACCAAAGCAAAGGCATCACACCCGATAAGGAAATCATAACATACTGCAGAATCGGAGAGAGGTCGTCATTTTCATGGTTCGTTCTGAAATACCTCCTTGGCTACCCGAAGGTTAGGAACTACGACGGGTCTTGGACTGAGTGGGGAAACATGGTCCGCAACCCAATCCAGAAACCGTAAGACCTTCGGAAAAAACCCCCTACTTTCTCACTTCACCTTCTTGACGATAAAGTGAATCAGCTTCCCTTCCTTCCTCGACTCGAGCACCAACTGACCTGTTTCATCAGACCACCGCTCCATTTCGATATCAGCGGTTGGATCGTCGGAAACAACGTGAATCACATCATTCAAGGCGCACCGCTCGATAAGCTCATTCAATCTAACCAAAACGGCGGCGCATTCCACCCCTATCTCCCACGTTTCATAATCCGGATAAGCCTTGAAACACCTAACCCGAAGCTGACTAATCTGCAATTTCAGTGACTCACGAGCGCTCGAAAGATCACTTAGGGACTTCAATTCTTCGGAGAGAAAAGCGGCTTCAACTTTCACAAACCAACCTAATTCATAGGGTGAATCATTTGCCAACTTCGGTTGTTTGGTTAGAACAGGGTTGCTTTCGATAAGTGTGCCCGAGAGCGGAGTTCGGACTACTCCGAAATATTTCACACTCTCAATGGTTGCGACGCTCTTCCCTTTCTGCAAGAAGGTGCCGACGGGCTTGAAGTTGACCTTGTTCAGCCTTCCAGCTAGCGCAGAGTGAACGCTAGTTATGCCAATTGTAGCAATCTTCTCTTTCTGTAGCCTAACCCAAACTCTGTTGTCGATGTCGTAGAGTGCGTCTTCCGGAAAATCGCAGTGATCTATTTGCAACTTGCACCTTCCTTGAGGCGCACTATTGCTCACGGAGAGTTGAGAGAGACCTCTTAGGAGCGTAATTCACGCCGCCGACTATGCGAGGAGTTTTCAGAGGTTCCAAGAGAAGCTCGTTAATCTTCAGCCTACAAGTCTTATCCGTTTCAGGTTCGAAGCCGGTTATTCCGAGGATAGCTCTTGAGTTCACGGTTAGGTTTCGAGGCTCACCGTACAACTTCTCGACGACATTTACGATTGCCGAGACCTTTGCACCTGCTTTTTCGATTAGTTGTATGCAGGCGTTGCGGGTTCGGCCGGTGAAACCGACGTCGTCGAAGATGACCACACGGTCCCCGGCGAATATGGAGCCTTCAGGTATGGCGAAGTAGTGCTCGGTCTTCTTCGTAGCGGAAGGGACCTTAACATCCCCCAACACAGTCCCCCGCCAAGTCCCAGGCACTTGCGGCCTCGCCTTATCATACACTTTCACCGCGCGCACAAAGCTGAGGCCGGCCATACTAGCGTACACGGCCGCCAAAGGTGGGCCGGAGGCTTCTGGCGATAGGACCTTGGTTGAATTTCTGCCAAGCTTCGGCCTGAGCACGTATCGTACCAAGTCGCCGAAGAATTGCGCATCAAAGTTCTGATTGATGAATGGAACATCCAGCCCGCCGTCGCCTAGCACAGTGAATTGTTGTGGGTCGGTTAGGTGAGCGATGAGCCTGCCTTCGAGTTTGTCGATCCTTTCTCTGAATTTCGAAAGTAGGGTTACTTCGTTTGAAGCTACGAGGAGCGAGTCACCAATCTTGGGAAAGAAGACTTGTAGGGCGAAGCCGAGTATTTCAGTCTCGCGTGGCTGTTTGACCAGCTGCTGGTAACGGTCGACTGCTATAATGCTTTCAGAGAGTTGTGTCGGCTCACTCAAGAAGCGGTTGATCGTCACAATCGTCCCGACTTCTCCGCGGATAGCTTCCGGTGCGAGGACAGCGTCGTCGTTCACCCTTACCTCATCGTTTTCCTTAAACGCAACAACCCCCGACTCACGTCCACCAGTCTCATACGTCAAGTCCCTAACCTCAGGATAACGTTAGGCGGATTCCCTTAAGAAATCTTGCACAGTTCTGGAGGGCACCGCGATTATCGTTTGACGCTGCAAGCTATTTATCACGCGGCCTGAGGCTACGAAACGGGTTCGACGATGAGTATCAGAAAATACATTTCCAACGTTCCGAGGGGGAGGTATTTCTGGTTCCTCATGCTGAATGTCGCCGTCACCGGCGTAGCTACCACGATGCTCGGCCCGTTTCTGCCCGTGTTCCTTTACAAGCAGCTCGGCATCTCTGTGGGAGCCGTCTCATTCCTGTACTTCGCAAACGGCCTAGCAGGAACCTTGACAGTGTTATTGATAGGTTGGCTTGTCGACAGGGTGGGACGGAAGAAAATATACGCCTTCGGCAACTCAAGCGCAGTCTTAATTCCCGCTGCGTTGGCCACAACTACTACTCTAACCCAAGCCTTCCCCATCCTCACGATCTCAGGCGTTATGGATTCAGCCAGTCGGGCCTCGCAAACAACCATCATCGCGGACCAAGTGGAGGACAGCAAGAGGAATACGGCATACGGGGTGAGCCGAATAGTCGGCAATGCCGCATGGATCATTGCCCCCCTCATTGGGGGAGCAATATTGGCGGGGCAGGGAAACTTTCTGCCGCTCTTCGCAGCCTCTGCTATCATCGGCCTAATTGGCCTTCTAGCGTTCGTCGGCCTGGTACCCGAATCACGCAAAGCAGGTTTGGAGAGGCCCAAGCTCCCAAATGTCGGGATATTTCGTGATCGAGACCTTCTGGTTCTATGCGTTGCCTCGCTGTTCACGATGCTATTCTACACACAGTTCTACTCGCTGCTGCCGATTTTTGCAACACAGGTGAAGGGCCTGGACTCTCTGCAGGTTGGAGCACTATTTTCCATATCGGGGGCGACAGTCGTCGCGCTTCAGTTTCCCACTTCGAGTTGGCTGGAGAGAATTCCCAAACAGACCGGCTACATTCTAGGTGTGGTAATTTTAGCAGCCGGTATTACAGGTTTGGCTCTGGCACCGACCTTTTACTGGCTTCTTCTGGCAGTGGTCGTGATGACGCTGGGGGAGAACATGTTCTTCCCGATCGCGCAAACGCTTGTAACCGAAATCGCACCTGAAGCCGAACGTGGAATGTACGTTGGCGCCTTCAACCTTTTCCTAAACATCGGAGGGAACCTGTCGCCCCTACTGGGAGGGACGATCTGGCAGCTTACCGGGAACGCATACCTACCCTGGCTACTCAGCCCGGTATATGCAGGGATTTCAGTCGCCCTCGCCGTTCTGTTCAAGCTGAAACGCCCACGCCACTAGGGTACGAACGGTTACGAGATTGAATAATAAGTAAGATGAACGTGGCTGTGGGCGAGACTTAACACTTGACGGCTGCCAAGGCGATCGCGAAGGGACTTGAAGGGGTAATCATTGACGATAGCAGTATCTGCATGATTGATGGAAACGCGGGGCGCCTGATTTACCGGGGTTATGATATTCACGACCTAGCCGCGAACCTCGCCTTCGAAGAAGTCGCCTACCTGCTTTGGAATGACGACCTACCGACTAGGACGCAGCTCGGCGACCTGACTAAGCGGCTAAGCATGGAACGATCGATTCCTGCGGACCTGAAGGCAACGATTCGTAACCTACCCCGCACCTCGAACACCCTGGATGTGCTTCGAACCGCCATCTCAACGCTCGGGACGGGCATTCCGCTAAAGAAACCGGAAATCTCGGACGCAATTGCAATAACTGCGAAGATGCCGACTATCAACGCTGCGTTTGACCGTCTTCGCCGCGGCCAGGAACCCGTGGATCCACTACCTGGGCTTGGGCACGCTGCGAATTACATTTACATGCTCACCGGAAAAGAACCTGAAGCGGCCAAGGTAGACGCACTCAACAAATACCTGATTCTTCTCGCGGACCATGGTATGAATTCCTCAACCTTCACTGCGAGGATTGTGGCGTCCACATGGTCTGATATGTACTCGGCCATAACGGCCGCCATCGGAGCCCTAAAGGGACCACTTCATGGTGGCGCTCCAGCACCGGCTCTGCAAATGCTGAAGGACATTGGAAGCCCCGACCGAGCCGAACCTTGGATCAGAGACGAATTGAAGGCCGGGAGAAGGCTGATGGGTTTCGGGCACAGAGTATACAGGACCACGGATCCACGTGCTGAGATACTCCGCGACGTAGCAAGCAAAACAGCGGACAAGAAATTCTTCGAGTTGGCCCGCCGCGTTGAGGAAACAGCCATTCGCATCCTGCAGACGGAAAAGTCTCGCAAGAAGCTGTATACGAACGTGGAATTCTATTCCGCAGTTGTGATGGATTCCGTTGGCTTACCACCGGACCTTTTCACGGCAACTTTCGCTGCTAGCCGAAGCGTCGGATGGTCCGCCAACGTCCTCGAACAAGTGGCCAACAACCGGCTTATTCGGCCGGAAACTGAGTACACTGGGCCGCGGGACCGGAAAGTCGTGCCCATCGACAAACGATGAACTGTAATTCTTACGACGCCGGGAAAACCACAACTAAGAAACGTGCCGGGTTAGACAGAGAGTTGGTCTAAAACTTCTAGTCACCACACGTGATTGATGCAACCGAAAGCCGAGGGTACGAGCCCACGGGGCTGGAATGGTGTCCCGTTAGACGAACCTAGATGCCAGTCTAGTGGCCTAAGGGTCTAGATGACCATTCTTAGGTGGCGGAGTAGGGATATGTAATCGCCAGAGAGCGCATAGAGAAATCCGATTATGAGCGGTATGTGCGCCTCGAGATTGTGTCGTCTGAAAGCGGCCATGATGCCCTTCAGTCCAAACGGTCCGGCCTTGTGATATGCGCCTTTGTCGAACAATTCATTCAAACCATCATAGTCGTAGTTCAATTCATGGCACCTGTAGTTGTGTAGTACATTTCAACATATAAGGAATTAGGGTGATTCTCGATATGGCGAACCCCGAAAGACCGTACAACCAGCCCTCAAGCCGAACGAATGACGAATGACTAGAATTTCACGGATTTGGATGGAAAGATCGTGGAGATGAGAATACGGGTACCCCCAACGCCGAACCGACAACGGAAACGAGCCTGGAGCCTGCAGCAGAAATCGCCCAACCGTCTGGACCGCCTGCGCCCCTTCCACAGTCATTCAAGTGCGAAAAATGTGGGGTAGCCTTTGCCGACGAGGGTGCGGCGGCCGTCCCCTTCACCATCCGTGACTTAGAGATCTAGTTCTTCGTGGTGGTGGGTCTAATGGTGCGCACACACACAAAACCGGCGTTGAAACATCCAGTTATGAGTCGAAATAATTTTACCTCATTCTGACAGTGCCGTCTTCGGTGATCTCAATTCGGATTGCTGATGTCAAATGATGCCCACGTATCTTGTGTTTACATCGGGATCGTAACATGGCTAGAATTGAATCAGCGTTCATTTTCAGCTTTGTTCGCAACATGTCTCCCTTACGTAGAACCGTGGATGTGGCGTCGAAGATGCTCGTTCCACTTGGTATGATCAATTCTCTGGAGTCTGAGACCTGTTCTAGTGCCTCAAGGGTAGCCTTCGCCGCCCTCACGTTTTCGTAGGCACGATGTTCGATGATGCTGATGTTCTCTCGACTTGTGTGAAGGCGTTTTGCAACTTGCATTTGCGTAAGGCCTGTTGCTCTAAGCCGTATGACTTGCCATTGTCTCTGGGTCAATATTGTGCTTGGCGGCTTGAACTTAGTCAAACACTTTCATAAGCACAAAACTCTGCTCGAATGTAATCGTTTCTGCTTACCAAGGCTTATGCCGACGCCGTGAACTGGCTGTCTGGATTTCAATTGGAAGCCTTCGGCGCGGTCATTATCGTAGTTCTGTTAGGGTTGGCTAGTTTGTTCTACACGTTAGCTGGGTTTGCGGGTGGCTCGACGTTTACCGCGATCTTGCTCCTAATCGGATTGTCAGCCGCACAGTCCTCTTTTGGCGGTTTGTTGTTTAATGTCGTGTCTGCCTCCAGTTCGATATTTCGATGGCGCGTGCATTTCTCACGCGACCTCGCGTGGTTTATTGTCGGCTCTGTTCCAGCAGCGTTCCTTGCAGGCTTATTTGTTCTGCCTGACGTCTTGCTGAAAATCGTCATGGGGTTGGCGATTACTTGTGGTGGAGCTAGTTTGATTCTCATTACATTCCCGTTAGGTCACTTTGATCTGAAATGGCCGTTCAAGATAATGATCGGCATGGTCATCGGAGCTGTTGCTGGGCTGACTGGGATTGGTGGCGGTGTGTATTTGGCCCCTGTCCTGATCTTGGCGGGGATGGCTAAGCCTAAGACGACGGCGGCAACTACGACAGTGTTTATTCTTCTCAATTCCGTGTCAGGCATAGTGGCTAGAATACCGCGGCTGGGTGGCTTGATCTTCTCGTCGCCGGTATTCCTTCCGACTATCCCAGTTTTACTTGTGTCAGCTCAGCTGGGAAGCTATTTTGGGTCTCAAAGGCTGAGTCAGACAAACGTGAAGCGAACTATCGGCCTTGTTCTGATTACAGTCGGAGCCTACCTCACTTTTTCAGCACTTTAGTCGTGTGAGCCTCTAACTCTAGATGATAACTCTTGGCTCCAAACGGAGGGATCTGTGTGTGTGGGTCAGCTGGTGCGCACACACACAGAAAACGCCAAATCTGTAAACTCGACACATGACCACTGTGTGCTCCGAACTTGCCCAAGATTCCTATGATAGAGGATTTGACTACCGACCCCGTCCCGGGCGGTTCCATGCTGTTAGTGGAGTTTGATCCTGCGTCGCAATGGATCAATGCGTCTCTGACGATCGCGGCAGGATGGCTCAAGCAGGGAGGGAAAGTCAGTTACAACTTATTCACCCAAACACCGGATGACATTCGTTCCAAACTTAGCAGACTCGGGGTTAGTGTCGAAAGCCTCGAAAAGGAAGACAAACTTCGTATTCAGGATTGGTACACGGCTACGCTGGGTCTCAAATCAAGTGAGAAGTATTCGCAGGAATCGTTGAAGGCTGCCGATCTAAACATAGTCTTTTCGAGACAGGTCATGCGCGAGCCACCTGATCCTAACTGGTTGAGAATCGCCGACAACATCTCAACATTCGCTAGGTTCAACGATGAGCGGTCATGGGTTGAGTATCTGCTCACAAGAAACTTTCCAGCCCAGAAGTTGCGTAAATCGACGAACTTAGCGGGGTTGATTAGGGGCTTTCACAGCGACTCTGTCTACAAGCAGTTGGAAGCAGCTGCTGACGGGATCATAGATTTCAAACTCGAAGAAGTAGCCGAAGAGACAAGAACCATGATTCGAATAAGGAGCATGAGGGACGCGCACTTCGATTCACACTGGCATCAAGTCAAGATCGGTGACAATTTCGAAGTCACCCTCGACAAGTAGAGGCCTCAGGATTTTCTGTGTGTGTGCGCACCAGCATACCACACACACTTTCTAAAGACGACGGACGACGGTTCAAATTTCGATGCTCGCACCATTGTAGGCACACACAACTGGGGCGCGTAATCGGAAGACAGAAATTCAAGCTATTCGGAGTTATCAGATATTGGACAAGGGATTTGCTAACAAATCTGTTCATTCCCATCTTTGAACGACTTCTTCCAGATGGCGTTGAATTTGGCAGCAATTTACTGGTAGAATTCGAGCCAGACTCCGCATGGTACGAAGCTTCGCTAACGATTACAGCCCAGGCACTAAGGAACGACCACAAGGCATTGTACCATACATTCCAGCACCCTCCGGCCGATATAGAACACGATCTGAGAAAATTCGGATTAGACCTTGCCAAGCTTCAAGATGACGGTTTGTTCCGGATCGTGGACAGTCTTACTGTGCAGATGGGGGGACTAAATCCCGTTGAGCAGGAGGATCCGGTCGCCAAATCACTGAAGATTCCTGACCTAAGCATCAACCACGCCCAATTCGTCAAGAAGGGAAGAGAGAAGGGAATTCCTGAGGGCGAAAAGTGGTGGGTACATGTCGATGATAACACTGCCATTATGACAAGATACAATGCCGAGATTAATGTGCTGGATTTTTGGCGAACGAGACATATTCCTTTCTCAAGACCCCTTCAGAACGTAACCATTTATTCAATCCTGAAGGGAACAGTGTCGGAAACGTTTCGCTCTCAGTTTGAGACGATTAACGATGGAATTATCGACTTCAAATGTGAAGATAAAGAGGGAGAGATCACGCAACTTGTGCGGATCAGAAGAATGCGCGGTAAGAAATTCGACTCACGATGGCAACGACTGAACGTTTCAGAGACCGGCGAAGTAACGATAGTTCAGTAGAAATGTGTGTGGTACTGGTGGTGCGGGCGTCGTAATTTGAACCGTCGTACGTCGTCGTTTGGAAAAGTGTGTGTGTGGTCAGCTGGTGCGCGCACACACACACACAACTAGACGAACGACGTTCCGATTTTGAACGGACGCACCAGTGATACCACACACAAGAGAACAATGGTTAGAATCGACAGTCCGTCTGTGATAGGACCGCCGTTTCCAAAGCACCAGCAAACATCAATCCTTGTGTAACTATCTGGGGAAGCTTCGTCAAGGTGTAGAATGCGGAGGCGGATGTGAAGCAGAACTCTTATCGGGAGTTAGTATATCTGGCAGGTCGTGACTGATGGCGAGTTATATGACTTCTGAAGGCGTCTCAGCCAGTTCTGTGAGCACGAAGGTTTCGACTGGTTACGGTAGGCTGGATGAAGCGCTTCAAGGCGGCTTTCTCGCAGCTTCTTCCATCGTTTTGAATGCCGCTGCAAGTGATGAGGTTCCGCTTCTCGTTGCAAACTTCCTCAGAGCCTCAAAGGAAGAGGCCCTACTGATATGCCGCACGATTTCCTCAGCCGAAACGATTACGCAAAATATGGGTAAGAATGTCAGGTCGTTGGTTTGCAGCGATAAACCCGTCTCACCAGCAAGAAACATCATCCCAGGGAAGGGAATCGAGAACCTAACGGACGTAAACCTACAAATCAATGAAGTTATCGCTTCAACTCAACCGAAACGTTTGGTTATCAACATCCTCTCGGACATTCTGCTTCGCCATAAGGCGTTGCAGACACGGAAATGGCTTACGGAACTTCTTGAACGGCTGCGGTCGAAGAGTATCACAACCCTATCCGTCCTCAACCCGTACATGCATTCAGCCGAGGACGTTCAGGCAGTCGTGGACCTTTTCGACGGCAACGTTGAGATCTTCGAGAAGGAATCTGAAGGCGGAACGCGGAAGTACCTACGAATCAAGTGGATGCATGGAATCGAAACCGCGGAGAAAGAGTTTCCACTTGAAGGGTTAGCCGCCGAGAGACAGGAGGCTACCGGATTGGGCCTGGACAAGAGGCGGATTGCAGTTCTGCCTTTTGCAAACCTGAGTTCCAACCCTGAAGATGGGTACTTCGCGGACGGCATGACTGAGGAGCTGATTGACAGGCTTGCCCAAGTGAAGAGTCTGAGGGTCATAGCTCGAACGTCGGTGATGAAGTACAAGGGCTCTCAGAAGGGAGCCTCGGAAGTAGGAAAGGAACTGAATATCGGGGCTCTGATAGAAGGCAGCGTGAGGAAAGCAGGCAACCGAATCAGGGTCACAGTCCAGCTGATCAACGCCGGAACAGAAGAACACCTCTGGTCTTCCCACTACGACAAGAATCTGGACGACATCTTCGCCGTCCAAAGCGAGATAGCTGAGAAGGTCGCCGGAGAACTCAAGACCCAGCTCCTCGACTCTGAGAAGAGAACCCTGGAGAAGAAGCCTACCGAGAACACTGAGGCGTACACCTGCTTCCTGCGGGGCAGGGAACTGTTGAGGGAGCAGACCGAGGCTTCACTTAGGCAGGCCATAGCTCTCTTCGAGAAGGCCATCGAGCTGGATCCCAGATTCGCGAGAGCGTACGTGGGCGAGGCAGAATGTCACCAATTACTTTCTGACAAAGGAAGTGAGCCCGTTGACATCTCCGTCGCGACTGTGAGGCGACTACTGGAGCGCGCCCTCAACCTCGACCCGAACCTTCCGGAGGCCCACTCGTCGCTCTCGACCATGCTCTTCAACGAGGACGACGTCGTCGGTTCAGAGGCGGAGGCCAGAAGGGCGCTGGAACTCAACCCTAACCTTCCAGACCCCTACTGGAACCTGTTCGAGCTGGCGGCACTCAAAGGAGATCCGGGGGAGATGGTTGGACAGATCGAGACAGCCTACCGACTGGACCCCATCAGACCCGACTTCATCTACCGTGTCGGGGAGGCATATCTCTGGACTGGGAGGGAGCAGGAGGCGTTGGAGTTCTGGAAGAAGGGTGAGCAGCTGGCGCCGGCGTTCGCGTACAGGGGTATGACGGAGTACTACCTAGCCAAAGGGGACCTAGAGAAGGCTAAGGAGCTCCTTGCGAAATTGGAGAAGCTCGATCCCACCAATCCTCGGGTCACCTGGATGGGCGGGTTCATCGCGGCCATGGAGGGCGACAGCGAGAAGGCGCTCCTCGCGATCAAGAAGATTGAGGACGCCAAACCGGGTCCAGTAGGCTTCAACTTCATCGCGTACGTCTACCATGCTCTCGGAGACCTCGACTCCTTCTTCGAGTACTTGAACACGGCCCTCGAAGCCCGTGCATTAGTTGTTTCAGCGGTGACGTACTCGCCCCTCTTCGCCAGGGCAAGGGCCGACCCCCGATACCTGGAACTGGTGAAGAAGCTCAGGAAACAGTGTGGCCTAACAAAATAGAAGCCTCGCTTAGTCTGTAATATCACTGGCGCGGCCGTTCAAAATCGGAACGTCGTTCGTTTGATGTGTGTGTGGGTCAGCTGGTGCGGGCAAGCAAATTTGAACCGAGTTATATGTACCGGTAAATTGGGGTCAGAACCCATATTCAAACTTGTAAAAGGCCTGAGGGCAATCTCGAAGAGCCCACACCCAGTTAGCAGTTAGCCATTTGATCGAACTGGCAACTGATGGGCCGATGGTTCTGTATGGACGGCATGGTTAATTGCGCCATCCATTCATCGCGACCTTAAAATTGAGCTCTCCTTTCAATTTCCTCTAACTCGCTTAGTTCAGTTCACATGGTCATGGTTACCATAAATTGCGAAAAACAACTTTGTGCGGAGCTTCAAGACTTTGAACAAACTCTTCCTTACCCTCTCGATTGTAGCGCTTCTGATTTTTATGGTATCGGTAGCACCGGTGCATTCACAGACGGCCGCGAACATAAGATACACAGGCGGCAACTTAGGGTATGCATGCATATTCGACTCCAACAGCACCAAGCTTTATTGCTTGGCGGAAAGCCAGAACTTCACCTTAGACTTCGGAAACTATACGCTCGCAGCCTTCCTTTACAATGCCAGCTCCGCGACGTTCAGCCACTGGATCACCCAGGGCAATGTCACAGTAAGGGACATTCAAGGCAATAATACGCTGCTCGAGGTGAACGGGGACGGCAACCTGGCTGCCGTCTTCCTGCCGGCAACTCAAACTGAAGGAATCGTCACCTTCACCGGTACCCGGGGCTTTGTTTGCTTCCTAAATTACGCAAACGCCTCCGGCCCCATCTGCTTGACGGATGGACAGAATGCCACTTTGCCAGTGGGAAGCTACGTTGCTGAAGCAGCGCCCCGTAACGCGTCCGATTCCTTCGTAAAATGGTTCACTCAAGGTCAGATCACCGTGGATAATCAGACTTCATACATTACCGACGTGACTGTGCAGGGTAACGGGGTGTTGGGCCTAGTTTACGCCCCCGCCATTCCTACTCCGGAGATCCTGCCGCAGGTTGTTCCCGTCACATTGGTGACGTGCCTTATCGGCGCACTGCTCTTGAGTAAGAAAAGACCGAATGATAAGAAATCTACCAAATCAGTCCCCCCTGCGAAGCATAAGGACGTAGTCTCGCCCTGTAAGGCGAGACGATTATAGTCCTGGGATTAGGCCCTTCAGTGCTGTGGCGGCGAAGGCAAGCCCGAGCAGGGCAAGGACAAAGGTGACTATGATCGCTATGATCACAGCCAAGATTGCAATTACAATTGCCTTTATCCATCCGACCGCGAAGAAGTGTTTGATCAGCAGAAGGATTACGATAATTTCTATGATGGTCTTAATCCAGCCGAGACCGCCCAGGAAGTAACCTATGATGTCACTGAGGATTATCGCTGAAACAACGATTAGAATCCCATGCCAATAGGTGGCCCTTGGTGCTCCTAGAGCTTTCCCTGCCAACCAAACGAAGATGCCGCCGATGATACCGGCGATTATTAGTTGGATAATTAGGCCGACGATACCTTCAAACAAAGTGACATCATCCCTTCATTAGCTGAGGTTTAATATAAAATGAAGCCACTTTAGGTGAGTCGTAGGCGCAGCCTAGCATGGCTTGAATATAATTGTTAGTTGGCCAGCTGACTCTTTTTTCTTTATGATATTGAAGCCACGTTGATGTAGTTACTTGTGCAAAGTACGCCATAGGACCCTGGAGAGTAGCCTTGGTTGAGCTCCCCGGTCACCGTCACCCATGCGCCGCTTGCAGGATGGTTTGACGGCAGATTGTACAACGTCAAGTACAGGTAGGCCGTTGACTCCAAAATGTCCGGGTTGTAGTAGGGAATTGCAAGTTCTGTGCACGCGCTCGAGGCTTCGTGAAGGTAGCCGGAGCATTGAACCGTACTATTCTGGCCTGTCGTCTTGCAGAGATCAGAGATAGAAGCGTAGGCGGGTGGTGTGTAGTAGCATCCATAATACGAACAGTTCGGGTAATTCGGATTGTACCCGTACCCAGGCCCAGTGTAAACATTTCCAAACCCAGCGGTTGTTGCGCTTGTGACCGTTTGAAAACTCGTTACCATACTAAGGCTGGTCACCGTTTGTGTGCTGAAAAGGCTCTGAGTGTTTGTTAGAAGTTGCTGTTGTGTCACAGTTACTACGTGAGGGTTCAGGCCACTGTATCCTATGAAAGCAACTGAAACAACGGCGACAAGAACGAGCAGGCCGACAAGGATAGAACGAAGGAGGCCCATTATTCATCAACCTTTAGCTCTACGGGATAAAGTCTGATAAGGCTATTTCCACCTGGTGGAATATGCCGTTAGGACATACGAGGGGCGATTTCATTTGCGAATCTTAGTGCTTGGCGGAGCCGGAGCTATGGCTCAGGTCACAATCAGGAACATGCTAGGGAACAGCAAAGTAGAGAAAGTAGGGGTTGCGGACCTGCGCCTTGAACGAGCCGAAGCAGCGGCGCGAAGTTTAGGAGACGAACGCGCCGTCCCACTGTCCGCGGACGCTCGTGAAAACGCACAGTTAACCGGGATTATGAGAGACTGGGATGCGGTTGTTAACTCGACCTGGTACGAGTTGAACCTGCAGGTCATGCAAGCAGCCATCTCAGCGGGCATACACTACCTCGACCTCGGTGGACTATACCACATGACGAAGAAGCAGCTGGAGTTGGACAAGGCTGCGAATGACGCGAATGTTACTTGCGTTTTGGGAATGGGCAGTACGCCTGGAACAATGAATGTGATGGGAGCCTACGTCGCTGAAAAGTTGGATGAGGTGGAGGTGATGAAACTGCGCAGCGGCTCCACGGTCGTCAAAGGAGGCGGAGGATTCCAGGTCCCTTACGCGATACGAACTGTCCTGGATGAGTTTACAATCCCACCGATCATACTTCGCGACGGGAGGATTCAAGAGATTCCGGCGCTTTCTGGAAAGGAATCTTTCACACTACCCGACCCCATCGGCAGGATGGAGGGGTATTACACCATTCATTCTGAGCTAGCCACGATGCCGTTCAACATAGGAAAAGGGATCAAGGAAATGGATTTCATAGTCGCATACCCACCCGAATTCACAAAATCAATCGTCCTCCTAACCCAGCTGGGTTTGACTAAGAAGACGCCCGTCAAGGTTAGGGGCCAAGACATCGTCCCCTACGACGTGTTAACTTCGGTCATTGACTCCCTCCCGAAACCCACGAGTGTAGAATTAGATGTTGACTGCCAAAGGGTTGAGGGATTCGGTAAGCGTGATGGAAAGCGGGTCAGGATTTGGGTAGACGCTGTCAGCGTTCCAAACGAACGGTGGAACATTGGCGGCGGGACGGTCGGCACAGGAACACCCCCTTCCGTAATCGCACAGTGGCTTGCATCGGGAAGAATAACTAAACGAGGCACCCTGCCCCCTGAGCTTTGCGTCGAGCCCAGCGAGTTCTTGAAGGAACTGGCGTCTGGAAAACGTGGGATAACCGTGACTGAAGGAGAAGAAGAAATACAGTAAACCTCGCAGGCAGCTGGCGGTTCGAGGCTGTTCCTGGGTTACTTTTTTTCCATAGCTCTCATAGCGTATCTGGCGATGAAGAAGATGACAACCGCGACAATGAGAAAGTCAAACATAACGCCCACAAAGTCACCCACAGCAAAATTCATCCCCTGTCCGATTGGGATGGTGAATACCGCCTTTCTCCAATCGCCTCCCGGCAACAGCGCGCCGGGGATGGGCATTATAATGTCCTGAACAAGTGCCGAGACCACTTTGCCAATGTAAGTACCCATTATGAAGCCTACAGCCAACCCGATTACCCCCGCTTTGCCGATGAATTCTATGAACTCGGCCCACATACCTTTGGGCTTTGGCGGCGGCGGAGTAGGTTTCGGTGAAAGTGCTTCTCGAATCTTCCTTAATTCTTCTAAGATCTCCTCATCGGTTGTCATGTTTGTTCATTTGTCTCGATGGCGAATTTCTCTTATTTACTCTCCGTTGATTGAGGCTGAGTAGGCCTAGGTTTTCATACGTCTCACGCTCATGGAATGTTATGGAATCGTTTGTCCGTGTTTGTTCGAAGAAGGATTTCTCAAATAACCGATACCTAGGCCAGGTTGAAGGAAAGTCGGTTGCGGTTTTTCAGATTGATAATGGTTACTTTGCTATTTCGAACGTTTGCGCGCATATGGGTGGGCCGTTAATCGACGGTGCCTTCGACAAGGATGGAAACGTTGTTTGCCCCTGGCATGGGTACAGGTACGACCCGAAGACAGGGAAGGCTCCTAAGGGTGCGCCTGAGCAAGTGGAAAGTTACGCGGTGAAAGTGGAAGGCGACGAAATACTAATCTCCCGACAAGCAACCTCCCCACGCAAACCCGTAGCGGACGAATTTGCGTTCAAGCTGGAACCGCCGGAGGAACAGGCGAATGACAATTCTGTTTGGAAATGCTTGATCTGCATGGATGAGTACACCGGCCGGTTGCCGCCCAAGTTATGTGCAAAGTGTAAGGCGCCTTGGGAATTAATCAAATCCAAAGAGAAGCTCGCGGCCCAACTCTTGACCCATAAGGCGACGTACCCGATTGAGGAAGACGCAGTAACTGAATACTTAACGAAAAGCGTGCAGAAGAGCGAGTTTCTTGATCGGCGAATTGAGTTCTGGCGTGACATCGCCGCGCAGCCTCCTATCGACGTGCTCATCATAAGCGCCAGCGCCCACCCGCAACATATTGTCAGCGGCTTCATAGCCCCAAGAATCATCGAGAGGCTTAGAGAGGCGCACCCGGCGGTGACGTATGATTGGGTGGACTTGGCGAAACATAAGATTGAGCATAACTGGGCTTGCTATTCCCTGGAAGATGATTTCTGCAGGTTTCCCTGCAACAATATGCATGATGACATGCGTAAGATCTACCCGAAACTCGTTCGTGCCCGCTCGTTGATTGTGGTTACGCCGATCAATTGGGAGGGGATGAACAGCCGGCTTAAGGTATTCTTGGATCGGTTGACGAACCTGCAGGATATTGGGCTGAAAGTTGAACATGTTGACTGGGCGGGCCGGCCCGTCGGCATATTCGTGAATGGCCACGAGGACGGCGCTTACAAAGTGGCCTGGGACGTGTTCGTGGTCCTACAGAACTTGGGTTACATCCTCCCGCCCTTCGGGATCTGGTACAACCTCTCAAGCCTCAGCGAGAACACGAAAGAAGATTTGAAGAAGCTTAGGAACAACTCCCTAGCCATAAGCAGGCTGAACAAGGTCGTTGATAATGTCGTTAACTTCATGCAGTTGCGCGTAGACAAGCAGCTTACGTGGCGCCCAGAAGGTGAGAAGCTAAGGCGAGTCCATTACGTTGCGATGTAACTTAACCCAAAATCAAGACATGGATGTCATTTCGTGTGTGCACCAGCCGACCCCAATTTACCGGTACATATAGGCTCCCATTGTTGGTGTAAGAATTCCTAGTAGACGGTATTATTGTAGGTACAGTCTCTCCGGATTCTAGCGCTTGAAGGACCTGTGATACTTGTCGGAAACGTTCATTTTCTGGCGGTTCTGAAGGTGGGATGGTCATCATGACTAATCTCCTGAAGCTCATCGAGGAAAGGCACTCGTCGAGGGGACTCTTTGATCGGGAGCGTTCTGTGACCAAAAAGGATTTGAGGCAAATTCTTGAAGCCGGGCGCTGGGCGCCCACGGCCCACAACATGCAGAACTTCGAAGTTCTCGTCATCGACGACGAGGAAATTCTGAAAGAAATAGGGCACATAAAGTCTCAGGTATCAGAGGAGTTCATCAGGGAAAACTATGAACAACTCTCGTTCTCGAAGAAGGAGTTCCTCCAAAAGAAGGTTGGAATTCTCGCCGCCATGTTCCCCCCGTCATGGAGTGATCCTGCTAGGTTGGATGAAGCTGTTCGTGAGGGCCCGTGGCCCCTGCAGGAACGCATTCAGGGCAGCCCAACGCTTTTGATAGTGATCTATGACTCCAGGAAAAGGGCGCCTGCTTCGGAGGGAGATGTCTTGGGGATTATGAGTCTCGGCTGCGTTATGGAGAACATGTGGCTCATGGCTCAATCCCTGGGGATTGGCTTTCATATACTGAGCGTCTTCAGCGGAATCCCCGTCGAGAAAGAGGTGAAAAAGATTCTCAATATTCCTGAATACATGAAGATTGCCTTTGCCGCCCGAGTGGGCTACCCCCGCTCTGCGCTAGCTGACTATCTGCGAGTGCGCCGCGACGTAAAGGACTTCATGCACCATAACCGGTTTGGCAATAAACAACATATGCTTCAAGAACCATAAAATCAAGACCCCAGCGGATGATCAAAGAATAGAGACCAAGACTGATACTACTCAAAACTTCTGAAATGTCTGGGATTCGTACGTGGTGCGGGGCAGGGGATTCTGACCCCAATTTACCGGTATATATGAACCGGTTCAAATTCGAGCGCTCGCACCATTAGACCCACACACACACACTTTGAAACGGTTGGTGTAGGTGTTTGCTGTTAGGGGAGGTGCCCCCTAACAAATCCATCCAGCCGGACTCCCGGAATCCGGCCCATCAAGGATCACTGTCCTCACCCGGCCGCATGTGTTGGATGATCGGAAGGAAGCTGTTTCAGTTCTGAATCTTATTTGTTCCACAGATGCGAAGAATACGCGTTGCGCAACCCCTAATCAGGCCACAGTCGCATAACAATAAGAATCAAATAGAGGGCACTTGGCGGATGGAAGATATGCCTGCTGACTCACACGGCGACAGACAGAAAGATCTTCCCCTCATAAATAGAGTCAAATCAATTTTTGAGAGATCTGACTTCCTCACTGACAGAGCAGTCAAGATTTTGACAACGACCAGTTCAGAAACTGACCTGGACGTCTGTGCTTGGCATCAAGAGGTTCTTGTGATCACGTACTGCACAACAGCGGCCAACGTCAAGTTCCAAAACCTGGTGGACAAATGGTGTCATTGGCGTGATGAAATCGTCAGAGAAAAGGGAACACTTACGATCAAAACCAGTCTAGACGGGAGGTTCACCGCCACCGTCCTTGATAAGACAACGAGGGTGAAGATGGTTATCGCACTAGACAACTATGCACCTAATGAGGAAATGATGAAATATGCCGCGGATCGTGAAGTACAAGTTCTGAATGGACCAGCGCTCGATTACTATGGTCACATCGTGAAAGCTCTCGGTAAGTGGACTAAGTATGCCGTCTTCAAAGACTTCGAAATCGAAAGAGAGGAAGAGGGGGGCTCAGTTCCCAGGCCGGCGATAATGGTTAGACAGCCCGGAATCGGTAACAACCAAGAAATGTACATATTTACTCTTGCGCCTCATCAGCTTTTGCCTATTTCCTATGTTTTTCGACGAAGTTTCAAGCCAGAATTTGCATATCAAAGAATGATTCGAGAGCGTCGCATAGAAGAGATTGGGCGTTTTCTAGCTGGTCGTGCACTCATCCCAAATGCAATACTCATCGCTTTTGATGACGAAATCGCCAGCGAAGTCATATTCACAAAGAGCGCCTCAAATCCACTCGAAGGCATCCTCCAAATTCCGAAGAAATATTGTTCTGCATGGATCGTAGATGGTCAGCATCGACTATATGGCTTCACACGAACGAAGTTCTCGGAACCACCACCTGACTCGCCGCAGCCCCAAGAGAAATTCGATCTTATCGTAGTGGGATTGAAGAACATCGGTCGTGAAAGCCAAGCGAAATCATTCATCGATATTAACTACAATCAAGTGGGAATAGATCCAACCCTCCTCTGTGACCTACTGAGTCTGACTAAGGATCTCAAACACTATCTGACTTGGCCTTCGCTTGTGGTTAAGTCATTGAGTTCTCGCGATCCGTGGAAAAATAAGATCAGAGTACTTGAAATTGAAAAAGACAGACCGATTACCTTGGCGGGATTTGCCAAGTTCGCCTTGGCTGTTGAACTCTTGAAAAATCATGTTGACAAAACGACGGGCGAAATACACTATGTTGGGCCGCTCTATACCTATGCGAAGTTCGACGTAAACAAGTCAGTGGACGATCCATCGAATGTGAAGAGCCTACAAAAGCAAGTCAATCTGCTTTCGCATTATTTTACTCTGGTAAGACAACACTTGGAAGATGCTAGACCTGGCGCGTGGGATGATTCGAAGAAATACGGAGTGACGAAAAGTGTTGCAGTAAACGCGTTGCTCTTGGTCTTAACGCAGATCTTAGGATCATCAAAAGAAGACAGGGAGAAGATCCTAAGTGACCTAGAGAAATACTTGAAACCCGTCGCATCACTGTCATTCACAAGTTCCATGATCGCGAAGTACGGCACCGGATGGCAAGCGTTCAGAGGATTGGCTAACAGGATCATCGATGTACTAAACCAGCACAATAAAATCAAACTCGCACACTTATCAGGCGGCAAGAAGAAATGAGAGCCGGGACATCGGCTCTTCATTCGAAATTCCGGACAGTTTTCGGCTTTCATCATCAGGATGCGAGACACGGTCTCCAAGCTATCGCTCAACGTGCCTTGAATGATCCTGAATGGCCTGGACTGTCCACAACCATAACCTCTCCACCATACTACAAGCTCAAGGATTATGAAGCCGACCGCCAAATTGGACACGAGAAAACGTACGAGAAATATCTGGACACTTTAACCGGAATTTTCAAGCTAGTATATTCCCTCACTTCTGAGAGTGGATCGTTTTGGCTAGTTTGCAATACGTTCATGGTAGATAGCGAAGTCGTCCCTCTGCCATTCGACTTGGCTCGTAGAATGAAAGATGTAGGGTGGAAACTGAAGGATATTGTCATTTGGCAAAAAGACAAGAATTTGCCTTGGTCGACGGCGGGACTTAGAAATGTATTCGAGTATGTTCTTCTTTTTGCAAAAAACCATCTTGAACTCCGAACTGATGCGGTTAGGGACTCCGACCCGGACAACTTTCGTAGCTGGTGGGTGAAGTATCCTGAGCGATATTCACCAAAAGGAGTTGCTCCCACAGATGTGTGGAAAATCGGCATTCCAGTTCAAGGATCCTGGCGCCACAATAAGCTGAATCATTACCATCTCTGTCCATTTCCCGTAGAGTTGGTTCGCAGAATGCTGCTACTTACCACGGATCCTGATGACATCGTTCTAGATCCATTTGCCGGTTCCGGGATAGTTCTTGCAACTGCGGAGTGTATGGGTCGTATGTCTACTGGATTCGAGGTCCAAAGGAAGTACGTCAGAAATTTCTACAAGACAATTAGACGAGAAGTAAGATCTGAACTCCGACAAATAGACGCAAAGGAAACCGCGAATTTCGAATCAAACATACGAAAACTCAGGTTGATCAAGTTACCGCGTATGCTGGTGAGATCAATGGGCAAATATGCGATGTCGAATACCAGATTCGCGGTAGCTGTTGAGCGCCCCCTCTCGCCAAAGGCACCAGGTTACAAGATAACTGCAGAGGACATCCACTTGATAGTAGGGAGCGAATCCTCGAAAAGAAGCAGAAGGTTGATGGAGACTAAAGCTAGAAAACAACTGAGTAAACCCCCCCTGTCGAAATATGGTATTGAAACGCTGGTGAAGGTCGTTACACTCCGTGAACTCAGATCAATCTTGAAGGGAGAAAGTCGTACAATGTGGATCTACTCAAAGAGAAACATCTCCTACGATCGCAAGATAGCCGTTACTGACATGTTTTCAGAGCAAAACTGGTTGCAGCGAGAGAAGAAACTGTCTTACCCGGTAATAGTTTCGACAATTAGGCTTCGTGAGCCTGCGCAAAAACTGGCTGTTTCAGAAACCTAGACATGAATTCCTTTCCAAGCCTGTGCTTTCCCTCTTCGATGTATCTTTGTATTTCCCACCAGTCTGTAAGTTCGAGTCTGTTGTTCTTGTAAGCTTCGCTGTAGATGTACCATAGACACACATCGAGGATCAAGGTAGCTAGGAGCATTTGACAATGTGGCTGATTTTCCACTGCAAGATGAGCCTGTGGTTTATCCGTTCCGAAATACTGTTTGTTGACCGGATGTGTTGAGTTAAGAATCACAAGTCCAGTCTCTTTCTCGAAATATGCTTGGAAGACAGCGTGAATTTCTCTATAATCCCAATCGACGAACAGATCACCAAATCCTTCTGCCGAGGTAATCTTCACAGTTGCTTCAGCAAAGCATTCACCGCATGCCGCTTTAACAACGCCAGTCTGCCCCTCGCTGTAACCGACGAAGTTCATATCGATTCTTGATACTTTATCAGAGATCACACTTCCTGCAGAAACGGAGACCGTTGTTGATTGCAACCTGATCCGGTCATTGCTGCAACTGAACAGAACTGAAGATGCTTTGGGAATCCGCTCTCTATCAATGAACAGATGCAGTGTTCCGGACGCACCTGGCTTTCTGCGAGCCGAGCTCGGTCGAAACTCCAAGGGTTGTTCCAATGTGACTATCTTAGGTAACTCCTCCGAACGTGGTATTTCCACCACGAGGGCAGTTAGTTCCGCTCGATGGCTCTTTGCCTTGGCCTGGACCTTTGTATTGACTCCAACGGAGTCGCAAGAGAGTATGATGCGTTTTCTGTCAATTTCGTCATCGGGCAAAGCAGCAAGTGGAGTCACGATATGTTTACGAGGTTTGACTTTTAGGCTCGGATTTTGAGATGTTATTTTGATGATCGTTCCAGGAGATATCACACGAGCATCAACACGAAGTTGGACAGAATACCTCACGCCTTTCCGCAGCGTCAAATTTTCATTGGCGAATTCTATACCGTTTTTTGGTTTCTCCTCAGTGCCACCCTCTCCTGTGCCAGGTGACAAGATGGTAACATCTTGGTTGATCTCTCTATTCAGTTCGCTAAGCATCTGGAACGCTTTGCGATGCTCCTGGTGCGTCTTCTCGGTGAGGGCAGATTCTTGCTGACTGATTCTCGCTCTCTCTGCTTCGATAAAGGGTTTCAACCACTCATCTACGATGGGCTTTAGCTTGGCGTAGAATCCGTGAGTCTTAACAAAGCCATCTCGAGTCTCAGTAAGGATTTCGTCCTGCTCTTGGAGTTTCTTTCTGACTAGGGTTCGGGCGCCCTTTAGGCTCAATCTTCCCCAGAACCGCACCGCCAAAGGGTCTTCATCATAGCCAAAGAGTGTCAAGTCGAGAACGCTAGCTTCTTCATCAAAGACAAGTAACCCTCCCTGCCTATCCTCACCCGCTTCTCTTTGAAGGAGAGGCTCGTCGGATCTATACAGCTCCCCTCCAATTGAGATGTCAACGCCATCGTATTTCATGGTTGTTGCAAGATTCCCGATGAGCTTCCCCTGCGGAAACTCATATCGAATCTCATGCTCTTCCTCTTCATTTTCATCAGCATAATGCACGATGATTTTGCGACGCGAGTTCGAGTTTATCAGTCGAAGCATGTGAAACTGCGATAGGCGTTGAATGAGTATTTCCTTAGCTGGGAAGGGAGCCTCAGTGAACTTGAATGACACGACTGTACCACTATGCTCTGGTAGTCTCAAACGCTCTCTAGCTCCTCTGTCCGCGCGAGTTGCCCCGGGCACTCTTATTATGCGACGTTCTTTCAAAACTCCGTTCTCTTTCTTTTTCTTCCATTTGAACTGAGCTACCGAATAGACTTCATCTTTAACTGAGTGAACCCATCCCCCCTCTTCTCTACTAAATAGTACATCAGACAATCCTTGTCCGAAGATACCTCGTCCTCCCATTTCGTGGGTTCTTTTTTCTTCACCGTATTCTCTGAATAGATTGATCATTTCTTCGTTTGAAATCCCCTCAGCGAGATCTAGAACATCGAATTGCTTCTTTCTCGGGGAGGCATATACTCGAATGATTTTGGGTGACAAATCAGATGGGGATGACTTCTCGATCCTTCCATAACTGTCGTCACTATTTGTGATGGGTTCAGTGAGTGCCTTCAGATAGCTGCGTCGTAGAGCCTTGTTCATGTGCCTCCGAATGAATCTTGCACTGTCCTTAACTTCAATTTCTACCATCTTTCAACTCTCCTCGAATAGAGACGAGAATTGGTGTCGCAAGAACCTGAGAAACTCCAGTGCTGTTGTGCTGTGCGCTTCCTTGGCTATGTTCTCAAGTTCACGGAGATGACCTCTCAGTATGTTGGGAGGTGTGTGAGGCACCGCTCGAAGGAGCTCGAGAACTTCCATACCATCTATTTGGTCTACTTGATTCTTGTCGTACTTAGAAAAGATTTCACGATTAAGCACCCGATTTTCAATCTCAAGTTGTGGAGAGAACGTTCGGGGCTTTATCATGCGGGGAGGTTCCTTAGATAAGGGAGCAGGATTCGTTAGAGCTTTCGCTGTATCCTCAGCTATAGCAATTCCAGTTGATGTGAGCTTGAATCCCCTCACCGGGGACCCGGTTGCCCAATTTCGATACTTGGGACGCAATTGCAGAAGAGCTCGGTTTACCCGACTTGAGTCTGGGTAGTGTTCGTAGACTGGCAAACAGAATTTCCTAGGGAACATGATAAAGAGCGCGACAACAACATTCTCGAAAGTCACAAGGACGCTTTTGCGTGCGAGCATATGAATTGCGTAAGCTGCTAACCTGTTTAAATCGATATTTTGGTACTTCTCCCATCCGAAAGGCTTACAGACTTTTCGAAGCGCAGCTTCCTTAGCCACGGATCTTTCTGGTGGTGCCTGTCCCAATTCCTTTTCACATCTAGTTACGCTAACGTTTTCCCCGGATCGGGGTCAAACGGCTTATCATATCTTGATGACCGACGTGATAATTCCCGAAAAAGAAGTCCGTTTTCGCTTTTCATTGCGAGCACTGCTTTAGCGCCGGGGTTGCTCTTCGTCAATCGCATCATGCGTCGGCGCTGTTTCGGAGGTATGTATCCGCGGATTTTGCATTCGACTAACAAGATAATGCCCTTTCTCAAAGCGAGTAGATCGGGTGATGCAGAGCGAGGTTGCCTGATAACAAACCATCCGAGGCGCGAAAGGTGACTTCTTGTCCTGTATTCGAATCTACGGCCCTTTTCAAAGGGGTTACCATTAGGAACGTTGCCTGTTACTGTTGTTTTCCGATTCATTTGATCAGTGACTCTCCCGTGTAGAGGCCGACAGTATGCATGCGATCTTACCGTTGTTTTCTCGTAGCCTCGAACTGATGTCCACTAAATGCCCTTTGATTATGCGGGCTGAGTCATCTGTTGCATCGGAGATTTGCTTGCAGATCGCGAGTATCTTCATGTTGTCATTAAGATAGAAGCTCAGGTCTCGATTGGCGGCTATTGACTTTAGATCGAGGTTGTGCTTGTGGATATTGTGAGTAGATAGAGAGATCTCGTAATACATGCTCACGGTTGGGACGATCATCTCGGAGCTTGCGATAACCACCAGGCCGAAATCACCGTCGACTCGAAAACCTCTACCTTTCGCGGACTTTGGGAGTTTGTTGGTAGCGAGTATCGCCAGCGCAACGTCGTAACGTTTCATATCGGCTCTGACTTGCTCGACAAAATCATTGCTCCAACTATTTCTGGACTTCACTTCCACGAGGCAGCTGCCGATTTCGATTCCTGCTTGGTGAAAGTGGATGATTGCATCAGTTGCATCAGCTCCACCGATCGGCTCCACCTTGAAACATGTCTGTCCGATGAATGCCTCTTGAAGGTCTCGAATCGCATTTACCTCTCCCTCCTCCCCCTTAAGCGCAGGAATGCGAATAGCTGTCAGATACGTCTGAAGAGCTCCCGTCGCCTCCCTGACCCTTGATTCGATGTCTGTAATGGATTTGCCCTGTTCGACTAACCCCTTGATTTCTCCAACGATTGCGCCCACTTGCTCCACTACTATTTCCCTGAGAAGCTTTGTGGAGTTCTCGTTCTCGCAACGCAGCTCCTCGAATCTCTTGGTGATCTTGTTTTCGATCTCTTCCGTTAAGCCACCTGGCCCGGAAATAGTATCCTTCAGAGTCTGAAGCATGGTAGTCGCTGGGATTCCTCGACGGATTTGCCGATCGATTGACGCATAATTCGCAAGCGCAAAGGAAAGTCGCCCGTCTGAATCGAGTTCAGAAAACCATTGTAGCGTTCCATCGTCAAGTCTCGAAAGCATTGTGTTGGTTGATAGCGTTCCTCCACACTTTGCACAAATCATCAGGTCAAAGGAGGACGAGCAAGAACAAGCAGTCAGGCTTACGGCCATTGCTTGATCTCCACCTTCGGAGCTCCGGTCTCCTTAAGACGATTCAGATACTGTCGCCCACGCTCTGTCAATAGATATGTGACCTTGACTCCGTCCTTCTCGCGTTTGAGAAGACCAAGTTCACTCATTCGGCTCACTGCACCAGATCGCATCGTTGCTTGTTCATTCTTGCCCTTCCAGACCGTCCCGTATTCAGCCCTAATATTATCGTTCAATGCTTCAGGAGTCTTGCGTCCTTTGTTCACGCTATCAAGAATGAAGTGGATGAGCCTTGCTTCGCCCGGGACCTGGAGAGCAATGTGATTGAGGAGAAAATTCACTTCCTCTTCAGACATAGGAGAGGAGAAGTCATGGTTGTCGATGACAGGATTGCTAAACGAAGCAAACTTCAACCCGTAATCCGTGATTCCTAGAAGAACCGTGCCCTCCTTCTTTGTGATATCGACAAACTTCAGGACAGGTGCGGCACCTTCCATCTTATCTGCAGTAGCATAGCCAACGAATTGATACTTGAATCGAGATGCCGACTTGTCCTCCTTGCCCATTGGCAATCCTGCGGATATTATTGTGCCCCTTTTGTGTCCGAGCAGCTTATCATTTCTAGCAGTTTCTTTGCCAAGGCGACGAGCCGTCGCCGCAGCTATTTCATGAACATCGGAGAGCAACACATACTCTGACGCATTTCTTCTGAGAAGGTTTGCCGCGACTCTTACTACGATCTTGACAGGCAAGAATCTGTTGTACTGACCCCAAAGAACGTCTTGCCTTTTCAGCTCGCTAAGTTCAACAGTTTTCACACCATCGATGTTCATGGACAGAAATTCATCAGCATCAACTGGTCCCATGATCGGTTTTGGGTGCACTCTTAGAGATTGGGCGGAAACGGATTCCGACTCGATTGACTGTGTTTCGAGATACACTTGATTTTGAATGCCAAGTAGCATGAAGTCTTGTGGAGTCTTGTATTTGCCAGCCGCGACCAGTCTGTTGATTTCATCGGCGAGCGTTGTTGGAACGTCTAGAACATATCGCATATCGGTTTAATTCTCCTTATACGTTATGCTAAAGCACGCTTTAAGTTTATGTCCTATTAATGATACATTAAATTTCATTGCGCGAAAATTGGGTAACTACGCAGAATTTGGTTGGATATCGCGCAACGGTACTTTCAATCTACATTTTCGTTCAGTTCCTTATCGCCTTTCTATCTATCGAAAAGTTCCTTTTTCTCGAAGGTGTTTGGGGACAACACGCCTCTCTTGCGGTACTGCCAGATTACCTTTGAAACGAATGGGCGGTACTTCTCGTACTTCTTGTCAAGGATATTACAAATATCGCGAATGGACCTTCCCTGATGCGCAAGCTCAAGAATCTTCAACTTCACATTCTCGCTCGGGTTCCTCAAGTAAGGCTCAATCATATCGAGGAATCTGTACACGCTGTGAGTGATTTTCTTGCGACCGCTTAGAATGGCATGCGCAGTTGCCATCGACTTAATCATGTCGAAGAGGCTGCTTGAACTTGAGTAACTGCCCAAGATTCGCCATCGCTTTGCGTACTCGTCGAATCGCACTAGGTCCTCATCTGTCACTTTGACCTCAGCTTCCGTAATCGTCTGCTTGAACCGTTCTATTCGCATGCTCGTCCGGTTTGCCCGCGAAAGATTTCCTTCACTCATCTCTGCATCTGTTAACCAATGGTACACTACTAGGCAGCGTTCAGTGAAGGTGTTGCCGAGCATGTTGTTCCGGTTCACCAGAAACGAGTGAGGAGTAATGTTCGCGATGAAACCAAAGCGGGCCTTGACTTCATAGGTGTGTTGGAAATCTGAATAGATGTATTTTCCTTCACTCGCAAGCTCCGATAAAGCATCGATCAACCTAGCTTTCGTCTGCTTTGCTTTACTCGCGAGCAACAGGGTCATGTCATTTATGAGAAGGCACTTGTTGTTGATCTCGCGTCCTGAATCATAGTCTCGTATGAGTCCGTGAATCGTGAAGTCTGATCCGAGGTAAACGACCTTGCCCTTCGGAAAGATTTGAGCCTGTTCTTGGGTGGTCTGGGTTTTCAGATGCCGGGAGGGAGCGACGTTCAAAATCCAGAGTTTAACGTTACCCTTGAAGGTGGAGCTGATTACAGCGAGGGTTTTCAGAATTGCGACGGGTGTTACTACCTGCCCGAACTTCTTGTTGTAATACTCTTCAAGCCTGACGGCGTAATTTTTCTTGGACGCAGGGGCATGTAATTTGCGTAACTTGAAGTTCACACCAGGTCTAGATGGTTTGACATTAAGGTTACGAGAGTTACGAGACTTCGAAGTCTTCATACGACTCGCTAGTCCTGTCAGTCAATACGCGGTGTTTCTCAGCGAATGCTGTTGGGTTCCGTAGATTGTTCGCAACCTTCTGCCGGCGACTTCAAACAATTTATTCCAACAATCAAGTCCTGATTCTATGCGGGCCCGGTTGAAGTCCACGCGCTGGCAGTCGTCGCCTATGAGCCATTGAAGACGGTTGGCAACTTCCGGTTCGACAGATGGTGCTATTTCGATGTAGAAGTGAAGGCCCTTCATGCGACTCTTGCAAGCCCCGATCGATATGACCGAAACTCCGAACCACTTGCAGACGGTCAAAACTACCGATATGTAATCCTGAATCCAGTTCTCCGGTACCACGCAGTCCTTATCGACCTTTAGGACGTTTACGTTACGCACCTCGTTTTCGCCTCCTTTTCGCGTAGCTCAACTGCAACTTGCCGAGTGGGTACGCCCACCATCGCCTCCCCCGGAACAACATGTTCCGACCCTCGATGCTGATCTTCCCTTCACTTTTCGCAGCGGGTTCCTCGCGCTCGAAGCGGACTTTGACATTCTTCCTAGGAATCCACTTTTTCACGCGGCCGTAGACGTAGTTTTGAAAGTATGGAACTCCTCTACGGGCTAACCTTCGACGAACTGTCTTGATGCTGCCTCGTCTTGCGACGGTAAAGTGCAACTCGTATTCTTTCGCTCCCCCCGCCTCTTTGTCATACCATGTGTTGCTGACAGTCATACTATACGATCGAACCATCTTCATTTACTCTTGACCTCACGTGAAGTCTAGCAAAAGGCGAAGTTTATGTCATGAAGTACGGGCAGTATACTGTCAACTGACAGCATAGGAGACTGACAGTATAATGGGAACAAAGGCTCAGCTAGATTTTAGAAGAATGCAGAAGGATGCGGCTCGGGCAGATCCTGAGTTACTCATGCTGTTTCCTAGCCTGAACTTCAGGAGCCCAGCCTACGACCCTATGGTCAAGAAGGGTCTCCATGCAACTCTTGCAGTTGTTTTGGTTGCGGCTGAAAATGGCAAGGTCAACAATTACCTCCTCGTGAAGGACTATCAGGTCGGAGGAGAAACCAGACGAAGAGTGCTCCCGCTCCTCCATGACCTTGGATTACTTCGTCGAAGGCAGGAAACCAGTGAGAAGCGAGTCAAAAGGTTCAGCTATACTCTCACCGACAAAGGTGTTATTCTTTGTGCAGCCTTTCCCAAGATCCTTCAATCGAAGACCTTTCCCTCACTGATCAGAACTTGTGTCTTACACGCAAACTTGGCGCAGACAATGTTGGTCCTGTTTCTGCAACCAATTGATGGAAAGAATCGACTTCTCGCAGTGTTAAGAGAATTATCTCACAAGGGTCTCAACATTGAGCAGGCTTCTGAAGACGATCTGGCGCAGCGTTTGCTTGAAGCGGACGAAATGATTTCTCGAACACCTGTTCGCGAAGCTATTCTCAAGGCCTTTGCTCACTTCGTTGACTTCCACGCGGAGGCGACAGTCAAAGCTCGCGCGCAATCGAAGCAGAGTATATTGGAGCTCATTGATTTGGCTTGGTCGAACCCCGAGCTGGCGAAACGTTACATGCGGTTGGTTGTAGAGGTTTTGGATTTCCTTCGATCTGCAGATTTCCAAGTGTGGTGGAGACTATCGCGTGGGGCGTCAAAGCACATCAATCGACTCACAGGGGTAGGGCGGAAGATTGTGTTCAATCATATGGCCAAGCCTTGGGCTGATTTGGATAGGTTGGAGAAGCTGTGGTCAGAACGCGGGGACATCTTCAATGAGATCCGAGGATGGCTTCGCGAAGACAGCTACGCATTATTATCCGCTCTTGATCTGGAGGATCAAAGATGAATCCACTCCACCTATCCGGTTGGGGCGTGAAGATCCGGGTGCGGAATTTACGGTCCCGGTCTGAGCTTGAGGTTACGGATGGCCGGGAAGATGGACGGACGGGATCCGTGTACATATTCCGGCCGCGCCGGTTCCGGCATAGTAGCATAATCATAGACGGGCATAGCGGATACGTTTCCCTGCAGGCTTTCCACTGGTTGTCGCGGAACCGGATTCCGGTTTTCGTACTGAACTTTGACGGAAGCCTGATTTCGAGTATTCTCCCGCCAATGCCCATTAAGGCTGATTTGCGTGCGGCTCAGTTCCGGGCCTGCGCAGACCCTGCAAAGAAGTATGCAATCGCGAAATGCATTGTGCAGGCCAAGATTGCGCGAAGTCTTCAGGTGCTAGATTGGCTTGCACAACGTTACGACATCGAAAAGGAGATGCAACTTGCCAAGAAGGAAATCGCACGGATTGGTATCGCCCGCACAGTTGCGGATTTGCGTTCAGTTGAGGGACGTGTAGCAACAAAGTATTGGTTTGCGTATGCCAAAGTTTTGCCAGAATCATTGGATTTTCATGGACGTATGACTACCAGCCACCAGAACAATGCGTCTGATCCAGTTAACTTGGCATTGAACTACGGCTATGGATTCTTGGAGGGGGAATGCAGACGTGCGATCAATACTGTCGGACTTGAACCATCTGCGGGCTTCTTGCACGAATTCAGTGCATATCAGACCAAACAGTCACTTGTTTATGACCTGGAGGAGCCTTTCCGATGGCTTATTGACACTTCAGTGTTCGAAGCTTTCGAGTCAGGAATACTAGATCTGCCAAGCTTCTATTTCACAGGGGACGATTATCGATATCACTTTGATGTGGCGGCGAAAATCAGGTTTGTTGATGTTTTGAGAGAGCGCTTCAATTCCGGCGTCAAGTACAACGGGCAGGTGTTCAAATGGGATACGATTATCGAGCACAAAGCTACAGAGCTAAGCAGGCACTTGGTGGGAAAAGCAAGTTTGCTCGACTTCACGCAGCCGTTTGTTGATTTGAGTAGGTCGGACGGTATAGGGGTCAGGCGTAGAATTCTCTCGCTGACTCAAAAGGAAGCGACAGAGCTAGGTATTGGTAAGAGCACTCTTCATTACCTCCGTAAGAACGCCAGAGGCAGGAGTTCTTTTACGATTCGCCGTAAGGTTAGAGAGAAGTTAGGTCATCTAGATACTGGCTAGCGGATCGACAAGGAGCCCTTGGTTTTCGACTCCATAAGTACTAAATGAAACATCAGACCGCGTCTTCCTGAGATGAGTTGTCGATTGGACCAACCAGGCTTTGACAGTAGAATGCGTACTGAGGTCGAGCGGTATTATTCTGAAGGAAGAACCGAGAGCGCATCTTTTCTTATGTGGTATCTACGCAACTTCTTCAGGTTGGAAGAAGAGGATGCGATTGCGGCAGTGTGTGATAGCTCCAATGACAAAGGAATTGACGGCATCTATGCAGATGAAGATGAAGAAGAAGTACACTTATTTCAGGCAAAATTTTCACCCGATTACGCAAGGGACCAAGGCGACAATGACCTAAGAAATTTCGTAGGAGCCAAGCAATGGTTCAATAGCGTAACCACTATCGACGCCCTCCTAAGTGGCACAGCGAGTGAGGAACTGAAAGCCTTAGTGAGGGCAACAAAGGTATTCGAACGAATCTCCGACGGGTATCCTGTATACACACACTTTGTAACGAACAAAGTATTCAATATCGATGCTAAAGAATTTCTCAAGATAAACGAGGGAGCAATGATAGGCCACGATCTCCCCAATATTTTCAAAGAGTACACCTACTTCGCAGATACAGAAATTGCCACAGGTTCAACTCCTTTACAGTTAACAAATGTCACCAAGATCCAATATGATTTGCCTGGCGGCATGATCACAAGGGTTTACGCCATCCCCGCACTCGAGCTTATGAAACTGAACGGGATACAAGACAAGACTCTGTTCTACCGAAATGTGAGATATGGCTTGGGCAGAACCCGTGTGAACAGAGACATCAAGAAAACTATCGAAGACACCTCCAAGCACGATAAATTCTTCCTCTTTCACAATGGGATAACATTGGTCTGCGATAGCTTAGAACAAAATGGTTCAACATTGATTTTGGGAAACTACTCTGTTATCAACGGTTGTCAGTCAATGCTCGCACTTTACGAGAACAGAAACAAAATCACGAACAACATGCATTTACTTGCGAAAATAATCCGGCTAGAACAGACATCTTCGCTCGTTAATGAGATTACATACTACACTAACAACCAGAATCCCATAAGGTTGCAAGATCTCAAGGCGGATGACAGGGTCCACAAAGCAATCCAAACCGAGTTCAGTGAACTTACAGGGAACCATGTGCTCTACAAGAGAAAGAGAGGAGAATCCGAAGCAGGATATTCCGACGTCATTGAGTTAGATTTGGCAGCACAGCTGATCGAGGCATTTTATCTTGGGAATCCTCAAAATACGCACTTGAAGGCTAGACTTTTCGGAGAACGGTACAGCGACATTTTTTCCAGGCACACAACAGCTGCGAAGATTTACTTCGCCTATCTAATCTACAAGACGATACTGTACAATATGTCGAGCCTTGACAATCCGCAAATCCAGAACTACGGTCTCGCTCATTTCTTCTTTCTTCACCTCGTTGCTAAGGTCCTAAACGAGGATGAATTGGGAATGAAATTTATGCGGGATCCAATCGCCTGTGTCAAGGATCAAGGTCTGCGGCTGAAGCCAGCGATAGCCAAATTGTGGCTGCTGTTGGTTCCAGAAATCAATGCATACTTCGAAGAGTACACAACGGCACACAACAACTTCTTTGATTACAAAAATGTCTTCAAGAGTTCGGATTTCGTCGAATCTACTACAACAAGATTGCTAACAGACAATAGAAGAAGTCTCGTAAGGCATCCGGAGGACGCGTTCATGGCGATCTACAGATAGATGCACACTCGTTTTCAATGTGAAGGGGGGATCACTTGCGATACTAGATTTTCTTTTCGTTCCAGCAGTAGACTCACATGAACCGCCGTCGTTCGTTCAATTTTCAGTGTCTGTGAATCTCTTCGTGCGGGAAGGCAGGTTTGAACCGTCCTTGATTTATGTGGGGGCTACAATTACGATGGAAATTGGCACCAGAATTATTACCGAGCGTTAGGCATACTTCATACGGCAGTAGTTGCCTGCCGGTTGCAAACGGAAGGGTCTGTGCCCTCCATTTACCTAGGTCTGCTAAATGACTCAGCATAGCAGAATGATACTGATCTTCATGATCATTCTGTTGCTATTGGGAACATTCTTTACGATTTATGCAAGCAAAACCTCGACTACAGACTTGGTGGTAAACGGAGGTTTTGAGGATGGAATGAAGGGCTGGGAACTCGGGCCGCCTCCTTTAGCCCGTGGTGGAGTTGACATAGTGCGTACAGTTTCCAGAACTGGGTCGCACAGTCTACGTTTGACAGGAGGAGGCGTGGGCTTTCTTCAGAAACTCGATCCCGTATCCATTTTCCCTAGCATGCAGTTAGGCTTCTACACTCTCTTGAATGCGAGTGGAGGAGGGAAAGAACCACAGGCGCTTTTTCATCTCTATTTTCTGCCAACTACAAATGGTCCAACATATTATGTCGACATTACTGTTACGCCCGATAACACTGAAGACCTAGCAGCAGTTTTCGAACCAAATCCGGGCGTAGATATCGGCGGCATTTACTTGCAGTTCAATCGCGAGCCCGAGAACTCATGGGTACATATTTCGGTGGATATATCAAAACTGATGGAAAGGTATCTTCCAGATTTCTTTGACCCTCACATAAATCGCATTATGTTGGAGAGCGCCGAAGGTGGAAAAGTGTATTTCGATGATATTTCACTTAATGCTACAAACTTCGTTGACTTGCAGTCCATCTACTTGTCGTGCCATTATTTCTTATACAACACGACTGGCAAAACAGTTTCACAATTGCTCGGTTACTCAGTCGTCATCACTGCATGCGTCTCGCTTTACCACCGGTGGAGGGGCAAGCGAGCGCAAACACAGCGTTGACTTGATGTAGTAATCGAACCAATGTTTGTCGTTCGTTTAGTGTGATGGTACCAATGGTGCGGACGACCAAATTTGAACTGAAGATTCTTCCGTCCTATTGGTTCCATTAGTGCGCAAAGTCCGGTTCCGGCTGGATTTCTGCCAAATGACACATGCGGCCGGGTCTGGAGAGGGATCTTTCGGGAGTCGGATTCCGTGCATCCGGCCGGAGGGCTTGTTAGGCGACACTTCCCCTAACCACAAATACCTACTCCAACCGTTTCAAAGTGTGTGTGTGTGTGCGCACCATTAGACCCACACACACACGAAAACTACAAATCTGCTAGAACAGAGGACTCTCGTGTGTTCTGATTGCCGAGGATTCCGTTAATCGAAGACTTGACTAAGGGACCTGTACCGCCCGGATATAACATACTGGTGGAATATGATCCTGCATCATTGTGGTACAGTGTCGTGTTAACGATCACGGCGGGATGGATAAAGTCAGGAGGGGTTGCCAGTTGCACGATATGTGGTCAACCGCCGGTCTCGGTACGCTCCAATCTCAAACGGCTTGGATTGAATGTCGAGGAACTCGAACGGAACGATAGGCTAAGAATCTGGGATTGGTACACGTGTACTTTAGGAAGGAAATCCAAAGAAAAACTCAGCGTAGATTCGTTGAAGGTGGCCGACATGAGCATTGAAATGATGCGGTCTTTCATGGAAGGCCCTCCACGACCCGAATACTTGAGAATAATGGATAATTTCTCAAATATGGCCAGGTTCAATGATGAAAAAGCATGGGTCGAGTACGCTCTCACCAGAGGTTTCGCCAGTAGCCCGATGACGCAATCGACGACAATCGAAGGTATCATCACCAATCTTCACAGCAATTGGGTATACAGGAACTTTGAAGCCGCCGTAGACGGCATCATTGATGTCAAACTTGATGAAGCGAGTAACCCTGCTAGAAATCTGATCAGGATAAGGAGTATGAGAGGCGTGGACTACGACGGACACTGGCACGCACTCAGAGTCGGAGACAATTTCGAAGTCACGCTCGAAGAGTAGGCGGTTTGTCTATCTTTCCCTTCGTTCTGTGTGTGTGGGTAGGCTGGTGCGCACACACACTTTTCCAAACGACGACGTACGACGGTTCAAATTACGACGCCCGCCCACTACGACGCCATAGAATACGCACACGAAAATCGAAGTCTGAGCGAAGAATGAACGACTCATCAGTCGCTCAAGCAATAAGTTCTCTTACTAGGGGCCTACGTTTCGGCCGGAACAAGCTTGGACGGAGCCGCAGGTCTTAACCCACCAAAAGTACACTCCCAATAGGTAGCCTCCGAGCATCGGATTCTCTTCGTACGAGATCTGCCCCTGGTACCCATTCATGTATGGCTGAGCGACCCAGAAATAGTTGGGGTCGACTGTGTAAACGTACATGTAGAGGTTGATCGCTATTTGCTCCGCCGCCTTGTAATCCTGAGCTGCCAAGGTGGCGTTTGTTGTTGAGTCTGCTATCTGGATTAATGAATTCATCTGGGCGAACATCGTAGCCTGCTGAGCATGGCCTGTCAAATTGAATTGGTTCACAGCCCAGCTGTTCGGAGCCGGGTAATAGCCTCCCTGTTTGTAAAATGCATCGACGAAGTCCGACGGATAAGGGTAATCCGCCCCCCACGTTGCCTCCATGATTGGAATCGGATTCTGGCCGGGAACGCCCATGTTACCGTTTCTAATGTAGACAGGGGTCATTACTATGTTCGGGTCAATCGAGTTTAGGGCAGCAGCCCACATCTGCGCTCCGGCGAAACTGTTAGTGTCACCGGCCCAGTTGCCTACCGGAATGTTGATCGAGGTCCCGTATTCGCCTGATTGCTGCAAGAGTTGCTTGGCTTTTGCCAGGTCGTATGTGGGAACATTCTGCAATTGGCTTGGCGGTACGTAGTCTGGTAGGCCCGGTACAATGACCCCTGCATAACTGCTTCCGAAATCTATCCCGTACTTTCGGTTTCCTAATATTTCGTCAACGTAGTTGGTGTAGTTGAAGGCGTAAGCGAACGCCTCCCTCACGTCAAGGTTAGCGAAATAGTCCGGGGGAACGTGGTACTGCGGTCCGAAAACAGTCTTCATGTTGGTTACATTGATGTCAAGATTGAAATCGAAAGCGTTGCAATTAAGTGGTGGCGTTTGATACATGGCCGCTTTTCCGTTTGCAATTTGCTTTGGTATGAGTGCAAGGTAGTCCGTCGGTAGACCTGAGACTATGTCGGCCTGCCCACTCGTGAACAGGTTATATGCCGTTTCAGGATCGTTGACCCATTGAATCACCACCGTGTTGTTCACGACGGGAATGCCTGGGACTCCTGGGAATCCAGGATTCGAAACGAGTGTAACTGACTGCCCTGGAGCGTAGCTCTGAATCATGTAGGGGCCTGAAGCGACCGGAGTCCACTGAGCCTTCAAATTGTAGCTTCCCTGATTGCCTTGGTTCTGGTAAGCGTAGAAGCCGGCAGGCGTGAACGTTATCCCAGCGCCTACCCCATTCAACCAAGTGGCGTCAACGATGCTAGCGCCGTAAAGAACAAGTGACGTAAAGAACAGTTGCGATGCTGTTGGGCGCATAAGCCTGAAGGTTACTGTGTTTGATGAGTTGCTGTAGGTCAACGCGTTCAAGATTGCGTTGAAGTCGGCTGTATCGTTGGGAACGGTCATGACGGGTACGCCTGCGGATGCTCCCGGAATGAGGTATTGGGCCAGAATCCACCCTTGAGTTGTTGGACTGCCGCCAACGAACAGCATGTCCCTTACCATCGAGAACCAAACATCGTATGCTGTAAGCGGGTCACCATTCGAGAATTTCAGGCCGGTTCTGATTTGGAACCTGTAGCTCGTGTAGTCCGACGATATACCTCCGTTAGCCACGGATGGAACTTGAGCTGCAGCCACTGGGATGAATTGGGTAGTGGATGAACCATTGTACATGAGTAGAGTGCTGAATATGTTAAGTTCAATTTCGACGCCGTTAGCCTCAGCATCTATCTGAGGGTCGAAGGAGAATGGGCCGCCGGCCCAGTTTTCAGCCACGTTTATGATGGATGGGTTCGGCACGATACCTGCATACAAGAACACAGTATAAGGCTGAGATCCGGAACCAACCGCAACTGTCTGCTCGATCGAAGTCCGGTATGTTGCCATGCTTGTTGAATTTTCAGTTACCAGCGTCAATGTAACCGGGTATAGGCCGGCTTGAGTGTACGTTGTTGTCGGGTTATTGGCAGGGTTGAATGAGGTCCTGTTCGCGGGAACGGTTTTGGTGGCTCCGTTACCAAAGTCCCACTCGTACCGGGTGATGGTCATGTTGGTTCCAGTTGGTGGTTGAAGGAAGCCACCGTACAGGATTACGTTATCACCTACCCGAACAACTGGAGCAGAAGGGTTCCTGGCAATGTCGAAGGCTACTGCAGGCACAGAAATCAACGGGGCAAGGGATTCGCTGACCCGCGGTGTGACCTGAATGGTTTGCAGGGCGTTGAACGTTGAGGACACAGGTTGACCGTTAACGAACTCCTGAGCCGCCACCAGATACCGACCTGGATTAGGGTAAGCGTAGGATACGGTGGAGGTTGTGTTCGCTTCGTGGCCATCACCAAAATAGACTGTCGCCATTCCGTTAGACTCAACTCCGAATACGGTGAACGTTATCGCTGTTCCCTGTTCAGTGACGAAGGTTGTTGGCGCAACTGAAATTGAAGGTGCTGGTCGACGCGTGAGATACGTGGTCGCGACTACAATACCCACAATCAATACAATTATGATTAGCGCAGCGGTCCATTTCCGAGAAGTCTTCATGAAGGAAGACTGAGGTGAGTATACGTGCACGGTTAGACAAGAGTTTTTCGATAATGTGTGTGCGCGCCACTTTGGCAGTCGTAACTGTGATTTGTTGCCACGCAAACTCAAGGTGGACGCAAGCAGTTTCGATACTCCTGAACTCGGATAGCGTTTGATTCGCACTCGCGATTATCTTCGCGGGGATCGTCTCCCCCGACATCGTTTTTCAGACCAACGGTAAAAGTCATAATAGCGCTTGTGCTCTACAATTCGTCCCACTGCTGGTTGATTAGTACGGTTTCTTCAGCGTTGAGGAGAATAAGCTCTGGAATCGGGAGCCTCGACGCTGTTACCTCGGGAGGCATTCCTGAGAGCACGGTAACGATGGTGTACGGGCCTCCTAAGGCTGGGAAGTCGGTTTTTGCGTATCACTTCCTCGCCGAGTCCATCAGGTCGAATGAAGCATGTGTCGTGGTAACCACAGACTATGGAACGGAGGAACTTGCCCGCGCCATGTCAGGGTTCAATTGGTCTATCCAGGAGGCGTTGAAGCAGGGAGGCATCCAAGTCATTTCAATGACGCCCGTCACGTCGTCATCCTCTATCAAGGACGCTTCACTCAAAATTGTATCTCTAGCAAATCCAACCGATCTCATGTTGAGTCTCAATGAGGTATTGTCATCCTTCGCTAAGGACAATGTCAGATTTCGAGCAATCTGGGATTCACTCACACCCCTCTTCATCTACAACCCTCCGATGCTTGTGGTGAAGATTCTCAGGGAATATAGCTCGAAGATGAAGAAGGCGGGGGCTGTAGGGGTCCTCGTCACCCTCGTCCAGGGTTCGATCGACCCACAATCAGAGAACATCATCAAAGCCAGCGTAGACAACCTCGTCAATCTGCACGCTGAAGGAAAGCTGGTGGTCGAGGGCATGCTGGGAACGCCGAGAACGACGGTTGCATATTCGGTAACGAATACCGGGATTGAGGTGACGAAAGGATGAACTCTAAGTTAGGAAATCCAATGAAGTTTGAATTCAACAAATACGCTATAGCGATTACGGGTTTATTCGTACTCACACTAGTTCTGATTCTTGTCTTGCCGCCCGCGTTATCTGACCTACGTCTACTACCAGCAGGACTGGAAACGGTTGTTGCGGGGATTGTTGGGTGGCGGGCGTCTCGGATGTTTGGTGGAAGAAGGAACTTCATTGGTCGAGTTTTGATATTCTTCTCTCTTGCGATATTCGGCTATACAATCACGACCGCCGTTACTGCTCTTGGGGATCTGCAACTCCTCCAACCCCCCGCATTATTCTCGGCATCAGGAACCAGCACATGGATTGGTGTTCTGGCAGGTTGCTTTTCCGCCTATGCTCTTGTTGCGAGTGTATGGTCTCTCTGGGATAGGTATGATCACAAAACGTTGCTGGTCGTCTTATTCTCGTTAGCGCTTGCTCTCGTGGTTAGTTCAACGAACCTTCTTTTCGCGGATGCAGTTTTCGGTCAGACGACTTTTTCCGACACTGTGTTATGGGTGGGTCTTGTTCCTATCTTAGCATTCCTTCAGCTGGCTTCAGCGATTCTGCTGTTGCGGTTTCTGGGGAGATGGTATGCTGCGAGAAACTTAGTCTTGCTTGCGTTGGCCTACGTATTTTACAGTGCGTTGGTCCCGTTGATGACCTCTTTGGTCGCATTCTTGCTTGTGCAGTCTGCTAATTTTGATACTGCATTTTTCTTTATTCGTCTTAGCGCAAACTTCGCGTTATACCTGGTTTGCCTGGCGATGACTCAGGTTAGACCACGGGTTACTGGACCATTCTACTAAGCCTAGCAACATTTTGTGTGTGTGTGCGCACCAGCTATACCACACACACAAATGAAAGAGACGTGCTAAGCTCAGGCAAACTGCCTTTTGGAGACGTAGTTGACAGAAAATGAAAAACGTACTTAGTTAGGGGGCTTGCATCGTTATCGCTCGTGACGTTGAAGACTCTACGACTCTTCCTCAAAGAATCCTGTGAGTGATGCTGGGATTTCCACCATGGGCCTTGCCTTCTGATATTCCGCCCGAGTTACGGACCTGGTCTCCATTTCAAGCAAAGCCCTAACCATCCCATCTTGCTTAAGTTCAGCCCTGATCTGGGCCATGGGCCCCTCGCGCTTGACGATCCAGCCTATTCCCGATATAGGGCGTCTTGTACTGACATCTCCAAGCTTCATGTCAATCGTCTTAGGCATTAGGGGAACTCGGTGAAGAATTCCGCCGGCTGTCCAGATGATCAGATCGACGAGCACTGCGTATACAATTCCAGGGTTGACGACACCGGGCTGACCAGACCACCACTTTGTAGGGATGCATTCGGTGATGACACGATCGCCTTCCATGAAGAATCTTAGCTTAAGCCCCATCGGATTCTGTGGGCCACATCCGAAGCAAAGGTTGTCGTCCGAATTTTCGAGTTCGACTCGTTGAGTCATGCAGACGCAGACAGCCCGCTGTCTTTATAACAATTCCCAGGCTTGCTTCCGCTATTTGGAATTGAGGAACTAAGAAGGAGTGATCGTTTGCTTGGCAACAGTTTTGAAAGCAGCTTTTCCAACTCGGCGGGTGACGTAACGGGAAGGGGAGGATCGTGCGGACAAGAGAAATTGAACCGTCAGGTTGGGCGTCGTTTTCGTGTGTGTGCGCGCACCATTAGACCCACACACACTACGAACCAACTAACAACAATCCACAGACGGTTTTTCCTTTTTTTGGGGCGGTACCCGTGGTGCGCACCAAGGATACCACATCACCAACTTGGTGGAATTTTCATCCAACGCCTTAATACGCCATTTGACTCATGAACAAACCCACATCAAAATGGATGTTGAACGGTGAACTGGTTTGGATATTCCTAGGTTTACCGATCTCGAATTGTTCCTTATGTCAGGTTGGGTATCCTACATACTAGTTCGCAGTCTTGCCGACTCCGTCAAACTCCGGTTATACTTAGATTTCAAGGACTTGAAGATCAAGGTCGGAAGGCCGTTGAAGTCTCAGCCCAAGTCCGTGTTTGGCAAGGCCTCCCAGGCGATCGGCGGACAGAAGGATGTCCCGAACACGCATATTCATCACTTTGTGTTTGGGATGGGCCTCATGCCGTTCACTTTTATTGCCCTTTACTGGCGCTTCTGGTATGGCCCAATACTGGCTGGCGTGGTTATGGCGCTAGTCTTCTCCGAAATCAAAGAGCTCATTCTAATGGACTGGGGCCAATAGGTCGTCCACACAATCAAGTCATCGTACGGCATCTCTGGATCCAAATAACTAGATATCTAATTCAGAGATGGTGAAGGGGATTCTGACCCAATTTACCGGTACATATAACCCTGTTCAGATTCGGGTGCCCGCATCATTTGAGCGCAGGCACATCGGATACGAGGTTAACTGGAACAGGCGTTCCTTCATGTGTGGAAATGTTTCCTGCGAGTTACACCAATCCTTGCTATCCAGACAGCGAGAAGTGCCAGTAGCATGACGGTTATGCTCCGCGTGGACAGACAGCTTGGCTGGCGCCCCGAAGGCGAGAAACTCAGACACGTCCAATACGTTGCAATGTGATTAGGGCAGACTGAGATTGTTAAGAAGATCGAGGTTCCTTGGTTAGTCAATATAAAGAGTCGGGGGTTTGGCTCTGTGTTAGGACCGCTTCTATCTTCCCAGGAATCTAAGTCTAACATAATTCATATCAAGTCACGACCTATCAGCGAAGAATGCCCGTCTTACGTTTATTCATATTGAACTGAACTACCACGTCTTCAAAGCTTCCGGCCTCTGATGTGGCGGCTGCCTCTCGAACGTAGCCAAGTTCTCACGCATTCTGTCCAAGAAACAAATTATCCGCATTCACTACGCATCGGTGCCGACATTGACTGTTCCAATTGCTCCGCTACCGATTGGTGCAAGCGAAATCAAGTGGTTGCTAGACAACTACCGAGACTAGATGTTCAATTGGAGCTGGAGAAAGAAAGAGAAAGGGAGAGAAGACGCACCTTTCAAGCTGCTAGCGGGTTCTATCTCTTTTTGACTTGCTCGTACTCAAGTATGTGGCCGTAATCGCATTCAAATTCTTCGAGGTTAGGATCTTTCGATACGTTCTTGACGAATCCTTGGCAATTAGGAACTGGGCAAGGAGTACCGACAAGTCGTTCTTCTTCATCTTCATCTTCTTCACTCATACAGTCACCCCCGGACACAACACATTCAAACAGTCAGACACGGTGGGAAAGTAGAGAGCGAAGACTTCGATTTTACTCTTACCTTAGAAGAGAATCAGCGCGTTAACCTGGCCTGGTTTCACAGTCGACGGCAATACTCTAACATGGCTTCGAGGGTCAGCGCAGCCGATTTCCTCATTTCCGACTCGTCTTTGGGTACTCGAATTGGCTAAGGCCCCTTGAGGAATGATTCTGTGGGAATTAGGGTATTATTTCGCATCCGTTGTATTTCATGTAGTCAAAAGAATCTAGCCGAACTCTTCCATTATCTATGAGGGACCTTACTTCGGGTAGTGCCTCCTGCAATGCGTTTATCATGTCGGTGACGGTTGCGCAGACTTGCCTGAATCCTTCGTTCCCCCAAAGTTTAGTGACATTCGCGTAAAGGCAACGCCCACCGCAGATCGGAAGTGCTTGGCATTGCGTGCAAGGCTCGGATACGAACTCGGCGTTTCTCAGACTCTCGGGATGCGTTTCGCGAATGTTTCCTAGGTAGAAGTCTTTCATTCCCGCCATGACGGGGCAGGGTGTTATGTTCCCGTCAGTCTGGATGTTGAAGACAATCCAACCGGCGCCGCAACGTAGGTGGTTCGATTCGCCGAGAAGCAGAGACTGCATGACTCCGAGAAGCGGATAGAGCCGCAGTACCTCGCCGGTATCCTTCATGCGCTGCACCCAAAGGTCGATGAGTCTCCTAAGGCGCGGGTTGTAACTCGTCCTAGCCCACTCTGAGAACTGTCGCTTCGAATAGTCATTCTGCCAAAAGAGCGCATCAAGCTGCCAATGGACTGATGATATCGGCAGCTCTGCGCCGTTAAGTAACGCCTGGACTTGTGTATCGATCTCAGTCTCTTCTCCGATGGTCATTCGCGCTACTACCTCGCCTTTAAACCCGTTCTCGCGGATCAGCCTCAGGTTGCGTGCAACTCGCCTGTAGACCCCCTTCCCTCTATAATGGTCCGTCAACGCTTCTTCGCCGTCTAGTGATACGAAGATCGATCGGAATCTGTTCACGTACCCAGGCTCCAACCTGTCTAGCAAAAGGCCATTGGTCTGGATGATGAACTTGTCAGCTTGGACGGTGTTCATGATCTCTCGCAGTTTGCTCAACTGGAGCAGGGGCTCACCTCCGTAGAAAATCAGGGCGGCCTCTCGATCTTTCTGCAGAAAATTCCGCAGCACCTCGCTGTCATAGGCAACTTCACTGGGCAACGAATAGTCGACTGCGAGCCCATGGAAGTCGCACCCAAAATCCTCGCAGGACTTGCCGTAGCAGTAGCTGCATCTGAGGTTGCAGTTGGTCGTCAATGTGATGTAGAAGTTCACGGCAGACCCTTGCGTGCTTGCTCAATCGAACATCGTGATAAGCTATCTCGACGGGTTTTCACCGCTGAAAACATGCGAGAGTTCACATTATTGAGCTGACAGGAACGCAGCTCAATTCTTTACGACGCTCGTCTTTTTTGACAGCCAGCATTACTCTACATACCGTTCCTTAAAATTCAGCAGACCGGTTTGTTGGTCCAGTGTTTCTGTAATCGAGGCTTGACGGTCGTGGTTGCAACTTCAATGTTGCTTCCAATCAGCGCTTTAGGAATCTTCATTCACGCCTTCTTCCTAACCATTTCCCTAGGCTTTCCATGGGTGATCGGAGGACTACTGTTCCAATGGTGGAGAACCAAAGATCAGGAATACTATGATGCTGCACGGAACGTTACTGCTGTCCTCGGCCTCAACTTCGCGCTTGGCGCGATAACTGGAACCCTAGTTGAATTTGGGCTTGTTCAGGCTTGGCCTGGCTCAATCTTCGTAATCGCAACCTTCGGCCTGATGCCTCTAACATTGGAACTCGTAGCCTTCATAGGCGAAATCGTGCTGCTCGTGATGTTCATTGTTACATTGGGCAAGGTTCGGCCGCTTGCAAGCTTAGGCATCATGATCTTCTATGGTGCCATGGCCATTCTATCCGGCGTCTTGATAATGACGGTGAACAGTTGGCTGAACGTCCCCTGGGGAACTGGCAATCTAGCGTCAAACCTGTACCCGTTTCTACCACAATACGGTCCGAGCGCAGCTGACCCGTCCGCCCTCGTCAGGCTGAAGTTGGAGCTCATTGAGAATCTACTCGCTACTGGAACCGCGTCGCAGGTTTTGCAAAGCCCTGGCCTTGCAAGGGCTGTTGGTTTGACGTTGAGCGACCCATTTGTCGCTTTATCCTCTCCTTACGCGTTGGCAAGCGGACTCCACGCTGTGAACGCGGGAATAATCGTTGGGATGTCCTTCGCCCTAGTCGGGTACGCTTACAGGTTCTTGAAGACTGGACAGGCTAAGTATGTGAGGATTGTGAAAGCTTTTCTGCCCATCCTTCTGGTCCTGCTGATACTTCAACCAACAGTGTTCGGCGACCTGATGGGTAAGGCTGTTGCTGTTCAGCAGCCTACGAAATTCGCCCTGATGGAAGGCGCCGCCAACACAACGCAAAATCCTCCGATAGCTTTCCTAGCCTACGGTGATCCGCAGCATCCAATAATTGGTTTCGATACGCTAAGAAGCCAATGTGATTCACTGGGGCAGACAACTCTCGGAAACATCGCGGCTTCTGCTGCCCCTAACATCACGTTGGGTTCAGCTTCCTCGGTGACCCTAAAATCTGTCTGCCTATCAGACTTATCCAAGTCCGAGTCACGCCTCCTTGTAATCTATTCACTCTACTATGCGAAAATAGCCGTCGGAATATTGGATTTGGTGGCCATTGTGGGGCTGGTTGCCCTGAACTTCAACCTCGGTGCACTGTCAAGTTTGACGAAGCGTATTCTCAATCGTTTCGGTGAACAGAAGTCTGTGTTCCTGCTTTCACTGCTTGTTGTCTCGGCGTCGATTTTCGCGAGTGGTCTGGGTTGGTTCGTACGTGAGGATGGCCGAAAGCCTTGGACTGTGTACGGGTTGATTTACCCAGAGGAACTTATAACGCCTGTTTCCATCAGCCCATTTGTCTTCGTAGCCTTTGCTCTAATCTTTGTGGCCGTCGCCATAGTAGGAATCTACGGCATCTACATTGTCTCAACAAGACGATTGAAGTTCACCGAACTCCTGAAGAAAGGGGCAGGAGTGGACTAAGCTGGCGAGCACCGAGATACTCGGCTTCACGATCCTCGGCGTCGCCGTAATCGTTCACATCATACTAGTCAACATCACCCTTGGAACAGGCTGGATCTCCGCCATGGCAAGGTTCCTCGCCTGGTTCCGACACAAGCCAGACCTCGAGGTCATGTCGAGGAAAGTCTTCAAGATTCTGATAATCCACGAGCTTTTCAGCGGGGTCTGGGGCACGATCATAACGGTGGTATTGGCCGGCTTCTTTCCTACGCTGATGGCTACAGCGACGGACATAATCTTCTTGCCCATCCTCATCGCTCTCTCAGCCATACTGATTCGGATCCCAACAATCGCCCTATTCTGGTATACTTGGGGGAAGATTCGGCCAGGGCTGCATACTCTAGTCGGGTTCGTGATGGCTGTTTCGGGGTTTGGCGTTCCTTTCGGTTTCAGGTACATTTTCGCTGAGCTAACTTACCCTTACGCATTAGCAATGGCTATGCAAGGAATGAAAGATATTGCACGGATAGCCGTGTTCTTCAACCCGCTGTATCCCTGGTTGGTATTGCATACGTGGTTTGGCGCCTTATCGATAGGCGGTTTCATTGTCGCATCCTTCTTCACGATTAAGGGTAACGTGAACCCGAAATTCGCTTGGATAGGTCTCTGGCACGGTGTACTGTTCCTTGCGGTGCAGGGAGTTTTGGGGCCATCCTACCTAATCAACCTAAACAGCAGAGCACCATTGCTATATTCCAATATCCTTGGCCAAGCAGGGTCAACATTTGATGTAGCCCCACTCTTCGCGTTGAAACTATCACTAATCACATTACTCGTCCTCGCATCCGTCAACGTCTGGAAGAGGATTAAGCGAGGATACGGGGTTGTGCCGAAGTATGCGCTTGTTCTCGGCCCAGTAGCAATCGTTGTGGCGATGATTGGGGAATTCATGAATGATGGCGGCAGGTACCCCTACTTGGTTCTATCGGGGAATTCAGGGCTCAGGCCTTCAATATTCATGAACGTTTATACTCAAATTCCATGGACTACCTTGTTCGCAGTCGTCGGTGTGCTGCTCACTTTCGTCGGAATCTTCATAGTCACAGCATACTATGCCTTGAACAAACGGTTTCTCGCTGACATGCCAGAAACGATCCAAGCCAAGAATATGAGTAGAGGGCCATTAACCCCACCAAATGCATCAGATAGTCCACCTTCATGCGAGGATGTTTTCAGTACTCTTGAGCATTCTCATTACTGGGATATGATACGGGCATTTCTTTTGGAGTAATGTGCCATCATTTCAGCGCTTGCAGAATGTCTGCTGTCTTCCTGACTCTTCCAATCCTCTTCAGGACGAACTCGATGGAATTCTTATGGGCTTCCGTGGAACGGTCTGACATGGCGTCTTCAGCGAATACTTGCTGGTAGCCATACTCATACGCGAACCTCGCGGTGCTTTCCACACCGTAAGTCGTTGCAATGCCTGCAAGCACAATTGTGTCAATCCCTCCGCGTCTAAGCCTAAGATCAAGGTCGGTGCCGTAGAACGCGCCCCACTGCCTCTTGGTAATTACCACATCAGAAGGAGCAGGCCCCAGCTCTGGCACTATGTCCGCCCAATCCGCAGGCATCGTCCCTCTTGAAGGCATTGCAAGGTCAGCGATGGGTTGGAGAGCTGTCTCCTTTGAAAAGGAGACATGTACAAGGAATACGGGCATCTTGTTCTCTCTGAAAGCGTTAGCCAGTTTCGCAGCGTTAGATATTACAGTCTTCGTGTCGTATGGCTCAGTCGAGATCGACGTGATTCCTTTTTGGAGGTCGATGATTACTAAGCCCGTCTTCGCTTTGCTTAGAATCAGGTCGCTCAACTGGCATCGCCCTGCTAACTCACATGCCATCTTCAATATTTCACGCTACCTTATTTCTGAAACAGCCCGTCGTATCTCAGGGAAAACGGCCCTATTTGAGTGCTTGAGTTTCAACAGTCTTTTGCGTTTTCTTTTTGCCTCTCAGCTGGTAAATGCTGAATGCAGCCACCGCTAGAATGACGAAGACTAATGCCATCATCTGATGTCTGTGCAGTCAGAAGAATCACAAGAACTTGAGCGACGCTTCCCAGAGGATCGAAAATAACACGGGCACATTCTGAAATATCAGATGCTTAAATCTAGGCGTATGAACCGCCAGGAGTGGCTCCCTGTCCCGACGCCTCGTCATTTCTTGGAGCGTCACACATGAAGCTGACCTTGAAACGGATTGGGATTGACGCGTACAGAGAAAACATTGCGTTTCTAGACCACGATGAACTGAAGAAATTCTCCGTAGGATTACACCCGATGGATCGCGTTGAAGTCTCAGCGAACGATAGAAAAGTTCTCGCTGTGCTCAACGTGGCAGAAGGGACAATCGTACCGTCCGGTTCTATCGGTTTAAGCGATTCCGCGTTCGCTAAGCTAGGAGTGGAATCCGGCGCAACGGTAGACGTGAGACCCGCTGATCCGCCAAAATCGTTGGAGCAACTGCGTCGCAAGATGTCAGGAGCACATCTGTTGCCGCAAGACTTTGTGAATATCGTAGATGACATTGTGGAAGGACGATACTCAACAGTTGAGTTAACCGCGTTCGTCGTGGCGGCAACGATGAATCCTCTCAACGATGATGAGGTGTATTCGTTGACTAGCGCGATGATCGATCGTGGTGAACAGTTAAACTTCAACGGTTCAATAATCGCTGATAAGCACTCGATCGGAGGAGTTCCGGGAAATCGAACGACTCCGATCGTCGTATCAATCGCCGCAGCTTCCGGTTTGATTATTCCGAATACGTCATCGCGGTCCGTAACGTCACCTTCAGGTACTGCGGACACTGTGGAGACACTAATGAACGTCGAATTACCGGTCAAGCGCATCAAAGAATTAGCGGCGAGTGAAAAAGGCTGTCTTGTCTGGGGAGGAGCCCTCAATCTTGCTCCAGCGGATGACCTCATCATCCAGGTGGAGCATCCACTAAGCATAGACTCAGAGAGTTTCATGATCGCTTCCATCCTGGCGAAAAAGAAGGCTGCGGGAGCTACGCATGTGCTGCTGGATGTTCCAACGGGTTCAGGTTCCAAAGCAGAAACGGCTGAAAGGGCTGTTCGTCTTGAGCAACGTTTTCGACAAATCGGAGCTAGGCTAGGCTTGAATATTCAAGTCGTGATTACCGATGGATCGCAACCTATAGGCAACGGCGTCGGTCCAGTTTTGGAGGCTAAAGACTTACTCAAAGTCTTAAGGAACGAACCTGATGCGCCAACCGACCTTAAAGAAAGATCTCTCTATCTATCTGGAGAACTGTTGGAGTTCACCGGTCGGGCTCCAAACGGTCGAGGACACGATCGCGCAGAGAATCTACTACAATCTGGTGAGGCTTACGAGAAATTTGAACGAATTCGAAACCTCCAAGGGCGTAAGGAATTGACTCCTCTAGGAACGCATGTCAAGGAAATTTGTGCGCGGAGAAGCGGACGAGTGAACGCGGTTCGGAACCGAATAATAGCGCGAACAGCAAAACTTGCTGGAGCGCCTCGCAATCCCGGAGCAGGAATCTATCTCATGAAACATGTTGGCGATAGCGTCGACGATGGAGAACTACTCCTGCGTATCCACTCAGAGAGCGAGGAGGCACTGCTCTTTGCAGTTAGATACTGGGAAGAACACGCACAGGGAATAGAAATAGTGTGATCGTAAATACTGCTGGAAATCCTTCATATTACCTATTACCTATTACGGATCTGCACAAGACATGGAAGTTTACGGATGACTTCTTCCGAAGTTCAACGTATTGTTGACGAGATTCGCAGCATGAAGAGACGAGGAGCAGGAGAGATAGCACGGTCGGCGGCTCAAGCGCTACAGTTGACGGCGGAATCATCAACCGCGACTTCTCCAAGTGAACTTGTCGAGGAATTGCGTGGCGCTTCACAGCTTTTGCTTGCAACAAGACCCACTGCGGTCTCTCTTCCCAACGCAGTTCGGTTCGTAATGCACCGCGTCACATCTGTGTTGGGCCAAGCTAGAACGGTGGTAGATATTCGAACCGTCGCCATAAAGGCGGCCGAAGATTTCATTCAGAACTCGTTGTCGGCCATTCAGAGAATTGGAGAGATTGGTGCGAAACGGATCACCGACGGCGACAAGATCCTGACGCATTGCAATAGTTCCGCGGTCGTCGCCATCTTAGGAACGGCGTGGAAACAGGGAAAACGATTCGAGGTCACCGTTACTGAAACAAGACCAAGGTTCCAGGGGCGTCTAACGGCACGAGAACTTGGATCGATTGGAATCCCGGTTACGCTTATTCTCGACGATGCTGTGCGATTCTTTTTCAACAAGATGGATAAGGTATTTGTAGGCGCCGACGCGGTTGCAGCCAATGGAGCATTAGTCAACAAGATTGGAACATCGTTGATAGCCCTAGCTGCACACGAGGCGAGGGTTCGAGTATTCGTGGCAGCGGAGACTTACAAGTTCAGTCCCGAAACCTTAATCGGAGAACTTATAGAAATTGAAGAACGAGACGCTTCAGAAATTATTAGCCCAGATGAGTTAAGCCAAATACCCAACGCGACAGTTCGTAATCCGGCCTTCGACATAACCCCTCCCGAGTACATCGATCTGATCATAACAGAGAAGGGAATAGTTCCTCCACAAGCAGCAATATTCATACTTGAACAAGAATTTGGTCTGCTCACAGCCGAGGAACTCAGCGACTACCATAAAGTCCGCATCTCGGAACAGGACTAATCAACAATGGCGACTGTTACAACGAGTTCGTTGACAACACATACTCCCCGTCACGAGAGAACCTCATAGTTCTTTTCAGATTACAGCCATCAACGGGATTCTCAATCAGAGAAGCAGCAGGACGAGTGGCTCATCAAAATAGAAGAACGCGACAGAACTGAAGTGATCTCTCAGACCGAACTTGAGCAACCCGGCATGTTGCCGTTCGCAACCCGTCATTCGATGTTACGCCTCCTGAGTTTATTGATCTATTAATCACTGAGCGCGGAATAATTCCACCGCTCGGAGCGATGTTGATTTTGCAAGATGTCTTAGGAACTTCAAGATTACTAGACATATGTTCTTCAGGAGTAGGCTTAGACCTAGTCACTTTCGTCGGGGTGATTCTTTATTGACGGCGCCTCCTTGCTTACTCAGAAGGTTGGGAATGGTAATGACAGAATGGTACCGAGACTTCATAGACGCTAGCCATAGGCCCACATCAGACGAGTTGATATGCTTGTTTCGTGTCGAACCTGCGGCTGGCTTTTCGATTGAAGACGCCGCGGGTCGTCTTGCATCCGAGTCCTCGGTAGGAACATGGACCGAACTCACCACAATGAAAGACCGAATCCGCCGACTGATGGCTAAAGCGTATGATATCGAAGGAAACCTTGTGAAGGTTGCCTACCCACCAGAGCTTTTTGAGCCGGGAAACATGCCCCAGATCCTCAGCTCAGTAGCGGGCAATATCTTCGGGATGAAAACCGTTCAGAACCTTAGATTGGAAAACATACATTGGCCTAAGAGGATCCTAAACAGTTTCTCAGGTCCAAAACTAGGTTTGAGCGGAATCCGTAAACTCTTCGGGGTGAAGAAGCGACCTCTCACTGCCACAGTACCGAAGCCAAAACTCGGCCTCACAGCAAGAGAACATGCGAAAGCCGGCTATGAGGCTTGGATGGGGGGCGTAGACCTCCTAAAGGATGACGAGAACCTCACTTCGCAACCCTTCAACAAATTCAAGGAAAGAGTGAACGAATGCTTCAGGCTACGGGACAAAGCGGAAAATGAAACTGGAGAACGAAAGAGTTACCTCATCAACGTAACCTCAGAAACAAACGAAATGCTTCGCCGAGCAAAAGTCGTCGCCAGAGCTGGGGGCGAGTACGTTATGGTCGACATAATCACGAGCGGCTGGGCAGCCCTCCAAACGCTCCGCGACGCATGTGAAGACCTAAAACTCGCAATCCACGCTCACCGCGCTTTCCACGCAGCCTTCACAAGAAACCCCCTTCATGGAATGTCAATGCTTGCGGTTTCAGATGTCGCGCGCCTGATTGGCGTGGACCAACTTCACATTGGAACTGTCATCGGGAAACTCGAATCTCCAAGGGAAGAGGTCCTCGCTCTCCGGGACAACCTCCAGCAAAACAATGTCAGTTCAGGGAATGGCCGGTTGGGACAGGATTGGGGCACAAAGAGAACTGTTTTCCCTGTATGCTCAGGTGGCCTCCATCCGGGCCTAGTCCCCGAACTCGTCAAACTCGTTGGGAACGATGTTGTGATTCAAGCAGGTGGAGGTATATGGGGCCACCCCGATGGCGGGAGGGCTGGAGCCATGGCTCTTCGGCAGGCGATCGATGTGGCCATGAGCGGATCGAGTCTGGATGAAGATGCTCGCCAGCACGTGGAACTCCGGAGAGCGATTGAGACTTGGGGCGTTGCCACCTACAAGTAAACTGAGTAAGCTGCCATAGCTTGAATGCCCAGCGGGACATCTGCGTCACATTCTGAATCAGTGTCAGCCATTTGTTTTCTTCCGTGACCGTTATTCCAGCCGCTTCGGCGGGCGTTTTCCCTTTCAGGGCTTCGTGTGGACGAATATGGTTACGGGGTTGACGCTTTGAGGATCATTATTCTGATTTGGATGCTTTAGTTTCGCCCGTCTTTTGCGTTTTCCCTTTGCTTCTCAACTGGTAAATGCTGAATGCGGCCAACGCCACCGCTATGATGACGAAGGCTACCGCGACTGTCTGGTAAGTCTGCGCTGTGCCGTTTGCTGATGTTAGTTGCTGGTTAAGCTGGCTATTCATAGTGCTCTGTTGTGAAATCGTGGTTTGTAGTTGCTTGTTCTGAGCTTGAGTTTGGTTCAGCTGCTGCTGAAGCATCTGATACTCAGACTGAAGAGCCACATATTCAGGTGTAGTCGCTTTGATGTAGGATAAAGGCGCTATTGCTTCATCGGTCGTAGTGCTGTAGGATGGGTAGTAGGCGTAGAATGGGTTTCCGTAGTACGAATAACCAAAGTATGACGAGTAATCATAGTAGTAATAGTTGTTGGATTGGATGGTCTCAGAGAATATTGCAACCAGTGAAGTTCTCGGCGCATTCTGCGGTACGTTCACCGTGAAGCTCTTGCTGAAACTTCCAGTCGTGTAAGACTCGTAGTACCCGTAACTGTTTGCTGAGTTGCTGACAAGGTTTTGGGTTGCGAGCTGATGGAGCCCGGCTGCGTCAGCGTAGTAGATTGTGGCGGTTAGACTCTGCAGGTAAAGGCGGTTACTCTTCGGGCTACCTTGAATATTCAAGGTAACATTATCGCCGGGCATAACTTCTGATGGGTACATTACCTGTAGACTGAACGAGTTCAGGTTGACGACGTATGAAACCTGGGTCGGCTGAGCGAACGCTGGGCTGAACAGGGAGACTAACAGGAGAAGCGCTGAGGTAACAAGAAACGCGAGTGCCAATTTCATGTCATCATCCTCCTCTCATTGGTTCTGAGCTTACTTATTGCATACAAAGAATTACACATTGCGGCTGGGTCCTCAATTCGCATCGCCTTGCAAACTCTTACATCCCATCTTCGATATTTCACGCTGCCTCCTCAAGATACAGATTGAAAAAAAGTTCTTCTGGTTGGAGAGGCGTTTAGAGCCAGTCAATTTAACCCACGCAACATAGTCCGGGGACTCTCTCGAAATTTCCCACATCATGAGAAGAAGCAATTTGTTGACCGATCAGATACTCCTCGATCCCAGGGGCCAAAACCCTTTGCCCATGAAGGTGAAGCATAAATGACACCGACCACAAGAGATTGTTGAAGGGCCATGTCAAGAGCCATTACGTTTACTGTTGCTCTCAAGAAGGAGGAGACTGGGGGCTATTCTGTGCGATGCGTCGAATTGCCCGCCGCCATCAGCCAAGGAGAGACCGAAAAGGAAGCCCTGCTGAACATTAGAGAAGCAATTGAACTAGTTCTTGAGGAGCTGGAAACTCGGGCCCAAGCACAGAAGCCTGACAAGCTGGAACTAGTGACTGTCAGCCTCTAAGCTGCCGGTCCTCCCGTGGCGTGGTGTCCTCAAGAATTCCCAGCATCGAGTCCGATGGCATACGTAATAATGTAAAGTGTTAAATCGAAATCTGTTGACCCAGTATTCGGATTCTTTTGCGATTTAGCACGCTTCTTTTGATTCTATCCATCGTGTTTGCAATAGCTTCAGTTCCATCTACTGCGAGCCAGACCTTTACTACTGTGACAGATGTTCTGACAACCACCGGACTCCTCACGCAAACTGTCTATTCCACGAACACTATCGGAACTACAACCCAAACCATTGTATCATCAAACACTTTCATTAGCACGACTGACACAATAGGCAATTCGGGTACGCATATTTGCACTTTTGATTATTGGAACATAACCATCGACCCAGGGACCATAGACGTTACCGGCACAATTGGACCACCAAGCAGCAAAATCGACTTCTACATTATGAACCAGAAACAGTTTTCTGATTTCAATCATTCAGAATGCGGCAATACACCGTATGTGGCCGAACTTGCGGTATATGATTTAACCTCAACGTATTCATTGGATTGGAAAAACCCACCAACCGGCTGGTACTACTTCATCTTTTCAACTGAGACAAGCGGGAATAGCGCAATCACGACTCCATTTGTTCTAGTCGCCACCTTCAATCAAGAACAAACTTCCACGGTCTACAATGTGGTTACGAATCAGGCGACGCCGACGGCAACGCAGACTGTTACCTCGATTCAAGTTACGCAAATGCCTACCGGGCTCGGCTTAAGCATCAACCCTGAGCTTATTGGAGGAATTATCGCAGTGGTCTTTGCAGTTGTGGCGTTATTGTACGTTGTTAGGTCAAGGACAACAAGGAAGCCGAGAAGAGTTAAGGGCAAGGATGATGAAGGGAACGTCTGCATAAATTGTGGAAAACCATTGCCTGCTGGCTCCAAGTTCTGTAACAAATGTGGCACTGCCCAAGAGTAGCGTCAAAGTGAATGAGACATCGATTACTACTCTTACTGCTAATCCTGATAGTTCTACCTTCAATACCAAAGATAGATCCCATTAGCTTGAAGTCTCATCTCCCGTCTTCACCTGCTGACGTGGCCAAGGTTACGTCCGACTTGTATTGGTTTCAGGTGGGAGCATGGGCTTCAAGCAACAGAGGATACGGAGATCACTTTGGCCAGCCGATCACCGGGGCGAGCGTTGAAATCAGAATTTTGGATCAGAAACTCAACCATGCTGATATTGACGACTCCTACTGGGTAGGCGTCAACCTTCCGAACGACGCGTTCATCCAAGTAGGTTTCATGTTGAATCCTCAATATAACAGCGGACATCCGAGTTTATTTTGGGAGTACTTCCTTCCGGGAACAGCTAATGAAAATAAGGGGGGATTCTTGGGAAACGAAGGACGGACCGCTGGAAAGAATGGGACATGGGTGAAGTTCTCGCTAACAAGTATGGGCACGATTTGGTCGGCGTTCGCGAACGATAAACAACTCGGACAGATCGACCTCAGCGTAGGTGACTCAAGAGGCTCCGGGCCATACGCTGTGGCTGAATCAGCGCAAACGTATTGGACTGACAACGTCCTTGGTCCTGTGGAGTTCCGCAACCTGTCCTACCGAGAGACCACTGGAGTTTGGCATCAAGTGTCCGCCGCTGCGTCATTATGCTGCTACGGTGTAACAAGCTCCAGTTACAGTGGTACCTTTCCGTACGGAGTCGAAAGCGTCCCTGGAGAGAATAATCATTGGTTAGCAGGAAGCGGTCTGCCCATTAAGACTAAAGGGCAGGGCCTTTGGCCATGGTTCTATGTTAGTGTAACTTCCGCAGTTGGTTCTGCGATAGGAAACGGATGGTACGTTGAAGGTTCTGAGGTTGCGCCGCAAGCTCAGTTGACGATTCCAATTAGTGATGGCGAACGATACTACCTAGAAGGCTGGACTGACGGGACCTACACAGCGAATGGATTCACTGCCGATCAGAACATGTCTCTCTCAGCTGTCTACGTTAAGCAGTACTTGGTGACAGTCACCTCAACTCTGGGATCAACCTTTGGCTCAGGTTGGTATGACGCGGGCAGCGAAGCAGAAATCGGCGTGAGGACTACATCAATCCAAGCTGAAGGCGTCCTGGGACTATTGGGTGTAAGGTCCACTTTTAGTGGATGGGGAGGCGACTACACCGGAAGCCCACGACCTGACGGGTCCTCTCTGATAACCGTTAACGCTCCAATGACAATTCATGCCGAGTGGTCACTGAATCCTGGCATCATCCTGCCCGCAATCGCTGTCATCATCATTGCAGTCGTCTTAGTAAGTGCTGTCACCCTCAAGAGACGTAGTAAAGTTCAGTTCTGTCTCACCTGTGGCCACAATCTTTCTCGAGGAAGTCTATTCTGTCTCAGATGCGGTCGCAGGCAAGACTAACTACTAAGAACCCCACCAGGGTTTTCGGCGCTACCAAGTGACTCACACCACACGACAGAATGCAACTCATCTTCCTCGGGGTTTTCGTCTTCGTAATCGGATTCTTGGCGATCATCTCAGTGATACTGATGGTTTCCCCCTCGGCGATCGCAAATCTGCAAGTATGACATCACGAGGCACCCCAGCTAGTCAATTTAAGGCACGCAATCTAGTCCGTTGCGTAGCGGAATGATGCTCAATGGTTCACGCCGTAGAAACTGAAGGGTTGACGAAGCGGTATGGGGATTTGCTGGCTGTTGATTCGTTGAACCTGAGCATTGAGGAGGGTGAAATCTTTGGGCTCGTCGGCCCTAATGGGGCGGGGAAGACTACGACGCTTTCTATGCTCGCCACGCTTCTGAAGCCAACCTCGGGGACAGGACGCGTGAACGGGTACGATATTCTATCCCACCCGGCTGATGTGCGGCGTTCGATTGGTATCGTATTCCAGGACCCCAGCAGCGACGACGTCTTGACCGGCCGGGAGAACTTGTACCTGCATGCGCTTATGTTCGGCGTCCCGAAGGACGAGCGGCGGAAGCGCATAGACTACGTCCTCAACCTAGTGGACCTACAGGACCGCGCGAACGATGTCGTGAAGAAGTATTCCGGCGGAATGCGCAGGAGGCTGGAGTTGGCGCGGGGGTTATTGCATAACCCTAGGATCCTCTTTCTCGACGAACCCACGTTGGGATTGGACCCGCAGACTCGGGAGCACATTTGGGCGTACATTGAGAACCTCGTGAAATCCGAGAGGGTTAGCGTGATAATTACGACGCATTACATGGACGAAGCGGATAGGCTCTGTAACCGCGTAGCCATAATCGACCACGGCAAGGTTTCCGCTTTGGATAGCCCGGGGGCGTTGAAGTCGAAGGTGGGCGGGGAAATCATCAAGCTCCGCGTCCGCTCGCCAAACATTGAACGCCTGAAAGGTTTGGATTATGTACTCAGCATAGACCAGTCGGGGAGTACGCTGCGATTGACGGTTAAGGATGCTAGTGTGCATTTGCAGGAAATTCTCGGGATGGTTGGTGCGGTGGATTCTGTGGAGGTTCGCACGGCCACCCTGAACGACGTCTTCCTCCACTATACTGGGCGTGAGATTAGGGAGGAGTCGGGTGAAGGCGGCGTCTTCGAGCGAATTGCACGGGTGAGGAGTGGGCGCTGATGGGTGAGCTTGAAGGGTTCTACGCGCTTTGGTACCGGGAGATGAAGGTGTTTTCGCGGGAAAAGTCGCGCATCGTATCGTCCCTCATCACTCCCCTGCTATGGATTGTAGTCTTTGGGGGTGGTTTGGGGTCCGCGGTTTCGTTGGGTGGCGTCAACTACCAAGTCTTCATCTTTCCAGGAATCCTTGCCATGTCGATTCTGTTCTCCTCCGTCTTCTTCGGCCTGTACATTGTGTGGGATAGGAAAATCGACTTCTTCAAGGAAGTGCTCGTCGCCCCACTTTCGCGTACAACGATTTTCGCGGGCAAGATGGTTGGTGGAAGCATTGATGCGCTGCTTCAGGGTTGTGCGATGCTTGTGTTCGGATTGGTTCTAGGGATAAATTACACGATTCTCTCCGTGCTCTTCTCGTTTGTGTTCATGTTTGTTCTCGCGTCGGCGCTCGTAAGCCTAGGGTTAATCATAGGGTCGAATATGGAGAGCGTGGAAGGTTTCCAATTGATTGTGAGCTTTCTGGTCTTTCCAATGTTCTTCTTCAGCGGCGCGCTGTTCCCACTCAAGAACCTGCCACAATACCTACTAATCTTCACAATCCTCGACCCAGTCACCTACGCCGTCGACGGACTACGCGGCCTAATCCTAGGCTCCTCCCAACTTCCCATCGCACTCAACCTCCTAATCCTAACCGGGTTCGCGGCCGTGATGATCGGAATCGGGACATGGAGTTTCAAACGGCTGAAATAGAAAGCGAAAAGCACTGCAACTATGTGTAACGGTCGAACCTACTGCAGGTGGACCCTGATGAATACGAACCTTTGATATTGAGGGTTCGAGTCGCAATTTCTCGGCCTCAACGCATCAGGTTCCGCGCGCAACCAAAACCCGCCTCCCCCCGGCCTGCACAACTCGACGTGGTGGCGCCGGTGGGATTTGAACCCACAAGTCGTGGGACTAATCAGCATTCTGACCGTTGTGTCACTCGAACTCGTTCTACTCACGTAGGAACAGATTTCTACTTAATAATAGAGATTCGAATTAGCAGTAGGATACTTATTCATCTGCGCCCATTTACGCTCTGAGCCTCTTTCTAGCCTTCATGACACTCTCATAGTCGTATGTGATCTTGTTTATGAAACTCAGATCATGCCCTGCACTCGGCTCGTCAACCAGCACAAAGTAGATGGGCCCGTCATTCCTAAGATCCTTCAGCAATCGGATAGATTCTTCTCTATCGAGCCCTTTTTTCTCAAGTTTCGCAACCACTCGTTCAACATTAGCCGTATCTTCCTTTCTTCCGTCTGCGCTGATGATCATGAGAGCTCTGTCCTTCATTTTCTGATAGACCACTTCCTTTTCCGGATTAGTTATGTCAGAAAATAGCAGGATGCTTTTCTCAAACGGTCTCAAGACAGAGTGAAGTTTCTTATGGCAACTTCCGCACAGCGAATAGAGTCTCTGCGAGTTCTTTCCGAAGATCTCGTCGAGCACTTCGGTTCGAACGAGTTTCGGGATTCTTCTCGTTATGCTCTGAGGGATTCTGTGATGAAGGTCAATGGCTTGCGTAGCCTTCTCTCCACAGAAGAAGCATTGCCCTTTTCTCCGACTTGCCTCCAACAACTTCCTCACTATGAGTAATTATCGATCCGATACTCGCTTTTGCCTAGCCTGCCTAACCAACATGGTTCATATCGGTTCCATCCAAATCAAACAACGAAAATTCCTTGAGAAAGCTTCTTTATTTCATCAGGTTTTAGCGCAAAAATATTCGTGCCACGTCGTATGTAGTACCTTCCATCTAGAGTATTTTGATAAATTGCCTTTCTATCCCAAGGAGGAACAACTACCAGCAGCACAGCGGAACCCATTACTGCCCGCTCTTTGATTTCTATCGATGGTGGTGGGGAAATCGTGTTCCTGACCGAATTCTGTATTTTCTGGTCGAAGTCTTGTCTCCTCATATCGGCTCCGATAATACTCCCGTCGTCCTCAACTCCATAGAGGAGTATACCTCCACCTTTTGTATGTAAGAATCCAGCGATTTCCTTCGTTATCTTATCCGTGCTCACACCGGGGGCTTTGAATTCATACAATTGGTCTTCTCCTTCCTTGCAGATGTCAAGAATTTCGTTCTCCGACGGCACGTGGATATTTGCAGGTTTGGAAATCCTCGTTCGCCCCTTCTTCGTCTTTTTGACGAGCTTGCTGGTATCGGCCACATCTCTGAAATACGAAATGGGTATATGCCTAATCAATGGCGACTTTTCGTACACTATGCTTCCGTCTTTCTTGATGACATTTCCCTTACCATCCTTCTTTTCTTGGATTAGTTCCATATCCCTGAGTTTTTCTATGTCTTGATCAATCGCAGATAAACTTCTACCAGATTTTCTAACTATCTCTTTTGTTGATCGCCCATTTACTAATTCGAAAACTTCGAGCCGTCTGTTTGCACCATCAAACATAATTCTGCCTCGGATTATCAGTTCTTGAAGATCAACCATGCTACTCGCGCTGCGTTCGTTTCAACAATTTCCTGACCGGAAACATTCGACTAAAATCGGCACGATCCATTCCCAAGAGATCGGCAATGGCATCAGCCTTGATGTCCTCATTCAATAGTTGCAACACCAAAAGTTTCTTGATGGCTTGCAATTCCTTCAATTCCCTTTCAGCCATCCTTAGTCTACTCTTCAAGTAATTTGACGTAGTACATACCTTGCTTCCTCAGAATACCTTTAGAATGCCATCCTTGCCAGATTTTTGATATTGCACCTGTTGATAGTTCAGTTAAATCGCTGAGTTCGCGTACGCTCTTCTTGCCTGTGAGTTCATACAACTTCCTCTTCTTCGGGTCATCAAGTTCCTTATCAAGCAGTTCAGAAATCCTCGTGCGAAGAAGCGCCTCAACTAGTTCAATCAATCTATCGAGCTTCGTCTCCTGATCGCTCACTTCGTCTCCTCCTTACCGCTTTTCGACTTGTTCACCCGGTACAATGTTTGACTGATCAGATGTGAATCTTTGTCTAATATCAGAGCGATATCTTTTATCTCTAAGCCGATTGCGGAAAGCATTGCCGCTTGTTGTGTGAGGTTTTTGCCTTGAACTACGTTCGACGCCAGAAGCTTGATTACAATGTCCATTTTCTTCGAGAGTTCCGCAAATTGTCTGGCGTCCATACTTTCACCGACGTAGAGAACCTGGTGCAGAAGCTACATCTCGACGTTTCGGTTTCACTTTTTTTCAATCTTCTTTGCGAGTGCAAGTTCTTTCGTGACGTGACTTAGTGATTTGCCCAATATCTTACTAATCTCGGTCGGTCTAAGTCCAGCATTCCGGAGCACTACCATATTCTCACCGATTTTTCTGTCTCCGGTTTGTGCGAGCAATGCTATGATTGCATCAAGTCTCTTTACGATCTCGCTTTCGTTGATTTGTTCATTATTCGACATTTAATCACCTTATAATAGAAACGCAGTTTGCCGCTGATCAGACATTACAAGATCATACGGTCTAGTGGTTATACAACTTTCTCGTAGATGCTCCCCTTTTTAACGACGAGTCCCGCCTCTTCAAGCGTTCCCAAATAGACTCGCACGTAGGCTGACGATACCTTCAATTCCTTAGCCATGTCATCAACGGTGTTCTTGCCGTCGCACAGTTCGTAGATTGACTTCTTTATGTCAGAACGAGCAAATGATTTTTCTTTTGCGGCTTCTATAGCGTCACGAAATGCAACTCTCATTAGTGCAAGTATCATGTCCAGCTTGGTTGAGATTTCCCTAAGTTCCTTCTGGCTTTCGCTCATGACTTCAACCTCCTCCAACGCTTATTTCAGGTCTAACCGTTGTCTGTTCTATCAGCCGAAGGCTGCCCAGTAAATGTGTAAAAGTCCCCAGCACAAGGGCTATCGACACAAGAAGAAGTGGTAATGGGTACAGGTCAGGATATTCCAACAATATGGCAGTAACCCCGATTGCGAGAAAAGCCATAATCACTGGCACGAACACAACCCTGCTCCAGCTGAGCCTTGTGACGACTTTATTCATTTCTTTCTGTTCGTCCGCGATGTTCTTCAGCTGACCCTCAATTTCTGTGAGAGCAAGGCTCTCTTCCTGTATTCTCTTTTCAAGCTCTGCTTTGCTCCCTTGAATCGTCTTTAGGCTGAGTGAGAGTGCAGTCTGCAATCTGGGAACAGCAAGGGCATAGGTGACTACTGAAATTGACATAATTGCGACCGAGATCGTCCCCACCATCTTTGCGATATCGACCAGACCATCAGTCAATTGTTGTACCTAGCTTCCACGATTTTATCCTTTCAAGCGGACGTAGCATGTCCGGTCTCCAATTTCAACCGGCTTGACCAAGCCCTTTCTCCTTAAGCTATTGAGCGTCACATCTATGAGGTTTACAGTTTTGTTCAAGGTCATGGCCATGTCTCTCCTAGCATGTTGCATGTCGCACAGGCTGTACACTGCTTGTTCGACCTTGCCAAGCTTGACTGTTGGTTGCGGGGGCGGAATCGACAGGCTAATCAAAACATCCAATCTTTGAATGATAGCATCTAGCCTCTGAATATGATTTCGTTCACTGTTAGAAATTGACCTTTCCCCCTCTCTAACCTGGTTGCCCAGCCGTGTTTCTCTCAAGCAATATTGTGTAGACGATTCCACTACCCATTGAGCAACAGGGGCGAGGCTTCGGAGGGTTGTCCCGCAGACGCAAAAGCTCCATGTCGGAGATCTTCGCAATAACTCTCTTTTTCAGAACAGCGTGTCGTTCGGTTATTTCGTGGTGCATTCAACGTGCGCGGGCTTTATTCCCCTCGCTGGCATCATTTGGCTCACACGCCCCTGCGTCACATTCAGAGCAATAGCGACCTCGTCGTCAGTTGCCCCCATCTTGAATAGCAATAACATCAACAGATTTCGAATACTCTGTAGTTCTTCTGATTCCTTATCTGGCATGACTTTCACACCTCCGACGTCTCTGATGTCATAAGACTGAACTGTGTATATAACAATACATGGCGTTAGCAGAAGCGAACCGTGCTGAGCCCCAATCTCACACACTAACACTAGGCTCTAATCGTAGACGCTTAGCCGCACCCCGCTCAAAACCCATTCGCAACAAAGATACGAGTCATGTCGAGAGGTGGAATGAAGATCACGCAACCTGGACGAGAAATGTCCTCGTTATATTCCTCAATGCTCGTGATGAGTTCATCAACAGGCTCCTTGGCGCTCATGACAAGAATGTGGTCTGGATTGGCTCGCCTTGCCTTAGTAATCTGATGAGCAAGATCCTCCCAAGTCAGCTTTGGCTTCTTGATGCTCTTGTATCCCTTCACAACGACGGCGAAACTTAGGTTCCTCCCGTTGAGGTTCAGAACGAATTTCTCAAGGTCTGCGACCTCTTTAGAAGAATCATGGGTTCTCCTAGGGATACTCGCATGTTTACTCCTAAAGACGTGGCGCAGATTGTCCTGAAGGGTTCTTTCGTCCTTCTGGAAGCTGCTTAGGCGTCCCTCAGCTACCTCATCCGATATTTTCCTGATCTCGGGGAAGAGGTCGCTCACCATGAGTCTGTCAGACGCATTGTAGACGTAGGATGGAAGACTCTCGCTCAAAGTCTCGAAGAGCGTTCGCAACACTTTCTCCTTTGAGATTGCATTGGCTCGAAAGAATGTAGTTCGGATGGAATCAATCGACCTTCTGATATCGTGTTTTGAAGTAGCCTTTTCAGACATGATCTTGGCTGTTAGCTTGACTGAGAAATCGTCCGTGTCTTTCCAATCATTACTGTGAAAGATGTTTAGAATATCAGATTGGAGTTGAGCCCGTGCTTCGGAGTTTGAGAGTCTAGACATTGTTTGTGCCGTTAGAGGTGGAATTGCTTTCTGAGCTTGCGTTCAAGGTTTAGGATTTTGACCTTCTCTGTCTTTGTGTATATGTAGTAGCCTTCTGGTGTGATCCTCTTCAGCTCGATCAGCCCCTCATCTTTGAGTTCGGTTATTCTAGCTGAGACGTGCGACTTTTTCATTTTCAGGGCATTCTTGATTGCCTCTACCGTTTTCACACCATCCACCGCCAAAAACACCTTCACCCTTTCTTTTGACCATCCGAAGAATTTCATCAGGTCTGCGATGATTTCTGGCCGATTGGCTCTAACGAGAAGGTCTACTGATTTCTCAACTCCCTCGACTCGCCATCTTATCTCCCTTACATCCTTCTCTAGTGGGCCTGTCACTTTTTCACCCTTGATTCCTCGCTGACGATTCCCGTCACCTATTCTCCCTCTAGGATTCTTCTAACCTGATGGTCACTAACACCAAGTGCCCTTCCAATTTCGGGTTGTGTTGCACCCGATTTAGAGGCAATCAGGATAGCACCTCACTGAATGGAGTAAGATGACTTCGTGTTGCTATTAAGACTAAGTCATTTTCCGACCAGCAGATTGCGTACTTGCCGATCTGTAATCCCTAGAAGTTTGCCGACTTCCGTTTGACTGGCTTTGTTCTTGACGGCAATCAGGACAAGTAGTTTCTTCACGTCTCGCAATTCGGTCGTCAGTTGCCTCAGTTCGCTCGATTTCGTATGAGCACCTCCTTTCTAATTGTTGGCACAAACATACAAGAACCTAAAAGCATCTTGGTGTATTTAATTTCAAAAGGGTTTGCAATGGCTACAAAGAAAGCGTCATTTGATTTCGAAGACGTCGTAAAGAGACTAGATATCCTTCTAAGTGTGATTCTTTCTTTGCCCACAAGCGACGACAGGAAACTGACTCTGTTGCAGCGAGTTGAACTTCTAAGCTCTGCGGGCACTGAGGACGACCAGCAACAAGAACCACTTCTGCGCAATGTAGAGATAGCCCGAATCCTAGGGATATCGCCCAATCATGTAGGCGTCCTGATGGACAAGCTTCGCAAGAAAGCCAAGCGCCCTAAAAAGATGAAGAAGCGCTAAGCGTCTGACGGGCTGAGGACATCTGAATCCTCCTGAACCGATTCACGTCTTCATCAGCTCCCACGAAGACGAGTTCTCAGATTTTCGTGCGCAACTCAAAAGAACACTTGACTCGGTGCAGGTGGTCAACTATAGCAAAGTCGGAGAGCATGAAAAGGGCGCAGCAGATGAGCCGTACTACCAGCCGCTATTTTTCGCCGAGGTCGTCGAGTATGGTCGAGGAGGCGATATCGAAAAGAAAATGACAGATGGGATGAACAAGAGTCAGATGTATGTCGGACTGTTCGGCAAAGAGTACTCTGAACGGACTAAGCTAGAGTTCTTGGACGCCATCAAACGTGGCATGACTACACTCGTGTACTATGCCCGTCCATCACACACCCTGAAGGAACTAAAAGGTTCTTCAAACAAGGTGTACGCCTTTCTCATGAAGGACGTTAAGCCGAAAACTCTCATAAGAGGGAACTACCAGCGCAAGGCAATCAAGACACTGGCTGAACTTGAAGACGAGATAGTTGTTGACCTATTAGTAGAATTGACAGACATGGTTCGTCAATACCACGGTGTGCAGAAAGCCGTCAAAGGCTTTCAGTACTAACGGTTCTGTTAATGGAAATGTCGGCGTGGGCGCCGCTTGTCACTCAGACCTACGACCAGGCAGTTCTGTCAGGAATCCTGCTGAGTAGATATTTCTCCGACGATTTATGAAAGAATCTGACAAAACATTACGCTCAGGTCAAACATCGGAACGATCTGATCTCAATTCATTCTTCATCTCTCTCAGCGAAGGCCAAAACAACGGTCATTTTGTTCAACAGACAGATGATGCCAGGCTAGTCAAGGTATGAGACCGTGTTCTCCGTGTCTTCGGCCTATTTCCTTGCCTGGAATGAATGGCAAGAATAACTATCGCTGCGCCGAGGAGCACGCCAATGCCTCCGGCAGCGGCGAGTAGCGTCATTGGTTGTGAGATGCTTGTGTTATTTGGTTGGGAGATTGAGTTGGATTGTGTGCTTTTTGGGCTGATGTCAGAAAGATCGAGTAATTGGCTTAAAGTTCGGTCGAGTCTGCTGTTGTGATGCGTAGATGGCTAATGCAAGGCTCCACAATTGATCGTCATGCGTGCCGGCTGGGTGGCTGAACCTCAGCGTCCCGGACTTAGTGGCTTCGCATTGTTGCGCCGTCATCTGGACTAGGAGTTGTGGGTTGTCTCTTGGGAGGGTGAGTTTGCCTTTTTCTAAGGCGAGTTTCAGTTTGCCCATGAGGTCTTCCTTCATTTGTGCGGTTAGGGTGACTCCTTCCATTCCTCGCATGAATTGTTTGATCTCTTCGTAGGGCCCTTCACCCACTCCCGTCTTGTCGAGGCATCCCGCCGCAAAGGCGTACGCCTCGTTCAACCTCCTCACACTGCCTATCACCGCCGTGTAGGAGGTCTCCAGCGGCAGTTCCTTCAGGTAGACGAGGCGAAGATCATCGCCAGCCTTCTCTAAGACGGCGATTGCGGAGTGGTCGGTGTGTTTTCCGAAATCTATTCCGATGAGGTATTCGCCTTTGTACCTCTCCCCGGGTCCTGGCTCTCCGTTCAGCTCATAGCTGTCGGTACAGCTTAGCACTAATTTGCTAGGTAGGTAGCTGAACTCGTCGTCAATGAAGGCGGCGTTGTACTCACGGTTGAAGTCATATTCTCCAATCGTGTTCCTTTCCACCTCAAGCTTCTCAGGCGTAATTAGCGGGCTAATCGATGAGGGCCAAGTGTACGTTTTGAAGCCTAGCTCGGGTTTGCTGATGGCTTCATAGAACGGGTGGTCCCGCACCCAAGGCGTCGAAATCATAATCAACCTCGAATTAGGGCGCGTTATCATTGTGGGCCTAATGACGGAGTCGATGACAATTCTCGGTATGAAATTCGCTTCGTCAAGAATGACCATATCCGCGGTAAATCCCCGCAACGTTGAACCGTCCCTTCCGCAGGGTAGGGCCACAATCTCTGACCCATTCGCGAAACGAATCTTGGTTCTGGATTTGTAGCTCGTTAGAACCTTGGCTGGGACAGCGGCCTCGGTCTTCTCAAGGATTTTGTCGAAGAGTATCATGCTCTGTCTTAGGCCGGCGCTGATGATTAGGGTGCGAACCGGGTTGTTGGCTAGGGTGTAGTGTAGGGCTTTGATTGCGGCTAGGGTGGTTTTGCCGACTTGTCGGCCGCAGCAGGCAGCGATGAGGTGGGACTCGTCGCGTAGAAATTCTTCCTGGTATGGGAAGGGTTCGAAGTTTAGGAAGTTGCGTGCGAAATTGACTGGGTCTCTGAGCGACTCCGCCACGTATTGCGCATATTTTTTTAAGGGCTCACTTTGGCTTATTTTTCAGCGCCTCTAGGATAAGCTTCGCCAACTCCTCTTCCCCGGCTTTGCCGGCCTGGTTCGCGATTCTTTCTCTGCGTGTGACGGCGAGTTCATGGAAGGCGCCTTCTATGATCTTTCTCAGTTTGGCTTGGGCGTCTGTGACGCGGCTGTAGGTTTCAGGATTCGCCTTTTCAGAGTCGAGGAGTTTTTCCAGGTTTTTCATGTATATTGTGGCTCGGGCGATGGCGTCGATTTGTAGGTCGTCTACTTCCGGTTCGTAGCTTCCCAGTTTCTTCAACTCGCCGATTAAGCCAGCCTTAACGGCTTCGTACTCCTTCGCGTCCTTCTCGGTGATCAGTGGCACCTTGTGGACCGTTGGCTTGCCGTCTCGTTCTGTCTCGCTCTTCATTTTCAGGCCACCTCCGTCTTCTCTGCTTGCGTCCTCAGCCATGGTCTGTTGCGTATGTATTGGAAGAGTAGGCTGTGGAGGAGTGCTTGCTGGGTCACCCGGTACATGCGTGCTCTCGCCCGAATTTTCTGCTTGAACTCTCTAGAAATGTGGATGGTAACGCTCTTCGTGTGCTTCCTCTGCACACCGACGACCTCGTCACCCTCAAGCCCCGCGTGAATTGCCTGAAAAACAAGAAGCGCCATGTTCGGGAACTCGCTTTCGCTGGCCGCTCTCCGCAGTTCAGCATGCTCATCGGCAGACAACCCAATCCTCAGCTTCGCCTTCCCCGTCGTAGCCTCGTCGCTCGTTTGCTCGGCCGATTCCTTCACACACCCGCGTCGCATGCCTCGTCAAGGAGAATTGACGTTTGCCGCCACGCGTACGGGTAGGGAGGTAGCTGAAACACTCACCCACCTCAAAACGGGACCAGGCAATTCGCGTGCGCCACACCTCGAGAATCCATCCGTCCGCTCAGCCCCATATTACTCACGTCCCAGGGAAACCGCAAAATCAACCCCTCCTGACCCCAGAAGATGCACCACCCCCCTGGGGGGTCCCTCCAAGCGTGCGCGCACGCCACCGCACGGCACAGACACTCGAGAAAGAGTACGAGGAAGTATTATCGAAAATGCTCTGATAATCCGGCCGATTCGATCCAGCTACGGCTCAGGCTACGCAATGAATAGCGGGGTCGCGTCGGGTGATTGAAGCTGGCGCCTGGGAACCTTTTTCAAATGGTCAAGATATGCAATGTCGTGTGGAACCATGGTCACGGAAACCGTTCCCGTGGAAATCCCAGCCGAGATTCTTGAACTTGCAGAGCGCAGCGGCATCTCTCGTGAGAAAATGGGCGCCCTCTTGAGAAGTTTCGCTGTGCTGGAGGTCTTAGCGTCCTCATCCAAACTAAGCAAGAAAGAAGCTGACAAGCTCTCCCGCGAAATCAAGATCGCGGCCTGGAAGAGGCTTAGCCCATACAAACACTGATTCTCGACACCAACGTTTTGATGTCTTCTCTGGTAAGCACGGAAGGAATCACAAGAACCAGCCTTGCGATTCTACTCCATACGGACAATTGCGAAGTCGTAGCTCCAGCTGAATTATCCGAAGAGCTCAGGGCTCATAGCAAAGAAATATCTGCCAAGGCAGGTCTTACGCACCAGCAGCTTGAAGAAGCTTTGGACCGTCTCTTGGAGAACGTTGAATTCGTCCCACTTTCGGGCTACAATAGCAGCCTCAAAGGAGCGCTGAAATTAGTGCGGGATGAGACAGATGCGCCGTTTGCAGCGTTAGCCCTAGCGAGGTCGCCGTCAACAATCATCACCTACAACAAGAAACATTTCAAATCCAGGGAACTCTTGCGCCTGGGCGTTCAAGTCCTGACACCTGCGGTCGCCGTTTCACGATCGCGACGCGGGGATTGACGAGAGCAGAGCGTAACTAAAGGTCGTAACTAAAGGTCCCACATCTCAACAATCTTGTCACCATCGAAGCGGACAAGTGCACGGTCGCAAATTCATTCACAACAAGAAAGAGTTCAAATGGTAGATTTCGCAAGCGGCTGATTGGATTAGGACTGAATGACCACATGGAAAGGCGAGACATCTTTGGACTAGGCAGGTGGCGGACGTTTGTCCATTCATTCGGTCCCGCTTGGGTTGTGATGATTGCAGACGTGGATGCTGCAAGCATATTGACTGCGGCCGCTGATGGAGCCCTGTACGGGTACTCGCTTGTCTGGTTTCTGCTCCTTTTGGTTGTACCATTGTTCTTCATCCAGGAGGCTGCTGGAAGAATCGGGGTCGCAACGGGTAAGGGGTTGGGTGAGATTATCAGGGAGAATTATTCTCGGAGAATCGCCTTGCTGACGAGTGTTCCAATGGCGTGTACGGACATTCTTAGTTATGTTGCTGAGTTTACGGGAATCGCCATAGGTTTTCAACTTCTGGGAATTGCACCAATTCTCTCCCTACCCGTGATCTACGTGGTTTACCTCGCTATTGTTTGGAAGAGAGGGTACACGACCGTGGAAAGGTTCCTGGTCGTTTTCTCTGTTGTTCTCATCGTTTCGTACGGTGGTTCGCTATTTCTTAGGGGATTGCCTCCCGTTCGTGAGTACATGTTCTTTTTCTGGAGTTGGAAGCCGGGGTTCCTTTACTTATTGGCGGCGACTGCGGGGGCTGTGGTAATGCCTTTCATGCTATTTTACCAGGCTGCGGCTACGGCTGAGAAGCGGGTTAAGAGCGTATGGAGTTCTCGCCTTGAGACTTTGGTGGGCGCCATAGCGAGTGAAGTTGGAATGGTCGTGATATTGTTGGCTACAATTGGTTTGAACGGCGTCTTGATCGAAACGAGTTCACCTAAGCAGCTTTCGCAGGCGTTGTCTTTTCTTGCCGGGTCCTACGCTCCGTATCTTTTTGGCATAGGCTTGATAGCAGCTTCGTTCTTGGCCCTTGTTGTTGTTTCTCTAGGTAGTGCCTGGGGTGTGGCTGAGGCGATAGGTTGGGGTAGGCAGAAGTTCTTCTGGATTTATTTGATTGAATCTCTTCCAGCTCTTTTTGTTCCCATGCTCTTCCCGGATTTGTTCCATCTAGCAATCGGTATGATGGTTCTGTTCGTTTTCGTTCTCATCGGACCGGGCGCAATGGTTGGATTGATCACGAGGAAGAAACGGGTTATGGGGAAGTTATCGTCTGGTTTGGGGTGGAGTGCTGCGTACTGGGTCAGTCTAGTGCTTGTTGTGGCGTCTGGTGTCATTGCTCTGGCAGCTATTCTCATTTAGGCCAGTAGCCTCCAATTGTGAAATCTCTGAATGTGATGGCATAGCGGGTTTCGCTACGCGGGTCCGCGAATGCTTCCAAGTATCTTATCGTATGTTTCTTTCTGTCTGCAACTCTGGCAGAGCCTCAGGGTACTTTCGTCGCTCTGAAGGGTTTCCGAAACCTTCTTGAACATTTTTGCTGAAACGTAGGGGGTGTTGCACTTCGCACATCTCATCATTTCATCCCTGTAGACAGTTCGTGCTGGCAGGTTCATCGGCCCAACCATTTCAGAGAGGGTTATCGAGCGTTCAGGGCAGATTTGCTCGCAGTAACCACACCCAGTGCATTCCTCCGGCCCGAAGATTAGTTTGTCCTCTTGGATTGCGAGTGCTCCTTGGTGGGGGCAGGATTCCACGCATGCGTAGCAGAGCGTGCATGAGTCAGCCACCTCCATCTGCGTGAGGCCAAACCCCTTTACGTGAGCTTCCGGTCTCGAAATGGATTTGAGAGATTTCACGTAGTCTTTCCACGGAGCCCCAGCTGGGGTTAATGGTCTGTCATGCGCCCGAGCTGACTCGTGAATCTGGTTCATTTGAAGGGTGCCCGCGCTCCCCTCTAAGTAAGCAACTATCGGGCCATTCTCACCTACAATCAAGGAGATGAGGTTCGCTGCTCGTTTCGGGTTCTCTTTGCCCGCGCACAGTCCGTCAGGGCAGTAAACAAGCAGTGCACCAATCGACGAGCCAGCGGCCATTGCGAGTTGCCTAACACCCATGCAACCAATTCCACGCACCTCCTCCACGTCCATCCATGGCTGTTGGGGTACGCTTGATTTGTTGCAGGTGATCACTACTGTCTTCTTTGGGGCCGATGAGCCGTGCACGGCTTTCAAGAGGCCGCGGTAGGCGTCGTCCGAGAAGTTGGGCATCTGAATAGCCGCGACCGGGCAAACGCCTGCGCATATTCCGCACTCAATGCAGTGTTCACTCGACACAATAACTGAGTCATTCTCGATTCTCAACGCACCCAGTGCCGGGCATGCGTCAACGCATTTGGAACAACCGAACTTCGCTTCACATGAATCGCTTGCCACCACGGGCAGGTTTTGGGGGTGGGGAGATCTGCTAAATGGTCCAAGTAGGAATTCTCTCCTTGATATTGTGGGCTTCGGCGAGGTGCTCTGCTTTGCGTTTACAATGTCTGAGTTCGTGAGCCTGCCGAGCTTCGCATCTACCAGGAAAAGAATCTGTTCGGTTGAAGCTGAGCTTCGCACTATGATTGTGTCGTGGAGTGGAGCCGCTGTGTCCACGGCTGGGAACCCCTCACCGCTGATGACTAGTGTCGCCTCATTTCTCTTCCGGAAATTAGCGTTTGTTTCATTGGTGATTGTGGCTTTGCTCCAGTTATTGTGGATGTGTGTCGTGACTTTTTCTCTGAGTTCCGGGTCCAGGTTGTTTAGGTGAACTGTGACTCTCATTGCGTGTCGCTTTCCAGGAAGTTTTCGGACTCGCTTTCAATGAATGTTTTCAGCAGGCTTGCAGCCGCTTTGTAGAAGGATGAATTGGCTGATCGTAAGACGCAGTCAGCGAAATCTTTCACCCATGGTTTGAGATGTTGGTTAAGGAATTCCTTTTGAAACCTCCTCATTTTCACCGATTCTTGAGGGTTCCCCTGTTCTGCGAACTTTGATTCTTCACCGCATAGGAAATGCATGAATTCCATTTCGACGGTTATGTGGTCTGGTAGGTCAGTGAATTTCTTAGACATAGCGAGGTGGGCTTCGGCGTATCTTCGGCGCACATCGGCCGTTGATGGGCCCATCAGAAGCCCCTTTTCCATACCCGGCCTGTCTTTTCGGTAAACCGCCTCATATGGGGGGCATTGAATGTGGCCTGGGCCCACAAATAGCCTCAGGTGTTCTCTGCCCAGGTCGGTGGACGTTGTATCTTCCGGGAAGTTCACGTCTGGAGCTGCAGTATCCTCAGGCGAGCGGAGAGATGAATGTGCGTCTAAGATTGCTGCGTAAAGATTCTTGGCTTCGGATTGGGGGGGAGAGAACGCTAGGGCGAGGATCCCGTATACATTGGTCCTGAAGTTAGCTTTCGCATTAGCATTGGAGTCGATGGAGCTAGGCATTAGTCTCGCCTCTAGCCACGTTGCCCGTTGGAAGGGGGGGTAGTGTGAGAGGGGTTTTGAAGGTTTATGGGATGATTACTGAGGTTACACCAACCAGTACGACGAACACGGCCAGGTAACCGACGACCAGTACAAGTAGCCAAACAAAGTAGTGCTTGACTTGCATTGTGTTCGCGAAGGCCGCTGAAAGCAGCACGATAATTCCAAGCAACCAAATCAACGGAGCCCAATGCGCACCTGTGCTAGCCAAAGGTAGCGTAACGACAGAGCTTGTAGCGTCACCTAACACCCAGAATCCTACGCCCAACACGATCAAGAGAAGCCCGAGCAACGCAACCGAAACGGCCTTGATGTTTGTCATTGTTCTATGCCTCCACCACGTCTAATTCGATGATTGGGAATAGCTTCAGGAAAGCCAAGTACAACAGAGTTGCCATCCAAAACGTTCCCAGCATGATGGACACTTCGGTCACAGTGGGGATGTAGATCCCAGTGGAGTAGAGTGGCGGGTTGAGTAGGGAGGGTACCACTATTGTGAATCTCTTAACCCATAGGGCCACGTTCAGAATTATTGAGGCTGCAAAGATTAGAGCCGGATTGAACGCCCGTTTCTTGAAGACTGGCGCGAGTAGTATTATTGCGGGAATACCGAACCCAATGATTGCCAAAGGCCAGAAAATTGGTGCGTAGGGTCCACTCCAGAGGAAGTCTGATACCCTCAACTCGGCGGCAGGGCCTTGGTATCTTGTCGTGAGTTCTTCTGCAATCCAGAGGTAGATGTATATGATTAGCACGTTTCGAAGAGCCCACGAGATTCCCTTCAAAACTTCATCCGTAACGAATGTCTGCCATTTGTAGAGCCACCTAAGTATCCAGGCCAACGAGTAAACGGCGGCGACACCGCTGACGATTGCGCCGACGACGAAGTAGATTGCGAATATTGTTGAGTACCAGCTGGCTCTTGCCACCATAAGGCCGAAGACAAATGAGACTACGCTGTGGACGGTGACCATGATTGGAACGATCGCCACTGCAAGCCACCACAGGGTCTTTGTGTGTATTTCTTTCTCAGTCGCTGTTCCCTCGTAGTGCATCGCGAGGCGTCTGTAGAACTTTTCTCGCTTTGGCAGTCTGCTGGCTAGTTTGTCAATGTCGCCTCGGAGGCTGAGGTAGAGGTAGATGATCGTTCCCATGAAGTATGTTGTAATTGCAGAAAGGTCCCATAGTAGGGGTGCTTGGAATCTGCCCACCGATAGGAGGTTGAATAGTCGATCTGGCCGTCCGACATCGAAGACTATTGAGAGCGCCGCCATGGGCAACGCTACCAAGGTCAGGACTTCAGCCATTCTTGCTACGACTTTGTACTTGTTCAGGTTCATCAGCCTGACTGAGGCTGAGATGGCGATTCCAGCGTGGCTGATGCCTATCCAGAAGATGAAGTTTGTAACGTAGATTCCCCAGGGAGAACCGCCGGAAATATTGTATCCCATGTAGTTGGGCGCATTGTAGACGCTACGCATTCCCGTTACTACAAGTCCCTCGCTAACTTGCGTGTACCAGCAGTACAGGAACCATCCCGTCAACACCAACAGAACGCCTACAAAGATGTAGAAGGCGGTCCCGGTTTTGACGAGGGGCTGGAGAATCCTCTCTTCGTTCTTAGTCATATTAGATCCCTTCTTCATGTTTGAGTCACCTCAAAGTTCTTCAAAGGATTACGTGGTGGAATATAGTACACTGAAGGCTCTGTGCCTAACTCTTCCCGGAGCCTCATGGTCGGCTTTGATTGGATTATCTGTGAGACTTGGCTGGTGGGGTCGTCGAGGTCTCCGAAGAAGCGTGCCCCGGCGGGGCAAACCTCGATGCATGCCGGTGTGAGGTTGCCTTTGTCAACTCTGTGGAAGCAGAAAGTGCACTTCTCCGCAACGCCCACTGGTCTGAGTGGGACTTCAGGAGCTCCTATCTTGACTTGCGAGCTGGGCGGTGATTGTGTTGGTGGGTGCCAGTTGAAGGCGGGGATTCCGTATGGGCACGCCACGAGGCAGTAGCGGCAACCAATGCATGTACCCCAATCGAGGAACACGATGCCATCATTTCGTTTCTGGAGGGCTCCGACGGGGCATACTTTGACGCAGGGGGCATTGTCGCAGTGTTGGCAGTTGATGGGTAGGTAGGTCATTCTGACGTCTGGGTAGGTTCCCGATGGTGTGTCGATTTCCTTACCGCCATTGGTTAGGATGCGGTTCCACCAGATTCCGATGGGTTCATTGTTCTCCTCCTTGCAGCCGAGGGCACAAGTCCAGCAACCTAAGCATCTGCTTAGGTCAATTATCATGGTTAACTTGGTCAACTCATTTCACCTTCATGATTTCTTAACATCAACCAGGATATCATAGTACGCGGTATTGGATTGGAACAGGAAGACTACGGATTGTGCTTCGTTCACTTTCTGGTGCGTTAGCATGTTGATTGCGGCCGTGGGAAATTCCTGCCAATCACCTTGGTATGCGTTCACAACGCCCGGTCTGATTCCGTTTGTGATTCTGGCCATGAGTTGGATTGAGCCGCGGTCGTTAAACACGTTCACAGTGTCACCATCACTGATCCCTCGTGCTTGAGCGTCGGTTGGGTGAATTTCGAGGAAGGACCTTGGGATGATCTCTCGTAGCCAAGGCAAGTTATTCCACTGCGTGTGGGTTCTGAATTTTGTGTGTGATGTTATCATTACGAGAGGGTACTTCTGGTAGAGCGAGTTGGATGGTGACGCTTCAATTGGTTCCTTGTAGATGGGTAGCGGCATGTTGTAGGGGATGAGGGATTCAACATAGAATTCGATTCTGCCTGACGGTGTGGGGAAGTGTTGTTGGTAGTATGGAACGTAGGGGTGTGTGATTGGTTGGAATGAGGAAGTGTAGAAATCTTCGTCCGCCAAAGCCACGACACCCTTGCTCTTCAACGTGTCCAACGTTAGTCCCGAGGGGAGTCCGCTGAGGAGGAGGCTAATGTATTCGTCAGGAGTTTTGTCGAAGTATTGTCCTTGGCCCATCTTCTGGGCGACTTCGGCGAACATGTCCAGGTCAGCTTTGGTTTCCCACAGGGGATCGATTATTTTTGGCATGTATTGTAGGTAGTAGTTTCCGCCTGCAAGCAGATCTTCGCGTTCGTATTGTGTGGCGACTGGTAGAACGATGTCCGCGTACTGCGCTGTGGCAGTCATGAAGACGTCCGAGACAACCACGAAATCACACGCCTTAAGGGCGGAGATGACGCGGTTAGTGTCAGCTTGTTGGTTCACAAAGTTGTCCACAGGGAACCACGCTGCTTTCACTGGGAATGGCTTACTGTTCAGTACTGCATCGCAGAATAAGATGGGTGCAAGGTATGTGTACGTCTTCTTGTCGGGGTTCATCCAATCCGGAAGGTCCAGAGCCGCGTCCAGTAGGGCGCCATTGTAAATTGTGACACCACCGCCGTGTACTCCGATGTTGCCGCATATGGCGGAGAGGGTTATCATGGCCCTGTATGTCAGGTCGCCGTAGAACCAGTGTGAGATTCCTCCGAACCCAGCCTTGATTGCTGCTGGGGACGTCGTCGCGAACTCCTTGGCTAAGCTCTCAATCTCCGCGGCGGCAACTCCAGTTATTTTCTCAGCTTCAGAAGTTGGGTACTGACTCACCAAATCGATGAGCAGCTGAAAAGCGGGCTTGCAGGATGTGCTCGCAGCGCTGTATGAGCCAGTGAGTGAGGGCGCTATGCCGTCTTTGTCGGACGGAACAATTGTTTTGCTATTGGAATCATAAACCATGTACTTGGTTGAGTCTCCACCGGCGACGTCCTTCTCCCTGAGGAACATCTGCGTGTCTTGGCGCACAAGAAAAGGACCAACAGTGTAATTCGTTACGTAATCGGCCTTGTACAGGTTCTCGCTGATGATCACGTTGATCATGCTGAGTGCTAAGGCGCCATCGGTTCCTGGCCGTATGGAAATCCATTCGTCAGCGAGAGATGCTGTAGATGTGTACCTAGGGTCAATGTAGACTATCTTCCCTCCCGCTTCTTTGGCGTCTAGTACAAATCGCATGTCGGGTACGTCGGTTTCGGCAAGGTTGTTCCCCCAAAGAATGATCATGCGTGAATTGCGCAGGTCTGAAAGGTCATGGCCGTCAAAATTACCAAGCGCCTCCACCGCGCCGCAAGGCCCTGCTGAATCGCCTTCGTTGTCGCCTTCGAAATCGCCGGCGCTTGCACCAATCACGCTTGCAAACCTGTAACCGGCTCCAATCACACCATTGAGCGCGGTAAGGCTACCCGTGTAGGGGGCGATGTAGACTGCAGTGGGGCCGTATTTCTGAGCAACTTCATTGAACTTATTCGCGATAATGGTCGTCGCTTCATCCCACGTGATCCGTTTCCATTGACCACTTCCCCTGGGGCCGACATTCTGCATGGGGTACTTCAATCGGTCAGGGTGGTAGACGTATTGGAGGTTAGATAGTCCTCGGAGGCATATCCTAGGTGGAAAGTCGGGGTTGTTGAAGCTGGCGTTGCTTATCTTCGTCATGTTGCCGTCGATTACGGTGACTGTGAGTCCGCAGGATCCATCGCAATTATTTGCATGTGCAGTTCTGAAGAGGGTGGGTTGACTACTGCTACTCTGAAATGGTACTTCGGAAGAGACACGCTCAAGGGCGTTTAGCACGATGTTGTCGGATGAGAGTGCGCCATACGCTAGAACTCCTGTTATCGCTGATAATTTGAGGAAGTCCCTGCGGTCTATTACAGTTACAGGCTTCTTAATTTCTGCCAATGAGACCAGTGAAAAATGCGGTCTTGGGCGTTCTTAGAACGTGTGCAAATACTCTATATGCGATATTTCTGGTACCAATAATGAGACCTATGGTAGTTACGCGCTGACTTGGGCTGGAAGGATTTGCGAATTATCCTATTCCTCGGTTACAGTGGAAGTGGAAAGACCACAGCAATCACGGCTATCGCTGGGGCGCTCAAGAAACGCGGAAGGAAGGTCGCCACCATAAAACACATCCACGACAGGAATTTCACGATTGACACTCCTGGCAAGGATACTTGGCTCCACGCCGCTGCAGGAGCCTCTATTGTTGTCTCCCTCGCCCCGAAGGAGCTCGCTGTGATACGGAGAGAAGATACGACCCACGTGAAACTGGACAAGATAATCAGTATGCTCAGGAAGGAAAGAACGAATTACGTTCTCATAGAAGGCTTCTATAGACGACTCTCAACGCGGCGCGACGTCAATCGAGTACTCTGCGTCTCCTCGAAACGCGACGCAGAAAGCTTCCTCGAGAACATGAATCCTAGGCCAGACTACATTTCGGGGAGGGTCGCAAAGGGGCAGTCAGGAAAATCATTCCATGAGATTCCATTGATCGAGTTTCCTAAGGACACAGTGAAATTCCTGAGACTCATAGGCTGATCTGGCTCAGCGGAAGGCTTAGAATGCCTGAAACAACCAATGCGGAGAACGATTCCGTATCGGCGGTAATCCTTGCCGGTGGTGCTGGAATACGATTCGGCTCATACAAGCCGCTATTCACTGTCTTGGGCCGAACCATTCTTGAACATTTAGAGAGCCGAATAGAGGGTTTGTACGGAGAGGTTGTTGTAGTAGCAGGAACCGAGTTGCAACAAAGACAAATACGGGAACGATTGGGCCAAACGAACGTCATTACCGATCAAATAGCAGGGATCGGCCCCTTAGGAGGGATTCTGACCGGCGCACGTCATACTCACTATGAGTACTGTCAGGTTCTCCCCGTCGACTCTCCCCTGCCAATCCGAGAAGTCCTTCAGCAGCTACTTGCTTCTGTTCGCGGGTTTGAAGCGGCCGTCCCGATGTGGAAAGATGGACGACTAGAACCTCTACATGGAGTGTACAGAGTGGAAAGCGCGGCGAGGGAAGCTGAACGACTTATTCGAGAAGGTCGTCGTTCGGTCATCTCCCTGGTAAGGTCAATCAGTAACGTGCGTTACGTTGACATCGACGAGCTTCGAGGGTTAGATCCTGACCTCGACACTTTTGCCAACATCAACACTACGGAAGATCTCAAAAAGATCATCAGCAAATTGAAACGCGAACCTCATTGAGGCTCAAGCCGCACTAGTGACTCCCCGCGTTAAGCTTCAGTCTCCTGATGACTGGAAAGAGGTCCTCGTCGGACTTCTCAAACACGTTTGCGACTTCCATGATTTTCGTTGGAGTAAGGTGAAGCTCAATCGCGTCTGTTCCCAAAGTCACAAGTATAACGTCGTTTCGGGGGTTCACATATTCGACCTGCCTTTTCTGAAGGCCTAGGAGGGACTTGAAAGCATCCCCAAGGCATTTTTTCGTTCCCAGCTTTACTTCAAGAGCTGACGTATTATCGGAGATGTCAAGTTCCCGCTCTACAACATCTACCGCTCTGACTCCGATAGCCAGCCCAACGCATTTACCTCCATGATGCTGAGCGGCCTCTTTGAATCGCCGTTCCCACCGCTGAGTTCCCAGCAAAACGTTAACGCCTACAGTGATCAGAGAGGGTTGAAAATCCAAAAACAAGAATAATTAGATGGCTTCATCTCGGTCCAGCTGCTTCTTCCAACCATTTCGCCGCCATCATAGTGCGGCCCAGACCCATAATTGGCAGCAATTGAATCACTACATGCTCCATTTCATCACGACTGGCACCAGCCTCAGCGGCTTTTCTGGCGTGGGTCTTGAACGCGGTTTCAAGCGTCTGACTCGCCGTGATCGCCATCTTGATGAATTCAATGTGTTTGTCAGATAAGGGCCCTGCTTTTCTGCAGGCTAGTCCTAATGCTTCGTGGGATTCCCAGACCTTCGGGTTCCGTTCGATGAACTTCCTCAGCGTTGAGGGCAACTGATGAACGTCAATATCACTCAATAGAATCGCCCCAATTTTATCGTATCGTGGTTGCGCTTATAATTCATACCTAGCAGTTAGGTTTCAAAGGGGCTAATCCGAAGCACCGACGAGTCCGAATCCCACCGACCCGAGCCTCGGACGAACAAAGTATCGCTAGAAACGCGAACGGGACGAGCGGTTGCGGCGGAACCCCAAAAGGAAGCCACATCTGATGCAGCCTAATCGTCCTGCGGCAGGAATCTCCTGATCAAAATGATTGTTGCGAATATTGCAAGGCCACCGGCCACCATGGGAGCGGGGTAGCCGAAGGTGAGATACAGCCCGGCGGCGACTATGGGGCCAGCGAAGCGGACGAAGTAGACCGATGTTGCTAGAGCCCCAAGCATTTCTCCCCTCCTCCCTTCGGGGAACATGGCCGCCGACAGGTGGAATTGTGCCGGCACCCAAGTTGAGATCGCGAAACCCCACACGATCCCATATAGAGGAACCAGAGGCTCAACCGGGTAGAAGGCCCATCCCAATACCATGACCGCTCCTAGGATTTCCGATGTCATAAGCAGCCTTCTCGCCCCGATGCGGTGCGTCAACCACCCACCGGGAACGGTGCCGAACACAACTCCGATGGGCTGCGTGAGGGCGACAACCCCGAATTCAAACTGGGTGAAGCCCCGAGTTGAGAGAAGGGCGTACAAGATTCCAGTTGCGAGCGACCAAGCTGTTGCGTCCATCATGAAGATGCTGAAGAACCCCCGGAACTGGCTGATACACTCCCACGTAGCCCTAAGACTGACTGGAGCCCTATGAATCACACTCGCTACGCCTTTGTCTCGAACCTTGACGAAGAGCAAAGCGAAGCCGACGGTCTCGAGCCCAGCTGCGAGTACAAGAAGAAGCGGGGGACTCAGAGAAGCCCCGTACTCTCCCGCAAGGAATCCGGTTATTGAACCTGGTATGAAATTCGCAACTAGCATAGTGCTGTATACTCTTGAACGGTCAGGCGTCTCGATGTAGTCGGCCATCATCGCGTCAATTACCGGGAGCGACAGCAGACTGAGACCCCAGAGGAGGTAGGCGAGGTATACGAGCGCTGAGGAACCGAAGAAGAATGCCCCCGCGGATGTCAGCCAGCACGCGATGAGGAAACCACTTCCTGCAAGAATCAGCCTCCTGCGTCCCCGGCGGTCCGAAAACCTTCCTCCCACCACTTGCATTAAACCGGATATCGCTCCGTTTCTTCCTGCCCCACTCTCCAAAACTCCAATTATCGCGATAGAGATCCCTAGAGAAACCATCCAGGGCTGCCAAAAGATCCTGATGTAACCAAGATACATGCCCTGGAGCAGGTTGTAAACGATCAGCGAACGAACAGCCGGCTCTGGAGAGAAAACCCTCGAGCCAAGCGTAGCCATCCGGCGAGAGATGGACAACTTGTACTTACGGGGCGTCAGCAAAGCTTCTCATCGCAACAATTCTTGGAATATCAATCAATAATCTCCATTGCCACGCGCTTTCACACCTGACTTTCGATAATTCGTTGGTTATGATGACCAAAGAATATTACCTTGACCCGACACTTCTCGAAGCATGCCGTTTTGCGATAAATGTGGAAAGTATTCAGCGCAAATCCCTTGCCCGTATTGCGGCTTCAACCCGATCGCACAAAGTCAAACACAAACGATGAAGACTTGTGTAAGTTGCGGCGCCGTAAACCCTAGAGCGGCGCAATGGTGTGTCAAGTGCAACAGATCGTTGTATTGACCAGCAGCATCGGCAGTACTCGTCGCGTCACTATTTCTTTCGTGCATCTTTGCGGCGTCCATCGGACTTGCTTGCCTCATGGTCTTCTCATGTTATTTCTCTGCTTTACTCCAAACGAGGTAAAGTCTTATGGGTGGGTGGCTGCGTGGTGCTTGAACTATGTTCAGTTATGATGCCCTAGCAACAAACGTTCTCTCATCAACCCTCGGCATCCAGCCAGGCGATGACGTAATCGTTGAGACCTGGGACCACGGCCTTCCCATAGCAGACGCATTCATCTACAAGCTTCGCGAACTCGGAGCGCGCCCAATGCTACTGTTCGAGCATGAAGAAACCTTCTGGAAAAGTGCTGAAACGCTTCCCGAAGAGAAGCTGGGAAAAGTTGGAGAGCATGAGTGGGCGGCGGTCGAGAAAGCCAAAGGATACGTCTTCATCACCGGCCCAGCGGACTTCCTCAAAATATGGAAGAACCGCCAAAAATTCGGCGCCGCAACTAGCTACAACGAAGAATGGTATGAAAGGGCGAAAAAGTGCCGGCTTAAAGGAGCACGGATAGCATTAGGGTACGCCACACAACAGCGTGCCCACGCCTACAAAATCCCACTCGCCTCCTGGCAGCGTATGTTGATCGCAGCCTCCGGGGTGGACTTTGCGGAGCTCAAAGGCAAGGTGGCGAAGCTCGCATCCCTCATGCGCAACGGCGAGGTCAAACTCACCGCCCCCAATGGCACCAACCTTACCCTTCGATTGGCAGGTCGTGATGCGTTCCAGGACGACTGCATCGTCGACTCAGAGGATCTTGATCATGGCCGAAACGTTGCTAACATACCGGGCGGCGATGTCTTGGCATGCCCAGATGAGACTTATGCGGAGGGGAGCGTCGTTTTCGACAGGCCAACGTCATTCATGGGTAAATGGGTTGGCGGAGTTCGATTAGATTTCAGGAATGGGTTGCTGTCGAATTATCGAGGCCGTTTGAACGCGAACCTTCTGAAGGCAGCCTATGACAAAGCCTCAGGTGAGAGGGATAGGATTGCAGTTATCGGCGTTGGCGTGAACCCGCAGGTGAGAACGGGGTTCCTTCAAGATAGCCTAGCCTCCGGTGTCGTGACCGTAGGCATTGGCGGCAACGACGACATAGGGGGCGCCAACAAAACCGATTTCTATTTCGCCGGGGTCATAACGAAAGCTACACTAACAGTAGAGGGCAATGCCATCGCCCGGAACGGAAAACTCACGTTCTGAGCGACAAGAGCTAAACAGGAAGAACGTGTGGCGTGGCCGAGTGGTCGAGAAAGCAACTGTAGCATCACGACCTCAATGAAAGGCCAGTGTGAGTGCTGCGTGAAACTAAATGAAATCTCAAGTCCAGAGTTTCGTAACATGCATTAGTGAAAGTTAGACTTGGATTGGGAGCGCACTCTGTTCCGCTTTTAACATGTCATCTTCGGATAGGTGGACTTCTAATGCTTGAAGATTTTCTAGTAGTTGTTCTTTGTTCGATACTCCGATGATCGGAATTATGTTGACGCCAAGTTTTTTCTGCTTGTGAAGTATCCATGCAATCGCGAGTTGGGATAACGAGATGCCCTTCTCGCTGGCTAAGGTGGATAGTTTTCTCAAGGACTCTAGGTTTTTCTCAGATAATGCTTTCTTGAGGCTCTGGGAATATGTTGCTCTTGATCCAACTGGAACTCCGTCTAGGTATCTGCTGGATAGTAATCCTTCAGCTAGCGTAGAATACGCCATTGTTGTGAAGTTGTACTTGCGAGCTAGAGGTAGCATGTTGGATTCGATGCTTCGGTTACCTAGGCTATATGGGTCTTGGAGTGTAACAAAACTGACTAGGTCATGCACTTTGGAAAGCTCCATGAAGTCTATGACCTGTTCTGTCGTGAAGTTGGAACAACCGATATAGTGAATTTTCCCCATTGCGACTAGGTCACTGAAAGCTTGCAAAGTTTCTAGATGCGGAGTTTCCTCATCTGGGAGATGAGCCAAATATACGTCCACGTATTCCAATTTTAATCGCTTCAAACTTTCGGTTATTTGCCAGAACATGTGTTTCCTTGACAGGCCGCGTCCATTCGGCCAGGGTGCCATTTCGTTCCCCACCTTTGTTGCCAACACAAAGCTCTCTCTTTCGTGGTCTCTGAGTATTTCTGACAGGATCTTCTCGGCGTTCCCATAATGGTTCAAATCAACTGGAGCCATCGCTCCATGGTATCGGTTCGCAGTATCAATGAAGTTTATACCATGATCAAAAGCCAGATTCACTACCCTTCTTGTTTCTTCAGCGTCCACTTTCGGTATCCCATACGAATCAGTTTCCTTCAACCTCGGAAGATGCCAAGTGCCAAGACAAATCTCAGAAACTTTTAATCCGCTGTCTCCAAGTCTAACATAATTCATATCAAGCCACGACCTATCAGCAAAGAATGCCCGTCTTACGTTTATTCATATTGAACTGAACTACCACTTCCAGAAAGCTTCCGGCTTGGGTGTTTGACTACGTTTTCGGTAGAGGACAATCGCGGTCGCCACGATAATAAGCGACTAGAATAATAGTCGACTGGAAGTTTTGTTTTAAAAAAGGTGAGCTGGCGAGCTAGGCACGTCCCATTTTCCCTATTTCTCGCCGGATTCGTAAATCCCGAAGCCGTTCCCTTCCGGATCCAGCGCCACAGCAAACTGGCCCATGTTCGGTATCTCCCTCTTAGGCATCACAATCTTCCCGCCCAGTTGAACCAGCTTCTTGCTGAAATCGTCAACCGACTCAACAAGCACGTAGTTAAGCGGCCTTTGGTTCGGGTCCATTTTCTTCATCATACCACCATTAACCCCCACATCCTCATCCTTCGCCTTCGTCTTAATCATCCAATACTCCGTCTCGGAGCCACCCCACTTCTCGAAGGTCCATCCGAAAAGTTTCGAATAGAACTGCGAAAGCTTGGCCGGGTCGTTGGCGGGGATCTCGAAGTGAACAATCGTCCTATCCATATCATCACACACCTCCTCTAAACCAGATAACTCCAACCAAGCAATGAACAGTATATTTGAAGCATGCAGGGAAAGAAAGTATAGCGCCTAAGCGAATGTGAACGCATATGTCGCTACGCGCGTCACGGCACAGTCTATCATCATGGGGCGCACGCCTCCGTGCTTTTATTCTCGCATGAGCCCAACTAACGTGTCTGCAATGTTACGTGTAGGGTCGCGTGTCGTATCTTGAGCGATCGGCGAACCACCCTCGAAGGCTTTGAAGGGCGGCCGGGTACCCCTGGAACGCGTACGGCAGTAGGGCGATCGTACTAGCTCTCTCCTGCGTGGACAACGATGGCCACAGGCGTGAGAGCAGGCCGAGAGATTGTTGAACCAAGTCTGCTTGAACATTGTATGCGGAAGGCGCGTACGAAGCGGTGAATCTTGCGCCGCAACGGTGACAGAAGAGAGCCTGCTCGCTAACGGTCGTCTGGCAATTTGAACAGCTAAGCATACTCCATACGTCGGGTGTGCAGGTTTTTCATGTTTTCTATTCACCCAAGATGGGGTCGCGGCCTAGCAATGGCCGGGAGCCTATAGGTTACGTGTAGTCACTTCTCCTGACCACGCCCAGTACGGGTTCGTGGTTCAGGAATCGTTTCACGTTCTCAACTGCGTGCATCGTGCCCTTTTGAAAAGAATTGTGGACGATCCCGGAGTTGTGTGGTGAGCCCAGAACGTTGGGCAACTCTAGGAAGGGATAGTTTGTGGAAAACCTCCCGTGGCGTAGGGGTTCAATCCACCAAGCGTCAATCGCGGCTGTGAACTGAGGTTTCTCCTTCAGCTTCTGGTATAGTTCGGCCTCGTCAATGATGTCCGCGCGCGCAACGTTCACAAGGACAGCATCATTCTTCATCCATCCCAACTGCTCCTTCCCGATTAACTTTCGAGTTGAATTCGTTAATGGAAGGGTGAGGATGACGATGTCGGCGAGGCGCAGCACATGTTCGAGGTCTCTGAGTGTTCCAATAAAGTCGACTGGCTCATCGGTTCGCCCGGTCGTGTTGAGCGCATAGATCTTGACATCAAAACAGCGCAGGAGGCGTGCAACCGCCTTTCCTATACCGCCGAAACCCAAGATCGCACAAGTGGAGCCCTGTAGCATCCGGTTCACATTGGTTTGGTCAAATGTCCCGTTCCTGAGTTTCACCTGCCGGTCGAAGAGGTTCTTAGTAATGGCTAGGATCATGGCGACTGCATGCTCCGCCATAGGTTCTGCATAGGCTCCGGCATTGCTAGCAATCATTAGGCCCAGCGGGAGGTCTCTGAAGGGTAGGTGGTCTACGCCCGCGGAGACCAATTGCAACATCTTAGCGTGGTCGAGCAACTTGAATTCCTCAGGCCGCAGTTCCTCCTCCACACTCCAAGAGATTAGCACGTCGGCGTTGGCGAGTTCTTTTGCACGGTTCTGCGGCGAAACGTCGGAGAGAAAGACTATCCGCGAAGCTTTGCCCAGAGCTTTGGTGAGCGTCTCCCTATGCTCGCTCTCAGCGCGGAAAGTAACCAGAACGCTAGTCATGCTGCGCTTTCATCCACGCAAGCGTTTCACGTATCCGTCCCACTCTTCTAGATACCGAGGGAAACTTTGCAGTATCTCCGTTTGATCTGAAAACACGTCTAAGGTTTTTTGTTGGCACCTAACCTAGATAGGTTCTGCAATAACGGCAGAAACGATCGTTGGGGTCGACTTGACGCCAACAGGAATGGCATGATCTGAAGGCAGTCGTTTGTTGTCCTTGCTGAAAAACAGCTGGAGTAGGGAAGTCCCAGGGAACGTATGGATAATAGTACGCGAGATACGAGCCGTAACTAGTTGCGTTCCTACAAACCCGGCATTCAGTTGCTGAATCTTCCAAGCGAGAGAGGCAATACTTGCAATAAATCATCACAGAGACCTGACAGAACTAGTATTGCCGTCTCCTAGATTAGAATCACTATTATGTTGTGAGCTTCTTTGGGTGAGGTGAACTCGATGTGTTGATGGCTCATGGAGTTTGGCCTGGGCTATTCGAAGTACTTCCTAAGCTTGCTGCAAGTCTCCTCAGGCGCCTCGTAAACCTCCTGTCCGCCGAGCAGATACTGAAACGCCCAAACGTCGCTCACAAACTTGGGCTTGTACCCATACCGGGAGACAACACGAAGGCCAACGTCGAAGTAGTCAAGGTTTTCACTAAACGGCCCTGAATAAATCGCGATATTGTAGCTCCTGATACCGACATCGTAATAGTACTTGAGAACTTTGACGAGGCCCTCAGAGAGGCCACGAAAGTCCTCATCAGAAAGTGAACTTAGGCTTGAAGCATGAGATACAACTGCCTGGGCCTCATTCAAACCAAACGGTGCATACGGGGTTAACCAATGCACCCTCCCCGTCGCCCCAAGATATCTGATCCCGATACGCCTCTCCTCCTCAACCAACTCAGTCCAATATGGAGCACCATGCTTCTGGAAGTACGCGCGGCTCGCGTCTGTGAGCTCCTCTGTTCCTTGCAGAGGCAGGTCGCTCGCGAGGGCCTGCACGTGTGGGTGGGCGACGGTTGAACCCGCGGGCGGGTAGAAGTTCACGATAATCGCATTGTACTTCACCGCGGGTTGCCAGGTGTTAAGTCGGCGAAAATACTCTACACATGCATTGAATGCGTCAGCAAGCATGGCCGGTTGGATTTGATTTAACGGGACACGGTGCGAGCGTGTTGGGACCACGATCGCGTTATGATCCTCATGGGCGAAGAGGCTTGGAAAGCACACCGCTTCACCCACGCGAATTCGGCCTTTACGTGAGATTTCCGGAATGAACTTTGGCGCCTTAGTCTCCAACGAACTGGGACAGAAGGGACATCCCTCAAGGGTTGAATTTGCTAGATCGTCAATGGCGGTCTCATCCGACTCGATGAACCGCTTAACATAATCCAACCGGCCTTTGAGCACAATTACTCTTCGGCCAGTTAGCGGATCCCGCCTGTGCTCGATTACTTGGCTCACCGGCTCAAAGTTCTGGAGAGGGCTAAGGAGGCGTGCTTCTCTCGTAACTGACTCGAAACGAATCGGCATGGCAAATCCTGCTGAGCTAGAGGTCTGATGGTAAATTCGATGGTTCGCTGGGTTGCAATTCTGGGTGCCAAGAATTCCCCTTTAATCCGCCCGCCGCCAACCCCAGAATGATTCCAGTTGGAGTTCGTTGAAGTTCTAGCTCAAAGGCGTTCGGTGCGCGCGTACAAACCTCAGCCAGTTGAGGAGAGTAAACTGAAACGACTATTCGAGGCAGCGAACATGGCGCCTTCGGCGGGGAACCTGCAAGCGTACAAGGTACAGGTGGTTCGCGACCAGGCGAAGAAGGATGCTCTGGCGAAAGCGGCGCATGGTCAAGGTTTCATCGCCCAGGCCCCCGTTTGCTTGGTCTTCTGCGCAGACCCTGACCGCTCAGCCGCAAAATATGGGAAGAGAGGTACGGAACTTTACAGCGTGCAGGACGCGACGATCGCTGGAGCCTTCGCCATGCTTGCCGCCGTGGACCTCGGCTTGGCAACAGTCTGGGTGGGAGACTTTGACGAGAAGAAGGTGCAGCAAGTCTTAGGGTTAAAGTCGGCTCGCCCAGTCGCAATGTTCTCAGTAGGTTACGCGGCGGAACAACCCGAAGCTTCGCCTAGAAGGGCCATTGAGGAAATCTTTCAAGGAGACTTCCCACAAACCGACTAGCCCACATTCACACGAAATTCCATTAGCAAGAGACAGGTGTTGGCATCACACCCTGCTCGACCCGCTAGATTCGTCGACCCATTTGTGTATATGCCGTCGGAATAGTAAATATCAGGAGTCATGAAAGTGTACTCTATTAACACAATTTCTAAGTGCCTGAGGTCAGAACAAAATCGCGATATACTTTGCGTACGCTATTTAGTTCTCCCGTGATCGTCGCAGTTATCTTAGTGCTTTTCGCCTTTGCCCCAATCCCTGTCAGGGCGGACGGCACAACTTGCAGTTCAAGTTCGCCATGCTACTTTGGCTATAACACGTCTGGAACTTACATCCCATGGGCCGGGCCGTTTCCTTCTTACTGGTCTGAGAATTACCAAGGGCAGACCGTGAAAGTCACAACGGCGACAATTACAATATCCATCCAAGGATTCCCGTCTGATTACTCGACTACCCTTCTGGCCGACGGAAAGAGTGTAGCATCAATCGCAGGTGGAGGCACAGCAAAATTCCAGATCAAAGGCGACGACATCCACACGTACCAAGTCGATTCCTACGTTAGCGGAAAGAGTGGTGAGAGGTTCTACGCCAAGGGAACTTCGTGGACGAGCGAGAAAGGAAAGGACGTATCCGTAACAAGTTACACAGAGTACTACTCGCCTTACTACGACTGGTGGTACTACTCCTATCCAGACTACTCTTGGTACTACTACTATCCGTACTATGTTCCAACCACACAGACAGTAACCCAACCCTTCGACCAAAGCTACACATTCACCTACGAAAACCAATATCAACTGACTGTCCAAAATGCTCAGGGTGGAACCAGCTCTCCCTCGGGGTGGTATGCCAAAGGCTCATCCGTGAGTCTAAGCACAGACCCGATGGTACAGGTTACGTCAGACACTAGAGATATGTTCGTTGCGTGGAACCTGAATGGTGCGGATGTGAATTCTCCGCAAACTACGATCACAATGGACCAGTCCTACACGGCCGCCGCCGTTTACCATAAACAATACTACGTAGAAGTCAAGTCAGACTACGGAAATCCCACTGGAACAGGGTGGTATGACGAAGGCTCGAAAGCCACTGTTCAAGTAGAAAGCGAAGGTCCAACACACGATGCCTGGCAGGCATTGGGGGCGAAGCTGGTTTTCGACCATTGGAGTGTCGGGGCTACTTCGAATCCTGCATCCATCACCGTTGACTCACCTAAGACAGTCGCAGCCATCTTTAGAGAAGATATGACCACCCCAACCGTTGTCATTATTCTGCTCTTGCTGGCTTTGATCGCTGCCGCCGTCTTGGCAAGAAGAAGAGGCATAGGGACAAACATGGGCACGACGCTCACCAAAACCAAACTGAAACTGAAACCACAACGAACTGAGGAAACACCGACGCAAATCCTGAGAAAACGCTACGCCTCCGGAGAAATTTCACGCGAAGAATACCAGAAAACGCTCAAAGATCTGGATCATGAAAAGGCATAGAAGACTACGACCTTTTCCCTCTTTTTTTGCGAATCAAGTAAGTGGATTTTTATTGTGTCAATGCTCTCGTTGTATAAGGTAGGACAATAAGAAACACGCCTAGAGGAACTCGTAAGAACATCTTGTAGGGAGACTTTCCAAGAAACCGACTGACCTCGCCTTGTCTCCCGTGGTGCAATCGGCACCGCTGGAGTGTGTCCGCGCAGAATTAATACGGATACGTTGTAGAGCACCTCGAATGTGAAAGCAGATGGCCTATGCAGACAACTTGATGAAAGTCAGATCTCAGAAACTCATTCACCTCACGACGAAGGGACGAAAGACGGGGCGACCGCACAGTGTAGAGTTGTGGTTTGCAGCCAGTGATGGTAAGGTCTTCCTCAGCCACGAGGGGAAGGAGACGGATTGGATGAAGAACATCAAGCAGAACTGCGAGGTCTCATTCGAGATAGGTGGAGAAAATTTCACGGGAAAAGGCCACTACATCAACGAAGACCCGGATGAAGCATGGCGGTGCAAAGTTGCACTTTACGAAAAATACTACGAGAAGGCAACGAAAGAAATCATCGACGACTGGTTCTCACTGTCCACGCTCATCGCAATTGAAACCTCGTAGAATTGAGGACGATTCGTTCACAACCCCTAATATTGAAAATCTCCAGCTGACCTCTCGCGGTCGAGTCTACTTGAACGCCTATCAGGTTAGTGTCCTGTTTCTGCTTGGTTTGCTCGCAGTTCCAACTGCTTCTGCGTTCTCTGGAGCGGCTCAGACTGCTCAAGTTCCGCCGGAGTACCAGCAGCTCTATTCAACGCTCAAATCGAGTCTGGACGATTTCAACGCCACCCTAGCCACCATGGGCCCTGGGACAGGTTCGCCAATTTTCGGTGCAGAGCTGTTACCTGCGAACTCGAATCGGGAGGATGCGTTGCTCGCGCCGAATACGATGCAGGCCGTGATCCTGTACTTGGACCGGCTTAAGGAACTGGGCATAGGCGGCGTCACCTTCCCAATTGGTTTCCCCTTATACACACCTAGCTTTCCCGACTATTCGGCCTACGTGCAGTTCTACAAGCAGGTTGTACAAGAGGTTAGGAAGCGCGGGATGGTTGAAATTGAATCCTCTATACTGTTCGCGAATACGGCATTTTCACCGATAACCTTCGATTACTCGAAGTTGACTCCGCAGCAGTTCGAAGCGGAGAGGAAGGAAATGGTTTCGGCGTTCATTCAAGACCTGCAACCGGACTACTTGGATTTGGGCGCGGAGCCTGACACGCAGTATAAGCTGACCGGTTTCACTGAGTTCAATTCCCCCAACTCCTACACGACGTATGTAAACCACATTCTGGAAGATTTGAATCGAGGCCACACTAAGCTCGGAGCTGGAAGTGGGACATGGCTTAGCAACACGTATGTGCAGAGCCTTGGGGTGAACACCAGCCTAGATTTTATCTCGTTACACGTTTACCCGGTCGTCGGCCCAACTCTTCAGCGGCTCCTCACGTTCTCTGACATCGCCAAACAATACGGGAAGCGCGTGGTGTTGGATGAGGCTTGGTTGTATAAGGTTGGGACGCTGCAGGCCTCGAGCATAGTCTCAAACGTCGACGTTTTTCGCAATGATGCGTTCAGCTTCTGGGTACCGTTGGACCAAGAGTTCTTGGCGGTGATGGTTACGGCGGCGAAGGTTGAGGGGATTGGTTACATCTCGCCCTTCTGGAGCATGCAATTCTTTGGATACGTCGATTACACCTCGAGTACTGCGGGCTTATCCTATCAGGACCTCGCAACAGCGCTAGGTAGGGTTGCGTCCCAGAATATTCTGAACAACCAGTTCTCCCCCACAGGCACATTTTACGGACAGCTTGCAGGAAATGGATTGACGACAACAACCGCGGCAGCTACGCAACCTACCGCAACGACAGTTTCCTTAACCGACAAACCCTCGGGGCTCGTACTAATTGCGGGATTAGTGGCAGCCATTGCAATTGTAGCCGCAGTCGTTCTGTCGCGGCGACGATGAAACGTTGAATCAGAGTGCTTAGAGATTCAGCAGTGTAACTATCTGGGCTGCTATCCTGGCCGCTTCAAGCTCTAATTCCCGCAGCTTAGGTTTGCTTAGCTTCTCGTATGAGGCGCGGAGAACCGACCGCATCAAATCTCGATCGGTAACTATGCCAACTAATTTGCTTCCTTCAACGATGGGAAGTTGACGAATCCTTTTCTCGAGCATCAGGTTCACGGCGTCCTGAACGGCCATATCAGGTGTCCCTGTGATGAGCGGTTTTGACATAACTTGCTTTACTGGTTCAAGAAGGATTTGAGCTCCTTTCGAGATTTGCTCGACTACGTCACCCTCGGTAATGATTCCGATAGCGGTCTCGCCATCAAGAACAACGACGCTACCGATACTGTTGTTGTCCATTGCTGCGACTGCCGCGGTGAGCTTCTCGTCGGGCTTCACTGTTCGGACAGGTTTACTCATTATTTGGCCAATCTTATCTTCAGCCATTAATCATCAATCCAAAGTAAAGCGACTCTCTAACTCACTGCGAACTCAACTATTAAGATTCACAAAGACCTGCTCATGGTTCTGCTGAACCGAAAAACCGCAAGACAGCTGGTTGATAATCGAAAGGTTTCATGCTCATGAAAATTACCAACACATGATCTTGCGTTGAGTGTTGACCCAGCAAGGAGCATTAACGAGAGCTTGGGCACATTAGAACGGCCATAGGTACTGGAGTTAATCGACCCAATCAAGCTAACTTCCGTTTTCGAGCGCGATTTTTCGAAGGTCGTCTTTGAACTCAATCGCCCTTTTCGCCAAGGCCTTTTGAACAGCGCCTTCCTCGATCGGAAATATCCGTCCGCATTTCTCGCAGGAAACCTTCCCAACGCCTATGAGGTAGGATCTCTTGAACCCCAGCCATTGCAACCTTGCCCAGGAAAATTCCATCGTGAGAGAGCTTTTGGTGCAATGGTGAGTGTTTGGGTTAGACATGGTTCATGCACCCTGATCGAGTCGTGGCGTTTTGGCCTTTTGAAGGTAGCGAGCAGCCCGACCTTGCTATGTTCCACTGGAAAACGCATTTGACGTGTGGAATCCAGCCGCAACCCCCTTATCTCTGCGATGACAATGTTATGGTGCTGCCCAACCGAGACAGGGGTAGATTCGTCGGTCGGCTTCCGTCCCAGGGTTTGCCTTGGGTCGTTACGTGGATCGATGAGCGCTCGGGTGTAGCGTCACGACGCTAGCGGGAAACCGCAGAAACTCCGTGAGGCCCGAGTGAGGGAAAACCAAGGCGTTGGACGAGGGGAGGGTCGAAAGTCCCTCGCGAAGGGAAAGCCACATCTGCCTCGAAAGTTGGGCGGCAACTTACTGCCTTATCTTATCCCACATGCCGAGCAGCGATTCCGCGTAGGTTTCAGGGTCGACCTCCCTTACTGTTCCTGCGTCCACGTCAATGAAGGAGAGCGAGTGAAGTCTGCCTGTGGTTATCTCGTTCAGGGGTATGGGTGGATTGTCGTAGTAGCGGTCGCATAGCCTCTTCGTCTCCCTCACCTCCTCGGGCTCTCTCACTCTTGGGGGTTTCAGGAAGGTTAGGGGGATGGGCAGGATTTGGTAGAGCGGCGAAGCTAGGGTAAATTTGTCAGCGAATTTGCTGTACCTAGCTATCTTGCTGGCAATCTTGGCCGAACAAAATGCTGTAGGGTCCAATGCATGCTCTGGGGGTACGAACCCCGTCTCAATTTCAACTATAGCCCTACCGTCACCCTTGATCCCCAGCAGATCGCAGACAAGGGATTCTTCCAAGCGATGTTCAACATCGACATCATATCCCCTCATAATCAAATCCTTAGCACAGATGATCTCCATAGCCGAGTGGTTGATTTTCACCAGATTCTGATCGTGCATCCTAACCAGCTTCGCCTTGATAGCGTCCAGCTTGGTGAATGCCGAGCCGTTCTTGTCAGGGATGAGTCTTGTGAGAAGATTCCCGAGGTCGATTTCGAACTTCTCGTCGCCCATTTGAACACGAAAACTAGACTACCTTCAAGCCACATAATTCGCTTCCGCATAGAGTGAGAAGAGGAAAATCTGTCATGTCTCCGACTCAATCTTCAATAGAACCTTGCTTGCTTTCGGCATCCATATCGAAGGCAAAGCGGCGCGAGTCATAGACAGAACGAACGACTATTCCCGTGCATGGTTGGTCATATGGAAAGAGCTTGAAGCCTTTACAATGGTTAAATTCATGTCATATGTAATGTACTGATGAACGAAAATGGTTCACATAAAAGACGATGGCGTTTTCGACGCCCCTGTTGAAAAAATCTGGAGATACATCAACGACGAGCACGCACATTCCCACAGCGCGGTCAAAGTAGCAGGCATGCGAGACCAATCAGCGAACGGATTGACACTCGACCTTGAAGTCAAAAACCCAGACGGATCTAAGCACACGGAATCATGGAAGATCACCATGAGCCCCCCCAAATCAATGTCAACTGAAGTGCTCTCTGGGCCAATGAAAGGCTCAAAGCATACGCACACCTACACCCCAATGGGCGAAAAGACTAAGGTCGAAGTTGAAGGCGAATTCGTAGCGCAAGGCATGGATGAGGCTTCAACCAAGAAAGCAGTCTTGGGCATGTTTGAAATGGTCTTCAACGAGGATAACGCGAACCTCAAGAAGTTCAAGTAAACGAAGCCTCCGGATCCAACTCGATGAACCTGGAGCACCCTGGTTCATCAGCTCTCCTTTTTTCACTCACCTGCATCGTATGCAGATGCCATCGAATGTGATTAACACGCGGAAGCTGAGCATAAGTACCCACAATGAAAAGAGGGAAAGAGGAATTTATCTCTCAAGCACGAGCGCTTGCCATTTAGAGTTTTTTCCTCAAGGCATCGTAGTAGCCGCCAACCTTCCAAGCAACGAAGACAAGTGCCGCGACTGCTGCAAAGGCTAGCAGTAGCTGAGCGAATGCGATTACTCCGAAGGCACCGAACCACGGATTTTGCATGGGAAGGGGCCCTCTCTGCATTGGGAATTGGCCATGCGACGCTGCCTGCAAAATGGTTTCTGCGAAATTCATTTCTGCTAATCACCTCTCATACCGACACTGCGTAACCCCGCGACTTCGCGATTTAAACAGGCGGCACTTCTGGTATGCACCAGAGGTTAACAGTGGAAACCGTTAGACGATGCCCAAGGAAAATTCTTGGTGCACACCGGAGATGAATCCCAATTATAAGCCAGCCACGTCACTCGTCAGATTTCAGTGCAAGAATTGACCGAGATGTACCAGCAACAAAGGCATCGTGCCGCATGTTTCAGGCCAATCATTGGAGTCTACACATGCGTTCTGTGTGAAAGAAGGTTTAGCACAAAGCTACGGCTGAAGCGGCATTATTGCAACTTACACCAAGAGGCCATACCGGACTTTCAAGGAAGTTGAGGAAACAAAAAGTGAACCGAGCCCAGGCATCACTGTGATTCCAATTGCATTAACTCTGGGGCGTGTCGTCGTGAAGGAACCGCCTTTCCAACGCCTCGAGTTTCTCGAATCTCCCACCCCACCGGGAAACGAATTTGCGCTGACTGATCCAAACGTCGAGCGACCAGAGGACCGCAGCGAGAGACGCGAACAGAAGTAGCCAATCTGGCAGGAAAAAGTGCATCATTGAAGGTGGACGACCGGGGTTGAAGGTACGTTCCTCGTTAAACGGTGGTGGCCCGAAACTTATGAAAGCGAAGAGGAGGAAACGTGAAACGAGGACCAGTAAGATGATCGACCCTATGAGGTTCACTTTGGCTTGGAAACGGAATCGTTTGAACTCTTTCGAAGCTTCCTCCAGGAACCGATGCAAAGTCGTAACGGGGTATTCGTCTCGCTTCTCTGTCATAGTCAACTTCCCCGGTAATTTGCCTGGTTCGTGGTATAGGAATAGCTCACCATTGGTGCACATACCCGCTCTAGAGTATCGAGGGCAGTGTTTCCCTCAGTTTCAGGTAAACGTCCTTTCCTGATGTGGCTAGGCGAATCCCATCACCTGTTTCTTCGACGAATCCCTTCTGTTTCAGATATTCCAAATATTTTTGGAAATCGTCGTATGATAATTGAGTCGCCCGCCGCCAAAGAGAAGTCCTAGAATGGGAACCTGCATTGTAGAATAGGAATTCGAGAATTTCGAATCTTATCTGAACCTGAGATTTTCTACCCGACTGCCGGGCCTTGTTGACACTGTTCAAAGGTTAGGACTCTACTTCGCGCTAGCTCAAATCTACAGAATTGCATTCGGAAGTGTCAGCAAAAAAGCTGCTTAGCCTCGAGCCCGCAAGAAGTACATTTAGCCAGACCATCTGAGTCGTAATTGAGTTTCCTTGCAGCCTTTGCATTCTAGCCTTAGCCAGAAGTGCGGGCACAATGTGTGCGGGAGGTGTGCCTACAACCTAGAGCGCATTGCCCAGTACGAGCCCGCCTCGCCAAACTGTAAGGTAATCTAGGTATAGTCAAGCGTAGATAGAGGAAGTTGGGCTATTTCATGGCGATGTCACTGCACCCAATTGTCTGCAGTGACGCTATATTCAATGATTAGTTCACAGGTCTGATTATAGAGTTCACTTTGTCACTCGAAGAGCGCGAGGAAGCCGTTTTCAGTCCGGTCCTCAAAGGCTACCCTACGGCGTTGCTGCTCGAATCCATCGATGATAGTCTAAGTGACATTCTCGGAACTCGTGTCAGAGAGGCGCTCTATGATCATCTAGAACGACAATACCACATGGGGAGAACGGAGATTCCTGACCGCCTCGGCGAGTTCCTCAGGGTCTTGTACGAGGCCATCGGTGTGGGAAGTGAAGCAGTTGGCAGGGCGATTGCAAAGACCATGTACAAGAAACTCGGCTGGGAATTTGTCGACGTTCGAGGCTACCAGCTTTCTGATCATTGGGAAATAATTAAGGCCAAGGCGATTCGAGACATTGCCAACCCAACGGAACCCCAGATCGCTCGAGGTGACGATGCGGAGAGGAAACGTTGGGAGTTAGGACGCTTAATTCATATCCGCGGCTGAATCGACACTTTTCCCTTGTTATGGTCCTTTAGGGAAGTTTGGCTCCGCAGTTTTGGCAGAAGGTTGCGCCTGCGGCGGCCACGCTGTTGCACTTGGGACATTTCTTTCCTGGAGCGGCGGTGGGCTGCGTTTCGGAACTAATGCTTGTGCCGCAGTTGGGACAGAACTTCGACGTTGAGGGAATGTGTGCTTGACAGTTGGGGCAAACGACTAATGCAATGGCAGGGGCTGTTCCGCCTGATGTTTGGAATAGTGGTGGGACGAGGACCATGCCGGCGCCGAAGGCTGCACCCCCGCCCGTAGATTTACCTAAAGACGCGGCAGCGTCCTTTACGGTCTCCATCCTAATGACCTCGTCAGGTGACACGCGGCCTGTTTTCAACCAGAACAACCTGTCCCGGAATTCGGGCGTAGTGTCGATTCCTTCAAACTTGAGGTCGATCATCTGAACCCCTATTCGTTTGAAGTAGTCGACAAGGTTGGCTTTCACCTCATTTGACGTCTCGTCAAGCTTAGTGAATACGGTCTGAAGGTCGTACTTGGAGAGTGCGTCGATCATTTTTTCGTTGACGAATCCGCGCAGGAAATTGTTGACATCCGCTGTGGTATACGCATTCTGCCCACCCACAACCTCGTTAACGAAAATGGATGCGTCTTCAACCCTGAACCAGAAAGAACCGAAGGTCATAAGCGGGGCAAGTTCGGTTGTTTGGGCTCTGTTGCCGAATTTTCCTACGAACTGCTTGTTGGAGACGAAGATAACGTTCGCCTTGAAGGGTGTCTGTTGAAAACCCGCGATCCTGGACAAAACTTTCGTAATGAGAGGCAGGTTGAGTGTTGTTAGCGTGTGCCTCCCCGGGCCGAAGGTGTCGTAGCTTTTGCCGTCGCGGAAGAAAACAGCGTACTCGTACTCGTGAACGACCAGTTGCGCCCCCCACATAATGTTCTCGTCCGGGTAACGGTACACAATATCGTCGGGACCCGCGTTGACCCATTCTAAAACTTGAGGCATTAGACGGCCACCCCTTCGATTACCTGCTTACGTTTGTCAAACGTGGCTTCAAGTTGCAAGATTGAAGTCCCCAGACCACTTTCCACGTTCCGAGTATCTTCGAATTTTCCCTGACTAAGTTGCATTTTGAAGCTTGAAATTGAATCAGCCAATTTTCGCGCAGCCTCAATCATCTGCGTGTCGTAGGCCACCATTTGATCTAGCTGAGGGGCTTCGATGCGTACGGAGTCAAAGAACCCGCTGTACCCGTATGAGGCGCGGTTTACCTTCTCCGCAACTCGGTCCAACTTTGCGATGAGCTGGTTTGTGGGCTCCATTAACTCCGGCGTCCCGGCGTTACTGAGCAACTGGAAGCAGCCCATGAGGTCGTCTCGTGCGCCTTTGAGGGCACGGTAGGTGTAGTCCCTTACGATTCTGTCCGCTTCCCTTCTTTCCTCCCTAACCTTGTATCCACGGAAGCCAGGGAGCTGCAGCATTATACGTTCTAGGGGCCTGTCGCTTTCCTGTACTCGTTCGAGTGGCGTTTTTGCGGCCATGGAAATTCTCCTCAACTCACGTCTGGCTTGGCTTTTAAGGATTCATCATCTTTGAATAGAATTAGAGCATTTTGAAATCTGTGCTGGGCAAGTCTCCCGTGATTACTTCCGATGAGGAACCGTCAAGCAGGACTTGGTATCGGGAATTCTTGTAGACGTAGGTCACGAACCAAACGGGAGCGTGTAGGTAGAAGCTACTTGCTACGTTGAACGAGGTCTTAGTGTCTTCGATCCGGTCGATTTTCTCTTTGGCAAGGTATTCGTGCAGATGCTCAATTTCGTCCCGTGCCTGCGCAACTGCCTCGTCGGAATCCATCTCGCTGTTTAGGATTTTCGCACCGCTTTCTATTCTGGCCGCATCGAAAGGAATCTTTCCAGCTAGGGAAAGGTGGTAGGAGCGGATTGGGAAGTTGCTCTGCCTCCTAGCCAACACCAGCCAGTCGTATCGGTCAGAGATGTCGCCTTCTTGCTGCGCGGGCGGTGCGATTCGTTCTATGATGCCTTTGTAGTGTGTTTGGGCCTCGGCGCTGACGACCCAGATAGGGAGGTAGGTCAAATTCTGTTCTGCGAGTGCGGATTTCTTCTGTAGGTCCTTTGAGGCAATGAAGCTGTTGGTCATCCAGCTTTGAACCAGTTTGAAAACCTGAGGTGCCTGAATTGAGTTGAGGATAAGAGAGTGCTCGAACTCGAAGGCCTTGCCGGTCTCAATGAAGCTTGTGAACCCGCAATACTTGCAGGTTACGATAATCTCTCCAGGCTGGACCTGTAGAGGTGCTGCACAGTGAGGGCAGGCTACTTCCTTCGTGATCGCAACCAAGCCTAATCCTTCCGTGGTTTGTGAGAGCTAATGTTTAATGGTCTCTATTTCTCCTCGCAAGCGGAAACTAGAGGCCTGATAGGCATTGGCGAATTTAGGACAACTCAAAGGCACCATGTATTCGACCGTAATCATTACGCTCTTCATCTTTGTCGCCTTTATCGCCGTAGTCTCAGTCTTCATTAGCGCTGCGGTGGGCGTGGATTTCTCGCCGGTAGGAATACTTTCGGGGGCTCTTGTTTTGGCTTTGATTTTCATGTTGATCCAATTCGCCATTAGCCCGTCTATTGTTCGGTTAACGACTCGGCTGCGATATTTGCGGCCTGGCGAGAATGCTTGGTTGGAACAGACCGTAGGGAAGCTGGCCCAGGAAGCGGGCGTGAAGCAACCGCGCTTGGCGATTGTTCCCGACCAGACGCCCAACGCTTTCGTCTTCGGCAACTCATCCTCGAATATGACTTTGGCCGTGCACCAGGGCCTGCTATCGCAGCTGAGCGAAGATGAGATTCGAGGGGTGATTGCGCATGAGCTCGGCCACGTGCGGCATAAGGATTCGATCGTGATGACATTCATGTCTGCGATCCCGTTGATCGCCTATGTTGTGGTTCGGGCGGCTTTTGGCTTCCAAGTATACGGTGGAAGCGGCCGGAGGGGCGAACGCGAAAATGGGTTTGCATACATTCTTCTGGCTGGGATTGTTGCTTTGGCGGTCTATTTCATTTCCCAACTCCTGGTCCTTCGCCTTAGCCGACTTCGGGAGAGTTTCGCGGACGTCTTCTCAGCTTACCTGACGGAATCGCCTAGGAACCTAGAGAGTGCGCTTACGAGGATAACGTACGGCCTGTCCATAGCCCCGCAGGATACCCACGGCGCCCGTGCGCTCTTCATCGCGGACCCTGCGTTAGCTAAACAGGAAGTTGCTGGGATTATACAACAAAAGAGCAAGTACGATCTAGATCACAATGGCGTGCTTGATGAACATGAACTTGAATTGGCGATGGAGGAAGAGGCAAAGTCCCATTGGCGTTCCATCAACGAAGCCTTCGCCACACACCCGCCAACATTCAAAAGAATACTCCTGCTGAGACAGATCGAGCAAGAAATCCAAAGTAGAGGTACAGGAACCTCGAACATATACTCTCGAATCTAGACCTTATGTCTGGGAGCTTGTCGTCGTACCGCCGGTCGCCAAGGGCAATCGCGAAGACCGGCTCATCGGACAAGAACGCCTGCCATTACTCATCTGCGAGGAAAACCAAAAGTTTCGAAGTAGTTTGAGCCAAAGGAGCCTACCCCCACTACCATTCAGTGTCATATTCCTAGGTTCTAGGGTTATTCCAGAACCATTGCATCTGAGGCGGTTCAACATTGTCCTGCCACATTAACGCGATCAATTCGCCCATATGATACATTTGCTCGGTGAAAGATTGGATGAGGCATTCTTCAACCGTGAGGTCGAAGGTTGCTCCCGAGGAGAGCGTGAAGTTCACCTTCCGCTTCAAAGCTTTCTCATCCAAGCCCGGGAGCCAAGCCCGAGTTCTCCCCTCAACCTCTTCCAAATGCATGAGCACCATACCCATGCTCGTATACTCAGCCCACTTCCTCCGCACGTACTCTCCACCCCGCCCTGGGATAACCCAGTTAACGACCCAATCCTCATTGTCCGCCATATGGAGCAGAATATTCTTCATGCTGTAGAAGCTCGCCTCCCTGTTCTTCTCAACCTCTGCCCAAGGTAATTCGGCAAGCTTGTCCGCAAACCTTCGCCGGACACGGGACGCGTAGGCGTAGAGTTCAGAAATCTCAAACATTACTAGTCCCCAAATATCAGGGGACGTCATAATTCATCTCTGCTTGGTTCAGTTTAGACTAAGGAAACGCTCCCGCGGCAATCTAACCCCAACAATATCTATCCCCATGTTTTGAAAAGAAACTATGCTGATGAGCACGTGGGCGTTTCTCGGGCTGAAACTGGTTAGTGTTCCGATTTTCATTTCCGCGGTGAGTATCGTGACTCGCCGATGGGGCGCGTCCGTCGGTGGGTTGATAATCGGCCTTCCGCTGACCTCCGGCCCAGTCCTGTTCTTCTTGGCATTGGAGCAGGGAAGTAACTTTGCGTCGGTAGCCGCGCAGGGAACATTGATGGGCTTGATCTCACTATCAAGTTCCTGCCTAGCGTACAGTTTGCTTTCTTTCAGGTTCAGATGGCGGATTAGTTTCGTTGGGTGCTGCACAGCCTACTTCGCTGCGTCGGTGTTCTTGTATTTTGTATCAGCCCCACTCGTCTTGTCCTTAGTTAGTGTTCTCGCATTCCTAGCATTTGTCTGGAGAGTTATGCCCCCAGGCGCGGCTGGAAGGAGTTCTCGCAAGCCTCCGGCATGGGAGATCCCAGCTCGAATAGTTTCAGCAACCGCTATGGTCTTCCTCATCACTGAGACTGCGACATTCCTAGGACCTCACTTCAGTGGCCTCCTCACCCCGTTCCCAGTTTACGCAACCATATTGGCGGTGTTCATTCACAAATTCGAAGGCCCAGATGCAAGTGCGCAATTCCTTCGCGGCGTGATCGTCGGGTGTTTCACAACCGCCGTTTTCTTTTCCCTAATTGCATCGTTCGTAGTAACAATGGGCACATTCCAAACATTTGCTTTAGGAGTAGTTGTGGCGTTGACTCTGCAAGGCCTGCTGCTCTACTCGTTGCGAAGGGGTCAGGCATCATCACAAATGACAGGGTAGCTTGGAGGAATCCCCCGAACTAGCTTTCTTACGAGCTTAGCTTAGTACGTCAGTCACCCTTAGAACCAGCCACGCCACTCCGCGGCTCCTTGGCCACTAGAATGACTGAAATCAAGAGAAAGGTATACAGCGCCCCAACCATCCACGATGTCCCGTAGCCGAACGATATGACGAGCAGGGAAAATACGACAGGTGACCAGAAGCCGGCAAACATCTGCATGGTATTGACCCAACTCACGGCGAGCGTCTCGTACTCAGCCGAAGCCGCCCGAACTTTCCGGGCAGCCAAATAAGTTATCGTAAAGGCGCCGCTGCTCGAACCCGCGATCAGGCTTGCGCCAATTGCAGAGTAAACGGTTCCTATTGAGACTACTGCGACGGCGATAGCCAACACCGCTCCAAGAATGAACAGAAGGAGGCGGGTTCTCTTCGTCTTATCATATAAGATGCCGAAAAGTGGGCAAGCGAAAACTGCGCAAAGCGGGCTAAGAGCTCCAATTATTCCGGCAGGGGTGGGCCCAAGCTTGAGGGACTGTTCAAGGTAGTAGATCATGAAGGTGTTCACGAGAATTAGGCCGCTACCAATTCCGAGTAGTTCGAGCGAGAGCAAGAGTAGCCATCGGCTTGAAAGAACCCGCCGTAGGTCTGCCAACTTAACAGTGAACTCTTTCCGCAACTCGTCCTTTGGCAGATAAGCCAAAAGAAGTAGGCTCCCAAGAATTCCCAACCCACCACTTGCGGCTATGCTCAGTCGCCAACCGGTTAACTCGGCGAGAACCGACCATCCAAAGAGGCCTAAAGCTGACCCAACATAGAAGGCGCCGTTGAAGACTCCCACCCCGAGCCCCTGTGATTCCCCTCGAAATGCTTTGGCGATTAACGTAACCCCAGGCCCAAAGAATAGACCCATTCCCACTCCCACTAGGAATCTTAGCAAAACCAATTGGTAGAATTGAAAGGTGAAAGCCGTAAGAGCTGCAGCGGCAGAGGATAGTAGCATTCCGTAGATGGCAGTTTTCCTCGGCCCGAACTTTGCCGCCACGATTCCTCCCGGGATTTGAAACAATCCAAGCCCGATGTAGAAACTTGCAGTCAATACGCCAAGGCCCGAAACATTTTGTCCAAAATCAATGGCTATGAATGCAAATACTGCAGCAATATTATACCAATTAATCGCGTATGCTGTTCTAGAGAGAATGAGAGAAACAACCGCGCCGCGATTAAGTACACGCCTCAAACCGACCGCTTATCCCACAATTGATCTAGCGCTGCTGCAGGGAGACTTTGACCACTAAAGAACTATGCTGGCTGCGCTTCACTTGAGAAAACAACGTACCAATCGATAGTTACATTAGTATGAGAAAATCTTCGAATTCGAAAGGTGCTCCAATCTGGTTAAGATAGACTACGCGGTTATTGTGTATGTAATCGTTGGAATCATTTTCTACGCCACCGCCATCCTCACAACCTTCGGCCGGACACTCTGGGAACGCTCAACCTTGGGGCCAACATTCGGCCCCCTGTTCATGATCGGGGCCACCTCCCTCGTAGGCCTTTGGGCGGTTGCTCTTGGCTACGTCATGATTCTGATTCTGGGTGGATCGTTCTCGCTGGGCTTAGCGAGTTTCATTTCCCGTGTTACACACTCGAAGCAAGTCATTGAGCTGTCGAAGACCCCGACCATATCGAGCAGGACCTCGAAGTTGCTTGATCGTGTGCACTGGTTGTATATGCCCGGACTGGTTTTCATCTCCGCGGTTGGGCTGGCCTGGGACGTTCACAATGGGGATGGCCCTGAGGCGGGTATGTTCCAGCCCATTCTCCATCGGCTCGATGTCTTCTCTAGGCCCGCTTCTGGCGTAGGGCCTATACTCTTCTCACGTGACTTGATCCCTGCTCTACTCATAGTCACAGTTCTTGCAGGTTTCGTTCCTGCCCTCGTGCTCCCATACTTTGATAAATTCAAGATAACAGGGGTTAACGCGGGGCAGTTTCACACATCCCTGCTTTATTCCTCAGTCGGTGCGTTGGCGGGGCTCGGAGTTCTCCTCACATTACTCGGTCTGTTCTACCGTTCTTTATGGCTGAACAGAGCACCTCTGCCATACCATTTTGGCATCCTTTCACTCCTCGGGTTCAGCCTCCACTTCTCCCTCGGCATGTACCTTGGAATGAGGAAGGCTGAAGTCAAAATACTTCAACGAATCCACGATTCTCAGTCGGGCAAACTCATAGTTCTTCCTTGAGAAGTTGAGAAACCCCGGAAAAGGAAATTCTTGACGACGGTCTCCAGCTCAGTAGTCTAGTTCGTATTCCTGCCATTCCAGTGCGGGGTAATATCCGTACCAAGGGTCGCAGGCGTAGACGTAGCTGGGCACCCAAACTCTTTGCTTCCTCAATTACATCGACACCTCCTTTCCCCGTTCTTCACGCGATTTGTGAACGCGGTTTCCAGCCGCTTAACTGCGTGTCCCACGCCCCTACTTTCGTAACGGTTCTTCTACCTAGTAGAAATCACTGTAGCCTAGCCAGCGTGCGCGGCAGGGGAACGGGTGGACGATACCATAATGCCGCGACGAGCTGTTTATCTTCCACAAGCGCAGAATAGAAAGGCGTGATACAAGACAACCGGATTTGAATCGGGGTCGGGGATAAAGCCCAACGTTAAAGCAAACGTGAAATCCCCACAACAAACGATCACTCTCGTTCTCTGTCAGAGATTATGACGTACCTCATGATTGATAGGTTACGCAGGAATGGAATCCAAGTTTCGCACCGAGGGACGTGATGAGTCTACAATGAATTGGCATTGCGCGTCTTGCGGTTGGAAAGCAAGAACGAATCGGCAGAAGTGCCCGAACTGTGGGAACTTGATTTGGAAACCCGTCCCCAAGAAGGATTTGACGGAGCTCTCAGGCCCACTGAAACAGATTGCTCCTAGAGGGCTCCTTCTAGCTAACCCGGGAAAGCAAGCGAGGGTTGAGGAGTCTAATGGCATCGAATGCGGAACATGTCACACGGTTATCTATAGACCTGACAAGGGGTTTGATGCCGAGGCGTTAGAAGACGCACGTAAAACGCATTATTCGACCTCGCCGACCTGTAAGGGGCATAAGTGAAGGAAGGCCACGTGCCTCACTCAGCAAGATCACTCACAGTTCAGGGATTCGGTTAGAAAACCTGTGAGTCTCGGTCCATTCTCTCAGTCAATAAGGAAATATAGTGTTAGTGACGAAGGCGTCGAGAGGCCGAGGTCTGCTGAACAAGTTCCTCGTAGTCGGCATTTTAGCAGCCGTAGTAGTAGGTTCAGTGGCAAGCCTTTACTGGCCTTCATTGAGCTCTCCCGCGAATCAGCCGCCAGTAACTCAAAGAGCGACAGATTGCGTGAAGCCTCCGGGTTACTTTCTCATCATTGCCAACCTAGGCGGTTTCAATGACAGTGTCACCCACCTACAGAAGTCCCCCAACGAGCCGTGGCCTGTCGTCAGGGTCCATAAGGGCGACAGGGTGAACATTATGGTCTGTAATACTGATGATTACTCGCCTCACGGGTTCGCCATCGAACATTACCTAGACACTGGCGTGGCCCTGATGCCGCATGAAACTTTCCGCGTCTCCTTCACAGCAGATCAGACGGGGAACTTCACCATGTACTGTAACATATTCTGCCCGGTTCACCCTTACATGTTAAGTGCGCTGCTCATTGTTGCTGTATAACAGTGTCTGGATTCGATTAGGTTCGATTTTGTAACGTGATTAGGTCCCCAAGGTTGGAAGGAATCTCGTGGTGTGCCGTATCCTGGCACTTACGTGACGCTGCAGGTCACAGCATGACGAGGAAAACGACATTACACTAGATGAGCCGCAACGATGAGCAAGAGAACCACGAACAAATAGACGATCGACATCTTGAACACGCGCCACGCGCTCATTGGCGCTGGATGTTTTATCATTCTAAGATTCGCGGCCAGAAACCTCACGTTGTACGCGATTAGGATACCCCCAAGGAGAATGAATGCCCAAATATTGCCCTGATAAGCGGTCAAGACGAAGAGTCCGACGGTGAACGGGAAGAGAGCTATATTTGAAACGGCTGCGTAAACGGCACTTTTCTGCACGCCGTCAACGACGGGGAGCATTGGGACCTGAACCTTCGCGTACTCTTTCGCTTTAGCTATCGCCAACCCCCAGAAATGGCCCGGTGTCCAAAGGAAGATCAGAAACGCGACGAGAAGCGCCACCAGGCTGATTGATCCCGTAACAGCAGCCCATCCCGCGAGTGCAGAGAAGGAGCCGGCGGCTCCGCCTATGACAATATTCCACTTCGTCCTAGGTTTCAGCCATAACGTGTAAACAAAAACGTACCAGAATACGCCCAACGCGATGAATGAGGCGGTTAAAGCGTTCAAGAAGAATGCCGCTAACCCTACGCCGCTAACCGAAAGCACTAGGCCGAATGAAAATGCGGCGTTGGCGGATACTCGCCCGGATGGGAGCGGCCTGTGCCGAGTCCGGTTCATTTGAAAATCAATGCGTCTTTCAATAAAGCAGTTCAGGGCCCCTGCGCCGGCGGCTGACAGAAACCCAGCCACGCCAAGCAAGAGCAGTGAGTTCGCGGTAACAACATGAAGTCCTACGGCCAGAAGCATTGTTGCTAGACCGACGAACACATTCAACGACGCGATAGCAGGCTTGGTCATGCTGAAGTAATCAGAAAGGGTGTGGAGAAAGAGACCGCCGTGGCCTGTTGATCGCATATTATCACGTTCGCCCAATCATGTTCTAGGCTTATCGCAATCGGCATTAAGCATTACTTCAACTCCCTCAGCCCTACTTGATTCCTTGATAGTGAACCCCCTTACCGAGAACACCTGACAAAGTTGTTGTGGCAAATAGGTACCGGGAGGTTGGGGCAGAAATAAGATTTCATCCGGGTATACTCGTTAGTGATTTGAGGTATACTGTGATAGCCAACGATTACACAGTGTTAGGATTACCGAGCAGCGCTGGTGAGAATCAACCCACCCGGGAAGGCTACGTAATCCCCTCGGAGGGACTTGCCCAAGTATTCCTACGCCAATTCCAGAGCAGATGGGACGAGGCCACGGCGTACGACCAGTATCTCAAAGAAGTGCTTTCAGAAATAAGAAACCACAACCCGACAGTTTCCACTGAGCTACTGTCCTCGCAATTGCAAATCCAAGAATCTGAAGTCAAGCGGATATTGTCATTAGACAAGAGCCAGCGGCCCAATGGGCAGGAAAACGGGCTTTAGTGAGTTGAGTCAACATTAAGTATGCCATATGTCATATCGTGCGTGGCAGGTTCCAAGTAGATTGGTCAACTATCCTCAACTCCTCATCCTCGGCGCCTTTGCTGGCCTAACCATCTTTCTTGGGCTGCCAATCGCAGTTCTTCAGGGATTGAGCTCAAAGGCGAAGGGATTCTTCAACGCATTTGCGATTGGGATTCTGGTCTTTCTGATTATTGATGTGTTCAGCCACGCGTGGCAATCAACCCTAGACACGACCTTCAGTGCCTTCGTTGGAAAATCGCCCGTGAGTGACGGGGTGCTTGACCTTCTCGCATTGTTCGGAGGACTTGCCCTCGGTCTGTTGGGATTGACTCGGTACGGATGCCGCTACATGAGGGACACCCCGCAACCGACCCCAGCTGGAAGCAGGGTTAGGGGTTCGAGTGGCGGTAATCAGAAGCACGAGTTGCAATTGTTGCAGCAAGTGAGCAGCTACAGGCTTTCAATGATGATAGCCATCGGCATTGGAGCACACAATTTGAGTGAAGGACTCGCAATAGGCCAGTCGTATGCGTCAGGATCTTTAGGGCTAGCTATGATGCTGATCATTGGATTCGCAGCCCACAATGCGACTGAAGGATTCGGAATAGCCGCCCCCCTAACTGGGCTTTCGAAGAGACCGAGTAACAGGTTCATTCTGTTAGCCGGGTTGATTGGGGGTGGGCCTACTTTCATTGGAACTTTGCTGGGCAGCTTCTGGACCTCGCCTTTCGCCTACATCTTCTTCCTCAGCCTAGCTGGGGGCGCATTGATCTACGTCACCATGTTGATGTACAATTCGGGAAGAAGGCAAGTCACGTACGACATTCTAATGCTCGGCATCTTTGTCGGGTTAACTGCGGGATTCATAACAGACCTAGTAGTCACCCTAGGTGGAGCCTAGCAGAGGGCCCCGCTAACAAAGAGCGTTTTCTTCGGACAACATTGACGTTATTTAGCGGAAGTATCCTTCTAACTACCGAACTGACACGCTTCAGCAGGAAGTTTAGCAGCCTATTCAGGAGACCATTATAGTGGGATACATCTCACGTGTTGCTGGAATACTTCTATGGATTCTGGGGCTGATTATCACGAGTACAGTGCTTTACTTTGTGTACTCGGCCGCGGTACCCTACGTTGCCCCATTCGAGGTTTGGCTCTTAGCCGTATTGCTAATCCTCGCTGGGATTGCCATATTGGCGTACTGGGGTTCCGTTCTTTCACATGGCGTTTCAGGTCGGTAACTTTACGTAGCCAGAGTGACGGGTCGAACACGCCTCTGGCCACTAAGGATGCCAATACGTGAAACGAGACTTAATGGCGGGACGGGAGAGAAGAAGATGGGCCAAAATGAAGATCGAGTAGCCATAATTGCTGACAAGTATCTTGCACTCGGATTCAGGATGGCGGGGGTCATTGCGTTTCCGGTTCGAGATGCCGCAGAAGCGGCTGCGGCCCTTGATAGAATTCTTGAAGAGGACAAGTATGATGTCATAATCATTACTGAGAATCTATCCAGCTCTCTAAAAAAGCAAAGGGAGGCACTCCTAGCAAGAGAGAGGCAACGGCCGGTGATAGCGGTAATCCCCGATTTTGGCGGACCAACGGGAGACAGACTCCGTGAACTTCGCGCGCTAGTCACACAGTCGGTTGGAGCAGAACTAAAGTTCGAGAGTTGAATCGGACACTTGTCGACCGACATTAAGGAGCTTCAAGACCTAATCGCTAGAGAGAAAAATGCTGAGGAAAAAGTCAGAAAGGCCAAGGAAGAAGCGCAGGTCATTCTGAAGCAGGCCCGCGAGAAAGCAGAAGTTGCCTTAGGGGCAATCGAGTCCGATCCCGCTTGGGAAAAACTGAAACAAGCAAGAAACGATGAGATTGCACGCAAGAAGGCAGAGATACGAGAAGAGTACAAGCGAAACAGCTCTTCCCTAGAGAAGATCGCACAGCAGAACCTAGAGAAAGCCATTGCACGCCTATATGAAGAGACATTGAGAGGAAAACTTTGAGCCTACAAGCACTGCAGTCTGAGATCGAGAGAAAGGCTCAGGAAGAAGCTTCCAACATTCTTGAAACCGCCAGAGCGGAAGCCGAGAAAATAGTTGCTGAAGCTAACGCAAAAACTGCGAACCTTAGAGATGAAAGAACGAAGGCGTTACGTAGGAAAATAGACGCCCAAGAGAAGGCGGAGCTAGCCATCGCTAGAATGGACCGAAAGGGAGACCTCCTCCGAGTCAAATCCGGATGGACGAACCGAGTGTTCGAAGAGGTTGAGAAGAGAATCACGAAAATGGCGGAGAATGGTGGACGGGAATACAATGAACTTCTTGCCAACCTCACCCTTGAAGGAATCAGCAAGATGAACGGAAGCAAATTCATTATCGAAACGAGCTTGCGAGACAAGGAAGCGATTAGCAACCTTCTAGGAACTATCACGGAAAGAGCTAGCAAGCTCAAGAATGACAAGGTCACTCTTCACCTCGAGACGCTGCAGACAAAAACCTTAGGCGGAGCAGTAGTTTCCACAGAAGACCAGGTTCAATACTTCAACAACACTTTGGAAGCGCGACTAGCCGCCGCATCGCAGAAGCTGGAGGGAACGATTCGCCAAATCCTCTTTGGACCTGGTGACGCGAATGAGTAAGTCAAGCAGGAAGGGCCAGATCAGGTGGATTAGTGGCGCCGTCATCATCGCAACCGGAATCTCAGACATTGAAATGGGCGAGATAGTTGAAGTGGGAAACGAACACTTAGCTGGAGAGGTCATAGGAGTTGGCGCCGGAGAATTCACAATTCAAGTCTACGAAGTGACGACCGGACTTCGCCCCGGAGAAATGGTGAATGCAACAGGTAAGCGACTTGTGGCAGAACTTGGCCCAGGACTTCTTGACAGCATCCTCGATGGAATAGGAAGGCCGCTGGAAACCATTAGGAAGTTGATGGGGCCCTTCATTGGCAGAGGCGTTCGGGTAAACACACTGTCCAGGGAAAAGAAGTGGCACTTCAAACCCGAAGTGAAAACGGGTGACAAGATCGAGGGAGGAACTGTTCTTGGCCTTGTTCAGGAGACGCCTGCGGTCGTTCATAGAATAATGCTTCCTCCAGGCAGCAAGGGCAAGGTGCTCTCGATAAATGAGGGCGACTACACGGTGGACGAACCGATTGGGCGACTTGAAACTCCCGATGGAGTCCAAATAGACCTTAGATTAATGCAAGAGTGGCCCATCAGAATTCCGAGGCCATTTAGGCCTGGCGAAAGAATCCCTCTGGAGGAACCACTTGTGACGGGGCAGAGGGTGATAGACACGTTCTTCCCCCTCCCCAAAGGTGGAACGGCCAGCATCCCGGGAGGATTTGGAACAGGAAAGACCGTGATGTTGCATTCCCTCGCAAAATGGAGTGATTCCAAAGTCATCGTGTACATCGGATGCGGGGAAAGAGGAAATGAGATCTGCGAAGTACTCACGGACTTTCCAGAACTGACCGATCCGAGGACCGGTAGACCCCTCATGGAGAGAACGATACTCATCGCGAACACGAGTAACATGCCAGTAGCTGCTAGAGAGGCCAGCATATACCTAGGCGTAACCATGGCCGAGTACTACCGTGACCAAGGGTACGACGTCGCAATAATGGCTGACTCGACTTCTAGGTGGGCCGAAGCTCTGCGTGAAATTTCGGGCCGATTGGAGGAGATGCCTGCCGAAGGCGGGTACCCCGCATACCTCCCGGATAGAATAGCTGAGTTCTACGAGAGGGCGGGGAAGGTAGTAGCGCTGGGAGAACCGAAAAGAACGGGCTCAGTATCGATCATTGGAGCCGTATCGCCTCCTGGCGGAGATTTCAATGAACCAGTCACTATCCACACATTGAGATTCACTGGAGTATTCTGGGCTCTAGACCGCGACCTTGCCTACAGCAGACACTTTCCAGCCATACATTGGTTGAAGAGCTACAGCCTATACGTGGACAGGCTTTCGGGTGCTTGGGCCGAGAGCTTCAGTGACTACTCAGAAAAAATCGCGGCTTACTGGAAAGGAAAGCTCAGTGGCAATTTCGAAGAATTGCGGACTAAAGCCCTCAGAATTCTAAGCGAATCCTCAGAGATCGAATCCATAGCAAGGATTATGGGCGAACGCGCCCTACCCGACGACCAAAGACTAATGCTCCTCTCAGCCGAGCTGATAAAAGAGGCCTTTCTCAGGCAGTTCGCCTACCACGAAGTCGACGCCTTCTGCGATATGGAGAAACAACTAGCTTTGCTCCAGATGCTCATAGACTTCTATGAAAGATCCAGCATTCTCGTGCGGAACGGAGTTCCCGCCGAGAAAATAAAGGAACTACCCTACATCAAGAGAATGGAGAGAGCCAAAGAAGAAAAGAGCGGCGTGGAAGGAATCGCCAAGCTCACAGCAGAAGTCCAAGACGCACTCGTCAAAATCGGACGGGAGTATGACCTCGAAACCTAGGAGTTTGTGGAAACGATGCTAGGAAAGACGTATGGATTAATCCACAAGGGACTCAGCGAAATCAAAGGATCCCTAGTAATGGTTGACAATGTGGAGAACGTCGGATATGACGAGCTAGTCAAGGTTCGTGCCCCAGACGGAATCGACAGAATGGGCAGAGTCATGGAGGTTGGAAGGGGCAAAGCCGTTATCCAAGTCTTCGGCGGAGTGATGGGACTTGAATCCAACTCAATCCTGAGCTTCTCGGGATCGGCCTTCAAGATACCTTTGTCCAACGAACTTCTTGGAAGAGTATTCAACGGAGTATTCGAACCCGTGGACCGCCTACCTGCAATCGTCTCCGACGAATCACGGGACATTAATGGAGCTCCAATCAATCCCAAAGCTCGAGTGTACCCGAACAACTTCATCCAAACCGGAATCTCGGCCATCGATGGAATGCTCTCCCTAGTGAGAGGCCAGAAACTCCCAATCTTCTCGGAGAGCGGCTTACCCCACAACAAACTGATCGCACAAATCTCTCGACAAGCAACCGTCCTCGGGGAAAAAGAAGAGTTCGCGCTGGTATTCGCGGCAATGGGTTTGCGCCATGACGAAGCAGAATATTTCATAGATGAATTCAGAACCTCTGGGGCGCTGGAACGATCTGTAGTCGTTCTAAACCTGGCAGATGACCCAGCAATCGAGAGGCTATTCACTCCCCGAATAGCGCTGACTGTTGCGGAGTACATGGCTTATGACCTTGGTATGCACGTTCTGGTAATCCTAAGCGATATGACGAACTACGCGGAGGTCCTTCGGGAATTGAGCGCTGCGAGGGAGGAAGTCCCGAGTCGAAAAGGGTACCCGGGATATCTTTACAGTGATTTGGCCTCCATATACGAGAGGGCAGGAGTCATCGAAGGTTCACGCGGCTCCTTGACTCAGATGCCCATATTGACAATGCCCGGGGGAGACCTTCAACATCCGATCCCTGACTTGACTGGGTACATAACGGAAGGCCAAATTTTCCTGGACCGGGAACTATTCATGAGGGGAATTTATCCGCCGATCAACGTCCTACCATGCCTAAGTAGACTGATGAGGAAGGGCATAGGGAAAGGCAAGACGAGAGAGGATCACGGAGATGTGGCCGACCAACTGTACGGGGCCTACGCAAGGGGACGACAGGCTCGCGACCTTGCGAGGATAGTTGGGAACGTCGGTTTGAGTGAGGAAGAGCGGCTTTACCTTAAATTCGCTGACGATTTCGAGTCACGGCTGGTAAGACAAGGCGAGTTCGAGAATAGGTCGATAGAACAGAGCCTTGGCATAGCGTGGTCATTGCTAGGGATACTGCCAGAAGATGCCTTGACTCGAATTCATGAAGAATACATTCAGAAGTATCACCCCAAACACGTAGCAAACAAAGAACAGGCGCCTAAGCCACAATGAGCCTTGGAAGAGTCGCCGTTACAAGAGGAGTTCTGCTCAGACTACGCGAGCAACTAGACTTCACAAAACGCGGCAAAGAACTTCTCGAGATGAAACGAGACAACTTAGCCGCGGAGACGAATAGGCTCCTCGCCAAAATCAAGGTTCGACATGAGTTTGAACAACGGCTCATGGAAGCTTATGGTTCATTGAGAGCAGCCTACGTGACGCTCGGTTACTCGCGGCTTCAATCGCAAGCCTTCACCGTCAAACCTCTAGAGGCCAAAGTAAGACTACGCAGCGTTATGGGCGTCTTGGTGCCTGAGATTGTGCAGGGACAGAAGCCAGCAATTAATTCAATCACAGACCCTTCAGCCTACGCCGCTGCAGAACAACTGACAAGCTCGATGGGAGAGTTGCTGAGCATAGCCGAAGCCGAGGCAAGGATAGAAAGCATCGCCCAAGAACTCATGTTAACAAACCGCAAAGTAAACGCCCTAGAAAGAGTCATCCTACCAAACATAATTGAAACCCTCCGATACATTGAGGGGAGACTTGAAGAGGAAACGCTCGAAGAATTCTTCAGAGCCAAACGTGTAAAAGCGTTAATCAGAGGAACAAAATAGATGCGACGAGGAGCGAGCGTTTACCTCGTCACCCGAACACATGGATTACGAACCCATCTCATAACCCCGCGTGACATGCAAATTCTAGCCAAGGCAAAAACCCTGAGAGACGTTTACGATAACCTGCTCAAGACAGACTACGCCGTTGAGATCGGTCAACTACCCACGCAAGAACAGGACGCAACAACATTAGAAAACATCATTCTCAAGAAACTCGTGGAGAGGTTCTTTTTCGTACGTCGTTCCGCCCAAGGGAAGATGCAGGATCTGCTCACCAGATACTCCGCTAGATTCGAAGTAGAGAACATAAAGAGGATCATCAGGGCGAAACACGGCGGCCAAAACGCGGAAGAACTGAACCTCATTCCTCTACAAAGAGAGTACACGCTCGTGAACTTTCCTGCGCTCCTCAAAGCGAAAGACGTGGACGAGGTAGCATCGCTTCTCCGCGATAGCCAGTATCGCCCAATTCTGGCGAAGCTTCAAGCATACGAAGAGAGCGGAACAACCATGATCCTTGAGGCAGCTCTCGATAAGATCTACTTCAGCAGAGTCTGGGAGCTGGCAGGAAAGATGCAGGGAGCCAGGAATCTAATAGGAGAAGAAATAGACCTGAGGAACTTGCTCACTGTGTTTTCCTTAAAGACGAGAGACGTCTCTGCAAAGCTCATAGAAGAATCCACAATCCCGGTATCCTATGCCCTTCCGAAGACAACGCTGCGAGCCTTGCTCCAAAGCCAACTACAGGAGGCCCCGAACCTACTGAGGACAGACTATTCTAAGCTCGCCTCAGAAGCCGCAAACTTGCTCAAGAAGGGCTCTTCATTGCTCCTCGAACGGGTTTTCTTCAAGCAGCTCTACGGCGACGCTTCAGCAGTTTTGACAACGCACCCGCTTCAGGTTGGATACATAATCGCATACCTTCTCCTGTGTGAGTGTGAGGCGAAGAACCTGATTTCAATCGTAACAGGCAGACAATTGAACTTGGGCGAGGAAGTTATCCCGAAAGATTTGTTCGGAGTCCAGGACTGATAGGTCTATTAACTTTAGTGTCTACCTAGAATTAGGATAGCAACGACTAACCCGTAGATAGCGATCCCTTCGCCTAAACCAGCAAAAACAAGAACCCATGTGGTGAGCTCAGGCCTTTCGACCATAGCTGCTAGACCGGCTGAAGTAGACCCATAAATCGCCAAGCCCGCGCCAATGCCGCAAAGACCGACTGCTAAGCCAGCGCCTAGAATATCGTAACTCCCCGTCGTCTGTGGTGTGGCTGTTTGCTGAGCGAATGTGGTTGCAACAGAAAACGTGAACAAGAACAGGGCCACGAGAAAGGGCGACAATAGTAGCAGGTTTCTCTTCCAGTGCGAACTTCTTTGAGGGTTCAACAAGATCGTGGCCATTGGCGTTGGGCCTCATTATTTAACGGTTCCGAGGATTTTCGGGAGCGAGAACGGACGATATGGGACTCCGTTCCCAGAATAAAACTTGGTGAAGAATTCGTAGTATGTTAACCTCATGCATTGTATGAAAACCCCGAGCGCCTCGATTGTCATTCCCAGGAAATTCATTACAAGAAAGCCGGGTATGACACCGATTGTCGTTGCCATTATGACCGCTGATATGCCGAGAGCTGAATGAGCTATCGCGAACGCGGCCAACCGCACGTAAGAAATCGAATTGGTCAAGTATGAGAGGAACGTCTCGATGAACTCCGAAGCGCCCTTCATTATACCTTCACCAAACCTGAACTCGTGTTTCATAACGCCCTCAATTGTGGGGGAGAGGAAGACAATTAGGAGACAGGTAAGTGCAAGAGTTGTAAGCCATAGGTTTTCGGCGAAAACTGCTAGTGACATGCTCGTTGCGTACTTTACAGCTAGCGCTACGCCACTTACGTAGTAAACGAGCCTAACCCCTCCGAAAGCAGCTTCGATCATCGCCCTTGCCCTAACCAGGTTCACAATTTTGAGAACCAGTCCTAGGGATAATTGTACGACTCCGAACAAGAGCGCCACTATGATCATAGTGGCCTGGCCCTGGATTGGATTCACAAAGATGGGGCGGAAAGCCTCGGATAAGAAGAACTCACCGTAAAGCGACCCGAAGAACATAGCAGATATGCCACATGTCGCTAGGATACCTCCCAACTTCCTCATTGCCCCGGCAGGAATTCCCAAGAAGCTCCGTTGAAGTCGGCTGAAGACCAAGCCCATTACCAAGAGCAGGGCACCTTGCCCGATGTCCCCGAACATCATTCCGTACATGATCGTAAAGAGAACGGTGACTATCAGAGTGGGATCAATTTCATTGTATGCAGGTGTTCCCCTTAATTTCGTAAACAGTTCAAAAGACCCCGCGATCCCCCTATGGTTAATTCGAACAGGGGGCTTGTCGCCAGGTGCTGGGTCACTGAATCTAAGAACGGCGGCGCCATTCGATGACGCTACAACTGTCTCGCTAAGGGGCGCTTCCTGTTCCGCGGGAACCCAGCCATGAACCAAGCTTAACGTCTCGGTTCGCCCGAAAGCCGACCTGGCGCCCTCAACTGCAAGGGCCCTACGGACCACTGGCTCGAATCCCGCCGCCTTGTTCTGAAACTCTTCACAAATACTTCTCACGTCTTTCTCAACATCACCAATCTCCCGCTGGAGCTTGACCATAGATGCCCGATTCTTATCTAGGGCTTCTACAGGATCGGGTGAGACTCCTTTGGGGATTGTTAATTCCGCAAAGTTGAGTCGTGTTAGAGTCTCTTCCATGTACTGCTTATCACGGTTGAGGCCTAGAACAAAAACAAAATCCTCCTCGCGTTTGTCAGGCCACTTTACAAATTTCACCTCGGTTCCTTCGACATACTTCTCGAGTTTCTCTGAAAATGCTCTATTTATGAAACCGGCCTTAACGAAGATGTTTTCGAAGCCACCGAGTGCGTCTGCCCTGAGTTCGTGTTTTTTGAGAATTAGGAGGGTCTCATCTAGGGTTTTGAGTTCTTTCAGGTTGGAGCGTAGCGCCTCTAATTTTCCGACTGAGGTGTCTAGCTGCGTTTCTGTCTCGAGGACTCGTGATTCAATCTGCTCTAAGCTAGCGTTTGAAGAGCCGGTTCCTTTCTGTATCGGGCTGGCGGCGCTTTTCTTCAGGAAGTGCAAGAGGCTTTTCTTCGTAACTTTCTCAGGCGGGAGGGTCGATAAGATGGATCTAATCCTCTGTTGAAGTTTCACATATTTTTCACATTTCTCAACGGTGTCGACTCTCTTGAAGCCGTTGATCGTATAATCCGTGATTAACTGGACGGTCCCGAGTCCGCCGAGGGTTTCGATTACCTGGTCCTCATACTTCGTAGGCAGGGCCAAGTAGAATCGTTTCATCGGTGTGCTCTTTAGCAAACCGAACGAGCCCCTTCTCGAAACCCTGCGCAAACGGGGCTTCCCCCAGGATTATAATGCTTGTCTAAGAAAACCGAATGGAAATACTACTCCCACCAAAACGACTAAGTTACCTAGCCTTTTCCACGAATCCAGTCGGAATCTGCTGGAACGCTTTCGCTGCGTAAGTCTGCGGTTCAAGTTAGCAATTTATGAACAATCAAGCCTATGCTGAGGAGGTCGACGGCAACTACGATTAGTTTCAGAGCCTTCTCAGGGCTGGCGATAAGTTCGGGTGCGTTCAAATTTTGTTTGGTTCTGTCTGCAAACTGCAACTCGACAGTGGGGTTCTTTCGCCTGAAATCTTTGCACCACCGGGAGAGGGTAATTTCTATGGCGGCGGTTGCGGCCATCGCGGAGGCTACGAGGACAGCGGAGAGCGTTATGGTTAGAGCGTTCACGTAGAAGCTAATTATGACGGGCAGAGCCGCCCATGAGAAGGCGAATGAAGCCGTGCTGTGGAACCTTCCTTTCGCAATGTCCGAGTTATAGGCGACCAAAAAGAAAGTTTCCATGGAAATGAAAACCAAGAGCATCAGAGGGACAATCAGGGAACGGGACGCGTCGTATAGGATGAGCATGCCGTATGCTCCAATTGAGACCGCGGCTATTAATGGCACAAGGAATAAGACTTCCAATTCGTGGCGGGTCAAATTTTCACCCCAATGCCTCGCATGAAGTTCATTCAACGCGTGAGCCGAAAGCCCCAGCCCCAGGAAATAGGCTAATAGTGTTAGGATTAGTCGGGACGGGTGCATCGAGGGCGAAACGGCTGCGCCGATCAAAACGTAAGAGAGAACCATCGACGTGTATGGCAAATGCATGATGGTATACAGTTCGCGAATCTTGCCGCCGCTCTTCGCGTACCACGCTCCCTCATGCAATGCGCCTCTTTCCTCCACCGCTCGAATTGATTTGGGGACGACTCATCAAGCCTCCTACATATGGTATTCAAACGATCCTTGAAACACCAATCACCATAGAGAACGCCGACAAAAATCTCGTGTTCGACCACATTCTAGTGTAATCAAGTTCTGTTGCCCACAAGACTACGTGAGGGTGTTTCAGATTGGGTGTTTTTGATGCCGAACGCCCTTCTGAACCAATCAAGGAATCTTCCATAAGCTCCACCAAACAATATCTCAATCAAAGCTGCCGAGCCGAGACCCACTAGAGCTAGCTCTACGGACTTTGATGTGTAGGCAAAGACAGGGATGTATACTAATGTCCAGAAGATTGCTGAAGCAACTGAATCTACGAAGAACTTCTTCCCAATGACTCCCTTCATAATCGACAAACTCGGTTGCTTCTAGTAGGTTTAACCGGATAAATAGACAATCTCCCAAAGAAAAGATGGGGCATGGGATTTTGACCCCACTTTGCCAGTTTCGGCTAGGCGAGTGTGTTCCCGCATTTCGGGCAGAACGTTAGCAACTTGAATTCTTCAGAGGTGATAAGCGCGTCTTGACTTGTGGAAGAAATAGCCGATTATCAAGAATGTGACCACGGGCGAAAACCAAGTTGGGATGTGAACATTGAAGCTGTCAAGAATCATTATTATCCCGAGCGCGAAGACGGAGTACATCGCGCCGTTCTTCAGGTACTTATACTTCTTCACTTTCTCGATGTTGCTCAGTGTGAGCTGCCTAACAACTATTGCCCCGATGCCATTTCCAATGAGTATCAGGGGAACTGCGAGGGTGAAGGCGAAGGCGCCTAGCACGCCGTCGATGGAGAATGTTGAATCTATCACTTCCAGATAGAGCAGCTTGCTTATTGCGGACATGTGGGTCGATCCGCTGAGTACCCTGTTCTCCATTTGAGCCGCGTTCTCCTTGAACCCGTGAGTTATGAAGAACCCAGTAGAACCAACGACGGCTCCGAAGGCCATCGCGGGATTATCCCAAATGCTAAACCATACCACGATAGCGAGAAAAATCGAGACTGCCGCGTAGAACCATACTCCATGCTTCTGAATCACGGCTTCCCCCCTCAAGCCATAGTGTTTCGGCTCAAGAAACAACCAGGAAAAGAAAAGGAACACCAAGAAAGTTCCACCGCCAATCAACAAGACTGGGGCGGATGTCTCGACGGCTTCGACCAACGCCGGGTTGGAGCTGACCATTGCCGTTACGACCTCGAGAAAGCTGAGGTTCGGATTGCTGCCCCACAGGATGAGAATTGGGAGGAGGCCCCTGACGAGAAAGACGGCGATGATGATTCCCCATGTGAGGAACCACTTCCGTGATTTCGCGGGCATTGTGGAGAGGACCTCGGAGTTGATGATGGCGTTGTCCACACTGTTCACGACTTCGAAGATACTCAAACCGACAACAATCACCAGAGATTCCAGGATCCAAGCAGAGCCGTCCACTGTGAACACCGTCGCTGCTAGTATGCGAGTTCCCAAAATACGCCGGCAATGCAGATAGCGTTATGTATTCTGCTGCTTTCGTATCGGTGATTTTGACTTTGTTCTTCGGGGACTTCGTTTAGGGAACAAAACACGTTACCATTAGGGTGCCCTCGCCGACTCTCCTCATGTGTTTCGGCTTCACTACCCATAACCCGATCCTAAAGCACCTGACTGTAAAGAGAATAGCCTTCGATGTAGGCCCTGTCCCGAATCTGTGTGTGTACCATGGTGCGGGGTTTTAGCTTTACACCCACGTTTGAACCCTCATAATCCGCAAGTAGCGGCGATACCCTCAGAGTTGAGGCAGGGGATTCTGACCCCAATTTACTGCCTGTGTGTGCCGGTCATGTGCGGGCTGCTAGTTTGGCTTCTGCTTTCTCTAGGTCGCGTTTTGCTCCCAGTTTCCTGATCGGTAGCCGAGAATCATAGCCGATTATGTCCTTGAGCAGCAAATCTCTCGTGGCGTCGTTAACCGGCGCGCAGGAACGTCCGCAAGCCCCGAGAACAAAGGTAGTTACTCCCTGCCGAACATAGCTGTCCGCCTTCAGATTCATCAACAGCGGGAAAACTGAGTGAGTGTGAATATTAATGAAGCCTGGGGCAACGATCAGGCCATTCGCGTCGATACGCTCGTCGCCTTGCAGGCCACCGTTCCGTGAGACTGAATCGATTCTGCCATGTTCCACAGCCACATCGCCTCAAAAACGTGGGGCACGGGTGCCGTCGACGATTACCCCGTTTCGAATTATCAGTCGCATCGAACCTTTCCTCCAGCAGATTGGGCGATGTGTTTCACATATGAAGTAGGCGCCCTGTTGTGCTGTTGCCCAAAAATCTTAGTAGCATCATAAGTCAGACTGTGCTAAAGTGACGGGCTGTGAACATTTCTGATTTGGAAACCCCAGCATTGCTCGTAGATTATGGCAAAATGCTTCGAAACATCAAGGACATGCAGGCAACCGCCTCCCGCAACGGCGTCGCGTTGAGACCACACTTGAAGACCCACAAATGCCCTGAAATTGCCAAGATAGAACTGGCCGAAGGTGCGTCGGGCATATGCGCTCAAAGGCTAAGCGAAGCAGAAGTCATGGTTGACGCCGGAATCAAAGACGTATTCATCACGAACGAGATAGTGCAACCAACAAAGATAGAACGCCTAGTGAGACTTCAACAGAAAGCCAGCGTGAAAGTTGCCGTTGACTCGCTGAAAGTTGCTGAAGCAATAGGAAAGGTGGCAGCAGCAAACGGTCAAACGGTCCCCGTCCTCATCGATGTTGATTGTGGGATGAGACGTTGCGGCGTCCCGTTGGGCCCCGCAGTTGCCAACTTGACACGAGAAGTATCCAAGGTCGCTGGATTGCGGCTAGACGGATTGATGACGTACGAAGGACAGTTCTATGAAATCCCGAACGTTAAGCGTAGGGACTTACTTGCGAAGCGAACGATAGGGCGGTTTATTGAGACTGCAAAACGAATTCGCAAATCCGGCATAGAAATTCCAGTACTCAGTTGTGGGTCGACACCAACGGCTAAGGCAGTTGCTGAAGTCGACGGCGTCACAGAACTGCAGCCGGGTAACTACGTCTTCTACGACGTAATGCAGACAGAGCTCGGTTCCGCGAAATTGCGGGATTGTGCCCAACGTGTTCTCACAACAGTCATCAGCACCCCCGTCGCCGGAAGAGTGGTCGTTGATGCAGGCAACAAAGCCTTCGCACATGACCAAGGAAGGTTTCCAGAACCCCTCGATACCGAAAGCATGAAAGCCATTGAGATCCACGAGGAACACCTGACACTTGAGGCAAAGGATTCAGGCTTTCACGTAGGAGATCACGTTCAGTTCGTGCCTTACCATGCATGCACGGCCACAAACATGTTCGAACAGATCCACGCGGTTAGAGGCAATGTGGTCATTGCTACTTGGTCTGTGGCCGCTAGAGGGAAAATGCTCTGAAACGGTCAGAGGTTATCTGAGTGTCTCACATTCTGCGTATGAACTGCGGGTTCAAACGCTCTTTAGAAAACCAGTGCAGGAAACCGCGTTTAGAACTCGCCCCTGTTGCGCAAAATCTGCGCATACTCGGCGCGAATAGCCATGTGGGTTTGGTGCGGGGGCGGGGATTCGAACCCCGGAACCCCTGCGGGACAGGAGCCTCTGGACACACTCGAAACGTTTAGGAGTGTTCAGTCCTGCGCCTTAGACCTGGCTTGGCTCTAGGGAGATTCATGCTGAACCTTACCCCCGCCTCCAGGCCAAACAAGTTCACCCGTAAGGGTCCGCGTCGACAGCGCGTGTGGCAAGTCTTAAAGATTATCTAGTCAACCATCATTGAGCCCAGCCTAGATGAGACAGGGCGAGCTAGTGGCCTAATTGAAGTTCGTTTACGGAAAAAAACAGCAGGTTGACGGCGTCGAGCTAGACCAGCTCTTCACCGAGCTTCAAGCCGCCCTCCAGAAGCATCCGTTGGTCCCCGCAGCAAACATCGAAGCCCTCGTGTCTGAATGGATCAACGACATACTTTTCGTCGCGGGTAAAATAACCGAAGAAGAGCTTCAAGAAGCCTTGCAATCTTTCGAGAAGGTTGAAACTTCAGAAAAAGTGGCAGCCACGGCAGGCGAGGAAGAAGAAGATTCTGACAAGGACAACGACGAAGAGTAATAGGAAGAGCACCCCACAAAGTATTGTGGGGTTGTGTTTTCGTTGCGTTCTGTGGGCGTGTGAGGTTAAGCTGTTTTAGAAACCGCGCAGTGTCCACGGTTGGTGGATGACGTTGGGATTTGTTGCCGCGTTTCGAAGTCTATGCCTGGGGCGCGGTTTTAAGCTTCGACCACGAATTTGTCAAGTCGGTTTGCCCGCTTGCTGACGCAACCCTAACCTTCTACTCTGGCACAAGGGTTGCTAGTGTGTTCATGTTAATCCGCATGGCTTCTCCAGGCGCAAGCGGCAGAGTCGGGTAACCTTTAATCCACGTCGCGTTCAAGTTACCGTATACACTCACAATGACGTATTTGCAACTTTGACGGCAACCTGAAACAATTATTCACCTGTTTATGCGATTCTAGTTGGCCTAAGTACTTTATACCAACCAGAACAATGAGGCTGTGATTGTGATGACGACAGGTTTCGATGAATTCGACGAGAGAATCCATGACCTGGCTGAACGGGAAAACGAGTGTGACGGCCTGTTCGAAGAGATTAAGAGTGGCAACGGCGACAAATCGCTGCGCTATCTTGCATTGAGGGATTCCTGCAAAGAGTTGAGAAAAGGAATTTTCAGGAGCGCTCTGTCAGCGGGACTAACGCGGGAAAGGATCAAGACGGAGATCAAGGAAGCAAGAGACGGCACTAACGCGAAGCAGACTTAGGAAGAATTATGAATATTCGCGCCATGTTGCTCCGCATTTGGCGCACCTGAAGAATTGAGTCGAGGCTTCATCCCCCCCGCGCGTTTGCACCATCCAATAGAAAGCTTCTCCATGCCCGCATTTTTGGCAGCTAACTTTCATGGTCGGGAGAGTCTGTATGCTCCTCTCCTCCTTACCGATTACCACGACGGATTCCTTGGCCTTTCCGAATTTCTGTATCATAGGATCCGAGCGCCTCGTTTCTTGCCCGCATTTAGGGCATGCTAGCACAACAAACTTTTCCTTCTTCGTTGGAATAAGCGCGAGACTGCATTTCGGGCAGAACTGCATTCTAGATGACGACCGAATTGCGCCATGCAGCCAGAGACACCCTTAAGCCTTCCTTACTTCGGTGAGACCTGCCAAAGAACCATACCAGCTTCTGAGGAAACCTAGTCTCACAATTCTATGTCCCAGCCGACAAGATGAATTACCGCCGCCACAAATCGCAGTTCAAATTGCCTCACCCGTACGATTGTATACACACGCTAGGAACGCCCAAATTAGCTAATCGTCACGAACTGGACTTCTCCGTTAGACCTTATTATCGCCAGTTGACGAAGACCCCCCTGTGGATTGATTATGGGAAAATGCGATTCTGTCGCCATTCAGGAATGGCTTAAGAAACGATACGTGTTGCTTTTCTTGAGGATCAACGAGAGGACAGACCATGCATTCGCAATAGTGGATTTGCCAGACCTGCCTCCTAACCCAGTCGAACCTCCTTTTGATTGCAAGATCTCGATAAGCACGTCTCGACAGGCGGAAAGAGATTTCCTCGGAATGTCTGACTTCGAAGATGGTACAACCTTCTTCAACAGCAAAGGCTGGGAGAAACGCCTACTCGAAATTTCACGCCGCTAGAAATAGAATCCCCCCTGCTCTAATTTCACCTTAAAAAAGGTCTATGCCCTCTTGGGCCGAGGTTCATGGTAAAGTATTTTAGAGCTTGAATGGAACACCCAAGAAACAGCCAACCCAGATTGGTGGAATAAATGGGTCACAGGAAAGTTCACGCCCCAAAGCGAGGCTCCCTCGCCTATTTGCCAAGGGGGCGCGCTTCACGTTGGGTTGGCAGAATAAGGTATTGGCCCGAAGTTGATGAGGGCCCGCGGCTACTCGCTTTTGCCGGCTTCAAGGCTGGCATGACCTACGCCTTAGCCGTAGACAACCGCGAGGGCTCGCTTATGTTCGGGAAGGAAATTGTAATTCCATTAACCACTTTGGAGGCACCACCAATGTTGGCCACCGCCTTGCGTGCCTACACCAAGCCCTACGAAGGGCTGAGAACCTTTGGCGAGGCATGGATGGAAACAGTGCCAAAGGATTTCGGCCGCGTTATTTCGGTTCCAGAGAAATTTCCCACAGAAGCCGGGCTGAAGAAGATTGAGGGTAACTTGGATAAGATTGCCGATTTGCGCATGCTCATGGCCACTCAACCTCGCCTCGCAAAACACGGCAAGAAGGCGCCGGAAATCATCGAAGTGAAAGTCGGAGGAGGCTCCATCAAGGACCAGTTTGAGTATTGCAAGAAGATACTCGGGCAAGAGGTGAAGGCCGCCGACTTCATCAAGGAAGGGCAAGTGGTTGACACGATTGGCATTACAAAGGGCAAGGGGATACAGGGGCCGGTTAAGCGGTGGGGAATTCGAAGGAAGTTCCACAAAGCCCGAAAAACCGTTCGCCAAGTCGGTTCGATCGGCGCATGGACACCGCACTACGTCATGTACTCCGTCCCCAGGGCTGGCCAAATGGGTTTCCACCAACGAACCGAATACAACAAACTTGTTATGAAAGTGGGCAATGACGGCACCGAAATCACGCCGAAAGGCGGCTTCCTACGTTACGGCATAATCAACTCGGACTACGTGACCTTGAAAGGAAGCGTACCCGGAACCAGAAACAGGATCATACTAATGCGCGTAGCCTCCCGCCCACTGCCCGAATCACCCCCGCAAAAGCTTGAGTACATCAGCGTAGCATCACCCCAAGGCGACTAACTTAGTAGCGTGGGGACACCCCATGCAGGGTAGGCAGACTTCACTTCTCTTACGTTGTATAACATATGCTAGACATCAATTTCAAGGGACGAGGCACACGCTCCGGGTACCATTTACTCCTATCGCCACCTATCCCATGCTTCACGGACAAACCTGGAACTTTTCTTTGGTAGAGAGTAGATGGCTGTGGCTATGGCCAAGATGCTGGGCGCCCCAGCAGTAAGCCTCCCTTTGAGGATGCTTTTCCACGGTTCAAGTTCGCTGTCCGCGGATTTCAGCAAACTTTCCGCATCTGACCTAGAATGAAGAAACGCCTCTCGCCTCTCCGAATTTACAACGATCTGAGCGGCTTCTTCTTCGAGCCCCACCGTCCTCGTCAACCATTCCTTTACACCAGCCATGCCAGCCCTTCGCTCTGACAAGGTGATGGCGACCTTGACCCTAAGCGGGAGGAGATTCCAACCGTAGCTTACTTGGTAGCCTATGTCATAACTGAAGCCGCTTTCCAGAACGGCGTTGGAAAATATGAGGGGGAGCGGTGGCGCTGGCTCCATGTTCCCCTCCTCCAGTTTTACCTTCAACCTGTTGTGTGCGCATTTCTTTCCGCAATCTGTCTCAGGGGTTAAGCCTTTGAACCCAAGTTGCTTTGCCTTCCAAATTTCCCTTATCAATTCGCTTCCTGGAACAAATCGGTCCTTAACGATGGAGTATTCGGCGAGCCTTGGATAAATCAGAATAGCCTCGGCATTGCCTTGTATCGTAAACGGAGAAAACGTGCGCACGCCGCCCTCGACCCTCTCCTCAATGAGATAGACACCGTACCGTTCAGCTATGCCGTTGTAGAGCGCGGCTTGGAAGTTATCCGTTGGATTCATTCTCGTAGTGTCTTTAGTCTCGATGATGATTGGATTTTGGTTTCGCTCTTTGAAGGCAATGAAATCAGGGCGCACCTTCCCGGGAAGGTCGGGGTGGCGCCCTTCACCCTTCCCAATTATTGTTAGATCCCCATACTCCCTAGCGAGTTTTGCCCGAACCTCCTCGACGCCCTTCAGGGACTGGGATGCGATCTCTTCGAGGTACTCATTGAAATTCACTTGAGGAATAGCTTGGGCGATCTGCCCCATCGCGACGGCTCTGGGTAGGCCTTGGAATCCAAGCTTTACGGCCGCTTCCCCAATCATGCCAATTGTTACGGGTTCCAGTACGCGCGGCTCGCTGCGCCGGTTTTCTCGTACGGCCCTGAGTGCCCTGTAAGCTTTGATGGCTACGATCTTCGGGCACCTTCGGTAGTCGTAGAGGTCTTCACGAGAAATTGTGTAGATAGAGGTCAGTGGAACCCGAGCCCTTCTTTCAATGAGGCGATTGTTCTGCGGCGCGGGCGTTAAATGTTGAAGGGTTATGCGTCGGCCATTTGGCCCTCAACTGCTTTTCAAGCACAGCACGGAGGAGCCTACTCGGGTGGGTAAACTCTTTTTCCGGTCTTTCTGTCGATTATTGTGATTGCCTGAGTTGGGCATGATTGCGCGGCGATTAGGAGATTTTCGTAGTCTTTTCCCCCAGCCTCGTCCAAGACATCCAGCTTAGCACGGCTACGGAATACTCCTTGGCCAGGGCGCTCGTCGAGTCGGAAAACGTCGGGTGAGACTATGACGCAGCTGCCGAAGCCGAGGCATTTGTCCGCTTCGACTTCGACCTTTATTCCGCCCTCCCGTTCTTCGGCTGGTGCGTGCCGTTCAGAGGGCAGTTTTACTCCAAGGCCGTCGAAGATTCGGGTAAGCGCGTTCTTGACACTGATCTTGGCTACTTCCCCATCTTTAGTGTAGGCCACCGTCACATCCTCATCCAAAACCCTGGGCGTAGTATCCTTGTCCTCGCGAATGAGTAGTTGCAGCTGATCGGTCTTCTTGTCGTACCTCATTCTCATGCAACAAAGCCTAGGTAGTTGACGTGTTGCCGGATAGGTATGCCTTTCGCTGAGCTATCGGGGCTGGGGAAAAACTAGGTTCAGACGCGGCGCACATGACACCGGGACATGGGGGTCGGCGACTGAGTGGCCTCGTGACCACAAATGCGTTGTGTGCGTAGAATTAATAGTGCAAAGATCAGTGACTCACCGCTTAGCATCAGGGGGTTGGCGCTTTGACTGCAGGCAGCGGACGACACTGGGACGTGCTTGTGATAGGCGCGGGCGTCATTGGCCTATCCACAGCTTACCACATCAAGGAAAACAATCCTCAGCTCTCAGTTTTGGTGATAGACCGTTACCCCGCAACAGGTCAAGGGGACACCGCCAAGAGTATGGCGGCATTGCGGGACACTTTCACCTCAGACGTTAACCGGCTTCTAGCTAGAAGCACGATTGATTTTTACAAACATGTTCAAACCGAGGTTGGGTTCAACCTCAACCTCGATATGGTTGGTTACCTTTGGCTGCTGACCGAGAAGCAGTTCATCGCTTACGAAAGCATCGCGAACCAGATGCTTGCGCAAGGGATTCGGCTGAAGGTGGTTGAACGCGACGAGCTAGCCTCCTTGATGCCCGACCTAGTCTTGGACCCTGCGTCTGAACAGAGCAAGATACTAGGACTGGAAAGCATTCACAAAGCAGTCTTTGGGTTGGACTGTGGCATAGTTGCGCCTGAATTAATCGTGAAATTCTACGAGAATGAGTTCAAGAAACTCGGCGGAGAGCTTCAATTCGGCACAGACGCCAAGTCCCTTCATTTAGGTGCCGGGAAACCTTTGGAGCTTCCAGGGGAACCTTTCGCGTGGCAGGATAAGGTCTTCAAGGAAGTTGAAACGAACCACGGAACAATCCTCGCTGACACAATTGTGCTAGCCACCGGGATCAGAACCGCGACACTTCTTGACCCCTTGGGGGTTGATTGCCTAACTAAACCCCAAAAGAACCAAGTCTACCAAGTTCGCGGCGAAAACATTCAAAGATTGCTTAAGACCAAGGGCTTCAACCCGCAAGGCACGGTTCCGTTCACAATTCTTCCTAGGGGCGAAGCCTACTTCCGCCCCAATCCAGGCGAACGAAGTTTCTGGTTATCGTCAACCGCTGGAATCGGGCAACCCTTCAAGCTTGAAGAAGAACCAATCGCAGACGAAAACAATTACACGTACAACATTTACCCTATCTTGAGCGAGTATTTTCCTTGCTTCGCAAACTTGCGGCCTGTCAATTCGTGGGCAGGTTTCTACGACGTTAACTCCGTAGACTCCACGCCCATCGTGGCGAGAATCAGTAATTGTGTTCTAGCGACGGGTATGAGTGGGAGCGGAATCATGAAGGCGGACGCCGTGGGACGTATGGCGGCCGCGATCACCGAAGGGAAGCAGGAGGCTAAGCTCTTCGGCGACCAGAGAATTAGCACACTGCGACTTGGCCTGACAAACCGGGCTGTCCCTAAAGAAGAATTCGTCATTTAGAAGACGATATGGTTCGCCGAAGGCTATCTGGGCCGCCCACGAACGAACAAGATTCCTAGGTGAAGGACATGAGGTTTCGGATGAAACTGAAGGATGAATACACTTTAAGACTCGAAACTGTCTGGCTAAGGACGGATGCCTCGGTGGCTCAGCCTGGCAGATTCCCGCACCGCGGGGACTGGAGAGCGGCCGCCTCGTAACCGCTTTTCAAGAAAGCGGCAGGTCGCGGGTTCAAACCCCGCCCGAGGCTCCAACATAAAGCAACCGTTTTCCAGATTCTTGGCCGTTTCCTGCCCGAATGGTTCGGATTTGGACCAGTTGATTTTTCGGTGCCACGAGATTTCCTAATGGGCACAAGCCCGCATAATTCAGCTAGGAGGTTACGCGAGAGGTCAGTTCAAATTCGGCCTCCCGCACCACTAGACCCACACACACACTTTCCAACGCTTAACGACGACGGTTCAAATTCTGTTGCTCGCTCCAGGAGTACACACACCGGCAGTTCATGTTGAAGCGCAAACTTGACGCTTCCATAACGTCGGAGTCTCTTTTCTAAACCTACGAGCGAATTTAGAATCGAAGTTGCGTAGGGCTAGAAATACCAATCAACTTTATTCGGCACCGTGCATGTGGGTGAGCGGTGTCTGAGTCGGCTAGTCTGTGGAATGGTCTGCTCTTCCAAATTGCTAAACATTGGATAGCTGGCGAGACCTACGAGGCGGCGATGGAACGCGCTGAGCAATCGAACGCTAACAAAATGCTGGGAATCATAAACCTTCTTGGAGAGGATGTCGCCGCACAGGATGAAACTGCTGCTGCCACGACAGAGTATCTGGAGATCCTGAAAGCAATCGACGCACGTAAGATCCGAAGCTGCATATCCATCAAGCCAACCCAACTCGGCCTGAGTATCGACAAGAAACTCTTCGAAGACAATTTGAACAGCATTCTAAGCACCGCAAAATTATTCGGGAACTTCGTATGGATCGACATGGAAGGATCCCCATACACAACGGATACGATCGATTCATACCTAGAATTCCGGAAGAAATTGGACAATGTTGGGGTTGCGATCCAGTCATACTTGAAGAGAAGCGAGGAAGACGTGAACCGAATCCTTGACTCAAAAGGAATGATAAGGTTAGTCAAAGGTGCCTACAACGAGAAACCCGCGATCGCTTTCAAAAGCAAGAAGCAGATCAACGAGAACTTCTCAAAGCTAATGCGAATGATGTTTGAGCGGGGACAAGGATTCGCCATCGCTACCCATCATGAGAAATTGATTGAGGAAGCAGTGGAACTAAGCAGGAGTCGGCAGGTAGATTTCGAGTTTGAAATGCTGATGGGGATTAGGGACAAGAAGAAGATTGAACTCGCCCAACGCGGATATCGAGTGAGCGAATACATACCATACGGGAAAGGCTGGTGGGCCTACTCGGTACGGCGAATTCGCGAACATAAAAGCAACATATTCCTCCTAGCCCGCTCGCTCGTAAGCGGCTAAGCATCCCACTATAGATCAGTGGAAATGGGTGTACTCGGTTCATCAGAAAGTGTAGGAGGCTCCTCACATCTGCACCGGGCGATAATGCTACGATGGAATCAAGATAAGTTCGAGGCCTCTGAGCGTTTCGTGTGGGAGTCTACTAGAAGGACTTGTGTTCTGTCCGAGCAATAATCTCGTCTTGCAGTGTCTTGCCGAGGTCGCAGAAGTAGTCGCTGTAACCTGCTACTCGAACGATCAAGTCCCGGTATTTCTCTGGGTTTGCTTGTGCTGCACGTAGAGTTTCCGCAGTCACGACATTCATTTGGACGTGGTGGCCATCCAACTTGAAATAAGACCGCACCAGGTGTGCCAGGTTGTCAATCCCCAATTCGCCCTCTAGGAGTGATGGGGAGAATTTCTGGTTTAGTAGCGTTCCACCCGCGCGAACCTGGTCCATTTTGGCAACGGACTTTATCACGGCTGTAGGCCCATGTGTATCCGCTCCTTGCACGGGCGAGACACCTTCGGATAATGGCTCATGCGCGTGTCTTCCGTCGGGAGTTGCACCCACAACTGAGCCGAAGTAGATGTGGCAGGTTGTGGAAAGGTAGTTGACTGCGTAGAATCCTCCCTTCGTGTTCTTTCGGCCGCTAATTATGTGGTACAATGAATCGAATGAGGCCCTCAATAGGGCGTCGGCGTAGTCGTCGTCGTTTCCGTACTTCGGCGTCTTATTCCAGAGCATTTGCCGGATTACTTCGTGTCCTTCAAAATTGTCCTCGAGCGTCTTCAGCATCTGCTCCATGCTCAAATGCTTCTCATCGAAAACATGATGTTTGATCGCGGTTAGGCTGTCCGTTAACGTGCCAATTCCAACGGGCATTATGTAGGTTGTATTGTAGCGTGGGCCGCCGTCGTTGTAGTCTCTGCCGTTCTTGATGCAATCATCGATTATCGTTGATAGAAATGGGGCGGGCATTTGCGTGGCGAATAGTCTTTCGATAATATTGCTACCTTTAACCTTGATATCAACGAAATGCTTCAATTGTTTAGTGAAGGCATCAAAGACTTCGTCGAAAGAGTTGAACTCAGTAGGGTCGCCTGTGGTGGATCCTATCTTCTTGCCCGTGCGCGGGTCCACTCCCTTGTGTAGGGCAATTTCCAGTATCTTTGGTAAGTTCAGGTACCCTGTGAGTATGTAGGCTTCCTTGCCAAAGCAGCCCGTCTCAACGCAGCCGCTTATCCCCCCTGACCGCGCGTCTTCAACGGCTTTTCCTTGGCGGACCAGTTCGTCGACAATTAGGTCAACGTTGAATATCGAGGGTTGCCCCCATCCCTTTCTAATAATCTCGCATCCCCTCTTTAGAAAACGGTCGGGACTTTTCTTGCTGAGTTGAATGTTCGAAGAGGGTTGCACGAGCCTCATCTCATCAATTACATCTAAGATCAAGTAACTGAGTTCGTTGACTCCATCGGAACCGTCCGGCCTTAGGCCGCCAACGTTGATGTTTGCGAAGTCCGTGTACGTGGCACTCTCCTCCGCCGTTACACCGACTTTCGGCGGCGCGGGTTGATTGTTGAACTTGACCCAGAAGCATTCCAAGAGTTCCCTCGCCGTGTCCCTTGTTAGAGTTCCGTCCCCGAGCCCTTTCTTGTAGAACGGGAACAGGTGCTGGTCAAGGTGGCCGGGGCAGAAGGAATCCCACGTGTTGAGTTCCGTGATTACGCCTAAGTGAACGAACCAGTAAGCCTGCAGTGCCTCCCAGAAGTCGCGTGGTGCATGCGCGGGAACATATGAGCAAACGTCAGCAATTCTTTCCAGTTCCTCTCTTCGTTGAGGGTTGGTTTCATGCTGAGCCATCTCGCGCGCTTTCTCAGCGTGGCGTTCAGCAAACCTGATGATGGCATCACAGCAAATGGTCATAGCTTCGAGTTCTTTCTGTTTCCTGTAAGCGTCTGGGTCGTTATGGTAATCGAGCTTTTGCTTCGCATTCTCGATGTCTGCTTTGAAGTCTAGGAATCCCTTGCGGTAGATCTTATCGTCCAAAACGGTATGGCCTGGGGCGCGTTGCTCCATGAATTCGGTGTAGATGCCGGCCTCGTATGCTGCTTTCCACTCCTCCGACATCTCTGAAAAGAGGATGTCACGGATGGTTCGGCCTCGCCAGAACGGAATAATCCTATCTTGGTAGAGCTTTCGCGTCTGATCGTCGACTGCAAAGGGAATCTTCTTTCGGTCATTGAGAATTTGAAGGTCCTCGAGGCTGTGGCAGCACAGCTCCGGGTATGTGGGAGTAGCCTTCGGGGCGGGGCCCCTTTCACCCACGATTAACTCTTCGTCACCTATGCAGATCGTCTTGCTTTCCATTAAGTGCTTGAATGCGAGAGCTCTTCTGATAGGGGCGCTAGATTCTGAGGAGTGCTCGTAGAATTCTGTCATTAATTCGGCTCTTTCACTTGAGATCCCCGGTTTCGTATCCAAGCTTTGTTGCCTAAGCTTCTTCACTCTTTCATTCATCTCGTCAACCTCCTACCTTAACCAATAAGCCAAAACCTTCCAATTTCTCCACTATCCCACTCACTCTCACGGAGGAAGGCAGCTCGACTTCCGGCATTCTATTCATCATTCCAAGTCGCTTGTACTTTTCAACGCCAAGTTCGTGGTAGGGAAGAACATCAATTTCTTTCACGCTTCCCAACGATGACACGAATTCGCCCAGTCGAAGGACGTTCTCGTCATCGTCATTCACGCCTGGGATAATGGGAAAGCGAACAATCACATGTTCGTGGGAGCGGGATAGTTGCCGCAAGTTCTTCAGTATTAATTCATTCGACACGCCGGTGAACCTACGATGCGTTTCGTTATCTATGACCTTCAAATCGTACAAATACAAATCCACGTACGGGCAGCTGGCCATCAGAGTCTCGGCGTTTACGAACCCGCAAGTCTCCACGGCGGTGTGGATCCTTCTCTCCTTACAGGCTTCAAGTAGGTTTTGAAGAAAGGTGGGTTGCATGAAGGGTTCGCCGCCTGAGAAGGTGGCCCCGCCCCCAGATTCGTCATAGAAGATATTGTCCTTCTCCACCTCTTCCATAACATCGGAGACCCTGACCCGCTTCCCCGCCATTTCTCTAGCTTTCGTCTGGCACACCCGAACGCACAGGCCAGAAAGCCTACAGGCATCTCTCAGAATAGTTGGAGTACCGTCTACGATCTTGATGGCACGATTCGGGCACGCTTCTACGCAACTGAAGCATCGGATGCATCTCTCTTCCCGGTAAACGAGTTGCGCTACTGAAAACTGCCCCTCAGGGTTGTGGCACCACCAGCAATGAAGGGGACACCCTTTGAAGAAGACGGCCGTTCGGATTCCTGGGCCGTCGTGGGTGGAGAATTTTACTATATCAAAAATCGTTCCAGCAGTCTGTTCGATACTATTCTCACGATGCCCGTGCTCGTTTAGAGCGCTGTATTGCTCTAACAACTACTACAACTACTGGTTCTCTGGCCTTCCACATCATTTGACCCGCGCTATATCTCCTTAGAACGATTTCCATATACTATTCGGGACTTTTGCGAGCCTCCTGACTACGTGTGCCGTCAAGTCCTTGTTGGTGTCTTGGCCTGTAAATTCCCATTTGAAAGGGCTGGATAAGAGATAAGAAGAGGTTCTGGTCGCGTTTGCTGGGTATTTGATTTGGATCCTATGCTTCATATGGAGATAATTGCAGTACTCGTAAGCGTCTGGGCACTTATTCTCTTTTACGCAAAGCGGGCATTTCGCAAACTTCGGTCATTGATTCGGAGGATATTCGGCTTAGCGAAGGTTACACTCTATCAAATTCACCCTGGAACTGCACCAAACAGTTTCTGAAACCACGAGCCAAACGCAGACAAAGCGGACGCGTTAGGAGTGTTTGAGGAAACTAGTCCACAACTAAGCCGGCTACCAATCTAACTTGAGTTTCCAAGCGGCCTATCCTATCGTCGCCTGTCAACCAAAGGACGAAATTTCGGTCTCGCTTGCATTTCAAGACTGACTCAGGAATCCTCCGTTTTTCAGTCGCTCGATGGATGTGAGCAAGGTCGCCTGGGTGATAGCGAGATCCTGCGCAGCTTGTGAGAGAGAGATAGTTCCTCCATGGGCGGAAATATAATCGAAAACTCTGCGGTCAAGGTCATGAGTTCCAGTAGTCGAAATTTCCGTAGTGTTTTGGGAAACAATTGCGCGCTGTGTGCCGCAGGAAGGGCAGATTTGGGCCATTTTTGGAAAGCTAAAGCTGCAGTTGATGCAAGGCTGCATGATGACATTAACCGGATAGTAGCTTGGTTGAGGCGGTATCTTGGGTTTGAGTTCGGCGAGAAATCGTTGGATTCTATCGCTAACCTTCTTCTTAAGGGAATGAAGTGCTGGGGTAAGTGTATCTTGCGTTCGAGGATAACCGCAGAAGTTGCAATAATACGCGGACCCGCTGTAGGTCAGCACATATCCGCAGCGGGGGCAGCGTGTAGTTGACTGCATTTAATCCCACTTGGAAGTTGCCTCGTTTACGTTTATGAGTTGCTGCAAGTTGATCACAAATAGAACAGTGTCAAGGTGACAGTCCAATCTCTGAAGAACTGCTGACAAGTTCGTGTTTGGTGTCCGGGGCTGTAAAAACAGTTTTTGACAACACGAGCCGCCAAACGAAGACGGCCTTGGGGAGCCTGTCTTAGGTGGGTTCTCGACATATTACGAGGTTCGGTGGATGATTCATCCATGCGGGTTATATAGTGGGCTGGGTAGAGGGCTAACTACGGTGTGTAGTTAATTGGTCGGTAATGATAAGCAGACAATATATGCGTACTTAGTGGCTTTGGTTGGCGTGGTTCTTGCGGCTGTAACCACGGCGTACAATGCTGTTCGTTCGTACATGTTCAGCCAAATGTTTCGATCCCGCCCTTCCTTCAATCCAGGAAACTTCACGGGAAATCAGTTTGGGAACTTTACGAGGGTTCGCCAGTTCGGAAACGTCAACCCGTATGGGGGCATCGTGGGTAGCGTGATGCTCGTAGCTGTGGTCATCGCCATCATCGGAATAGTCTGGCTCGGTCTATGCCTACGTAAGTCCAAGCCACCCAGCCCGTAGGCTTTTGACAGTCAGAGGATTGGCTTAAGAACACGAAATATTATTCCGTATGGCATAGAGGCGAGAGAATGCAGTCACTAATCCTTGAAGACTGCCAACACACGCGCGTGCACGAGATTGGGGAAGACTTCGACAAGGACGGAAGGCTCCTCAAACTCGTAAGATGCGCAAAGTGCGGTCTTCTAATGCGCGAATACCTGCCCAGACTCTAAGATAAGAGGCCAAGGGGCGTCCGGGTGTATGACACCCAATCATTGGATATGTATGCTGGCCAATACATTCGCACATGAAGAGGACCATATTCGCCAGGGAAGAGGTACATGATAACCAAAACATCCCAAGCCTGATGTTGCTCTCCAACCAAAACGGCCCAAAATCAACCCCGTCTGACTCCAAAAAATGCACCACCCCCGGTTCTGCTAAGTTGGATGGGGGGCACGTCTAGATTTTGTTGGTGCTAACAACTGGGGGGCACTTAGAGCTGGAGTTCAAGCACGACGGCTACCAAGAGAAAGAGCAGTCCTAGAAAGAAAGGAAAGAATTGGAAGAGTAACAGGCTTCGCACTCCTAGTGCTCTATCGTCACCTCCAACAACGCCTCCTAAAGCAACTAAGGTATATGCGCTCATAAAACCGGTAAAGAAGAACCCTACTGTTGCAAACAAAACTAGGTATTTCGTGACCGCCAATTTTGGAAGTGACGGTGAAATGAATGCCAAGACCAATGTAAGAAGCAGCGCACTCGTAGATAGAAAAGCAATGGTTACATCTTTTAGGAAGACGGTTTTGTCGCCCATTTGCATTCCTTCAACTTGTAGGGGGTACAGCGTTGTAGGTTCTAGTAACTTAGGTGGGTGGTTTGTTGGTCTGGTAACTTCTGGGGGCAGCCTAGAGACCGTCGACTATTTTCCTGATCTTCGTTTCGTCTTCTGGGCTTAGCGGCGAATCGACCCTAACGATAGTGGTATTGTTGTTGTCATCTGAAGATACAACCATTGAAATGTCTTTGAAGCCAGCGTTTCGGATTGCATTACTCACAATACGCGTATCAATGCTACGTTTGGTCTTGAATATTGTTGGCATGTCTATCAGAGCAATTCTTTGCAGACTTTCTTATTATGGATTCCCACTTGTTCCCTGTCAAGCCAAGTTCGATTCCAGCCGCTTGCGCTGGTGTCTTGCCATCGAGGGCTGTGTGTGGGCGTAGGTAGTCGTAGTAGATTCGTTGCCCTTCGATCTAGCGAAGAACGAGGACTAGAACCAATATTGCCTTAGTATGGTTCTAATTGTCGGACAGCAATCCGCCTTTACGCTATACTGGTCAACTTCAATGGCCTTAGATATAGAGGAAAATGCGCCTCGTATGGCCTCTACATCGGCATCAATCTCGCTTGTGCTACGTTCTAGGTCAGTGAGTCTAACCTCTCCCCTTCCTCTTTGAGCACGCATCAAATCTTCTACGGCATTTTCCAACTCTGGTCCACTGAAAGAAGCGGCTTGTTGATTGTGAACCTCAATCTTCTTCTCAACTTTCTTGATAAACTCAGGCATACCCCGTCTAAGTTCATCGCCTTTCATCATGTGCTTTACCGCAGACTCCCACAGATAGGCATCTTTCGGAACTCGTATCGACAATAGGTGGATTTCTGTTCTAGTTGGAGTGGACTTCCGTTCTACTCGGAGTTCTGAAAGAGGCTTGAAAACTTGCTCATTCAAGTAGTGATAGTGCCTATCTCGTCGTTCCATAAAAAAGTGGAAACTCCAACAAAAGCCTCTGCGCCTATGGCTATCGCTATGATAACTTCCGTTATGCCAACGATAACGGCTAGATTCGATACGAACCCTTGGGCCGCTGGGATGAGTACGAGTTGAATCAGGTAGACTGCCGCAACCGCTAATCCAACCGTAACTATGAGCATGAAGGCAAGTCCGAAGATGGCCTTTACGAACTTCACTAGGGAATGGCCGAGTTTCTGATACATGGCTATCTTTCATAGGTGATGATAGCCATTTAAAACGCCCCCCTACCCAGTTACCACTGAGAAAAGCCCCCTTCAAAAGTTACCAGAACCCCACCCCCCCTACCCCCCCTGTCAAGCGTGCGCGCACAACCCTGCTCCCATGATGGCCAAAATCCCGTAGCTTCGCCACAACCTTTCGCAAGGAAGAGGGTGGATCCACCCATCTTGGGGTGGTGCCAAACGGTGCCAAACGAAGGCAACCCTCGCCTCATTTTACGCCTCGATCCCCTCATACGAACCGGTCTACAGGCCCGGCTCAACGAGCCTTAGGCAGGTATCTTGGTTCCAGGGTTCAGTATCCCGTCCGGATCGAACATCCTCTTAACGCTCTTCATCAGTTCGAACTCTTTCCTCGTCATGAGCGATTCGAGCTTCTTCGTCCTTATCTTCCCGATTCCGTGCTCCCCCGTAATTACGCCCCCAGCCCTCGTCGCAATCTCATAGATCTCGTTCCTCAGGTCCTCCACGTATTTTGCGCCCTCGCCTTCTTTTTTCATTATGTGGACGTGAAGGTTCCCATCCGCTGCATGCCCAAAGACTTCGAGCAAGGCGGCCCGTCTCGTCGCGACGTTCTCTATCTCTCCCATCACTTTCTCTAACTCAGCAGTGGGCACAGTTATGTCCAAGAGGTCCATCGTTTCGCTCTTCAAGGCGAAGTAAATGTCGCTTCTTATTCTGAGAATATTATCTTGGTCACTCTTTGATTCCGCAACAAACGTTTCGTAATTCGTGTTCTCTCGGCATATTTCCGCTACTTTGAGGCTTTCTGAAAGAACTTGATCTCTGTTGGGTTCGGACATCATTACGATTAGATGGCTTCTTCCCGTCTTTACCGGCCAATTTGCGTTTAGGCGTTTTGCGGTTCTCTCCAGTAGGTCTCTCTCGACATACTCTACGGCGAGCGGGGTGCTTGAATGCAGTATCTTTGGGACGCTTGATAGTGCATCGTGTCGGTTGTCGTAGGGCACGATGAGGGTCATCGTTGCTCCAGGCTTGGGGTAGAGTCGGAGGATCACTTTGGTTATTACTGCAAGCGTTCCTTCGCTACCTATAATGAGCTGCATAAGGTCGTACCCTACGTTGTTCTTATGGAGCCGCCCTCCAAGCTTCAATATTTCTCCAGTCGGAAGCACGGCTTCCATTCCCCTAACCTGATTTCTCATCACCCCGTGTCTCACTGCTCGGGACCCTCCAGCATTCGTCGCCACGAGCCCGCCCACCTGGGCATGTTCATCGCCCGGATGGGGTGGAAAAGATAAGCCGACCTCTTCCGCTGCGTTCACAAGCCCTCCGAGCGTGACCCCGGCATCTGCGATCGCTAGGAGATTGGCTTCGTCTATCTCGATTCCGTTCATCCTCTCCATTGAGAGGATTATCCCGCCCCTCGTCGGGACGGCACCGCCCACAAGGCCCGTGCCGCCTCCTCTAGGGAAAACCGGCAGCCGACTCTTGCTCGCAAGTCGTAGCACCGAGGAGACCTGTTGAGTATCGGCCGGCCTTATCAAAGCAAGATCGTTAGCTGGCTTCGGCCTGACTGAGGGAGGGGTTTCATCGACTAGGTAATTTTGCATTTGTTCGATGTTAGTTACTACGTTAGGCTTCCCTACGATCCTCTCGAACTCTTCTATGAGAATTTTATCCATTATCTGACCCACACCGGGCGTTAACACATGAATTCGGTTGTATGTCTAGGAGCTATTGATTTTCGTAACTCATGACGTTGTCTTCGATCACAACCATTTCGACACCTGCATTCTCAAAGAGCTTTCTAGTCTCTTCGGCGGCGTGGTATCTCTTTCTTGCAACTACTCTTCTGATTCCGGCGCCTACAGTGATCATGGCGCATGCATAGCAAGGTTCGAATTTCGAGTATAGCGTTGCCCCCTCTACGGGTGTTCCGAATTTTGCGGCTTGGATTAGGGCATTGGCTTCGGCGTGTATGGTTCTGACGCAGTGTTGGCTAATGTTATCGTCTTCATCAACGACTCTTCTCATCATATGCCCCGCTTCGTCACAGTGCGGTTGGCCTGGGGGAGACCCAGCATAGCCAGTCGACAGAATTCTCCGATCTTTCACGACTAATGCACCGGCTTTCCCCCTGTCACACGTTGACCGTTCAGAGACGGTATCCACGATTTTTAGGAAGTATTCGTCCCAACTCGGGCGAGTCATAGGTTGTCAGTATGCTTGGATTGGATTTAAGGTCCCGCAAACCTTTTTCCGGCCAGTGAACTGCCTACCCTCGGCCCTAACCAATGACCAAGAAGCTCTTCTGGGATGATGCATACATCAAGGAATTTGACGCAAAAATCCTGTCTGTTGATGGCAATCAAGTGGTGCTCGACCAGACCGCGTTTAATCCTCGTGGAGGGGGACTGGTTGGAGATATTGGGACCTTGGGTAATGTGAAGGTCCTTGACACAATAAAAGGAGCCAACGATTCCATCGTACACGTAGTCGAATCGGCTGCTGCTTTGAGTTCAGGAAGTAGTGTGCATGGAAACCTTGACTGGGACAGGCGGCATAGGATAATGAGGATGCACACCTCCGCGCACCTTCTCAGCTCCATATTCAACAAGGAAACCGGCGCCCTGATCACAGGGAACCAAATAGAACCCGACAAGTCAAGGATAGATTTCAGCCTAGAGAACTTCGATAGAGAGAAAATGCTTCTCCACTGCAAGCAGGCTAACGAAGCTATTGCCAAGAACCCGAAGGTCAAAACATATTTCATGCAAAAGGAAGAGGCAATGAAGATTCCGGGTATCATAAAACTCGCAGCCGCTGCCCCACCCGACGTTAAGGAACTCCGCATCGTAGAAATCGAAGGATACGATATCCAAGCCGACGGCGGTGTCCACGTGAAAGAGCTTGGGGAAATAACCAGGATAGACCCGTCGAAATTCGAAAACAAAGGCAAAAGCAACAGAAGGCTCTACTTCACCATCCCATGAAACGGAAAGCGCTTTAGAACAAGTTTTCATGGCGACGAGATTTAATGTCAGAGCCACCTCCGAAACCCGACCGCGCAACTCACCCATTTCACACTTACGACATGATCTTCGAAATACCGCAAGCCATCAAACAGACACTCCAGACGATGGAAAAGAAAGTTGAGCCTATCGCGAGAAAGCTCGAGGATAGGAGCCGCATCTATTTCACGGGATGCGGAACTGCCTTCTTCGCTTCAATGCTCGGTTCACAGATCCTCTCGCCGTCAAGAGAGGTAAGCGTCCGATGCGCAGCGGTCCCCGCGCTCGAGCTTCAAAGCTACGGCTATCCAATCGACAACACATGTGCCGTAGTCGGGCTCTCTCATAGCGGTATCACGAGGACAACCGTCGATGCATTGAAGCATGCAAGGGGAAAGGGAGCGCTCACTATCGGCGTGACACATTTCGAAGGCAGACCCATCTCAGGCGCCTCGGACGAGACACTGGTTGTAGGAAACGGACCCGACATATCACGATGCCACACGAAGTGCTACGTGGCGTCCGCCGTAGCATGTATGCGAATTGGGATTGAATTACTGAAACATTCCGAAGGTCGCGAACCAGATCGCTTGCATAGGCTTGAGGCAGGCCTGAATCAACTGCCCGAGATTGCGGCGCGTGTGCTGAAGTCTGTAGATGGGCTTTGCAAGCGGTTGGCGGAAGGATGGCGCAGCTCTAATAGTTGTTACTTCGCAGGGACAGGGCCTAACGTTCCTAACACGCTTGAGGCCGCCCTGAAGATTATGGAAACAAGTTTCATTCCTGCACAAGGGTTTGAAACTGAACAATTGCTGCACGGCCCTTGGGTGTCAATGGACGATAGGAGCACCCTCGTAGTCTTGGCCCCGAATGGCATGTGTCACGGGCGCAATGTAGCCCTAGTGAAGGCAGCAAAGGAATTCGGGACACCCGTCATCGGTTTGATTGATGATGGGGACAGTGAGCTACGTTCTCTCTGCGATGAGGCCGTTCAACTCCCCGCCGTAGACGAGTACCTATCGCCGTTCACCAACATTATTCCGCTCTACCTCTTTGCCTACTATTCGAGCGTGGCGCGGGGGTTCAACCCTGACCTGTTGAGATATTCGACACCGGCTTACTGGCGTGGAAGGCAGGTAATTTTCCCGCCAGGCACACACTAGAATTAGTTAGGGTTTGATGAAAAAAGAAATAAGAAGAAAGGAAAGGGTTTCGCGGGTTTAGACGCCAAGAGATTACTTGACGACTTCACCAGTTGCGAAACGTGGACCAACAGTGTTGATCTTTACCTTCACCTTATCGCCAGGTTTGGTTTGTGGGACAAAGACTACGAAACCTTCGATCCTAGCAACTCCGTCACCGCGACGGCTAGTCTCTTTGATCTCAACTTCGTATTCCTTCCCTTCCTCGACTGGCTTGTTGAAGGAACGTTCAAAGCTCAT
>Ga0208692_1000024_pt1 | contig 190023 bp, 177 predicted proteins | sample June2015DPH_20_1_3_FD_184721 | JGI IMG/M metagenome (GOLD analysis project Ga0208692, IMG submission 184721) | Peatland microbial communities from SPRUCE experiment site at the Marcell Experimental Forest, Minnesota, USA - June2015DPH_20_100... | ecosystem: Environmental > Terrestrial > Soil >... | reverse complement strand
GCAACAGGACCCCTTACGAGGTCTACCATGGGGCGGCCAAAACCCCAAAACCATCACCGCTTATAGGGGAGGGAATCCACCTTAAGCATGCATCATAATTGTCTTGACGGAGGGGGGAGGGTTACTATTCCATTACACAAAAGACCCGGATACACTTGAGAGCATCCTCGTAAATGAATTCTACCCACGGTTTTGCTTGGAACTTCTCGCTTTTCATCCGACCAGGCCGGACAGAGAGGTAGCTATTCCTCTCGTTTCTTTCTGTGACATTCCGTTGTCTCAGATCAAGAATCACACAAAACTCTACGGTAGCTACGCAATAGGCCTTAGCAAAGAATGGGGGCTAAAGAAAGGCATAACCCCCGTAATCTATACACATCAAAGATCGCTGCTGCCGAAATCAATTAAGATGATGGCTGATAAGGCCACGACTGCCTCTGAGAGAAGCTTCTGGGAGAAACATCTTTGGACCGTCAGTGTCTATTTGAAGCCTTACGAAGGCAAGCTGTGGAGAAAAGATAAGTATGTGAACGGAATACGGTTCTACGATGAAAGAGAGTGGAGATATGTACCCTCCTTTGAACAAGCGGTAGCAGCTGGATTCGACACAGGCCCTGTCCTACAAAAAGAACAGTTCTTTGACGAAGACTGTGTGGAAATGGGCAACGAAATGCTGCAACAGTGCAGATTGGGTTTCGCGCCAAAGGATATCAAATACCTAATTGTAAAAACGGAAGAGGAACTCTACGATTTTGTGATGAGGGTCCGACAAATCAAGGAAGCAAAATACCCACCAGAAGACATAGAGATTCTGGTAACCCGGATAATCTCCATGGAACAAATAGAGCAGGACTTTTGACCGAATTGAATCTTACTTGTTTCCTTGATGCTTGGGTAACTACCAATGTGATGCCATAGGTGCGTCTTGTATGTGCCCTTGTTACGTGCTGCTTCCTGAAACAGTGAAGCAGAGCTTTCCTTCTGTCATTCAAGACTTGAGGTTGTAGCGATGACTGCGGTCAGGATAGCTCGGCATTCAAGACCATGTTCTTGAAAGATCATAAAAGGCGCACCCACAATGTCATTGTTTTTCAATTACTTTTTCCAATACTTCTTTGAATTCCTTAACTGCCTCGCTCCCAGGCACAAAGCCTAGGCTGCCGAGTATCGTATCAATGATAGAGAACAGACGTTTCAATACCTCCCTCAGAATTGTCGCAAACGGATTCCAGCCGCTCCGATCCGTCTTGTACGCAGCGAAGATTTCCTGAAATGCCGCCTTCTCGTCACGGAAAACTTTCAACTTCAGCTCTTGAGATGCTCCTGTCATCCCTTTCCCCTTCAATCCAGACTCAAACTCGGGCTTCCCAAAATAAGCCTGCATACCACGAAAAGAATCTTCTGTTTCATGCCAGGATGTCTTGACCAGTTCCACGAAAGCGGCATCCAATTTAGGGTTTATGCTTCCCAGGTTATTAACCACAGTCTCTAAGACGCTCCGGACGCCCATCACGAACTCATCAAAATTCTTCGTTGATCCATTCATGATATCCTCCACTGATTGACGTAGTTATTCCTCTATGTGTCAAGCTTGCAGTATTCAAGGAGTGATGCGTGGATCTGGCTCATATCCGATGTCCTCGGCTCCACACATGGCACAGTAAGCATCCATCGCCATTCCGCCATCGCCAACCTCCGTGCCCTTATAGGTTAGCTCGGGCACGAGTGGGCGCAGAACTGCGTCTGTGAATTTGATGATCCGATAAAATATAATCATGGATGCCCTATTCCGGTAGACATCGGAGCGGGGAACTGCTTTGGTTACTCCTGGCAATCTTCACCTTTCTAGTGTTATACCGTTTCTAGTCTTCGTAGGTGGCTTCGTTATCCATGCCTTCCTGAAAGCGACCATTATGAGAGTTCTCTGAAAATGCCCAGGTACGAGTGGCATTCGATAGAAGAGCAGTGTCGGCGGCTACCTTGAAGAGGATACTAATTTACGAAAACCATTCCTACGGTGAACAAATATTGATAGAATAAACTATCATGACAAAGGAAGAGACGTGGAAAAGACTCCGCAAATTGGGGCTTGGATTCCTTCGGATGCCCAAGGGTAAATGGGAGCTTGGTGGTCTGGGGGCAGCGAATGAACATGGCATGGAAGGTTTTAACCTGGAAGGTGCCGACTTCAGCGGAGCCTATTTAGGCGCTGCTGATTTCAGCGGGGCAAATCTCCGTAAGGCTGACTTCAGTCAAGCTGAACTCTATGAGGCTAACTTAAGTGAGGCTGATCTCCGTGGTGCCAACCTGAGTGGAGCAGATCTATATAAAGCCTTTTTGTCCGGGGCTAATCTCTCCGATGCCAATCTCACAAATGTACATTTCTTATATGCCAACCTTACAGGGGCCAAGCTCAGCGGCAGCGATCTCCGAGAATCGATTCTCGATGAAGTTAATTTAAATTGTGTGGACCTTTCAGGTGCCGACGTAACAGGTTCCGTGTTCTGGGGAGTTTCTACAACCGGGTGGAAAATTGACGCGATAAGGGCACGGTATATTTATTTTTGTCAGAGTGGTGTAGAAGAGAAGGAGAAATACAGAAGGAATTTTCACGAGGGAGAGTTTGAAGCTCTTTACACGTCTCTACCAACCGTAGAGTTGCTCTTCGTGGAAGGGCTTAACCCAGTAAGTCTGCTTACGCTGAGTCTGTTGATTGAAAGAATAAATCGGCAAAGTCCGGAACTCGGCGTTAGGATGGCCGATATCCACAAGAATGAATTCGAAACAAGAGTAGGTATAAAGATAAATAACGATGAGGACCTCGGCAAAGTAGGTCAGCTAATAAAGGACGCCATGTACCAAGCTGCATTTGAAATTTCATCTGACATGCTTACTCCTCTTTTGACAGAAATACTCCCTAAAAATGTCAGTGATTTGTCAGCTAATCCATCAGAGAATGCATCATCTTCAATTGTCGTGAACATAATGCAGCCAACATTTCAATTCATTAAGGCAGACGGTTCCACATTCTCTGGGTCGATCTCCCAATCAGGATCAATTCTGAGATTGGACAATCTCATTATTAAGAACTACAGAGACCATAGAGAAGAGGTAGACAGATTATTTCTTGAACTCGAGAAGTCTTTTGCTGAGTACCAGACATCGACGAGATCCGCGCTGACGCAGATCACGGATGGAATGGTAGAGGCAATAAGAAAAGGCAAAGATGTTGGTAGAATTCAGAATTATTGGGAAGAGATCAAGGAAGGCATAAAGACTGGCGGGGCTGCAGCGACTATAGCAACAGCCATAGGACGGATACTAGGTCTTATGTAGTAACCGCGCGTTCACCTACTTTATCGAGCGCTAGAAGACCTATCAACACTTCTCCCCATAATCTTCGCTTCTGTAGAGGGAACGGTAGCCACCACTTGTAGGTGCTATACGTAAAGCCCCTTTTGCGGCCGGAGGAATTTTCGATGATAGGCGCCGTGATCGAGGGGCTGCCGAGGGGGCGGCAGGCGTAATCGCCGCCGCACCCACAAACCCCGTCCGTTTTTTGGACGAGGTTTGACCGGAGCGTAAAATAGGCGGGGCACCCACATTCCTCGGCGGCGGGCACCGCGCCGAAGGCGTGGTCGGTGGGTCGCAAGAGGATCGCGCGGCCCTGAGAGACAGGGGAAAGGCCGGACCGGGAGCGCTCCGCCGGCCCGCCCTCCGGCGGGCTCCGGGAGCGCAATAAATTGTGTTTCACTCCTCTCCGGGAAGCCCGGCCACGGGCCGGGCTTCCAATTAACCCGGCCGCGCGTTAGTCGCTGGAATTGACAAATCGATTTTCCGCCCTAAGTTTCTATTACGTTTCACCATCACCCGCGCCGCCCGCCTCCTATGTCCGGCCATGAAGTGCTCTCAGGCCCGACGGAGACGGGCCGATGATTTCGCGGGGCAGGAGGCAGTATGGCCGAGAAGGCGCTCGATGGAATGAGGGTCGCAATCCTAGTGGCCGACGATTTCGAACAGGTCGAGATGACGGAGCCAAGGAAGGCGCTCGACGAGGCGGGGACAAAGACCGTCCTTATCGCGCCCCACGGCGGGACTGTACAGGGTGTGAGGCACCGCGAGAAGGGCGATACGTTCCCGGTGAACGAGACACTTGACGAGGCGGACCCCGCCCGGTTCGACGCGGTCTTGCTCCCCGGCGGTGCGCTCAATGCGGACGCCCTCCGCGTCAACGGGAAGGCGCAGCAGTTCGTCTCGCAGATCGACCGGTCGGGCAGGCCGATAGCCGTCATCTGCCACGGCCCGTGGCTCCTCGTGTCGGCCGGTCTCGTCAAGGGAAGGCGGATGACGAGCTACCACACGATCAGGGACGATCTCGTAAACGGCGGGGCCGAGTGGGTAGACACGGAGGTGGTATCGCACCGCAACTGGGTCAGCAGCCGGAGTCCGGCGGATATACCCGCTTTCAATCGCGAGATGATAAGCCTCTTCGGCCGCCGCTGGAACGAGCAGGGAAGGCGGCACGCGGCTTGAGAGAGCCGATGTTTCACGTGAAACATCGGGCCGGCCGCCAGGTCCCCCAGGTTGCGGCCTTTTTGAGGGAAGTACGTGCCGGGCTTCGAGGAAGCCTACGTGGCCCAGACAGGCGCGACCGTGGGCGCCACGGAGCGGTTCGCCTCCACTAGGCCGGATGCCGCTGGAGCAGTGGAGACGAGGCCCCTTCTCCTAATTACCTTTCCTGCCTGTCTCATCGCTCTACGCCGCACCACTCACAGAGCCTTCAGCCCGAATCCGCAGCTGCGCCGGGCTTGGCCCGAATGTGAACGGAACATGCTTCCCCCTTTCCGAGAGTGAAGCAGTTAATGTCGTTTTTGCGGCCGGAGGAAATTTTGATGGATTTCGCGTTGTTTTTCGAGCGCGCCCGCCGAGACTATACAGTTGAAGTATGTCGAGGCGGTGCGCCGAAGAGAACGGCGGGAAAGGCGCGGAACTAACCCGGCCGCACGCCCATGCCGGATGTTTCACGTGAAACATCCGGCAAACAGGACTAGGCCGCCTGCGGCGACTCCCGGGCTGCTGCCGCCTGGGCCTTACTGTCGAGCCTCTGGAATAGGGGCACCATGACAACCGCACCCCCGATCACCATGATCTTGGCATAGAGGATCGAAACGACCACGGCAAGGGGGGTGAAGTGCCTTATGGCAATCGTCATGGTAAGCGCCGCGTTCGTCGTTGCAACCTCGAAGCAGGCGGCCTTCCGCTGCTTCATGTCGAAACCGGCGAATTTCGGGAGGTAGTACCCTATCAGGTAACCGACGACGCAGAACAGGACGCACCCGCCGGCAAGATAAGGAAGGATATAGAGCTGCTTCAGCACCGTGCTCGTCCCCCTCGACATGCTGCCCATCATGATCATGCCGAGGCAAATCACCGCGGTGGGACCCAAAGCGGGCTTGACGCGGCTCAGGTATCTCACGAAAACGGCCCCGAGTATGCTGCCCACGCCGACCGGCACTATCACCATGCGAAGGAGGTCCTTAAAAATCCCGGGGGCATCGACATGGGTCATGCTGCCGGCCATCCACAGCATAATGATGGGCAGGAGGAAAGGGGCAAGCATGGTGTTGATCGTCGTGACGGAAACCGAAAGGGCGAGGTCCCCTCGGGCAACCATCGTGAGGGCGTTTGAAGCGGTCCCCGTCGGAGCCGCCCCGAGAAGGATCATGCCTACGGCCAGGTTCCGGCCTGCGGCCGGGGGCAGGAGCTGGATGAAGCTCAAGTATGCGCAGGCATAGGCGGCCAGGGGCATGCATACCCATCGTATGAGGACCGCGATCCCGACGACCCTGGGGCTTGTCGCGATCCGCTTCCAGTCCTGCAAATCGATGGCAAGGCCCATGACGAAGAGCGACGCCATGAGAAAGTAAGGGTTCCAGGCGGCCACAAAGCTCTTTTCCACGGTCGGGTAGAAGAGATAGCCGAAGAGGATCATCAGCGTGAGGATGATGGACGAGGAGGCGGTCACGAAGCCGCAGAGCCTTTGCCAGAAGGGCGCCGAAAGGGGCGCCTTCTTGCTCTTCATGAAGGCGAAATAGCCGAGGACGATAGCGGCGACCCACAATACTATAGTCGAAACGCTCGCCCAGGGTGTTGCCCAAAGGGGCATGCCTACAAACCCCGATTTCAGAAGGGCGATCAGAAAGCCCGCGAGCGCGCAGGCTTGCGATGCGACCTTCAGGGCCTTCTCCCCCGCTCCGCGGACGTCACTCATCAGGACCCCCTCCTTCTTATTACAGGTAGTCTTCCCTTTTTATTTTCCCCAAATTGATGGGCTTTATGCGCTCGAACTGCAGCCTTGCCTCCGGCTCCGAGATAGGCGGCTTAGTGGCGTCGATGCCCATCTTGGAGCCGATCCTGGACCAGCCGAGAGGGCTTCCCGGCTTTATGACCTCGAAGCCCGTCGGGTCCATGGGATGGACCCTCGCGTCATTGATGACGAAGACATCCGTTGCCGGGTTGACGCGGGTGTTGAGCGCCCAGATCACGTCGGCGGGATTGAAGATATCTACGTCCTCGTCGACGGCTATGACTACCTTCGGATGAAGGTACTGCGAGGAGAGGGCGCCCATGAGCACGTTCTTCGCTTCCCCCCTGAAGCGCTGTTTCATCTGGACGACGCAGGCGAAGATGCCCGGGAGCATCAACACGTTCACCAGGTCCGTGAAGCCGCCTACCGTCTGGAGGCGCTCGTAAAGCGCCGTCGACATAGGCACCTTGTGGTATACGCAGCCCTCAACCTCGGAGCCGTTCTGGATCTCTTTGTAGATGGGGTCCTTTCGCATCATGACCCTGTTTATCCGGATCACGGGGTTCATCCCGGTGCCGGCAACGTAGTAGTCCTGGAACTCAGAGAAAGGCCCTTCCTCCTCCCGTACCCCGGGCAGTATCTCCCCCTCCAGGCAGATTTCGGCGTAGGCGGGCACCTGAAGGTCATTGGTCTCGCACTGGAGGACGTGCGCCTCTTCCTGCAGCAGGGCGCCCGCAAGCTCGAGCTCGTCCATATCGGCCGAGCCCGTGTAAGCTGCGGCGAAATAGAACATGGGGTGGTTGCCGATCATGACTGTGACAGGGGTCGGCTTGTTCTGCGCCTCGTTCTTCTGGTGTATGAGGTAGAGATGGCGGGGCACCAACAGGATGCCGAGCCTCCTCGGCCCCTTGATCTGCATGCGATGAAAGCTCATGTTCCTGATGCCGGTATCGGGGTCGCGGGCAACGACGAGACCCGAAGTAATGTAGCGCCCCCCGTCCCTTTGCCCGGCGATGTGCGCCGGCAGCCCGGTTAAGTCTACCTCGTCTCCCGAGCGAACCACTTCCGTCAAAGGGCTTTCGCTGACGAGCACCGTTTTTCTCAGGTTCTTTGCCCGCCTCGAGAATTCCCTTATCATACCTTCTACGGGGACATCGAAGGCAAGGGCCGCCTGGCTCAGGTTGGCCGGCGCCATGCCGAGGGCCCTCCACCCCGGAAAACCTTTGATGTCTTTGAAAAGAAGCGCCTTGTCCCGGGAGCCGTAAAGCAAGGCGCCCATCTCTGTGCTCGGATCGACCGGCTTGGTAAGGGTGAGAAGCTCACCTGCCTTTTCGAGCTTGTCGATCCAATCGCGCATGTCCGGATTCTTCTTCATACCTGCACTCCTCCGCTTCGCTCTTGTCTTCTCTGTGCCTTTTCTGTCCTAATACTCGATTACTTTCCGGGTTCTTTGTCAAGAGGAAACTTAGGCGATTGTTGACTTGACACAAGGGTGCGCAGTCTTCAAGAAACGAATGCTATTTTTATGGAGGCTTTGGAGAAGAGCTTCACCGGGGAGCAGGAGAAGATAGACTAATGTTTCGGTTTGATTACCTTGGGGAACTTTCGCAGTTTGTCCGTCGCAGCTTTTCGGAGGTCATCTCTCCCTCTGAGGATCAACCCGCATTTGGGGCATTTGTGCTCGGAGCCTGGCTTGATGCTGTCGAAATCGACCTTAACCCCGGTCTTACACCGTGGACAATGAAGGGTAATATCAGCCATGAGTTCCTCCGGGGTACGGATCGTCGTGTTGTCTTGAGGGGAACTATACCATATGGCAAGCGCAGGGGGAAGGATTTACTTCCGTGATTGTTTACTTGAAGCAGGTAATCACGAAACTAATATCCTCTCTGCAACGGTTCGGGCCGTAAAGGAGAGGGACAATGGAGAGAATCAAGGTTGTTACCGTGTTGTGTTGCGTCGTCTTTGTAGTATTAAGCGGTGCTGTTCTGTGGGCCGTGAATCCTGAACTGAATATAAGAGGGGTGGGTCTCTTTTGGAAGGTCGGACGGATCGTGAATCACGTCGAGCAGAAAACATTGTTCATGATGATGGATCACTTCGGTATCAAAAATATCACGATATTCGACACGGCACCAAATAAAAATGCCTATTTCTCTTTGCCATGCAAGCATCATTGTTTCAATCGGAACTCGAAGAAAACCAGTTTGAAAAGGGGCCTGTGGTCCCAAGGGTGTGGGTGTTCTCTCGTGTGTGGTATTAAAAACAGGAGTAACAGGATCGCTTACTTCAGATGTCTTGACCTCTGCCCAAACACAAACATCTGTGGCTGGCGTCAGGCCGACATTTTTCAAAACCGCCCAAAAAACATATTCTTTGATTCTATCCTCGTTCCCAGTAATATGAGGAGCATAGGTAAAACCCTGACTGAAAACAAAAGCACGCAAATGCTGTTTAGACAAGTTTTCGGAAGTTTCGACCAGTCCCTTGGTAGCACGCCAAAGGAGGGCAGTGTAGATCGCAAGGCTGGTCGTAACTATTGCGAGCCAGACGGTGGACCACGTTATCCCAAAATCGTACCATGGCTTTGTATAAGTCTGATATGTCTCATAATCGGTTTCGGGTTTGCTCTTTGTGCCGGGAGTAGTTTTTACTATAAAAGGCCGGTTCTCCGTGCCCTGTTGGTAGGAATGGGTTTCCTTTTTGGTATTGGCGGTTTCCTGATGCCGATTGTTCTGTCCTCTTATTTGGGCAAATGACGGTTGAAAGAAGATCAGGACTAAGAAGATTATGAGTAAGGCATATCGCCCTTTCATCAATCGTTATTTTAACGAGAATCACGCCTCTTTGTCTATTAGTTCCTTAAATTCCATCTTCGGGGAATGTAAGAGCCGTATCATCGTATCTTCAAACAGATACGGGTTGCTCCGGTTGTTGAACCTCCATTCAAACTCATCGAGGTATGCCCCAACATGCTTTGCGCTTATCTTGTGGAAAGAGCCGACAATCGACCGCTTGAACAAGGACCATGCGTTCTCAATGGTGTTCGTATGAGTATCGCCCCTTACCCATTCGTCCTCGTGATGGTTCACGACTTCCCGGTGGTACTCTTTGTCGAGGCTTATATAGCCCACATAATCATCCGTCATAAGGGTAGCGTCTTTGCTTACACGGTTTTCGATGATCGGGACGATAACCTTCTTACCGATGCCACGAACCGCTTTAACTTCAAGTTTACCGTGCCGCTGTATCATTCCCAGGACCGCTTGTTTTTCGTATACGTGCCGCTTTCTTCTCTTGTCATATCTCCCGCCGACATAGGTTTCATCGACTTCAACGGTCCCATTCAATTGTGGTCCGTCCCCAGCCTCTTCCATAGCCTTTTTTATCCTATGGCAGAGATTTTACACCGTCTTGTAACTTATCAACTTAGCTATTGTCAAATTGACACCAAACAAGCCGGGCGGTAGAATAGGGAAATGCAGACGCCGCCCCATGCCGTATCAGGGGCTTAAAGGGCCGAGGCGATTTTTGATGGATAATTTGTAAGACAAGGGCCCGCCGAGGGGGCGGCAGGCGTAATTGCCGCACCCATAAACCTCGTCCGTTTTTAGACGGGGTTTATCCGGAGCTTTAATAGGCGGGGCACCCACATTCCTCGGCGGCGGGCACCGCGCCGAAGGCGTGGTCGGTGGGTCGCAAGAGGATCGCGCGGTCCCGCGGTCGAGCAGATTAGGCGCAAAAAGCGCCCGGCCCTCGATAAAAAGGGAGGACACCGATGATAATCGATTTCCACATCCACTACGCCCCGGAGAAGCTCGTCAGGGCACGGCTGGGGGACGAGCCTTTCAAGCTGGTTTACAGCAACGGGATCCCCTCTTATTCCTTTCATCCCCGCCTCTACCAGCTCGAGAAGCACGTGGAGGCCATGGAGCTGGCCGGCGTCGGCCGGGCATACATATCGAGCGCGCCCGGCATAGAGGGCGGCAACCTGGAAATCGGCAGAATGATAAACGACGACCTTGCCGCCTGGGAGAAAAGGTTCCCCTCAATGATAAAGGGCCTCGCCCACATCCCGCCCCTGGGGGGCCCCGCTGCTTTCGACGAGCTGAAAAGGGCGATAACCGGTCTCGGTTTCGCCGGCGTAGCCATGGCCTCAATCGTGGAAGGACGGGAATTGGACTCGGAGGAGCTCTTCCCCTTTTACGAGCTGGTGGAAGGTCTGGGCATCTTTTTGTTCATCCATCCCTGTCTGGCGGTGCCTGCGGTCGGGAGCTTCGACGATTTCGACCTCGCCCGCGCCGTCGGCCGCGAGTTCAACCTGGTAATGGGCACTATCAGGCTGATCAACGGCGGGGTCCTGGAACGCTTCCCCGGCCTCAAGATAATCATGTCGCACCTCGGCGGAGGGATAGCCGCCCTCCTCGGGCGCGTGCGGAATTACCAGAACAGGGAGTTCTGGGGCACTGCCGGCGATCCACGGCACGGCAAGAACCCCCCGAAGCCGTTCGACTACTATCTCGACAGGATTTACTTCGACACGGGCGGCTTTTTCGGCCACCTGAACGCGGTGAGGACCGCCCTTCTCGAGCTGAAGCCGAGCCGGCTGGTCTTCGGAACGGACTACCCCCAGGAGATCCGCTCGGCGGAAGCCATGAAAGGCTTCGTGGACGGCTTGAAAACACTCGGGCCGGACATCGGGGGCGCCATACTGAGCGGGACTGCCTCGGCCCTGAACGCCTAAATCGCGCCGGGTAGTCTAGTGTCACGTCATCCATATATTGTCGCAACGACCGACCTTGGCGTTAGTTTTTCTTGAATGCAGCCTTGCCGATTACTGACCACCCCTTCGCCGCAATTGCCCGGCCCGAAGGGCAATTGCGGCAGTGTCCGGAGGAGCGCCTAGAGGGATTGTGAGGTGCGGATGCAATGTGAGCCGCGTCGGCCGGAGGCTGTACGTCGGTACGCTGGAGGCCACGCGGTGAGCAGGGCGCCAATGGTGTGGGGTACCCGCCGTCCACAGGCGGGTCGCAACGCGATTCCGAACAGGCGCGAGCCCAGACTCGCGAACACATCCCTTTTTCTGTCCTTATCACTACGACCCGGCGCATGGCGCTCCCCAATACGCCGGAACACACATGACACGACACTAGGCGGACCCGGAAAAAGACCGGCGCCAAGACTACCCTTTGTCCTGCAAGCTGCGCTAAATCGCCGCGTTCCGGGCTCTCACGCAGCTCTTCAGCTCGTCCAGGTCGGCTTCCGTGAACCCTTCCCAAGCAAAGGGGAAGAGGGCGTTGTTCTGGAAAAGGGGCTCGTCGGCGATGGGGTAGCGGGCGAGCGGCGCGTACTTTTCGAACATCTCCGTGTGTGGGATGGGCGCGTAGGTGGCAAGGTCCACTGCGACACCGAGGTCTGAGGCAAAATCGACCGTCTCTCTCACCTCCTCGTGCGGCTGCAAGGGGAGGCCGGCAAGCACGTAAGCCCGGATGGACCCCGCGGGAAAGCCCGCCCTGTACAGTAGATCGACGGCCCTTGCAAAGCCCTGCCTGGTCACCTTGCCGCCCGTCTGCTTCTGCTTCAGGGGGTCGGCGGTCTCCAGGCCGAGCCTGACCTCGCGGAAGCGGGCGTCCCGGAGCAGCGATGCGATCTCCCCGTCGAGGAGCGAGGCGTTCAACCCGTTCGGGTTGTAAAGGGATATCTCAAAAGGAAAACTAGCTATGGAAGAAAGGAGGGGCTTCGCGAGGGCGCCGGGGTCTGCCAGGAAATTGTCGTCGTAAAGGGTAAATCGGGACACGCCCCGGTCGGACCAGTGCCTGATCTCCTCAAGCACCGCCTTTACAGCCCTTCTCGCAGGGCGCGGATAGAGGTAGGCGGCCGCGCAGTACGTGCACCGGTAGACGCAACCGATGGAGGTCAGAAGGGGCACGAAATAACGCTTCTCATAGAGATCGAAGGCCGGGAAAGGGAACGCGCCGAGGTCGGCCTGCTGCGGCTTCCGGTCGAGCCCCCACCCGACGGCCTCCTCCACAAAGGCGTAGAACAGGTCTAATGTCCCGTTAGTCACCACCAGGTCGGCCTGCTTCATCTGTCCCCTTGCGTGGTCGTTGCAGAGCGAAGCGTACATGCCCCCCACGACTATCCTCGTCCCGGGAAAGACGTCCCGCACCAGCTCAACGACCTCGCGCGCCCCTTTATACCAGTAAGTCATCGCGCAGGTTACGAGCACCAGGTCCGGGGCGGCAAGGGCGCAAAGCCGCGCTCGCAGCTCGTCCGCCGATATCCCGTACCGGTTGAACCTCTTCCCGATGGACGAGGCCGGTTCGGGGTTCTCGGCCCTTTGTTTTACAAAAGGCGCCCTTCCGTCTTCCTTGCGCTTCTCGTCCCTCTCCAAAAGGCAGTCGAGGAGCTCCACTTCCATTCCGTTTTCCCGGAGGATGCTGCCGATCTGAAGGAGTCCCAGGGGCGCCGACCAGAAGCTGTAGGCAGACACGTCATAAACGTAGGGGTTGATAAGAAGGACCTTCGGCTTCATTTCTTATTGCTGCAAGGGATGTTTCACGTGAAACGTTGTCACCGCGCCAATCTCGGCCTCGGACGGCCCATGGTGAACATCTTTACGGAGATCAGCCCAAAGAGGAAGCCCCCGATGTGGGCGAACCAGGCAACGCCCTGGCCGTGGGAAAAGGCTATCTGGAAGAAGAACCATATGGTGAGAAGCAGCATGGCCGGTATGTCGACGGTCGTGATGAAGAGGAGAACGAACACGAGCGTTTTGACCCTTGCCCTCGGAAAGAGCACGAGATAGGCCCCGAGGACGCCCGACACTGCCCCGCTCGCGCCTATCATCGGAGCGGCGGAAGAGGGATCGAAGGAATACTGCACGAGGGCAGCCCCAACCCCCGAGAGCAGGTAAAAGACAAAGAACCTCAGGTGGCCCGTCGCGTCCTCCACGTTGTTCCCGAAAATCCAGAGGTAGAGCATGTTCCCGGCGACGTGGAGGAAGCCGCCGTGGAGGAACATGGACGTGAATATGGTCATAAGGTTGTAAGGGAGGAGCTCGGGCCGGGAGCTGTAAGCTATCAGCAGGTCCCTCGGGACCAGGGCATACTTGTGCACAATATTACGCTCCAAAACGTCCGGAAGTGTAAGGGACCACGCAAAGATCAGGGTGTTTACAAGAACTATGGCAATTGTTATAATGGGAAATGTGCGCGTCGGGACGTTATCCTTCAGCGGTATCATCGCTTATGTATTACCACGCAGGTTAAGCCATGTCAAAGAAAGGAACCGATTGGAGAGGTAGATGCCGGAATTAAGAAAAGACCCGATTATTGACCGATGGGTCATTATCTCCTCGGAGCGCGGCCAGAGGCCGGTCTTCCTCTCGGAGGAGATAGAGGCGCCCAAGGCGGGGGTCATCTGCCCCCTGTGTCCCGGAAACGAAATGATGACCCCTCCCGAGGTCTTCGCCATCCGTCCGGCCTTCGTCTCCTCTCCGCCGAACAGCGCGAACTGGGTGCTGAGGGTCGTCCCCAACAAGTTCCCTGCCTTGCGCATCGAGGGCGAGCTCGATAAGCAGGGGATCGGTCTTTATGACAGGATGAACGGCATAGGCGCTCACGAGGTGATCGTCGAAACGCCCATACACACCCAGACATTGACCGGGATGGACGTGCCCTCGGTGCAGAACGTCTTTATCGCTTACAGGGAAAGGACCCTCGACCTCCTCCGGGACAAGCGGTTCAAGTTCATAATGATCTTCAAGAACCAGGGTTCCATGGCGGGCGCTTCGCTGGCCCATTCCCACTCGCAGCTCATCGCCCTCCCCATCATCCCCAAGAGGCTTTCCGAGGAGATCTCGGGTGCGCTCAATTACTACAAGTACCGCGACAGGTGCGTCTTCTGCGATATCATAGCCCAGGAGTCGGAAGAGAAACAGAGGGTCATCTACGAGAACAACCTTTTCATCGCCATTTCACCTTTCGCTTCCCGTTTCCCCTTCGAGACGTGGATACTCCCCAAGAAGCACGAGGAGTCATTCCTTTTTTCGATGGCCCGCGACAATTACTGCGCGGCCGCCGACGCCCTCTCGGTAGTCCTCAGGAAACAGGAAAAGGTCCTGAACTGCCCGCCTTACAACTACATGATCCATACGACGCCCGTTGAGCTGATCGACGCCCCTTTTTATCACTGGCACATCGAGATCATACCCCGACTGACGAAGATGGCCGGTTTCGAGTGGGGAACAGGTTTCTACATCAACCCTACCCCCCCTGAGGAGGCAACGATGTTCCTTCAGGAGGCGGAACTCCCAGGGAGGAACTCATGAAGATCCTTTTCGCATCCTCAGAAGCAGTCCCCTTTGCGAAAACGGGCGGGCTCGCCGACGTGGCGGGCGCCCTTCCCAAGGCGCTTTTGAAGATGGGGGCCGACGTGCGGCTGATACTGCCCAAGTATAAAGGCATCGAGGAAAAGGGTCTGCCTACCACCTACACGGGCCTCCGGATCTCCGTCCCCGTTTCTCGCAATATGGTAGAAGCCGAGATCGTGGAGAGCCGGCACGACGGCGTCACCGTCTATCTTATAGAAAAGGACGAGTACTTTTACCGGGACAACCTTTACAGCACCCAGGACGGCGACTTTATAGACAATGCGGAGCGCTTCGTCTTCTTCGCGAGGGCCATAATCGAGACGGTGAGGGCAACGGGCTTCGTGCCCGACGTCATTCATTGCAACGACTGGCAGACGGCCCTCGTCCCTGTCTACCTGAATACCGTCTACCGGCCGGAGCCCCTCCTCTCAAGGATCGCTACGCTCCTGACGATCCACAACCTGGGCTATCAGGGGCTTTTCTGGCACCTGGACTGGCATCTCCTCAGCGTAGGCTGGGAATACTTTACCCCCAACTTCCTCGAGTTCTACGGGAAAATCAATTTCTTGAAGGGCGGGATCGTCTTTTCCGACGTGATCAATACGGTGAGCAAGAAGTATAGCGAGGAGATCCAGACCCCCGAGTTCGGCGCAGGGCTCGACGGCATATTGCGGACGCGGCGGGAAGATCTCTACGGGATAGTCAACGGGATCGATTACGACGAATGGAGCCCCGAGAAAGACCGCTTCATACCGGAGCGATACGATGCCGATCACCTGGAAGGCAAGGCAGCCTGCAAAGCGGCCCTGCAGAAGGCATTCGGGCTCCCCGTCGACGGGGGCCCGCCCGTCGCCTCCAGCATCTCCCGCCTTGCAGACCAGAAGGGGTTCGACCTCGTCTCGGACGGGTTCGGGCAGCTCGTTTCCGCCGGCATTCAGTACATCCTCCTCGGAACGGGCGAGCGCAAGTACCATGATCTCTTCACGGAGCTTGCGCGGAAATATCCCCGGTCCTTTGCCGTGAAGATCGCTTACGATAACGCCTTGGCCCACCTCATCGAGGCCGGCTCGGACCTGTTCCTCATGCCTTCCCGCTACGAGCCCTGCGGGCTCAATCAGCTTTACAGCCTGAGATACGGTACGGTACCGGTCGTGCGGGCGGTTGGAGGGCTCCACGACACGATAACGGACGACCCGGGCGATCCCGGTTCGAGGACGGGTTTCAAGTTCGAGGAGTATACCATCGACGACATGATGGCAGCCCTCAATCGCGCCCTTGCCGTCCGCCGGGAAAGCAGGGAATGGGTGGACCTGGTAAGAAGGTGCATGAAGCAGGACTTTTCGTGGGAGAAATCGGCCGGAGAATACGGAGCGCTCTACGAAAAAGCCATAAAACACCATGAATTTCGCTAACGTTCTAGGCAAAGTAATTGAAATATCCCATTCGAATCTTGAGACGGCGTCCCGCATCAACGCGATCCTCAACATCGTATCCAGCGATCTTCACTTCGAGGAGGCCCTTATCTATACCCTGGACACGGACAGGCGGCTCTCGTGCAGATTCATGAACAGGAACAGCCAACTTTTCGACCTTCTCGACGATTACCGGTGCCACGTGGGAGAGGGCGTCGTCGGTACAGTCGCCCAGAAGCGAGCGCCCCAGTTTTTCACCCTCGACGAAGTGCCGCCCCGCCTCGGCTGCCTTTTTTATTCCAACCTCGACGCTGTCCTCCCCCGGTACAAGGTCTTTGCCTTCGTGCCTCTCGCGGACGACAGTTTTCTGTACGGGGTGCTCCTGGCCGCCTCTTCTACCAGGGAGACCATCGGCCCGGAGGAAAGGGTCGTGCTGTCCATACTATGCCGGGAGCTTGGCGGCATATTCCGCACTTATGACCTCCTCCTCTCCTCCAAGAAACGGATAGCCGAGCTCGCCACCCTCTCGGAGCTGGGCCGCATTCTTACCTCGACAATGGAGCTCCACGCAATCCTCGAGAATATCGCGCTGATCACCGCAAAGGCCCTGAACGCCTCCTTCGCGACAATCAAGCTCGATCTTGCCTTCATAAAATTCAACGGTCAGCGGTTCACCTCCGGAAGCATCGCGTCCAGCCTGGAAGGCCAGGTCCTCGAGCTCGAAACAGAGGCCTCCCGGCTCAACCAGCCCGCCGCTCGAACGGACCTGCATGCCGACGAGGAAAAGGGCGGGCCCGTTTTCACGCTTCTGGCCGCACCGATAGTGGCGAAGGACCGCATACTCGGCACAATCACCCTCGGCCGGAAGATAGAGCAGAGTGACATCGCCGATTACCCGCAGGACCAGTACCTCCTTACCATGATAGCCAACTACATCTCCAGCGGTCTCGACAGCGCCCTTCTCAATATAAAGCTGAGGGACGTCTTGCGCGAGCTGAGTGATGCGCAGAGAAGGCTCATCGAGAACGAGAAGCTGCGGAGTCTGGGCCAAATGACCGCAAATATCGCTCACGAGATAAAGAACCCTCTCGTCGTGATCGGGGGCTTCACAAAGAGACTGGCAAAGACCGCCCGCCTCGACGAAAATGAGAGCAGGTATGTCGAGATCATCACTAAAGAGGTCGCCAGGCTCGAGTCGATCCTCACCGAAATACTCAACTATGTCAAGGAGTCGCCGCTCCTTTTCGAGCTGTGCGACATCAACGGCCTCCTGGACGAGATCATCTACCTCCTTTCGTCGGACAAGGGGTGGACAAACATGAAGATCGCGAAACGATACGATCGGGAGCTCCCTTCAGCTTTGTGCGACGTCCAGCAGATCAAGCAGGTCTTTATCAACATGCTGATGAACTCCTATGAAGCGATGCGCGGCGCAGGAACGATCACCATGAGCACGGAGCGGACAACCCTGGACGATAAGTCCTTCATAGCGATATCCGTCCAGGATACAGGCGGCGGCTTCGACCCGGCCTATCTCGACAATGTCTTTAACCCCTTCTTCACCACCAAGGAAAAGGGGATAGGACTCGGTCTTGCCATTTCCAAGAAGATAGTCGTCTATCACGGGGGCGACATCGAGGTAAAAAACAAACCTGGCGAAGGGGCTACGTTCATCGTCCATCTTCCTTCCCAGGAAAGAGAGACCATATAGGGGTGAGGTCATGGAACAGACAAGAATCTTACTCGTCGACGATGAAGAGCACATAAGGCTGCTCTTCAAGGAAGAGCTTGAAGAGGAGGGATACGGCATAGGTCTTGCCTCGGACGGGTTCGAGGCCCTCGATATCCTCAAGACCGAACGGTTCGACCTCGTGGTGCTCGACATAAAAATGCCCGGCATGGACGGCATCCAGACCCTCAACGAGATCAAGAAATTGAACAAGGACCAGCGCGTCATTCTTTGTTCCGCTTACGGAGAGTTCAAACAGGACTTTTCGAGCTGGGTCTCGGACGCCTACGTCGTAAAATCGGCCGACATGCGGGAACTCAAAGATACCATCAAGAAGGTCCTGGGGGCATAGCATGCACAAGGTGAAAAAGGCGGTAATCCCGGCGGGCGGCTTTGGCACGAGGATGCTCCCCGCAACCAAAGTCGTTCCGAAAGAGCTGCTTCCGGTCGTAGACAAGCCCCTCATACAGTTCATAGTGGAGGAGGTAGCAGGGTCGGGCATAGAGGAGGTTATCCTCATTACAGGCCGGCAGAAAGGCTCGATAGAAGACCACTTCGACAGTTTCACCGAGCTGGAGCTGTTCCTCGAAAAAAAAAAGAAGGACGACCTTCTCGCTCTTGTAAAGGCTCTGTCCGGCATGGTCCGCATTGTCTCCGTGAGACAGACCTATCCCCTGGGCCTCGGCCATGCCATCCTCTGTGCGCGGAACCTCATCAACAACGAGCCTTTCGCCGTTCTCCTGCCTGACGACCTGATCATCGCGGACAGGCCGTGCATCGGGCAGCTGCTCGACGTCTTCGACGAATACGGGAAACCGGTCATAGCCGTCCAGGCGGTCCCTAAAGAGGCTGCTCCGCACTACGGCATCATAAAGCCGGAGCCCATAAAGGAAAGGCTCTACGCGATAAAGGACGTGGTGGAAAAGCCGACGGTCCGTAGCGCGCCCAGCAACCTTGCTATAATCGGCCGCTACGTTCTCCCCCCGGAGATCTTCGCCGTTCTCGACGACACCCAGGCCGGGGTCGGGGGGGAGATACAGCTTACGGACGCCATAAGGCGCCTCCTCGACAAGATGCCCTTCCTTGGTCTTGAATATGAGGGCCTGCGCTTCGATGCGGGGAACAAAGCCGGCTTCATAAAGGCAAATCTTTACCTCGGCCTGCGCCACCCGGAGGTGAGGGAAGAGCTCTGCGACTTCATGAGGACCCTTGACCTGAGCGCTTTTATGAAATAGGATATTCCTTCGTGGGGGTGTAGCTCAGTGGGAGAGCACCTCGTTCGCAACGAGGGGGTCGCGGGTTCGAATCCCGCCATCTCCACCATAAAACCTCGATGCACTTCATCATCCGGGACGGGAAGAAGCGGTTCCTGCCCGCGGCGATAGGCGATCGCTCCTAAAGGGCGATAACTGCGGACCGGGGCCTAATCGAGCTCCTTCAGGCGGAACAGGAGAAGGCTCGAAAGGGCAACCATCACCCCAAGCAATACGAAACCGAACCTGAAACTGATCAGGTCGCCCGAAAGACCTAGGAGATAGGGGACGATGCCCCCTCCGGCCATGACGCTCAGGGCCAGTATGAAGCCCGTGGCCGCACCCCTTGTCTTTGCGTCGAACGTCCTTGCGATGGAGACGAGTCCCACCGGAAAGAAACCGGTCACGAAGATCACCTGAAAGAAAAGGGCGGCGCCGACGAACCTGGCCGAGACGACCCCAACCGCAACAGTCAGAAGGCCCGTGAGCGAAAGGAGTGTGAAGGTGATCCTTCTCAGGCTGAACTTATCGATAAGAACGCCGCATAGGATGGCTACGCCTATCCCCCCGAGCCTCGATACGCCCAGTACCGTGTTCGCATAGCCTATGCCGAGGGAAAGCTCCTTTGTCAAGTAGAGGGGGATCGTGAAGTACAGGCCCCAATTGGCGCCGGCCCCAAAGATCCACATTGTCACCATGATCCAGAGGGCCCGTCTCTTCAGAAGGTCCCCGTGCACCCACGTCCTTTGCCGGGCGACCCTCATCTCGTCGCTCGCCAGCAAAAAGACCAGGGTGCAGGCGAAGAAGACAACCCCGAAGACGGCGAAGATCCCCCTCCAGTACAGGAAGCGGAGAAGGAGAAGGACAATAAAGGGAGTACAGAAGATGCTGCAGGAGGCCCCGGAATCGTGGATGGCGATCGCTTTGCCCCACTGCCTCTCCGCGAAATACTCCGTGATTACCGGCAAGGCCGACGGAAGGTACACCCCTGCCGCAAATCCCGAGATGCAAGAAAGCACATAAAGGACCGGGACGCTCTTCGCGAAGGGTATCGCGAAGGAGACCGCTGAAGAGATCCCAAGGGACAGACCGATCGATTTCCTGTAGCCGAACCTGCCCGCATAAAGGCCGGAAAAGAAAAGGGAGACGCCGTACCCGAGGGACTGGAACATGAAGATGCTGCTCGCCCGCGCGTGGTTGATGGCGAATTCATCCTCGACCAGGGGCAGGACGGGCGAGAATATGGCCCTGGAGCCTATGTTCATGAACCAGAGAAGCCAGAGGAGAGAGAGGAAGGCCAGGGCCCTGCCGCGTAACTCCGAAGGGTGTTCCACGCCTCAATCTTAACCGGCAGCAAGAAGAAATATCAAGCAGGGGCAGCTTAACCTTCGCGGCAGGCACTATGCCATGGCCCATTCAGTCCATACCCCGGCTCCGGCCGGACCTCCGGCGCCCCGGGGTCCTTACAAAGCCCTTGGGCGAGGCCGCCGTTACGGGGGCGGGAAGACAGCCGGGCTGCGGCCAAATTCCTTTTGACATTTTATCTACCTTATGTGTAACATAGCCACTATGCGCAAGCTGCTGGTTTTCTTCCTTGTCGTGCTCCTTGCCTCCTGCAGCCTCCCCTTCGGCAAAAAGACCACCAAGGAGCCCACCAAGAGCGAAAAGGGCGAGGCCGTCGGTCAGAGCGATCAGCCGAAACCCGGCGATGTCAGGTTGGTTAATGGCGTAGAGTATATATACGCGAGAAACCGCAGGTTCCAGATGACCCCCTATGAGCCGGAGTACGAGTGGGTACGTAAGGATGATTACTCGCCGGGCGTCTTCGAAACGATCAGCGAGAAGATAAGCGGGACCGGCGCGGCCAAGAAAGAGCGGGCCGAAATGGATCAGCGCATGGCCAAGCTCGAACAAGGGCTCAAACAAAGGGGCGCGTCCCCTACTTCCCAGCCCGCCCGTCCCTTACAGCAGGCCGCCCTCCAGTCCTCCTATCTCGCGCGGCCCGACGCCTCTTTCAGATATCCTTCGCCCAGGATGAAAAGGCGCGTTCTCGTTCTGCCCCTATCAGACCAGACCAACTACAAGGACGAGCACCTCGACGAGTTGACGACGAAGAGGCTGGTCGCCCGCCTTGAGAATACCGGTACGATCATTCCCGTGGACCCCCATGCTCTGGACATATCCGGTGACTTGTCCTCGCCCGAGGTGTTAAGGTCCCTTTACGACCTCTATGGAATAGAGGCAGTGGTCAAAGGGTCCCTTTCCGACGTTTACGCAAGCACGTCCAAGATTGACGGCAGGGAAGACAAGGAGGTCTCCTTCGCCCTCTCCAAGATATCCCTGGACATCTACAATACGGAAACGGGTAAGGTGCTCCGCCAGCTCAACGCCCGAAACCCCTTCTTCCTCTCGAGAGAGAATGGGGAGATGAGCTCCGAGAAGGCCAAGGTTAGGGCGATTGACCTTGCCATAGAGCTCATGGCCGACGATCTGCTGAAGAGTCTTTTGAATCTTGATTGGCACGCGCGGATCGCCTCGGTAGAAAACGAAAAGGTCTTTCTTAACGCCGGCAGGCTCTCGGGCCTCGAAAAGGGTGATATCCTGGAGGTCTACAGCCCGGGCAGCCAAGTCATCGACAAAGCAACGAGCCTCTCCCTTGGCAGAACCAGAGGGACGTATAAGGGGGATTTAGAGGTCGTAGAGGTCTTCGGGGTCGACGCCGCCTGGGGCAAGGCCGCCAAGGGGGCCTCTTTCGCCCCCACGGACCTCGTATACCTGAAAGAGAAATGAGCCGGTGGCCTTCAGCTTCAACGACATTTTGCTGTCCCGCAGCGCTCCGAGGGGGTTTCGGGCGCGAGCTTCCGATAAGGAATTGAAAAAAGCTTCGTTTTATTGTAAACTATAGCAACGTCAATTCCCTCGGAACCCAAAAGTTTTCCACAAGTGTTGAAAACATGTTGAAACCGATCCCATAAAAGGCACATTTTTCATGGACGATGTTTGCTCGGAGATGAAGGCCCGCCTTGCCAAGGCGATAAGCGAGGACAACTTCCGGACCTGGATCGAGCCCTTACAGTTCAAGGGCTGCCATGACGGTCTGTGTTCGCTCGTCGTTCCCAATGCGTTCTTCCGGGACTGGATAATCGAGAATTTCGAGCCCCTCCTCAGGTCTCTTCTAAAAGAGGCAACAAAGGAGGATGTACGGATCGAATATGTCCTCGAAAAGGAAGATACGCGCATCGAGAAGAAAAACGTCGCCTACAAGAAGCAGGCAGCCTCCGGTCTCTTCAAGCCGAGGTACACCTTCGAGAACTTCGTCGTGGGGGAGAGCAACCAGTTTGCAAATGCCGCCTGCCTGGCTGTGGCTAACAACCCCGGGAAGGTCTACAATCCGCTTTTCGTTTACGGGGGTGTCGGTCTAGGCAAGACCCACCTCTTGAACGCGATCGGTAATTTTCTCCTTGCCCGCCAGGGCGGAGGGACACCCCGCATGTCCTACATCACCGCGGAGGAGTTTACGAACGAGCTCATTAACTCCCTCCGCTTCGAAAAAATGGACGACTTCAGGAACCGCTTCCGTAAAATGGATGTCCTCCTCATCGACGACATACAGTTCATTGCCGGGAAAGAGCGGACCCAAGCCGAGTTTTTCCATACCTTCAATGCGCTGTACGACAACGCTAAGCAGATTGTGGTGACGAGCGATAAATTTCCCAAGGACATCTCAAACTTTGAGGAGAGGCTTCGCACCCGTTTCGAATGGGGCCTCATCGCCGACATTCAGCCCCCGGACTTCGAGACGAAGGTCGCCATCCTCAACAAGAAGGCCGAATTCGACGATGTGGCGTTGCCCCAAGACGTAGCCTTTTACCTCGCCACAAATATCGAGCACAACATTCGCGTCCTCGAAGGCTCCCTTATCCGTCTCGGCGCTTTCGCGTCCCTGCGCAACATACCTATAACGATGGCGCTCGCCAAGGAGGTGATGGGAAACATTATTGCGGACAAGAAAAAGGAAATTACCATAGATATCATCACAAAGGAGGTAGCCTCCTATTTTTCGGTCAAGACCTCGGACATCAAGTCCACGAAGCGCATAAAATCGATCATGCTCCCGAGACAGATAGCAATCTTTCTCTCCAGGAAACTGACGAGCAGCTCCCTCGTGAGCATCGGCGAGAAATTCGGCGGCAAGGACCACGCGACGGTAATTCACTCCATCAAGAAGATCGATCAGGGAATGAAAATAAAGAAGGACCTCGAAGACACTGTGGAAAAGATAGAAGCAAGGATAAAGTCCACATGAACGTACATACTTTCAACAGGGCACTATCGGGGGGCTCGCCCGTTTTCCTCTTTCCTGCGCGGCCCGGATCGGTTTTCCACAAATCAACATCCCTTATGAATACGGTTTATAAGGAGATAGTATGAATATAATAATAGAAAGATCACTCCTCCTCACACCCCTGGCAAAACTTGTAAGCATTACCGAGCACCGTTCAATTATGCCTATCCTGGCGAATATCCTTGTCGACTTTTCCCCTGAGAAGGTCGACATCTACTCGACGGACCTCGAGCTTTCGGCAATCAGCCATGTCGCCTACAAAGGGGACATGGAGAAACGGATTGTGGTACACGGCCGGAAGTTTCTCGAGATATTGAGGGAGATGGACCCGGATGCCATAGATCTTGAAATCGGCGACAATACGATGACCATGAGGCAAAAACGGGCGGAGTTCGTGCTCAGCCTGCAGGACCCGGAAGAGTTTCCCGAGGTGAGGGAGATAACCGGGTCGGAGGAATTTTCCCTTTCAGGGGCGACGTTCCTGGAAATGCTCGACAAGGTGAGCTTTGCCATATCGTCGGACGAGACGAGGTACATTCTGACGGGCATGTTCATTATCGGGTCGGAGGGGCGTATATCTGTCGTGGGGACCGATGGTTTCAGGATGGCCCTTTACCAGCAGGAGGTCGAGGGGGTAAAAGGGTTTCAGGGTATTATCATCCCCAAGAGGTCGATCACGGAGATCGGCAAGATGGTAGGGGACGACGATCAGGTGAGGTTTGTGGTCAGTGAGAAACATGTGCAGTTCAGCACGCCTTCCGTCACCGTCGTATCCCGTCTCCTGGAGGGAACCTTCCCCGATTATGAGAATGTGGTGCCGAGGAACAATACGAACGTGCTGGTGGTGGATAAGACAAGGTTCATCAAAGGACTGAGGAAAGTTTCAACCATCATCAGCAAATCGGAGCCGATAAAGGTGACCTTCGCGGAAAACTCTATGGAGATAGAGACGGAATCGGAGATAGGCCGGGCAAAAGAGGTATTGGAAGTTGATTACCAGGGCGAAAAGCTGACCATGAATTTCAACGTCCGGTTCCTGATGGACGTTGCAGGCCATATTGAGGCCGACAACATCATCGTCCGGGCACCCTCGACTTACGGTGCGGTGCTTTTCGAGGGAGAGAAGAACGAAAATTATAAGAACATCGTCATGCCTATAAGGGTCTAAAATGAAAGAGTACGGCGCAGACAGCATAAAGGTACTCGACGGGCTGGATGCAGTTCGCAAGGTACCGTCGATGTACATCGGCAATACAGGTTCGGAAGGGCTTCACCATCTCGTCTACGAGCTTGTGGACAACAGCGTGGATGAGGCGCTGGAAGGGTATTGTAATAGGATATCGGTCACGATTCATAGGGACAACAGCGTTGCAGTGGAGGACAACGGGAGGGGCATCCCCGTCGCGCTGCACAGCGACAACATGTCCGCCCTGGAAATCGTCCTGACGAAGCTGCATGCAGGCGGCAAGTTCGACAAGGACAGCTACAAATTCTCGGCAGGGCTGCACGGTGTCGGACTCTCTGTCGTAAACGCCTTATCCGAGTATCTCGAAGCGGAGGTGCGCAGGGACGGTAAGGTTTATTCCCAGCGCTACGAGAAGGGAGAGAAGGTAACGGACCTGAAGGTCATAGGCGACACGTCGAAGTCGGGGACAAAGGTCCACTTCCGGCCGGACGGGGAGCTCTTCGATTCGATCGAATTCAGTTATGAGGTCCTTGTCCAGAGGATGCGGGAGATATCCTTTCTTAACAACGGCATCTATATAGTCCTAACGGACGAGCGGAAGGCCAAGAGACAGGAATTCAAGTATGCAGGCGGCATAGGCGCCTTCGTCGCCTATTTGAACCACAACAAGAACGTGCTCTTTCCCGAGCCCATATATTTGACGGGCGTGAGGCCGGGCCTCGACTTCTTTGAGGCAGCCATCCAGTATAATGACGGGTATAATGAGGGTATTTACAGCTTCGTAAACAACGTCAGCACCCATGAGGGAGGATCGCATGTGGCCGGCTTCCGTTCGGCCCTGACCCGTTGCATCAATAATTTTGCCGAGCAGAAGAAGCTGATAAAGGAGAATCTTTCGGGCGACGACGTAAAGGAAGGGCTCGTAGCGGTCGTCAACGTGAAGATACAGAACCCGCAGTTCGAGGGACAGACAAAATGCAAGCTAGGAAATAGCGAGATAAAAGGCCTCGTCGAAAACGTGATGAATCAGAAGCTGCCCGAGTACTTCGAGATGAATGAAGGCGTGGCAAAGGTGATCGTGAGCAAGGCGGTCGACGCTAAAAGGGCCCGAGAGGCGGCCAAGAAAGCAAAGGAGCTGATAAAGAGCAAGAGCGCCTTCGAAGCGGGCATCCTGCCCGGAAAACTCGCGGACTGCCAGGAATCAGACCCTCAGTTCAGGGAGCTCTATATCGTGGAGGGCGATTCTGCCGGGGGCTCGGCCAAGCAGGGACGGGACAGAAAAACACAGGCTATCCTCCCCCTGAAGGGCAAGATCCTCAACGTCGAAAAGGCAAGGGAAGAGAAGGTGCTTTCCAACCAGGAGATCAAGGCGATCTACCTTGCATTGGGCATAAGCTCGAACGGGATCGACAACCTTCGCTATAAGAAGGTCATGATTATGACAGACGCGGACGTCGACGGTTCCCACATCAGGACCCTTCTCCTGACGCTCTTTTACAGGAAAATTCCCGAGCTGATCGAAAGGGGGTACCTCTACATCGCGCAGCCGCCGCTCTACAAGGTCACCACGGGCGGCAAGGAGCTCTACATGAAGGACGACGAGGAGTTCGAGCGGTTCGTCATGCAGAGAAGCATGGAAAAAATAAAATGTTTCATCAGGGACAGGGAGATAGGCCGGGACCGTCTCAGGGACGACATAGAGAACGTGCGGAGCGTGGAAAAGTATTTGAACGAGATGGAGCGTCTTGGCATCAAAAAAGTATTGATTTTATCCCTTTTCAGTGCAGATATTTATAGAAGGGAAGACTTTGAAAGCCCCGACAAGCTCTTGGCCCTGAAAGAACGGTTGATCAAGGAAGGGTACGGCGCCGACGTCTCGCTGGACCGTGAGCACAACCTTTACACGCTGAATATCCAGGATGTTGCCAGGAAGGGAATCGATCTCGTCGTCGACTATGAGTTCTGCAGCCAGGAGGATTACCGGGGACGCTTTCGCATCTATAAACGGATAGCCGCATATTATGAGGAGGAGATACGAGTCCTCAACAAGGACGGCACAATCCGTACGACTACGGCCGAGGAGCTCCTCGCCTTCGTCGGCGAAAAAGGCAAAGAAGGCATTGTCATCCAGCGCTACAAAGGCCTGGGTGAGATGAATCCCGAGCAACTCTGGTCGACCACCATGGACCCCGCGAGGAGGACCCTAGTGAGGGTCTCCATTGAGGATGCCATAGTGGCGGACCAGATGTTTACCGTACTCATGGGGACAAACATAGAGGCCAGGAGAGCCTTCATTGAGGAAAACGCGGTAGATGTCAGAAACCTTGATATATGATCCTTATCGGTTTGACCGGTATAATGGGGAGCGGCAAGAGCACAGTCGCCGCCCTGCTCAGGAGGCGCGGCTTCGAAGTAGTCGACCTCGACGCAGCCGCAAAAGATAGTCTCAGCCGGAAAGAAGCCCTGGAAGACATCGAGAACGCCTTCGGCCCAGGATACGTCAGGGCCGGCAGGGTAGACGTAGAGAGGTTGAGGCAGGCTGCTTTCACGTCCGGGCTTCTGCGAGTGCTTGAGGCAATCATTCACCCGCGCGTCAGAGAGGAGGTCCGGCGGAAGATCGCCCTTCTTGAGGAAAAGGGCGTACTGGTGGTTTTCATCGAGCATCCCCTCCTCTTCGAGGTAGGGTTCTACCGGAGGCTCGACAAGATAGTCCTGGTCACGGCGCCGATGGAGACCATCAGGGAAAGGCTCAGGGAAAGGGGCATGGAACCCGGCGACATAGAAAGGAGGCTCTCCTTTCAGATACCCTTAGAGGCCAAGAAGAAAAAGGCGGACTGCATCATCGACAACAGCGGGACGGAAGATCGGCTCGAGGCACAGATCGACGCCCTTATAGATAAGATAACCAAGCAGGAGGTAATCATAAGATGTATCTGAACGAACTTAAGAGGAAGAAGATCGGCGATCTCACGCATATCGCTAAGGAGCTGAGCGTTGAGAACGCGACGGGCCTGAGGAAGCAAGAGCTTATTTTCTCTATCCTTCAATCGCTCGTCGAGAAAAATGAGCTTATCCACGGCGAGGGGATACTCGAGATCTTGCCGGAGGGGTTTGGCTTTCTAAGATCGACGGACTCCAACTATCTGCCGGGACCCGACGATATCTACGTATCGCCGTCCCAGATCAAGAGGTTCGGTCTGAGGACGGGCGATACAATCGGCGGCCAGATAAGGCCGCCCAAGGATAATGAGAAGTACTTCGCCCTTCTGAAGATCGAGAAGATCAACTTCGACGATCCTGAGATCGCCAAAGACAAGATCATCTTCGACAACCTCACGCCCATATACCCGTGTGAGCGGATAAAGCTCGAAACAGCAGGCAACAGGCTCTCCACAAGGGTAATGGACCTCTTCACCCCTATAGGCAAAGGGCAGCGGGGGCTCATCGTTGCGCCGCCCAGGACGGGAAAGACGATGCTCCTCCAGGGTCTCGCCAACAGCGTCACGTCGAACCACAAAGAGATATACCTGATCGTGCTCCTCATCGACGAGAGGCCCGAGGAAGTCACGGACATGGAAAGGTCGGTAAACGGCGAGGTGATAAGCTCCACCTTCGATGAGCCGGCAACCAGACACGTCCAGGTGGCCGAGATCGTAATAGAGAAGGCAAAGAGGCTGGTCGAGCACAAGAAAGACGTCGTGATCCTCCTCGACAGCATCACGAGGCTTGCCCGGGCATACAACACGGTGGTGCCGAGCAGCGGAAAGATCCTCTCGGGCGGCATAGACGCGTCCGCCATGCAGAAGCCGAAGCGCTTCTTCGGGGCGGCCAGGAAGATAGAGGAAGGGGGGAGCCTGACGATCATAGCCACGGCCCTTATCGACACGGGCAGCAGGATGGACGAGGTTATATTCGAGGAATTCAAAGGAACGGGCAATTCCGAGATTTATCTCGACCGCAAGCTGACGGAAAAGAGGGTATTCCCCTCCATCGATATCAACAAGTCGGGCACGAGGAAGGAAGAGCTTCTCGTCGGGAACGGCGACCTGTCCCGCATATGGCTCCTTCGGAAGGTCCTCCAGCCCATGAACACGGTAGAATCGATGGAGTTTCTACTCGAAAAGCTGTCAGATACGGAATCCAATATGGACTTTCTCAATTCCATGAGCAGAGCATGAGCGGAAGGAGGACGACCGTGAAAGACAAGATTCATCCCGAATTGAAGAAGGCCCAGGTGCGTTGCGCCTGCGGGAACACATTTGAGACGCTCTCCACCAAGGAGCGGATCACCGTCGAAATATGCGCGAAGTGCCACCCCATCTTTACGGGACGGGAGAAGCTCCGCGACTCGGCAGGAAGGGTAGAGAAGTTCGAGAGGAAATACGGCAAGAGGACCCCGAAGGGCAAGGAATGATAAGGGGTAAGCTGGATGCCATCGAGAAGCGGTTTGAGCTGATAGAGGCCGAGATGGCCAGGCCGGACGCTATCTCGAACATCGAGGAATATAAGAAACTTGCCCGCGAGCACGCCGAACTGCGAGACCTGATGGCGCTCTTCCGGGAATGGAAAAGGATCAGGGAGGAGCTTGAAAAGACGCGCGAGATGATGCGGCAGGAGGCGGACGAGGAGATGCGGGTTCTCGTGAGAGAGGAGGCCGCCTTTCTAGAGGGGGAGGGCCAGAGGCTTGAATCCGTCCTCAAAGGCAAACTCCTGGCCAAGGACGAAGAGCAGGTGAAGAACAGCTTCCTCGAGATTAGGGCGGGCACGGGAGGCGAGGAAGCGGCCCTCTTTGCCCGGGACCTCTTTGCCATGTACATGAAGTATGCGGAGAAAATGCGCTGGAGAACAGAGACCCTGAACGTGAGCCCATCGGACCTGGGCGGTTTTAAAGAAGTCGTCGTGGCCATAGAGGCACCTGAAGCCTTCCAGAGGCTGCGCTACGAGAGCGGCGTCCATCGGGTGCAGAGGGTCCCTGAAACGGAGTCCCAGGGCCGGATCCATACATCGACGGTGACGGTCGCCGTGCTCGCGGAACCGGAGGAGCTCGAGCTGAGCATTAGCCCGGAAGATCTGCGCATCGACGTTTACCGGTCGAGCGGTCCCGGGGGCCAGCACGTCAATACGACTGATTCGGCCGTGAGGATTACCCATATACCCACAGGGCTTGTCGTAACATGCCAGGACGAGAAGTCGCAGCACAAGAACAAGTCGAAGGCGCTCAGGGTGTTGCGGGCACGCCTCAAGGAGAGGATGGAGGAAGAGAAGGAGCAGGAGGTCTCCGAGGAGAGAAGGAAACAAGTGGGAACAGGCGACAGGAGCGAGCGAATCCGTACCTACAACTTCCCCCAGGGCAGGGTGACGGATCATAGGGTCGGGCTAACCCTTTACAAGCTGGAGGACGTGCTGGCAGGGAACCTCGATGCCCTTCTGGACCCTCTCGTCGCCCACTTTCAGGCGGAATCTCTGAAAGATCGGTAAGAACCTTGCGCGTCAAAGAAATTCTTCTTTCAGAAAAGGACCTCCCCCGAATCGACCTCCTTGCCATCGTCTCATTCGCCCTTCGCCTTGCGCCGGAATGGATTCTTTCCGAGCCCGAGAGGGCGGTCGATAAGGCCGAGGCGGATAGAATAGAGCAATTGATAGGGGAAAGACGCCGGGGCAAGCCCCTTGCTTACCTGACTAACCGGCGCGAGTTCTTCTCGGAGACCTTCTACGTGGACGAGCGCGTTCTCATTCCGAGGCCTGAGACCGAGCTCCTCGTGGAGGAGGCGATAAAGAGCATCGGACGGAAAGGGCGCCTGCGCGCCCTGGATATGGGCACCGGGTCCGGGGCAATAGGCATACTTCTGGCGAAAAGAGGGGCCGGCTATGTTCTCTGCGTCGACATTTCTCCGGATGCCCTCGATGTCGCTTACAGGAATTCCCGTCTCATGGGTGTTCAGGACCGGATCGATTTCGTCGCCTCGGACCTCTTCTCTGCTTTGAAAGATGGGGAGACCTTCGATCTTGTCTGCGCTAACCTGCCTTACGTGGCCTCATCGGAGTGGGAAGGCCTCATGGACGATGTGAGAGAGTTCGAGCCGAGGCAGGCCCTGGTCGGGGGGGAGACGGGGACGGAAACTTACGAGAGATGCCTTCAAGAGATGGCAGGCCATCTCGCCGAAGGCGGATCAGCCCTTCTGGAGATAGGTGGCGAGCGTCAGGCGGCCCGCCTCGGCGCCCTTATGAGGGAGGCGGGGTTCGAGGTGGCTGTATTGCGCGATCTGGCAGGACGAGTGCGGCTTTTGAGGGGATCATGGACAAGTTCGTCATAGAGGGCGGGGAGAGGCTGCGGGGCTCTATAGGCATAAGCGGATCGAAGAACGCGGTGCTCCCCGTGCTCGCGGCGACCCTGCTCCAGGAAGGCTCATACCGCATTACCCATGTCCCCAAGCTCCGGGACGTTGACTCCATGACAAAGCTCCTCTCCTTCATAGGCGTAAAGAGCGCTCGCCAGGACGACCACACGCTGTTCGTGGATACGACCGCGGCCGAGAACTACACCGCCCCTTATGAAATGGTGAAGGAGATGCGGGCTTCCGTCCTCGTCCTCGGCGCCCTCGTGGGGAGGCTCAGGCGGGCGGTCGTCTCGTACCCGGGCGGCTGCGCTATCGGCGTTCGGCCCATAGACTTGCACCTGAAAGGGCTTTCCCAACTGGGGTGTGAGGTGGGTATACACGAGGGGTATGTAGATGTTAGTGCCCGCAAGCTCCGGGGCGGAAAGGTTACTTTTGACGTTCCTACGGTGGGAGGAACGGAAAATATCCTGATGGCTGCGGTGCTGGCCGAAGGCGAGACGGTAATAGAGAACGCTGCCCGGGAGCCGGAGGTCGTCGACCTCGCCGCCATGCTTACGAAGATGGGCGCCAGGATCGACGGCATAGGCACCGAGACGGTCAGAATAAAAGGAGTGAGGGAGCTTGCACCCTGCGACCACGGCGTGATCCCCGATAGGATAGAGGCGGGCACCTTCCTGGTCGGCTGCGGCATTACCAGGGGCAGCATCTTCCTCGAACGCGCCAGGGCGGACCATCTGAAGGCCGTGATCGAGAAGCTGAAGGAGGCGGGGATGGAGATAGAGGATAAAGAAGGGGTGATAGCAGCGTCGATGACAAAGAGAAGGCCCAGGGCGTTCGACGCGAAGACGCTGCCCTACCCCGGCTTTCCCACGGACATGCAAGCCCAGGTGATGGCGCTCACAGCCATCGCGAGCGGCGCGAGCGTCATCACCGAGACGATCTTCGAGAACAGGATGATGCATGCCGCAGAGCTCCGGCGGATGGGCGCGGACGTGCACGTCACGGGCAACACGGCCATCGTCAAGGGGATCAAAGCTCTCCAGGGCGCAAAAGTGATGGCCACCGACCTTCGCGCGAGCGCCTCGCTTATCCTTGCAGGCCTGTGCGCTTACGGAACCACCGAGGTCTCCAGGGTCTACCACATCGACCGGGGGTATGAGACGATCGAGAAGAAACTCCGAAGCCTCGGCGCGCGGATCGAGAGGAGGAAGGATGAAAATCTGGCATCTTGAAAGAGAGCACGATGCCTTCGTCGCCTCGGTTTGTTCGGCGAGGGAGAAAATCAGGGCGGGTGTCAGAAAAAGGGTGGAGCGCATAAGAGCTGAGGTGCTCGCGCGCGGAGACGGGGCCCTTGCAGCCTATGGCAGGCGGTTTGACGGCTGGACGGACGACTACTCGCTGAAGATAAGCCGGGGCGAGCTTGAAGCTGCCGCTTCCCGGGTCGACAAGGGCCACGTCCGGGCGCTAAAGGCCATGATCGAGAACGTGACTCTTTTTCACCGCGGGCAGAAGCCGAGGGTGAGGACCTATAGAAGACGGGGCCTGAAAGTGGTGGAGCGGCCCGTGCCCATTGAAAAGGTCTGTATTTATGTGCCGGGCGGCAGCGCGGCCTACCCGTCGAGCCTGGTAATGGGGGCGGTGCCTGCCCGCATAGGCGGCGTCAAGGAGGTTTACGCGGCTACGCCGACCCGCGACGGCGCCTTGAACCCTTATATTGCGGCCGCCGCGCTCCTCCTGGGCATCACGGATGTGTACAGGATAGGAGGGGCACAGGCTATCTATGCCTTCGCCTATGGGGTCGGGTCCGTGCCGAAGGTAGATATGATCGTCGGCCCCGGGAATGCCTATGTAGAAGAGGCGAAGAGGGACGTCTACGGCCTGGTCGGCATCGACATGCTCGCCGGCCCGAGCGAGCTTGTTATCCTTGCAGCGGAGCACCTTTCGCCCGAGGTGCTGGCTTGGGACCTCTTCTCTCAGGCGGAGCATGACGAGATGGCCACGGTCGGTCTTTTTTCGCCTTCCGAGGATGAGCTGTACGGCCTCTTGCGATGCATGGAGCGCCTCATCTCTTCGAACAAAAGGCGCGCTATCGTCGAGCGGGCGCTCGGCGCGCACGGCTTCCTGGTCCACTATACGAGTCTTGACGACGCAATAAGGGCCATCGACCGGATCGCGCCGGAGCACCTCCAGGTCATAGGGGATGAGGCACTTGCCGAGCGGGTGAGATACTCGGGCATCACCTACATAGGCCCCTATACACCCGTCTCAATGGGCGACTACGCCATAGGCACCAACCACGTGCTCCCGACGGGCGGGGCGGGCAGGTTCTCCTCGGGCCTCTCGGTGGAACGATTTACAAAGAGGCAGGTTTTGGTTAAGATAGAAGAACCCTTTTTCAAGAAACACGGGGGGTGGGCGACCACGCTTGCGGACATTGAGGGGCTTTATTCCCACGGCGAGGCCATAAAAGCGAGAAAGGAGCTGTCCCGTTGAAGCTGAAGATAGGTCTACCAAAAGGGAGCCTGCAGGAAAGCACGCTCAGGCTTTTTAAGAATGCGGGGTACAACGTAAAGCTTGCCGAGCGATCATATGTTCCGGCCATTGACGACCCCGAATTGGAAGGGCTCGTGATCCGGGCGCAGGAGATGGGGCGGTACGTGGAGAACGGGATACTCGACATGGGCATCACCGGCCTAGACTGGGTCCTGGAACAGAACTCGAAGGTCGCCGAGGTGGCGCGCCTGCGCTACGGCAAGGCGGGGTTCAGGGGCGTTAAGTGGGTGGTGGCCGTACCGGCAGGCTCGCCGATAAAGGACCTTCAGGGCCTCCAGGGGAAGAAAATAGCGACCGAGCTGGTCGGCTTCACGACTCGCTATCTCAAATCGCAGAACATAGACGCCGTAGTGGAGTATTCCTGGGGGGCGACGGAGGCGAAGCCGCCCCTTCTGGCAGACGCCATCGTCGAGGTTACGGAGACGGGCGCCTCCCTGGCGGCGAACAACCTGCGCGTAATCGAGACGATACTTGAGTCGGAGACCGTTGTCATTGCGAACAAAACGGCCCTTAAGGACCGGTGGAAGAAGACGAAGATCGAGAATATCGTCATGCTCCTTAAAGCGGCGTTGCTCGCAGACGAGAAGGTAGGGCTCAAGATGAACGTTCCAAAGGGCAAGCTCGGTGCGGTGACGGCCATCCTCCCCTCACTCCATACGCCCACCGTTTCCAGTCTGGCGGACGGAGAATGGGTAGCCATAGAGGTGATCATCGACGAGCAGGTCGTCCGCGACATCATACCGTCGCTGCGCAGGGCAGGCGCAGAGGGCATCGTGGAATATCCGCTGAATAAGGTTATACTCTAGGGGGGCGCCATGGAGAGGGAATCCAGCGTGAAAAGGAAGACGAAGGAGACCCGTATACAGGTCGACTGGAAGTTGGACGGCGAGGGCGCGTACAGCGTATCGACGGGCATCCCCTTCTTTAATCACATGCTCGAGCTCTTTGCGAGGCACGGCTTCTTCGACATCACCGTAAAGGCAAAAGGCGACGTCGAGATCGACCCCCACCACACGATCGAGGACACGGGCATCACCTTGGGGAAGGCCCTCCGGGAGGCGCTGCCGGGTTTTGTCGGGGTAAAGCGGTTCGGCCACTGCCTGCTGCCCATGGACGAGGCCCTCTGCATGGTGGCCGTCGACCTCTCCGGCAGGCCGGGTCTCTTCTGGCAGGGCGACATCAACGGGAAGGTGGGCTCTTTCGACGGCGAGGTCATAAAAGAGTTCTTCCGGGCCTTCACGAGCGAGGCGCGGATCACCCTCCATGTGAATCTTTTATCCGGCGAAAACCTGCACCACAAGATCGAGGCGATATTCAAGGCATCGGGAAGGGCCCTCCGGGAAGCAGTTGCGAGCGAGGCGCGGGTGAAGGGCGCCCTCTCGACCAAAGGGTGCCTGTGATGATCGCAATAGTCGATTACGGCATGGGGAACCTGAGAAGCGTGACGAACGCTTTCAGGCGGCTCGGTGCCCCCATTACCATAACGAGCGACGGCAATGTGATAAGGGAAGCGGCCGGCCTGGTCCTGCCCGGCGTGGGCGCTTTCGGTAAATGCGTGGAGAACCTGAAGGGGCTCGGTCTCTTCGGTCTCATCAGGGAGCAGATAGGGGCAGGAAAGCCCTATCTCGGCATCTGCCTCGGCATGCAGATCCTCCTCGATTCGTCGGAAGAGGCGCCGGGCATCGAGGGAATGTCGGTGATCAAGGGTCGGGTCGTCCGCTTCCGGGGCGCAATGAAAATACCCCACATGGGCTGGAACAGCGTAGAGATAGCCAAGCCGTCGGCGATATTCGACGCCGTTCCGGACGGAGCCTATTTTTATTTCGTCCACTCCTACTTTCCGGAGGCCGAAGAGCCCGTCTCTGCCACCTTTACCGATTATGGCGGCCGGTTCACCTCCTCCGTTCAGAAGGAAAACGTCTTTGCCTGCCAGTTCCATCCTGAGAAGAGCCAGGCCATCGGCCTTCAGCTCCTGAGGAATTTTGTGAGACTATGCGCATAGCACGCGCACTCCCCGTAATGATCTTCGCGCTTTTGACCCTGTCCGGTCCGGCCTTTGCGCTGGGGCTTTATGTCGAGCGGCTCAAGGACGAGGGCGCATACCTCTGTCCGGTCTGCCATCGCGTGATAGTGCCGGGCGGCGTGCACGAGAATGCGGAGAGCATTATCGCCACGGAGTTCGGGGGGGCTCTCGACGAAAGGGGGGTCCGGCACTCTTCGGAAGATGGCGAGGCGCGGTACCTCGACGTGCTCGTTTACCGTTTCCAGGAGCGGCGAGGGGGTAATTTTTCCGTGGAGCGGCCCGCGAGCGTAGGCTTCCACGTCCATCTTTTCGAACAGGGCACCCTTTCAAAGGTATTCGTCTTCGACGAGACGCAGCAACCCCTCTCGGAGAATGTCTTACGCTTCTTCACTTTCCTGAGGCGGGGCGCCAAGTGGCTTACGGCAGGCGAGCTTGCACGGGAGGGGGTCAGGAAGGCGGTCGACCGCCTCGCGGAGGACCTGGGGCCCGGCCCGAAGGCGGCAGAGCAGTGAAGATCCTCTTTGCAATGGACCTCGCCGGAGGGCACTTCGTCAGGCTCGTCCGGGGGGATTTCGAGCGGATGACAGTCTACGGCAGCGACCCGGAGGCCATGATCAGTCGCATGGTGGCCGAAGGGGCAAGGGACTTCCACGTGATCGACCTTGACGGCGCCCGCACGGGCGGCACTGTGCACAGGGGGCTGATAGAGGCGATCCGGGGTCGCATCGACGGCTATCTGGAAGTCGGCGGGGGCGTACGTACGGAAGAGGATATCGCGGCTTACCTGGCTTGCGGCGTAAGCGGCGTAATCGTCGGCACGAGGGCCCTCACGGATCCGGCCTTTTTTGAAGGGCTCGCGGCCTTTCATAATATCGTGCTCGGTTTGGACATGTACGAGGGGAAGCTGATGGTGAAGGGTTGGAAAGAAGCCGCGGTCGCCCCTGTGGAAAAGATGATCGATGATGCAGCAAGAGTGGGCGTCATGGCCCTGCTGTGCACCAACATCGCCAGGGACGGCATGCTCTCCGGCCCGGATCACGAGGGCCTGAAAAGAATAAAGTCTATGACCGACCTCCCCGTTATAGCGAGCGGCGGGGTTGCGGGGGTCGACGATTTAAAGGTGCTTAGAGATCTGGATGTCTGGGCCGCCATCGTTGGCAAGGCATTCTACGAGGGGCGCATAGACATTCAGGAGGCCATGAAATATGCTGACTAAGAGGATAATCCCATGCCTCGATGTAATGGACGGCAGGGTCGTAAAGGGGATGAACTTTGTCAACCTGAAGGATGCGGGCGGGCCCGTAGAGAATGCCAAGGCCTATGAGGAGCAGATGGCCGACGAGCTCTGTTTTCTTGACATTACCGCCTCGCATGAGTCGAGGAAGACGATCCTGCATGTCGTCGAAGAAGTGGCCGCCGAGGTCTTTATGCCGCTAACGGTGGGCGGCGGCATAAGGGGGATCGACGACATAAGGGACACACTTCTTGCCGGGGCGGACAAGGTGACAATCAACACGGCGGCTGTAGAGCAGCCGGAGATCATAACGCAGTCGAGCGAGATGTTCGGCAGCCAGTGCATCTGCGTAGCCATCGATGCAAAGGCAACGAAGGACGGTTTTGAGGTTTATACATACGGGGGGCGAAGGCCGACCGGCGTAGACGCCGTGGAGTGGGCCCGGAGGGTGGAGGCGCTCGGGGCCGGCGAGATCCTTCTCACCAGCATGGACAGGGACGGCACCAAGATCGGGTACGACATACCGCTGACCAGGTCGATCTCTGACACGGTCACTATACCGGTCATCGCCTCAGGCGGGGTGGGCACCCTTGAGCACCTTTTTGAAGGCCTTGTGGAGGGCAGGGCAGACGCCGTGCTGGCCGCCTCGATTTTCCATTACCGCGAGCACACGGTGATCGACGCAAAGAGGTACCTCAGGTCCCGGGGCGTCCACGTGCGGCTATGACCGGACTTTTGGAAAGACCGACCTCTTTCGGGAGAAGGTCCTCGATTGAGAGCTTAGGGCAAAGGAAATGGACAAGATAACCGACTCGATAAAATGGGATGCCCGGGGGCTCGTCCCGGTCGTGGTCCAGGACGAGCGGACCAAAGAGGTGGTCATGGTTGCCTATATGAACGCGGAGGCCCTGGAGCTTACGCGTAGAACGGGGCGGGCCCACTACTACTCCCGCTCCAGAGGCAAGCTGTGGCTCAAGGGTGAAACGTCGGGTCACTATCAGGAGGTGCGAAATCTCCGCCTCGACTGCGATGGGGACACGCTCCTTCTCGTGGTCGACCAGCGGGTCGCCGCCTGCCATACGGGCTACTTTAGCTGCTTCTACAGGACATGGAAAGACGGCTGGACGGAGGTCGGCGAGAAGGTGTTCGATGAGGAAGCGGTCTACGGTGACAAAGGATAGGATCTGCCAGTGGTTCGCCACATGCAGCTATGTGGGATATCTGCCCTTCGCCCCGGGCACGTGGGCCTCGGCTTTCGCGTGCGTCATCCTCTACTTCCTCCCCTCCGCAGGCAACCCGGCGGTCATCGTCCTCCTCGCGGCGCTTGCCATTCCTGCAGTGGAACGGGCAAGGGGTGACAAGTCCGACCCCGGCCACATAGTGATAGACGAGCTTCTGGGCATGCTCGTCGCAGCGGCGGGCCACAACGCTAGCGTGTGGAACCTTTCGAGGGCCTTTATTCTCTTCCGCGCCTTTGATATACTAAAACCCTACCCTATACGAAAAGTGGAGCGCCTCCGCGGCGCCTACGGCATTATCGCAGACGACCTGCTTGCCGGCGCCTATGCGAACGTCGCGCTCATTCTTTGGGGGAGGCTCGCATGAGCCCCGAGGAAAGGCTGGGCAAGCTGCTCAGGGCGAAAGGACTGACGATCGCCGTTGCCGAATCCTGCACGGGCGGCCTCATTTCCAGCAGGATCACCGACGTGGCGGGGTCTTCGGACTATTTTCAGGCCGGCCTTGTGACATACAGCAATGGCGCCAAAGAGGTTCTCCTGCAGGTGCCGGGGGAGCTGATAGCCGCTAAGGGGGCGGTCAGCCGGGAAGTTGCCGAAAAGATGGCCGAAGGCGTCCGGACTGCAATGGGGGTAGACCTGGGCTTATCCGTGACCGGCATTGCCGGCCCTGGGGGTGCGACGGCCGAGAAGGCCGTGGGAACGGTCTACATCGGACTTGCCGCAAAAGACGGGGCTTTCGTGCGGCGGCACATGTTCGGTGGCGACCGGTTGTCCATAAAACGCCAGAGTGCCGATGGGGCCCTGGCGTTAGCTCTCGACTATCTCGAAGGGAGGGGCCCGTGAGGACGTTTTTGGCCCTGGAGCTCCCCGACGAGATCGTCGCCTATCTGAAGACGGTGATCGATAGGCTGGATAGGCGGACCGAGGGGGTGCGATGGGTCAGAGACGAGGGTATTCACATCACGGTGAAATTCCTGGGTGAGGTCGAGGAGAGCGCGCCCGAGTCGATGAGGAAGGCCCTTGCCCCCATCGGAGAGCGTTTCGGTCCAATCAGTGCGCGCCTGGGCGTCCTCGACGCCTTCCCCACGAGAAGGAGCGCTCGGGTGATCTTGGTGCGGCTGAAAGAAGGGATCGAGAAATCGCAGGTCATATTCTCTGAAGTGGAAGAGAGGTTGTCTTTCCTTCACGTCGAAAAGGAGAAGAGAGGCTTTGTGCCCCATATCACGCTCGGCAGGAGAAGGATACCGAAGGCTTTCCCCGACGGGGACCCACCTCCCGTCGAGGAAAAGGAGTTCCTCATCGAGCAGCTTGCTCTCTACAAGAGCACGCTGAAGCCGGGCGGCGCCATATACGCCCCGATCTGGAAGATAAAACTTGGAGGCAAAGAGTGATGAGGGAAGAAAGCGGCAGGATGAAAGCGGAAGAAGGCGGAAAAGGAAGGGCAGTCGACATGGCGGTGACGCAGATAGAGCGGCTCTTCGGCAAGGGCTCGATCATGAAGCTGGGGGAGCGCCCTCCGGAGGCGGTACCGGTGGTCTCTACCGGTTCGCTGGCCCTCGACATCGCCCTCGGCATCGGGGGGGTGCCCCGGGGACGGGTCATTGAGATATTCGGGCCCGAGGCGTCCGGCAAGACGACGCTCGCCCTCCAGGTCATTGCCGAAGTGCAGAAAGCAGGGGGCGCCGCGGCATTCATCGACGCCGAGCACGCCCTGGATGTGCGCTATGCGGGCAGGATAGGGGTCAAGACGGAAGACCTCCTCATCTCGCAGCCCGATACGGGCGAACAGGCCCTGGAGATCACGGAGATCCTCGTGCGGAGCGGCGGCGTCGATATCGTCGTCATCGACTCCGTGGCGGCCCTCGTGCCTCGAGCGGAGATAGAGGGAGAGATGGGGGACCAGCACATGGGGCTGCAGGCCAGGCTCATGTCGCAAGCCCTTCGAAAATTGACCGCAACGATCAGTAAATCGATGACAATCGTCGTCTTCATCAACCAGATCAGGCATAAGATAGGCATCATGTTCGGCAACCCCGAGACGACGACGGGCGGGAACGCCCTCAAGTTCTATGCGTCCGTGCGGCTCGATATAAGGCGCATCTCGGCGATCAAGGACGGCCAGGAAGTGGTCGGGTCCAGAACGAGGGTAAAAGTCGTAAAGAACAAGCTCGCCCCACCCTTCCGGGAAGCGGAGTTCGATATCGTCTTCGGCGAAGGCATATCAAGGGAGGGCGACCTCGTCGACCTTGGCGTAGAGGCGAGCCTGGTAGAGAAGTCGGGTACCTGGTTTTCTTATGGGGAGGCCAGGATAGGCCAGGGCAGGGAGAACGCCAAGGAGTTCCTGAAGGAGCACCCCGACGTGGCCGGGGAACTTCAATCGAAGCTGCTCGCCCACTACGGGCTCAGAAAGGAATAGAAGTGCTCTCGAAGCAAACGCGGACCTCATTCTTGGAGTTCTTCGCCCGCAACGGGCACACCATTGTGCCTAGCTCCTCCCTCGTCCCCGAAAAGGACCCGAGCCTGCTTTTCGTCAATGCGGGCATGGTTCAGTTCAAGAACGTGTTCCTGGGGCTGGAGAGGCGGCCCTACGTGCGAGCCGCCTCTCCACAGAAGTGCGTCCGCGCGGGGGGGAAACACAACGACCTTGCCAACGTGGGCAAGACGCTTAGGCACCACACCTTCTTCGAGATGCTCGGCAACTTCTCCTTCGGAGACTATTTCAAGAAAGAGGCGATTGCCTATGCGTGGGAGTTCCTGCGAAAAGACCTCCGCCTGGACGAGGGACGCCTATGGGTCACTGTTTTCAGGGAGGATGACGACGCCGAAGCCCTTTGGAAAGCGGCCGGTATATCGCCGTCGCGGATCGTCAGGCTCGGGGAGAAGGACAACTTCTGGTCCATGGGGGAAGAAGGGCCGTGCGGTCCCTGCTCGGAGATCATATACGACCTCGGCGAAAAGGCGGGGTGCGGGCAGCCGACCTGTTCCATAGGCTGCGACTGCGACAGATACCTCGAGATATGGAACCTAGTGTTCATGGAGTACGAGCGCGGGGGCGACGGACAGATGAGAAAGCTTCCCAACCCGTCGATCGACACCGGCATGGGGCTGGAGCGCGTAGTCTCGGTCCTTGCCGGAAAGATCGGCAGCTACGAGACCGATCTATTCATGCCCCTCATAGGCCGCCTCGAAGAGATATCAGGGGAAGCCTACGGGTCGGGCGGGATAGTCGATGTAGCCTTCAGGGTGATCGCCGACCATGTGCGGGCGGCCACGTTTATAGTGGGCGACGGGGTCCTTCCCTCGAAGGAGGGGCGGGGCTACGTGCTTCGCAGGATCTTGCGGCGGGCCCTGCGATACGGAAAAAAAATAGGCATCGAAAAGGACTTCGTGTCCGATCTTTCGCGGGTCGTAGTCGATATGATGGGAGACGTCTACCCCGAGCTGAGGAACAACTACCCCTTTATTCTGCGGGTCCTGAAAGGGGAGGAGGAGCGCTTCCTCGAAACGCTGAGCGTGGGCATGCGCCTCTACGAGGAGGTCAAGAGGCAGACGGAAGCGAAGGGCGCAAGGGTAATCCCGGGCGACGTGATCTACAGGCTCTACGACACCTTCGGATTCCCAGTAGACATTACCGAGGACATGGCGAGGGAAGACGGCCTCATGCTCGACATGGCGGGCTTCGAGAGCGCTCTCGCCGAGCAGAAGGAGCGGTCGAGGAGCGACTGGCGTACGAAAAAAGAGGCAGTCGCACAGGAATCGGGCGGGACCTTTACGGAGGACCTTAAGAACGTCTTTACCGGGTATGAGACGCTGGAGTCGGACGCCACCGTCCTTGCCATCGTGAAGGAGGGGCGCCCGGTCGATGAGGTCGCGCAAGGCGAAGAGGCCCACGCCTTCTTCGAAGTGACGCCTTTCTACGGTGAGGCTGGGGGGCAGGTAAGCGACGAAGGCGTCGTCGAGCAGGGTTCGGCCCTCGCCACGGTCAGCAGCGTGACCCGCCTGCGAGAGGACCTCTTCTCCCACACCGTCAAAGTGGAGAAAGGCGCGCTAAGGACGGGAGCGCCCGTGCGTCTTAAGGTCGATAGGGAGAAAAGAAGGGCCGTTGCGAGAAACCATACGGCCACACACCTCCTCCAGTTTGCCCTTAGGCAGGTTCTGGGCGAGCACGTCAAACAATCGGGGTCCCTGGTGGACGGGGACAGGCTAAGATTCGATTTCACCCACTTTCAGGGCCTAAAGGCAGAAGAGATAGCCAGGGTAGAGGACATAGTCAACGAAAAGATACTTGATATGATGGATGTCAGGACGGAGGTAAAAACGAGGGAAGAGGCCATCCGCCAGGGGGCTACCGCTCTTTTCGAGGAGAAATACGGTGAGACGGTCCGGGTCGTTTCGATCGGCGACTTCAGCAGCGAGCTGTGCGGCGGGACGCATATCGGCAATACCGGGGAGATCGGCAGCTTTTCCGTTGTCAGTGAAGGCTCCCTCGCCTCGGGCATTAGGAGGATAGAGGCAGTCACAGGCAAAGGCGCAGTCAGCCACAGGAGGGAAATCGAGACCATGGCGAGGGCTGTGGCCAGGGAGATGAGAACAGACCTGGAAGGGCTGGAGGCCAGGGCCCAGGCGCTCCTCGCGGAAATGGACGCCAGGGAAAAGGAAGTAAAGCGCCTTAAGGAAGAGCTGATGCGGAAGCAGATCGAGGAGGCGATAAAGGGTGCGGTGAAGCACGACCATGGGACGATCGTCTCAATCTTTCTGCCCGAAGGGGGCACCGAAGACTTGAGGAAGGCGACCGACCTCGTCCGCGGCAGGCTCACGAGCTGCGTAGTAATAGTAGGCACAAGGGAAGGCGAGAAGGGCCTTATTGTAGCGGCGGTGACGAAGGACCTGACGCCGACCTTCAACGCGGGACAGATCATAAAATCGATCACCGCGAAATACGGGGGCAAAGGGGGGGGCAACCCCCAAATGGCGCAGGGGGGCGTCCCAGGAGACCTCGTCCTGGAAGCCTTGAGCTATGCGCGGGGGCTGGCTGCGGGCTAGGCCGCAGGCCGCTTTAGTAGCCCTTTGCGGCAAAAGAGGGAAGGAGGATAATGACTCTGGACGCCGGTTTTTTCAACTTCTACAACCATAACTTCGTCCGCCTCGCTGCGGCCATACCCAGGGTCCGGGTAGCCCACCCCGCCTTTAACGCAGCAGAGACGATCGGCCTCCTGAGGGAGGCAGGAGAGCGAAAGGTTCTCCTCGCCGCCTTTCCGGAGCTCGGACTTGCGGGCTACTCGTGCGACGACCTTTTTCACCAGGAGGCCCTTATAGGGGGCTGCCTGGATGCCCTTTCGGCCGTCCTTGATGCCTCCGGGGATATCCCCGTCATCGCCGTAGTGGGCCTGCCCTTCAGAGTCAAAAGCCTTCTTTTCAACTGCGCGGCAGTCCTTTACAGGGGAAGGATTCTAGGGATCATTCCCAAGACCTACTTGCCCAATTACCGGGAATACTATGAGATGCGCTACTTCGCGCCTGCTGACTTTGCCGCGTCCGAGAGTGTCCATCTCTTCGGCCAGGACGTACCTTTCGGCACAAAGCTCATCTTCGAGACCGCAGCCCAACCGGCCTTCCGGTTTTTCGTCGAGGTCTGCGAGGACCTCTGGGTGCCAATCCCGCCGTCCTCCTATGCAGCCCTCGCCGGGGCAACGGTGCTCGTGAACCTCTCGGGCTCAAACATAACGGTGGGGAAGGCAAGCTACCGGCGGGCGCTCGTGGAGAACCAGTCGGCGCGCTGCATAAGCGCCTACGTGTATACGGCAGCCGGTTTCGGCGAGTCGACGACCGATCTCGCCTGGGACGGCCAGGGCCTGATCTACGAGAACGGAACGAAGATCGCCGAATCGAAACGCTTCTCCTATGAACCGCAGCTGATATCCGGCGATGTAGACCTCGACCGGCTCAGCCAGGACAGGATGAGGCAGAACAGTTTCGGCCAGTCAGTCGGACGCCACGCGGGAGAGGTCGCAGGCTTTCGGGCAATCCTGGTAGATGCGGTCCTCCCAAGGGAAGAGGTGCTCTTGCTCGACCGCGCCTACGAACGCTTCCCCTTCGTGCCTTCCGACGTGGAGGGACAGGACCGAAGATGCCGCGAGGTCTACGAGATACAGGTGCAGGGACTGGCAAAGCGCCTCCAGTTCACACGCACCGATAAAGTGGTGCTGGGCATCTCGGGCGGCCTGGACTCGACCCAGGCGCTCATCGTCGCCGTTCGTGCCATGGACGTCATGCGCCTGCCCCGGACGAACGTCATCGGCTGTCTTCTGCCGGGATTCGCGACGAGCATGCGCACCATGGACCAGGCGCGAAGACTCCTTTCGGCCCTCGGCTGCTCTCTGCTGGAGATCGACATCCGGCCTTCCTGCCTACAGATGTTCAAGGACATCGGCCACCCTTTCGCCGGCGGAGAGCCCGTCTATGACATCACTTTCGAGAACGTACAGGCGGGCGAGCGGACGAGCCACCTCTTCAGGCTGGCCAACCTGCGCCGCGCCCTTGTAGTCGGAACGAGCGACCTGTCCGAGCTCGCCCTCGGCTGGTCCACCTACGGCGTGGGTGACCACATGGCCCATTACCACGTCAACTCGAGCGTGCCGAAGACGCTCATCCAATATCTCATCCGTTGGGTAGCGGCCAACGATTTCTTCGGCAGCGAGGCGAGCAAAGCCCTTTTCGACGTCCTCGATACGATGATAAGCCCCGAGCTCGTGCCCGCCGGCAGCAACGAGGAGCCGGGCCAACGCTCCGAGGACGTCGTAGGCCCCTTCAGCTTGCAGGACTTCACGCTCTACTACGTGCTTCGCTTCGGCTACCCGCCGCCCAAAGTGGCCTTCCTTACATGGACCGCCTGGCGCGACGCAGCGCTCGGCCGTTGGCCGGACGTGCCCGAGGATAAACGGCGATCTTACACAATAGGCGAGATCAAGCACTGGCTTGCCGTCTTTATCGACCGCTTTTTCGAGATGAGCCAGTATAAGCGGAGCTGCATAGCCAACGGACCTAAAATCGGGTCCGGCGGCTCCCTCTCCCCCCGCAGCGACTACCGGGCGCCGAGCGACGGTGAGGCCCATGCCTGGAGGGCCCTCCTTTCACTTATTCCGGAGAAAGATATCCTGTGACGCCCCAATTTCCGGAATTCAAGCCTATCGGTATCGAGGACCGGGATATTATCAGAAGGCGGCTCGAAGAATATAAGCCCGAGACGTCCGAGCTCAATTTCACTAACATGTTCATATGGAGGTCCCACTACGGGTTCTCCTGGTCCCTCTACGGCGATTGGCTGCTCGTGATCGGCGATTCGGGAAACGGCTTGCAAGCCCTTCCTCCCGTCGGGCCCCCGTCGCGGGCCCCCGTGAGCCGCATGCTCCTTGGCTGGCTCGAAGAGGATAGAAAAGTACGGGAGCCAAGCATAGACAGGGCTGACGCAAGGCTCGTGGCGGAGCTTTCGGAGAGCGGCGGTTTTGTTTGCGAACCGACGCGAGAGCACTTCGACTACGTCTACCGGACAGAGGACCTCGTCAAGCTGGAGGGCAAGAGCTACCGCGCTAAACGGAACCACCTCAACTACCTGATGCGCTCTTATCGGTTTATTTATGAGCCGATTACCGAGACCCGCGTCGGGCCGTGCCTTGCCCTCGCAGAGAAGTGGTGCGTCCAGCGGCGGTGCGCCGAGGACCTGAACCTGATCGGAGAAGGGGACGCCACGAGGGAGGCCCTGCTGAACTTCACGGCCCTCCAAATAAAGGGAGGGGCGATCCTCATAGACGGTCAGGTCGAGGCGTTCACCCTTGGCGAGCCTCTCGGTACGAATACAGCCGTCGTCCACATCGAAAAGGCGAACAACGATATCCGCGGACTTTACGCGGCCGTAAACCAGCAATTCTGCGAGAAGGAATGGTCCGGCATACCCTTCGTCAACCGTGAGCAAGACTTGGGAGAACCCGGCCTCAGAGAGGCAAAGCTTTCCTACAATCCGGACCATCTGGTCGAGAAATTCCGGGTACGCCTTGCAATTGCCGGGGCTCAGCGCCCCCTCCACGAGCGGAGCTCGTAGAGCCTCCCCCCTCGCAACTGCAATTGCCGGTCCCGGCTAGGTCCTCGGTTTTTTGCCTAGCTTCTTTTCGACCGATTCGATTTTCCGGCTGATCCTTCCGCTCTTGCCCTTTCTGATATCGAGCTTGACCGTCGCGTAAACCCTTCCACAGTCGGGCTCCAGTTCCCAGTACGCATCGGCGATTACCTTGAGGCCCTCTTCGATGTTGGCAGTCTCTATTACCGTCCCCATTGAAGTGAGCCGGTAGTCGAGGTTCTGCCTGTCGAACATAGCGATAATCCTCGTTACGTAACTGCTCACGCTCTCCCCTTTGTCCGTCGGGAACATGGCCATTTCCATCAGAACCGACATATGGTCCTCCTGTTAAAGCGTCTTTCCGAAATATACCCTATTCCGGTCTGCAGTGCCGCCCTTCGCAAGCCCCTTGAGGCTGAGCCTGAACTTTTGTGAGAACGTCCTTACACGGACGGAATCTCCTGTTTCCGTCGCCTCGATGAACCGCTCGCCCCCTATAAAGAGCATCACGTGGGATACCGGTTCGGCCTCTCCCGGTCTTTTTACGAAAATCAGATCGCCGGGCACCGAATCGGGAGGTCTTACGGGGGCCGTCTTTTTCCATTGGTCATGGGCGTCCCTTGGGAGGTCTACGCCGACGGCGCGGAAGACGAGGTTCACCAGGCCGGAGCAGTCAACACCCATAACGGGCCCTCGCGGCCACGGCATGGGCATGCTCCTTCCGCCCCACAAGTAAGTCGCTCCAAGAAAGAGGCGGGCAATTCTGACAACCTCCCCGGGCCTGGCGCGATCATCGGGCGGCGAAAGGCCGATCGCCCCTTTCGGCACCCAGCCGGTCTTCCCGTCTTCCATGGAAAACCCCAGGAAACCCCTTGCCTCAGTGGAAAAAAAGAGCCTGGTGCCCAGGCTTAGGGGAAAGATGGCCGGGCTGTCTGCGGAAGGGGACGAGCGGACTGTCGCAAAGGCTGTCTTCACCACGCCGCCGTGCGCGGTTGTCCCATCGGACGGTGTAACGTCCACTTTCCGAACCCAGCCGGGATAGCCGTGCCAGCCGTCAGGGGTTAGTTTCTGCTGTTCCACAGCCTCGACTGCAAGCCAGCCCCCCTGCTCCTCCTTTACGGCCAGGAGCTCATTAAAGAGAAGCTGGCTCACCCGCATATCGTCGCGGACGGCGAGAGGAGCCGCCTCGACCGGCTTTCCTCGCAGGTCGGCGACAGGCACCCTCACCCGCACGTAGCTGTCCATGGTAAATTACGCTTCGGCTATTCTTCCATTTCCGTTAGTGCTACCTCGGCCGCGAACTGGACGCCCCCATCCTCATCGTTGAGCGCGCCTATGAGATGGCGGGCGGCTCTTTCGTCCTTTATTTTTCCGAGGGTCCACGCGGCCCAGCGCCGGATATTGCGGTCTTTGTCCTTGAGCGATTCTATCAGGAGGGGCACCGCATGCTTGCCTATCCTGGAGAGGGCGAGCGCCGCACCCTCCCGGACGTAGCGCACCTCGTCCTTCAACCCGAAAATCAGAGGGCTTACCGCCTTCTTGTCTCCTATCTCGCCAAGGGCGTTCGCTGCGCCCCATCGCACGCCCCAGTCCTTGTCTCCGAGGGCCGCCACGAGAGCATCGACCGCTTTCCTGTCGCCAAGCTCCCCCAGGGCATTGACCGCCTCCTCCCTCACATACTTGTTCTCATCGCTCAGGGCGGCCACGAGGGCTCCCACAGCCCTGCCGTCCTTTATCTCCCCCAGGGCCGAGACCGCGCCCTCCCTCACATACTTGTTCTCATCCTTCAGCGCCCGGCACAAGACATCGAGGACGGAGTTGTCCTTTACCCGGCCCATGATATGGGTGGCCCTCCATCTGATGTCCCAGTCACCGTCGGAAAGAAGGCCGACAAGACTCCCGAGAGCGGCCCGACCGACTTCGCCCAAGGCCTCCTCGGCCACCCGCCTCATCGATTCATCCTGGCCCTTCAACGCAGCGACGAGAGGCCCTACAACGCCTGGATCCTTGATCTTGCCGAGGGCGGCGGCTGCCCCTTCCCTCACGTACTTGTCCCTGTCGCCCAGGGCCTCGACGAGCGGTTGCAGCGCCGTCTTGTGGCCTATCTCGCCGAGGGACCATGCGGCCCCTTCCCTCACGTATTCTTCTTCATCCTTCAGCGCTTCAATGAGGGGCTTCACTGCCCTTGCCCGCTTCAGCTTGCCCAGACCCTCGGCCGCCTTGAAGCGCCTTTCCCAGTCGGGGTCCCGCAGGCTCTGGAGCAGCTGGTCCATCTCGTTTTGCGCCTTAGCCATGGCAATCTTCCTCGCATATCTTTCTATCACAGAACAATGTCTATAAAAATAGAATTTATTCGGCCGGTATTCAAGCAAAAAAGGGCCTGGAGCGGCTTTGCCCCGCAGGGCTTACGAATCGCCCGTACCGGACTTCGCGGCTTCAGACCGCCCTTTCGCGGCGCTCCCGCGGAAAAAGCGCGGTTGACAAAGGAAACGCGATACATTAAGATAGAATTCACCATTCTTCAATTATTATCAGGGGTATTCGTGGCAGCTAGAGGGGTGCCTAAACAGAGTTGGAAGGAGCAGGAGCTGAGCATCCTGCATCAGGTGGCGCAGGATATCAGCAGCAATCTGGAGCTGAACGACCTGCTTGCCCATATCCTCCACATGGTCGTGAGCCTTACGGCCGCCGATTCGTGCCTCGTCTATCTCTACAACGAGCAGAACGACGAATTGACGTTGAGGGCTGCCAGCACGGGGCACCGCGACGTAGTGGGAGAGATCAGACTCAAGCTTGGGGAGGGAGTAACCGGCTGGGCCGCAAAGGAGAAGAAGCCCGTGGCGCTCTCGAGGCAGGCATACAACGACCCGAGGTTCAAGAGCTTCACCAGCCTGGCCGAGGATAAGTACGAAGCCCTTCTGGCTGTGCCGATTCTCGCAAAAGACAAGATAACCGGCGTCATGAACATCCACCACAAGAAGGCCCACGAGTATCCCGAGAACCAGGTGAGACTGCTTTTTACGATCTCAAAGTACCTCGGGAGTGCCATCGAAAACGCGGTCGTGTACGAAGAGATCAACAGGAAAGCCAAGCAGCTCGACCTCCTTTCGGAAGTCAGCCGCACCATCGTTTCCGATTACTACCTCAAGGAGATACTCCAGCTCATCGTGACCATGACGGCCCAGGTAATGGGCACAAAAATCTGCTCCATCATGCTTCTCGACGAGAAGAAGCAGGAACTGGTGATTGCGGCTACACAGAGCCTGAGCCAGGAATACATCAACAAGCCTAACCTGAAGGTCGGCCAGTCGATAGCGGGCAAGGTCGTCATCGAGAAACGACCCATCACAGTCTCCGATGTTACGAAGGAGCCGGGCTACATGTACCCGAACGTGGCGAAGAAGGAAGGCGTCGTCTCCATGATCGGGGTGCCTATGATGATCAAGGACAGAGTCATCGGAGTAATCAACAGCTACATGCAAAAGCAGCACAATTTCTCAAAAGAGGAGATCGACATCATACAGGCTATCGCGAACCAGGCAGCGGTGGCTATCGAGAACACACGCCTCGACCAGGAGATACTTTCCGCAAAAGAGGCCCTTGAGACCAGGAAGACCGTCGAGAGGGCGAAAGGTGTGCTGATGAAGGAACTGGGAATCGGCGAGGACGAAGCCTACAAGAAGATCCACAAGAAGAGCATGGACCTGAGGAAAAGCATGAAGGAAGTGGCCGATGCCATCATCGTGGCAGCGGATATAAGACGATAGTCCCGCCGATTTTCGCCGGCGACCTCAAAGAACTTACGAAGAGAAAGAAAAAAACGGGCATACCCTGTGCGGTCAGGACTGCCTGTTTCTGTAATCCTTGTAGCCGAATTTCCTGACCACTTCTATCTTGCGTCCATTCCGCAGCACCGCTATGTCCGGGAGGTTTATTCCGTTGAAGGTTGTGTTCTTCACTATGCTGTAAAGGGCCATGTCCGCGAAGACGAGCCTGTCTCCCCTTTTAAGCGGCCGCTCGAAGGAATAATCGCCAATGACGTCGCCCGCAAGGCAACTCGGGCCCGCAAGCCTGTAAGTGTAAGTCTTTTCGTTGGGCCCGCCGGAGGTCATTATGTGCGGCCTGTAAGGCATGAGCAGGACGTCCGGCATGTGCGCCTCCGCCGACGCATCGAGTATGGCGACGTCTATCTCGTTTCTTACGATATCGAGGACGGAGGAGATCAAAACGCCTGCGTTGTAGACGCTCGACTCGCCCGGCTCGAGATACACCTGCACCCCGTGCTTTTCCTTAAATGCGTTTATCAGCCTGATGAGGCGCTCCATATCGTAATCGTCGCGGGTTATGTGGTGGCCCCCTCCGAAATTTACCCATTTGAGGCCCCTTATATAAGCTCCGTAAAGTTTTTCGAAGACTGTCAGGATTCTTTCAAGGACGTCCGAATTCTGCTCGCACATTGCGTGAAAGTGCAAGCCGTCCACCACGCCCCTGTGCTCGGGGAATTCTTCGGTGAACGTGGCGTGAGTTATTCCGAGCCTCGAGCACGGCGTGCAGGGGTTATATGTCCGTGTCTTGACCTCGGCGTACCCGGGGTTGACCCTCAGGCCTATTTCGACGCCCCCTTTTCTTGCCCTTTCTCCGTATTTCCGCAGCTGATAAAAGGAGTTGAATATGACGGCATCGGAGTATTTCAGTATTCGCCCGATCTCTTCCTTCCTGTACGCCGCCGAGAACGTGTGCACCTCGCCCTTGAATTCCTCGCGCCCGAGCCTGGCTTCGTTCAACCCGCTTGCGCATGTTCCGTCCAGGTACCTGCCCATCATGGGGAAAGTGGCGAAGGAGGCATACGCTTTTAATGCATGCAATATTTTGCAGTCCGTCCGGTCCTTGACATACCTCGTGATCCGCATGTTTTCTTCGATGAGGCTCTCGTCCAGGAGGTAAACGGGTGTTCTTATTCCGCTCTCCGCGATGGCAAGGAATCTTTCTTTTGCCTCCCCGAACCGCTTTTTCTTTGCCTTCTTGAGCAGGCGCGTCAGCGAGACGGACCCTTCTCCGGAAAGCGCCTCAAGGACCCTTCTTCTTGAGTCGCCTGATAAAGCGTGGTACCTGTCCGCGCCACGTACGTCTTTTGCTGAGATCTCACGGATTGTTTTTTCAGCCTCAGATCCTTCAGGGAAGCGCCGCATGCTCGACCACTTGCCAGGGGAGCCCGTATCTATTGAGTGCCTCCATGAATTCGTCCGGGTCCAGCTGTTCCATGTTATACACCCCGGCCCCGCGCCAGGCCCCGGTGAGCAGCATCATGGCGCCGATCATGGCCGGAACGCCGGTCGTGTAGGCAACCGCCTGTGTCCCGGTCTCCCGGAATGCCTCTTCATGGTCGCATATATTGTAAATATATCTCGTTAGGGGCTTCCCGTCCTTTTTCCCGCTGATGATATTACCGATAACCGTCACGCCCGTATATCTCGATCCGAGAGAAGCGGGCTCCGGGAGCAAAGCCTTGAGAAACTTTATGGGGACGATCCTTTGGCCCTCATAGTCGACCTCGTCGATCCTCGTCATCCCGACGTTCTTGAGCACCCTTAAATGGTTGAGGTAATTATCGGAGAAGGTCATCCAGAACCTGGCCCTTTTCAGTCCCCTTATATTACGGACCAGCGACTCGAGTTCTTCATGGTAGAGGAGGTAGCTGTCCTTCGGTCCTGCCGACGGATAATCAAAGGGCAAATGGACGCTCCCCTCCTCGATTATCGCAGGCGTCTCGACCCATGTACCATTTTCCCAGTGCCTCACCGGCTGGGTCACTTCCCTGATGTTGATCTCAGGGTTGAAGTTTGTCGCGAAAGGGTGGCCGTGGGTCCCTGCATTGCAGTCGAGTATGTCCAGATACTCTATCTCATCGAAGAGGTGCTTCGCGGCATAGGCCGTAAAGACGTTCGTCACGCCGGGGTCGAACCCGGAGCCGAGAACCGCCATTATGCCTTTCCCCTCGAACTTTTGCCGGTATGCCCACTGCCAGCTATATTCGAAATGAGCTTCTTCCGGCGGCTCGTAATTGGCAGTGTCTATGTAATGTACTCCCGTCTCCAGGCAGGCATCCATCACGTGCAGGTCCTGATAGGGAAGGGCGAGATTAAGCACGACGTCCGGCCGGAACCTGTCGATCAGGGCGGCCAAGGCCGGCACATTGTCCGCGTCCACCTTGGCAGTCTGAATATCTCTCCCGTATCTCTGCCGGATATCCTTCCTGATTGCTTCGCACCTGGAGATTGTCCTGCTTGCAACGAGGACTTCCCTGAATACTTCCGGAGCTTGGGCGCACTTGTTCGCTGCGACCGTCGCTACGCCCCCTGCCCCGATCACCATTATTCTCCCACCGCCGATCATTTCATGCATTCATGCTCTCCCGCGAGGAGCATGAGGATCTCCCTTGCCGTTTTCGAGGCGCACACGGACGAGACGAAAGTCGCGTCATAATCGGGCGCAAGCTCGACTATGTCTGCGCCGACGACATTTACCCCCCGGCAGGCAAAAAGGTATTCCATAACTTCCTTGAACATGAGGCCCCCCGGCTCAGGGGTCGTCACCCCGGCGGCCAGGGACGGATCGAAGACGTCCATATCGAAGCTCAGATAGACCGGTAAATCCTTTTGCAGCCGGGCCGCCAGCGATGCCGGAGAATCGACGAGAAGGAGCCCTTCGAGTTCCTGTCTGGTACCCGATCGTATTCCTACGTGGAGAATCCGGGTTATCCCCAGCTCCATGACGCGCTTCATGACGGTAGCATGGGAGAGTCTTTGTCCCTCGTATTCGTCCCGGAGGTCGCAATGGGCGTCAAAATGTACGACCTGCACGTCTCCGAAGCGTTTTTTCACTGCTTTCATAATAGGATAGGTCACGAGATGCTCACCGCCCAGAACCAGAAGCTTCTTGTCCTTTTCCAAGACCTCGGAAGCGGCGTTCTCTATAAGTTCAAGCGAGTACGGCAGGTCGCCCATGCGGAGCTCGAGGTTCCCTGCGTCGTGGAATCTTATATCTTCCAGGTCGCCCCTGAAATAGGGGCTGTAAGTTTCGAGGGTCCACGACGCCCTCCTGATACTTTCAGGACCGAACCTTGTCCCGGACCGAAAGGAAGATGTGGCGTCCAGAGGACAGCCCAGAAGGATAATCGCGGCACGCTCCTCGCCTTCTGCTGCCCCTATGTAAGTGTTATTGAAAACACCTTTCATCAAAAACGGCTTCCAAGAAGCTCGGATGGAACGAAAAACGCCTGACAGTATGTCGTGACGTGCAAAGGCTAGCCGGCCCGGGCTAATCCCACAGGACTACGCCGGCGAATACGGCCCCTACGGCAACAACTTTGTGTGTGGCGGATATCGGTATTATCTCCTTTATTGGCCTTTTCCGGAGCTCCATGCCCTTCCTTACCATCTCTTTCACTCTCTCCACTACGGCGCCCTCTCCCGCCCTTGCGGAATATTCCATGATCAGACCTGCGCGATTTGCGTCTTTCGGTATGCCGATGGCAACGGCCGCGGATATGACCTCTCCCGGCACGTCGCTGTAGAGAGAAGCGTAAGCTGTCGGCACCAGCGCCCCCTGCGGCATGGGAACGGGAGGCGGCTTGATCTCTGCGCAGCCCGGAGGAAGAATACTGCTCATTTTCACCAGATTTGTATCTCCGACGCCTGAAGCCAGAAGAGCACCGTCAAACGCGTTCAGTAACGAGAACCCTTCGGATGAACCGCTGACAAGAAAAAACTTCGTGGGCGTTTGAATGATCACTTTACCACCTCCCAAAATTTTTAATGCCCAGCAGCTCCATGCGCAATTGCTCTTTCTATGGTATGGGCCGGCCTGTTTTCGTTCTCACCATCGAGGCTACCAGGCGCCGTCAAAAATTGGGAGGCGAAGATACCCAGAGGACCAGCGCCTTCATTTTCCTCCTGTTCGCCAGATAGTGTTTTTTCGATGCCTTAAAGTAAAAGCACTCCCCTTTCTTGACCTTGTACGTCTTCATGCCGAGCAAGACCTCGATGCCGCCGGATAATACAAAGCCGAACTCCTCACCCTCGTGAGGCTCCTCTTCTTCCGTCCTCTCACCCGTCTCCAAGGCAAGGAGCGCAGGGTCCATGAGTCTGTTCTGAGCCGCCGGCACGAGAATCTCGAAGTCGGCCCCATGCTCTTTTTCCAGACGGACCATATCGTCCTTGCCAAAGACGATCTTCTCGACTGACCCCTCGTCGAAAAATGTGGATGCCTTCTGGTCGAGCGCATCGAGTATGCCCAATAGGCTCTCTACGGACAGGGACGTGATGTTTCTCTCGACCTGCGAGATAAAGCCCTTCGTCAATCCTGCCCGCGACGCAAGCTCTTCCTGGGTAAGGGACTTCGCCTGCCTTATCATCCGTATTCTCTCTCCGATGCTCGACCCTTCGCCTTTCGTCATGAACAGTAAACACTCATAAAAAGTTTATTGTATTAAACTAAATCAATTTAAAAATCATGTCAACTAAATTTTATTTAACTTCCCGATACACTATGCTAAACTCAGCGTAAGGTCCTAATTATGCTTGTAAATAGAGCAATTGTACGATTTTTTGAGCATAAGGAGGTCGGGTATCTCTTTCATTTGCCCGGTATACACACATTGCCGTTGGACCATGCCCTCGCAGGTTCGAAGATCAAGGTTCTTACGGGAAGACACGAGGCAAACGTTGCCTTTATGGCCGACGGCTTTTCGAGGGCCACCGGAAAGGCCGGGGTGGTCTTGTTGACGCCCGGCCCCGGTCTTGGAAATGTTTTCACATCCTGTATGGAGGCCCACGAGGATGACGTGCCCCTGGTCTTCATAGTTATTGAGGCGGAAAGAAAGGGCGCGAAAAAAGGCGGTCTCCACGCCATGGAGGCGCCGGAGGCGCCCTTCTCGGGCATAGCAAAGGCGGTTCTCGTCGTTTCGGAAGAGAGAGATCTGGTCGACAGGCTGGAGGCGGCCTTCCGCACTGCCCTGACGCCCCGGAGGGGGCCCGTGCTCGTCTTCGTCCCCTATCGTCTTTTGGATAAGGACGTCCCCTATCGGGACGGTACGGGCGACGCGCAGAAAGAGAGGGCAGCGGTCTTCGATGCCGAACCGCTCGAAAAGGCTCTCGCAGGGAGCGAAAGGCCCATTATCGTAGGAGGGGCCGCCCTGCTGGACGAAGGGATAGGGGGGCAGCTCGATGCCCTGTGCAGCGAATCGGCCATACCTTTTCTCACTAGCACGGGGGGCAAGGGCGCCGTCAGGGAGGACAGAGGGTACGCCTTCGGCAGCGTCATGGCACGGGGGTCGACGAAGCGGATGCTGCAGGCGGCCGACGTGGTCATCGCCGTCGGCACAAGGCTGAGGGAGGCGGAGACGAAAAAAAGAGGCGTGAAACTTGGCCGCCTAGTCCATATCGACGTCGATGACCGATGGCTCGCGCGGAATTACCGGCCGGAGCTCGCATTGACGGGCGACATGCGAGGGGTTGTAGAATCGCTGCGCCTTCTCGTGAGGGGAAGGACTTTTTCGTGGGACTTGGAAGGGCTGAAGAAAGCACAAAATAAGGAAAAGGCCGAGCTCGAGAAGGAGCGCGACGGTTTTCGGCTCGTAAGGCTCCTGAGGCGGCATATTCCCGACGAAACTGTGACCGTCTGGGATCCCACGCTCATCTACTACTGGGCAGAGCTCTACTTTTCCGCCTATCATCCCCGCAGCTTCATCAGCGCGAAAGGCATATCGCCTATCTTCTACGCCTTTCCGGCGGCAGCCGGCGCAAAGCTCGGGAGGCCGAAAGCGCCCTGTCTTTGCGTCACCGGAGACGGAAGCTTTACGGCCCTTGCCGGGGAGCTCGCGACCGTCCGGGCGTACGGGATTCCGGCAGTCATCCTGGTATACAACAACGGAGCCTTCGGCCTCCTCGAACAATATATGGCGAAGCGGTACGGTGTGGAAAAGACCATGGACCTTAAGAACCCTGATTTCGTCCGCCTGGCCGGCGCCTTCGGGATCAAGGCTAAAAGGGTGGACGGGCCGGACGACCTCGCGAGCATTTTCAGCCGCGACATTACCTGGGAAGAGCCCTATCTGATCGACTTCCGCTACCCGCCCCTGCGGCCGCCGTGGGATTGACGATCGGTGCGGGCTATGGCCGTACGTGAGCAAACCGACTTGCTCGTTATGGTCTGAGACCCGCCGGGGCATGTTACGCGGGGGAGAACCTGCGAAAGAATACCCCGGCCGCAACCAAAGGAGGAATGCAACTAGCTTCCCACCGCTTGCAGAGGGTGATGCAACTGGAACCGCTTGATCACTTCGTCGCCGACGAGACACGCGGCATCATCGCAGTCAATGAGATCGGTGTTAATGATAAGGTGATAGAGCAGTGGATCGTCAATATCTTTATCGAAGTTCTCTCTCAGATAACACCTCCGTCCCCTGTCTTCCTTCTTGACAAATTCGAGTGCCGCCTCCCGGTCGAGATTATAGTCCTCTTGCGCCCGCCCGATCCTCTTCTCAAGGGACCCCACCAATCGGACGTGAAAGACATTCGGCAGCTTGCCGGTGATCACGTTGCCGCCGCGGCCCACGATAACGACATATCCCATTTGTGCAAGGCGCAATATGGTTTCGGCCGTTTTCTTCACGAGGGTCCAGGATGACGGATGAAGCCCAAGGTACTCTTCCAGCGAGTCGATGATCACGGATCTGTGGTCCTCTGCCATGAAGTCGGCGATGCGCCTGTGAAGGTGGTGATCCTCCAGCACCTTCTCTATCAAATTTCGGTCAAAAACCGTCCACTCGCAAGGGCCTGGAGCATGGTGTTGCAGGTATTGCGCCAGTTTTGAGGCAACCCTGTATCCTCCGGTGCCCGCCAGCCTGGAAATGGTTATTGCAGGCCTTATCGGCTCTCCGGCAGTACCGCCCTGACCTACCGGTCGGAACTGGCACTTGATGAAGGACAGGCATTTTTCGTAGTTGATATTTTTCAGCATACGACACCTCCCTTCTTTGCCGCTCGCAGCACCCCTTGATGAGTTCGTGGGGGCTGTTATCTTCGGGAAGTACGAGTTTGAAAAAGGGGCGGCGTTTTTGCCGGAGCCTGAACCGTATCAATTTCCAAATCGGCTGAAGGGTGCTGGAGCATTGTTTATTTTATCGAACAAAATTCTATAACGGACGGGACTTCGATGTCAAGCAGCAGGACAGGCAAGTGGATCAAGGACCTGGGGGAAGGCAAGGTGATGAACGGATTCAATTTTGGTCGCCGCGATATTCAATCTTGCGCTATAATAAAGACAGGGCATGGACGGTAATTACTGTTCCGGTTCCGAATGGGGCTTGCTCATTACAAGCGAGAGCGCGGGGTGGTCTTGGTGCCAATCGGTTCGAATAGGGGGTCGTGATGGGCACTTTCACATTCGGAAACAAGACATATCAGGTGGACACGGAAGAATTCCTCTCGGATTTCAACGAGTGGGATGAAAATTTCGCCCGGGGGGTGGCGCCCAAGGTCGGGGTCATTACCGGATTGTCGGAGGACCATTGGAAGATCATCCATTTCATCCGTGATTCATTCGAACGGACAGGCAAGTGTCCGCTGGTCTACGAGACCTGCCGAACGAACCGGCTCCATCTTGAGGAACTGAAAAAACTCTTCCCGGCCGGATACCTCAGGGGCGCCTGCAAGCTTGCAGGCGTTACATACAGGGAAGGTTATCTTAATCAATCCTGGGTGGAAGATCTCGCGGAACGGATCACCACCGGGACCCAGGAGAAAAAGACGTACGAGGTCAATATTCGGGGATTCCTCGTCAATCCCAATGAATGGGACAAGAAGTTTGCTATATACAAGGCCCACGAGATGAAGATGCCGAAGCTGACGGACAAGCACTGGGAGGTTATCAACTTCCTCCGCGAAAGCTTTGAGAAAAACAATCTCGTACCGACCGTGTACGAGACCTGTGAGGCAAACCATATCGACCTGGAGGAGCTCGAAAAGCTGTTCCCCGACGGATACCATCGGGGCGCGGTCAAGATTGCCGGGCTGAGAGTCAGATGATCCTGACGGCGCAGGAGTCGGCGACCGGCCTTAGATTTCCGATTCCCCTGCCTCCGTTAGGAAGCCTGTCATCGAGACTTAAGCGGCCTATGTTCGCCTGAGGCGAGCGGCCGGTAGGTTCTTTCACAGGTTGCGCCCCGCCTCAGCCTGGCCGGGAATAAGGCCTTAAACCATCAGGTACTTTTTCTTTACTTCCTCGTTGGCTTCAAGCTCGGAGACGGTTCCATGGAACCTGATGCGGCCGTTATCGATGACATAGGCCCTCTCGATGAGCTTCATTGCGGACTTGATGTTCTGCTCGGAAAGCAAGATGCTTATGCCCGCATCCCGGAGCTTCAATATCTGCTTCTCGAGGTCGAGAACTATGAGGGGGGCCAGCCCTTCCGTCGGCTCGTCGAGGAGGAGGAGCGCAGGGCTGGTCATGAGGGAGCGTCCTATGGCGAGCATCTGCTGCTCGCCGCCGGAGAGGTTCCCTGCCCGCCTGTCCTTGATCTCCCGTAGGGCGGGAAAGATATCGTAAACGCGGTCCTTGGGCCATTCGTCATTGCGCCTGTAAGTGATCTCCAGGTTATCGTCGACGGAAAGGTCCGCGAAGACCCGCCGGTCGTCCGGCACATAAGCGATGCCTTGCCTCACGAGTAGGTAGGTGCGCTTCCCGCCTATCGGTTCGCCGTTAAAGGTGATCGTTCCCTGTTTTGGGGGTGTTAGGCCGCCTATGCTCCTCATGGTGGTGCTCTTCCCTGCCCCGTTCCTGCCGAGAAGGCCAACGATCTCGCCTTTCGAGACTTCGAGGGAGACATCGTAGAGGATGTGACTGAGGCCGTAGTACGTGTGGATGCCCTTTACGCTGAGCACGCGTCGCCCCCGCCTAAGTAAGCGTCCTGCACGGCCTGGTTACAGCGAACCTCCTCGCAACGGCCCTGCACGATGGTTGCGCCCCGCACCATTACCATTATCCGGTTGGCAATGGCGAAGACGAGCTCCATGTCGTGCTCGCAGAAGAGTATGGTGAGACCGAACTCCTTGGAAAGCCTCCTTATGAGGTCTATGCAGAGGGCGGTCTCTTCGGGCGACATGCCCGCCGTCGGCTCGTCGAGGATCAGGAACTCGGGCTTGCCGCCCAGGGCTATGGCGATCTCCAAGACCTTCCTTTCGCCGTGGGAGAGGGCCGCACTCGCCCGGTCCTTCTTGCCTAAAAGACCGACGCTTCGAAGGATCCCCGCCGTCTCTTCCGTGGCTATGCTCTGGGCAGGAGTAACCATGCCCCACGTTTTGTTCTCCCGCGCCAGCACCGATACGCGGACGTTCTCGAAGACGGTGAGCCGGGGGAAGACGTTGACCAACTGGAAAGAACGGGAGAGGCCCTTCTTGCATATATGGTAGGGCGCCATTCCCGTGATGTCCTCACCCTTGTATAGAATGCTCCCTCGGTCAGGCTTGAGGATTCCGGAGATGAGGTTGAAAAGCGTAGTCTTGCCTGCCCCGTTCGGCCCTATGACCGCGACGATCTCCCCCTTTTCCACGTGGAGGTTGGCACCGTTGACCGCTTTGAACCCCGAAAAAGACTTGTCAAGGCCTTCTACCTTGAGCATTATTCCCCCGCCAGCGCCGTCTTTGAGGTGCCGGCCTTTTGTCTCCCCTTTGCGATCTTGATCAGGTAGCCGAGGACGCCTTCAGGCAGAAAGAATATGACGAGCATCATGATAATGCCCAGGACAAGGGCCCAGTACACGGTGTAGGTAGAGACGAACGTGCGGAGCGCAACAATTATCGCGGAGCCGAGCATGGGTCCTAAAAATGTCAGCCAGCCGCCCAGAAGGCAGATGATGACCATCTCCATGGAGAGCGTCCAGAAAAGCATGTCCGGAAAGGCCGTATTGTCAACGACGACGAAAAGGGTTCCCGCGACGCCTGCGAAGAAGGATGCGATGACGAGTGCGCCAAGCTGGTGCCTTTTCACGTTCACGCCTATCATCTCGCTCCTCACGGTGTTGTCGCGGATTGCCTGGAGGACGCTGCCGAACGGCGCCTTCAGGATCCTGTAAATCGCATACATGCAGACGAGAGTGACTATGAGCGTGAAATAGTAGGCGGCAGAGCCGGAGGAGATGAGGTCGGGCACGGGGATGCCGTGGATGCCGTCGTCGCCGCCCGTGAAGGAGTACCACCTATAGACGATGGCCCACACGAGGGAGCCGAGCGATATCTGGAGCATGCCGAAGTAGAGCTTGGAGAGGCGGACGCAGATAACACCCATGACCAGTCCCAGTATGGAGGAGACCATTGGTCCCACGATAAAGCCGAGCCAAGGCGAAAGGCCCGTCCTCACCATGATCAGAGCCGCTCCGTAAGCGCCGGCGCCGTAAAAGACCGCATGGTGAAACTGGTAGAGCCCGCCGTAGCCAAGGGCAAGGTTGAGGCTTGTTGCGGCAAGGCCGTAGATGAGGACTATGGCGGCCATGTAGACGTAGAACCGGGGCAGTATCGCAGGCAGGAGAAAGAGCAGGACTATGACCGCTATGAGGATGAGGCCTTTCTTTACCATGTCGACCTCAGGAGACCTGTCGGCCTGAAGATGAGAACCACTATGACGGCCGCGTAGGGAAAGATGATGCCGAACTGGGGCCAGACAAGTATGCCCAGCGACTGGGTGAGGCCGAAAATGAGGGCGCCGAGAAGGGCGCCCCATATGTTGCCCAGTCCTCCTATGATGACTATGAGGAAAGCCTCCATGATGAGCGTGTTGTCCATGCCGAGGGTGACGCTGACGGTCGGTGCCACGAGAACGCCGCCGAGGCCGGCCAGCAAGCAACCGATGATGAAGACGGATGCGAAGACCCAGCTCACGTTTATGCCCACCGCAGCTACCATTTCCCTGTCGACTGCTGCCGCCCTCGCGATTTTTCCCATCTTTGTCCTGTTCACGAGCAGCCAAAGGGCAACGGCGACGACAGGGCCCAGAAGCAAAAGGAAGAGGTTGTAAATCGGGAAGGGAAGCCCGCCAAAAAGCGGGACGAACCCCTGGAAGACCGAGGGGACCGGAACGGACTTGTACTCCCCCCCCCAGACGAGCTTTACGAGGTCGCCGAAGACGAGGGAAAAGGCAAAGGTGAGAAGGAGGAGCATGAGGTGCTCCCGTTCGTATAGGTACTGGAAGATCCCGCGCTCGCAAACGGCGCTCAGAAGGGCGACGCCGAGAGGGGCGCAGACGAGGGCGACCCAGAAGCCCATGCTGCCCCCTCCGAAAGCTTTGGAGATTGAAAAGGCCATAAACGCGCCGATCATGTAAAGGGAGCCGTGGGCTATGTTCGGGATGCGCAGAACGCCCAATATAAGGGAGAGGCCGGACGATACGATGAAGAGGATGACGGTACGGCTCAAGCCTACGAAGATTTGGCAGAGAACGCCGGGGGGACAAACAGCGTAAATGAAATCCAATCGCCTTCCTTTACATCGCGCGATACGTTTGTGCTTGTGCTGCGTGCATTTTACCCGCAACGCGTCTTTAGTGTCAATACCTTTTACCCGCCGCTGAAGGGCGAGCGCATTTGGAGGCCCCCTTTTCGTCGTCCGGGCACCGCGCCGAAGGCGTGGTCGGTAAGTTACCTCCTCGTCCCGCCTCGGCACCAAGAAAAGCTGGCGCTCCTTGGATCAAAGTTGGGGTGGACATGCTAGCTTCTTCTTTGATAAGATAGCTCCGCAGCTTAGCCGGTATAATGTAAGACGGCGCTTAGAGCCGATAATTGATAGGGGAGGGCCACGATGAAGAAGGGCGGCCTTTTGTTCTGCGGGCTACTTATGACATGCCTTTTGGTTGCAGGCTGTGGAGAGAAGAGTCCGTCTACCATAAGGGTGGGGGTCATTGCAGAGTTGACCGGCGATATGCCGGCAGTGGGAGAGTCGTGCAAGAAGGCCGCCCGGTTGGCGGTGAAGCAGATCAATGACGCAGGAGGCCTCCAAGTGGGCGAAAAACAGTACAAGGTGGAGCTTTTTATCGAGGACAACGCCGGCAAAGCGGACCAGTCGGCCTCTGCCGCCCAGAAGCTCATCACTCAGAAGAAGGTCCTTGCCATAATCGGGCCTAATGCTACTCGGTACGCAATCCCCGCTTCAGAGATAGCAGAGACATCGAAAGTCCTTCTCATAAGCCCCTGGTCGACAAACCCAAGGACGACGCTCGACGCGAAGACAGGGGCCCCCAAGAAATATGTCTTCAGGGCCTGCTTCATCGACCCCTTCCAGGGGCGGGTAGTGGCGCGTTTCGCTATGGACAGCCTGAAGGCCCGCAGGGCAGCGGTCCTTTATGACGTTGCCTCGGATTACAACAAGGGGATCGCTGAAGTTTTCAAGGAGACCTTCGAGCAAAACGGCGGGAAGGTCGTCGCCTTCGAGACCTATACCACGAACGACAGGGATTTCTCAGCGCAACTCACGAAGATGAAAAAGGCGGACCCGGATGTGGTCTTCCTCCCCAACTATTACAGCGAAGTCCCGCTGCAGATCCAGCAGGCTAAAAGGCTGGCTTTCAAGGTGCCCTTCGTCGGGAGCGATTCGTGGGGAAGCCAGGAGCTGCTGAAACTGTGCGGCAAGGACTGCGAGGGTTACTATTTCAGCACCCATTATGCTCCCGATACGGCAGCCCCTGCGGCCCTCAAGTTCATCGAGGCCTTCAAGACATCCTATGGCGTTATGCCGGATGACGTAGCCGCGCTGACGTACGACTCCTTCGGTCTTCTGAAGCAGGCAATCGTCGAGGGCGGAAAGATCGACCGGCAATACGTGAGGGACGCCCTCGCGAAGATCAAGAAATATGAGGGGGTTACGGGCGACATGCAGTTCGTGGAAGGCTCGTCCGACCCCATCAAGAGCGCCGTGATCCTGAAAATCGAGGGCGACAGGTTTGTCTTTTTTGCGAACGCGAAGCCATGAGCAGGACCCGCTTACCCGGTGTCCGCGGCCGGGGTGAAGGCCGCGGAAAGGCGGATCATCGGGTTGAACCCGCAGGCCATCCCTGATGAGCTATCTATTGCAGCAGGTATTGAACGCCCTTCAGCTCGGGAGCATATACGCCCTCATCGCCCTCGGCTACACGATGGTCTACGGCATCCTCACGATGATAAATTTTGCCCATGGCGATCTTTTCATGGTGGGCGCTTTCCTCTGCTTCCTTTCGGTCCTGTTCCTTAAGCTTCCTTTCGTCGCCACCCTTGTCGTCAGCATGCTCGGCACGGCGCTCCTGGGTGTCACCATCGAGAGATTTGCCTACAAGCCGCTTCGCGGGGCGCCTAGGGTATCGGCCATTATCACGGCCCTCGGGGTGGGCCTCTTCCTCGAGAACTTTACCCTCGCCCTGAGTCCCTATCCCAAGCACATCCCGTCTTTCATCCCCAATACGATATGGACGCTGGGAGAGATATCGATCTCTTTATTGCAGGTAGTCGTAATCGCCCTTTCCATCGTGCTGATGGTCATCCTCGATCTTATCGTAAGGCGGACTCTACTTGGGATGGCAATGAGGGCCATTTCTTGGGACAAAACGGTCGCACCCCTCATGGGCGTCCCGGTCGATTTCGTCATCTCCGCGACCTTTGCCATAGGCACGAGTTTAGGGGGCGTTGCCGGCGTGCTGTACGGCCTTTGCTACCCGGTCATCGACCCTTACATGGGAATCATGGTGGGATGGAAGGCGTTCATCTCTGCCGTTGTGGGCGGCATCGGCAACATACGGGGCGCCATGATAGGCGGTTATATCCTTGGCGCAGTGGAGATCCTCGTCGTGGCGTTCCTGCCGTCCACGTACCGGGACCTCGTTGTATTTGCCTTGCTGCTAGTGCTGCTCGTTTTCCGGCCTTACGGAATATTGGGCAAAGCGACGGTTCAGAAGGTGTAGCATGGCGTATCCGGGCAAGGGACTTGCGCTCCTCTGCCGCTCATTACCGAAAGGATGGGAGCCCGGACGGATCCTCCTCGCGGCAGGCTTCGCTCTTTCCTTCATCATCCCTGCGACGGACTTTATCGACCAGTATGTGCAGCTTGTCCTTATGTACATCGGTATCAACATCATTCTCAGCGTCAGCCTCAACCTGGTGAACGGGTATATGGGCGAATTCTCCTTGGGCCACGCGGGCTTTATGGCAATAGGGGCCTATGTCGCCTCGGTCATCTCGGTGCGGGTATTCCCTGCCTGGGCCGCTGTCTGGCTCTTTCCGGCCGCGGTCGTTGCCGGCGGCGCGGCCTCCGCGCTCGTGGGCCTTCTGGTCGCGTTTCCGTCTTTCAAGACCCGCGGCGACTACCTGGCCATCGTCACCCTTGCCTTCGGCATGATCGTCAAATCGGCCATCGAGAACATCGGCGCCCTCGGGGGCCCGAGGGGTTTTCTCGGGATGGACAGGCTTACCAACCTGCCCTGGGTCTTCTTCTGGACGGTTCTCTCCGTCTGGTTCGTCCGCAATCTCGTATACTCGCGCTTCGGCCGGGGCGTCCTTTCCATCAGGGAGGACGAGATTGCCTCAGAGCTCTCCGGCGTGGATACGCGTCGGGTGAAAATGCTCGCCTTCGTCGTCTCATCCTTCTTTGCCGGAGTTGCGGGAGCCCTTTTCGCACATCTTCTCCAGTTCATCAACCCACGGGTATTCGATATAATCAAATCGACCGACATCCTTATAATGGTCTATCTGGGAGGAATAGGTTCTCTGGGAGGCTCGATCATCGGTGCCGTCATCTACACGGTTCTCCTGGAGGTGCTCAGGCCTTTGGGCGTTTGGCGGATGGTGCTCATGCCCCTGGTGCTGGTGCTTCTCATGCTCTACCGGCCGAAGGGCATCATGGGCCTCCGCGAATTCTCCTGGTTCGTGCCGCGGGCCGACCTATTTTCCAGAGGGCTCCGGCACAGCAAGAAGGATTTAGCCGATGGCGCTCCTTGAGATAAGAAACCTGACCCATCGTTTCGGCGGCCTTGCCGCTCTGACGGATTTCAACCTCCGAATCGGCAAGAAAGAGCTGGCCGGTATAATAGGCCCGAACGGCGCAGGCAAGACGACCGTCTTCAACCTGATTACCGGCGTGTATCGCCCGACAAGCGGCACCATATCCGTCGAGGGAAAGAGGATAGACGGCCTTGCGCCGAACCGGATCACCTCTCTCGGCATCGCAAGGACCTTTCAGAATATCCGGCTCTTCAAAGACCTCTCCGTGCTGGACAACGTTAGGACCGCCCACTACGGGCAGGCTTCGTACGGGGCGCTGCCTGCCCTTTTCCGGCTGGGGCGCTGCCGCAGGGAAGAGGCGGGCATCATCGACCTCTCGATGAAGCTGCTCAACCTTTTCCAGCTCGAGGCGTATGCGGAGGAGCCCTCCAGGAACCTGCCGTACGGTCTCCAGCGGCGACTCGAGATAGCTAGGGCGCTGGCTACCCGCCCCAAGCTGCTTCTGCTCGATGAACCGGCTGCCGGCATGAACCCGGCGGAAATCGCGAAGCTTGTGGAGCTGATCGGCTGGGTGCGAGAGGAATTCGACGTCGCCATTCTTCTAATAGAGCATCAGATGCGGCTCGTGATGAATATTTGCGAGCGCCTCATAGTGCTCGACTTCGGCGCGACCATTGCAGAAGGCGCACCCAGCGAGATACGGAGCGATAGCAAGGTCCTGGCGGCCTACCTGGGGGAGGAGGAGGGATGAGCGGAAAGGCCCTGCTGTCGATAAGGGACCTCCGGGTGTCGTACGGTAATATTAAAGCGGTGAGGGGCGTCTCCTTCGATGTGGGGCAAGGTGAGATGGTGGCCCTTGTGGGATCGAACGGCGCAGGGAAGTCCTCGACGCTCCGGGCGGTCTCCGGTATGGTGCCTTACGAGGGCAGCGTTATCTACAGGGGGCGCGAACTGAGGGGCGTCCCGTGTCATCGCATAACGTCCATGGGGATCGCCCACGTACCCGAAGGACGGGGTATCTTCGGCAACCTCAAGGTAAGAGAAAACCTGAGACTGGCCACCTGGCATAGAAAGGACAAATCGGAGATCGAGAAGGACTATAGACGGGTATTCGCCCTCTTCCCCCTACTCTATGAAAGAAGGGAGCAGTCGGGCCAGACCCTGTCGGGAGGAGAGCAGCAAATGCTCGCCGTGGCCAGAGCCCTCATGGGCCGGGGGGAAATGATGCTCCTCGACGAACCCTCCATGGGCCTTGCCCCTGTGCTCGTCAAGGACATATTCTCCGTGCTGAAGGAGATCAACCGGGCCGGCACCACGATCCTGCTTGTCGAACAGAACGCGCACATATCCCTTAAGGCCGCGTCCTTCGGCCATGTACTGGAGACGGGGACGATCAGTCTCTCGGGCTCAGGAGAGGCCCTGCTCGCCGATCCCCATGTCCGCGAAGCCTATCTGGGCAGCGGGCAAAGACCTTGGTGACCGCGTAGGCGGCTATAGGAATAATTACTCGTTAGTAAAGCGCTAACAACTGAGCATGGAACCTGCGGGCGATACGGGTAGCAATGCGCTGCAGCGCCGCCCTCTTGTTTGGGTCCTCTATGTTGATGGTGCTCGCATCGTAGACCTCGGCATCGCTGTATGTCCACGTCTTCAGAAGCTTGTCCTGTTTCGTCAGGGTCAGAGTGGCAAATGCAGTGACTACCTTCTGGAGACTCTGCCCTGTCGCGCCCAGAGCGCCTGGCGCGGCAGTCACGCTTGTGATCGTACCCTGCAGTGTCGCGTCCGCGTCGGCTTTGTTTAACTGGAAGAGGCCGCTGCTCGCGAGCTCCATGGAAAAGGCCTCGGTAAAGAAGCCTGACACCAGAGGCTCGAAACTCTTATTCTTGAAGACGGGTAAGCTGATGGAGGAGATGTCTCCGCCGTATATGCCCTTATCTCTCACGAGCTCGTAGCCGCAGCCCCCAACGGAAGCGACGCAAAAAAAGAGCGACCATATCAGCAAAAATTTTTTCATCCGTCCCTCACGAAACGATGTTGACGAGCTTGTTCGGCACCACGATCACTTTTCTTACAGGCCGTTCCATCAGGTGCCGTTGCACCTTCTCGAGCGAAAGGATCAGGGCCTTGAGGTCCGACTCGTCCATCCCGCGCTCAACCTCGACCGTGTCCCTCAGTTTGCCGTTCACCTGGACCGCGACGGTTACCGTCTCTTCTCTGACGTAAGCCTCGTCGTATGCAGGCCATGGGTTGTCCGCGAGTAGGTCGTCATGCCCGAGGGCCTCCCACAATTCCTGAGCAAGGTGAGGGCAGAAAGGGCTAACGAGAACGATCAGGCGGTCGATGGCGCCTCTCAGTACGGCCGGGCCTTGGGCGCCCCCACGATCGGATTCGACGAACTTGTGGATGGCGTTCACGAGCTCCATGGCTGCCGCTATTGCCGTATTCAGATGAAACCTCTCGATGTCCTCCGTAACTTTTTTCGTGGTTTTGTGGACCATGTGAAGGAGGGCCGAGACCTCCCTGTCCTGCGATGCGGCCGCGTAGGCGGGCTCCGCGGCCTTCAGTTCCTCGCGCCGCTCCGCTACGAGCCTCCAGAGCCTCTGGAGGAATCGATGGGACCCTTCTACACCCTTGTCGCTCCAGTCCAGGTCTTTCTCGGGAGGGGAGGCGAACAGGCAGAACAGGCGTACCGTGTCTGCGCCGAAGCGCTGGACGAGATAATCGGGGTCTACCACGTTTCCCTTCGACTTGCTCATCTTCGCCCCATCCTTTATCACCATCCCCTGGGTAAGAAGGTTTTCGAAGGGCTCGCGGACGCCCACAAGGCCCAGCTCGGAGAGGACTCTGTTGAAAAACCTCGAATAAAGAAGGTGCAGCACGGCGTGTTCCACCCCGCCGATGTACTGATCGACGGACATCCAGTAGTCGACCTTTTCCCTGTCGAGGGGGCCTTTGTCGTAGTGCGGGGACGCAAACCTCAGGAAATACCAGGACGATTCGACGAAGGTATCCATGGTGTCCGTCTCCCTCCTGGCCTTTTTCCCGCACCCGGGGCATGGCACTTCGTAAAACTCGCGGATATCGGCCAGCGGCGACCTTCCCACCATCCGGACCCGGGCCTCGAGGGGCAGCTCGACGGGCAGATCCTCATAGGGGACGGGTACAGCGCCGCACTCGTCGCAGTAGATTATGGGGATGGGCGTGCCCCAGTACCGCTGCCGCGATATGCCCCAATCTTTCAGGCGGTAGTTTACAGTCCGTCTGCCGATCCCTTCCTTTTCCAAAAAATCGATGATGGCGTCCACCGCTTCCCTGTTGTTCATACCGTTGAAAACCGCCGAGTTGACCAGCGCCCCGTCGCCTTCGTAAGCGCGCTCCATAGAAGCCGGGTCGAGGCGCTCCCCTTCGGGCTGGATGGTGACTATTACGGGAAGGCCGTACTCGCGGGCGAACTCGAAGTCTCTTTGGTCATGGGCGGGCACCGCCATGATAGCCCCGGTCCCGTATTCGGCGAGGACGAAATTGCTGACGAACACGGGCACCTTCTGCTTCGTCAAGGGATTGAGCGCGAATGCGCCCGTGAAGACGCCTTCCTTTCTCAACGAAAGCTCGGTCCTAAAGCTCCGGTCCTGCGTCCTGGCCTTTTCGACAAAAGCGGCCACGTCGGCCTCGCATGGGGTCCCCTTCGCAAGGGTCGCTGCGAGGGGGTGCTCGGGAGCGAGGACCATGAAAGTCACACCGAAAAGCGTGTCGGGCCTCGTCGTGAAGATCGTGATGTGATCGCCCCCTTCCAGGGGAAAGTTGACCTCCACCCCGTAGCTCTTGCCTATCCAGTTTCTCTGCATGTTGAGCACCCGCTCCGGCCAGCCGGGGAGCTTCCATGTATATTCATACAACTCGTCGGCGTACCGGGTAATAGCGAAGAACCATTGGGCAAGCTCACTCTGGATCACCTCACCGCCGCACCGCCAGCACCTGCCTTCCTCAACCTGCTCGTTGGCGAGCACGGTCTGGCACTGCTCGCAGTAATTGACGGGGGCGCTCTTCCGGTAGACGAGCCCCTTTTCGTACATCTTCAGGAAGATCCACTGTTCCCAGCGGTAATACTCCACATCGCAAGTTGCGATCTCCCTGTCCCAGTCATAGCCGAAGCCGAGGCGCTTCAGCTGTTCTTTCATATAGGTTATATTTTCTTTCGTCCAGGCGGCGGGGTGAACGCCATGCTGGATGGCCGCGTTCTCGGCGGGCATGCCGAAGGCATCCCAGCCCATGGGGTGGAGAACGTTCAACCCGTTCATCCTCTTATAGCGGGCGATGACATCGCCGATAGAGTAGTTCCTGACGTGGCCCATATGAATCTTCCCTGAGGGGTAAGGAAACATCTCGAGGAGGTAGAATTTCTTCCTGTCCTTTTCCTCGGAGACATGGAAGAGATTCTCTCTTTCCCAAACGGCCTGCCACTTTTCCTCTATGGCCTTCGGGTCGTAGCCTCTCGTATCGGTCCTTGCCATTTTCTGCCTATTTTCCCCTCTGCATCGCCCTTATCCGGAGACGGAGAGCGTTCAGCTTGATGAACCCGCTCGCGTCGCCCTGGTTGTAAACGCCGTCCCTGTCAAAAGTCGCGAAGTCCTGGCTGTAGAGGGATTTTTCCGATTTCCTGCCGACCACTATCGTATTCCCCTTGTAAAGCTTGAGCCGCACCGTACCCGTCACCCCTATCTGTGTCTCCTCGATGAAGGCGCGGATGGCCTCCATTTCGGGCGAAAACCAGAAGCCGTAATAAATTAGCTCCGAGACCTTTGTGATGAGGCTGTCTCTTAGATGCATGACCTCCCGGTCCATGGTGATCGACTCGACGGCCCTGTGCGCAATATGGAGGACCGTGCAGCCGGGCGTCTCATATACTCCCCGGGATTTCATGCCCACGAACCTGTTCTCCACGATATCCACCCTGCCTATGCCGTTCGCCCCCGCCACGCGGTTGAGCAGGTCGATAATCTCATGGGCTTTCATCGGCTTCCCGTCGATGCTGGCCGCAGCCCCGTCCTCGAAACCTATCTCTATATAGCTTGCCCTGTCCGGCGCTCTTTCCGGCGATACGGTCAGCCGGAACATCGATTCGTCGGGTTCCTTCCACGGGTCTTCCAGTACCCCGCCCTCGTAGCTGATATGCATCAGGTTCCTGTCCATGCTGTAAGGCTTCGCCTTGCTGACCGGCACTTCGATGCCATGAGCCTTCGCATAGTCGATCAGCTCTTCCCTCGACGAGAAGGTCCACTCCCTCCATGGAGCCAAGACCTTTATATGGGGCGCCAGCGCATAGTAGGTCAGCTCGAATCGAACCTGGTCGTTTCCCTTCCCGGTAGAGCCATGGCAGACCGCATCGGCCGACTCCCGCCGGGCAATCTCTATCTGTTTTTTTGCGATAAGAGGCCTAGCGATGGAGGTACCGAGAAGGTAAGTGCCCTCATAGACCGCGTTTGCCTTGATGGCAAAGAAAACGAAATCCCTCGCAAACTCCTCCTTGAGGTCCTCTATGTAGACCTTCGAGGCTCCGGTCTTTATCGCCTTTGCCTCGAGACCCTGGAGCTCCTCCCCCTGCCCGACGTCGGCGGTGTAGGCGATGACCTCGCATCCGTGCTGCTCGCGCAGCCATTTCACGAGGACAGAGGTGTCGAGACCGCCTGAGTAAGCAAGCACGACTTTCCCGATGTTACTCATGAATATCCTCCGTCATTAACCATTCCAGGAGCGCCTTCTGCGCGTGAAGGCGGTTTTCCGCCTGCGTGAAGATCACCTCCCGGAACTGCTCGAAGACCTCTTCGGTGATTTCCTCGCCCCTATGGGCCGGCAGGCAGTGCATGACGATGGCGTCCGGTTTTGCCGCCTTCATCAGCTCGCCGTCGATTCGGAACGAGGAAAAGGCCCTTTTTCGCTCCTCTTTTTCGGCCTCCATGCCCATACTGGTCCACACGTCCGTGTTGACCACGTCGGCATCCTTTACAGCCTCGAAGGGGTCGGAATGGAGTGTCAGCGTGCCCTTTTCCTCGGCCTGTCTCACGAGCGCCTCGCGGGGGCCGTAGGCAGGGGGAGAAGCCACGGCAAGGGGGAAGCCCAGAAGAAGGGACGCCTCGATCCAGGAATTGGCCACGTTGTTCCCGTCGCCCACCCATGCGATCCTCACGTCTTCCAGTCTGCCCTTCCGCTCCATCACGGTAAAGAGGTCGGCCAGTATCTGGCAAGGATGGTAAAGGTCGGAGAGTCCGTTGATGACCGGGACGGTGCTCCAGGCCGCCAATTCTTCGACGGTGTCCTGCCTGAAGGTCCGGATCATCACTGCATGCACGTACCTGGAAAGGACCCTCGCCGTATCCCGGACAGGCTCTCCCCTCCCCATTTGCGTATCGGTCTGGCTCAGGAATATGGCCTGGCCTCCCAGCTCGCTCATCCCCACCTCAAAGGAGATCCTGGTCCTTGTAGACGCCTTCTCGAAGATCATCGCCAGCGTTCTTCCAAGCAAGGGGGCGTGCGTCCCGCGAGACCCGCGCAACTGCTTCATGAAGCGGGCGCGGTCAAGCAGGCTAGAGCACTCCCCGGGGGTAATATCGAGGAGCCTCGTAAAATCCCTCTTCATTGTTCGTTGTGCCTTTCGCAGATTTTCTTTGCGATCTCGAGAAAGATATCGATCTCCTCTTGTCCGATTATAAGAGGCGGGAGGAGCCTGATTACGTTCCCTTTCGAAGCGTAAAGTATGACGCCTTCCGCGAGGAAGTCCTGCACGATAGGTTCAACGTCCGAAGCAAATTCCACGCCTATGAGCAAGCCGAGGCCCCTTACGTCGAGGATGAAGGGGAACTCCTTCTTCAGGTTGAGGAGACCCTCCAGAAGGTAAGCGCCCATGGCCTTGCATCGCGCCACGATACCATCTTCGACGATTGTGTTTATAGTCGCAGTCACCGCTGCCGCTGCCAGGGGATTTCCGCCAAAGGTCGAGGCGTGAGAACCTGGCTCGAAGGCCTCCATCACCCGGTCCTTGGCCACGATGGCGCCCACCGGGAAGCCGCTTCCCAGCGCCTTTGCCAGGCTCATGATGTCCGGCTCTATCCCGTAGTGCTCGTACCCGAAGAGCCTGCCCGTCCTGCCCATGCCCGTTTGCACCTCGTCGAAGATAAGGAGGATATCTCTGTCCGCGGTCATCTCCCTCAGCTTTTTAACGTACCCCTTGTCAGCGACAAAGACGCCGCCCTCCGACTGGACGCACTCGAGCATGACCGCGCATGTCTTTTCGGAGAGGGCCTTCTTTATCGCCCCTATGTCGTTGAAAGGCACAAAGGAGAAGCCGTCGACCAGAGGACTGAAGCCGACTTGGAACTTCTTCTGTCCTGTTGCCGACAGAGTGGCGATGGTCCGTCCATGGAACGAATTCTCCATGGCGATGATCTCCCATCTGCCCTCGCCATGGTGCTTCCAAGAGTAACGCCTAGCCAGCTTGATGGCAGCCTCGTTGGCCTCGGCGCCGCTGTTGCAGAAGAAGACCTTGTCCCCGAACGAGCGCTCGACGACCATCTCCGCAGCCTTGACCTGCGCCTCCGTATAGAAAAGGTTCGATATATGGACGAGTTTTCGCGCCTGGGAAGTCAGGGCTTCTACAAAAAAGGCGGGCGCGTGGCCCAGGTTGCAAACCGAGATGCCCGACAGGAAATCGAGGTACCTCCTACCCTTCAGGTCCCAGAGCCAGCACCCTTCCCCCTTTGCTATGCCGATGGGAAAGCGCTTGTACGTGTTTGCCAGATACCTATCCCCCTTCTCGATCCATTCCTGCTGCATTCTATTCTCCTGCTATCTGCGTGTCTATGCCGAGGTCGGTAAATACCTCTAGGAGCAGGGCGTGGGCAACGCGACCATCGATGATGTGGGTCTTCTTCACCCCCCCCTCAAGGGCATCTAGACAACACGCTATCTTCGGAATCATGCCCCCCTTCACCGCATCGCTCCCTATGAGCTGCCTTGCCTGTTTTTTGCCCATCGAGGAGATTGGTTTGAGGCTGGCGTCGAGCACGCCGGGCACATCCGTGAGGAGTATCAGCTTTTCGGCAGCCAGCGCCTTTGCCACGCTGCCCGCTGCCGTGTCGGCGTTCACGTTGTAAGCGCACCCGTCCGCGCCCGAGGCGAGCGGCGCAATGACCGCGATATAGCCGGATTCGGCCATCTTTCTTATGATCTTTCCGTTGACCTCGGTTACCTCGCCTACGAAGCCGATATCCTTGCCCTTTACCCGCTCGGCTACTATGAGCCTGCCGTCTTTCCCCGAAAGACCGATAGCCTGGCCGCCGGCATTGTGGATCGCTTGGACGATCTCCTTGTTGATGGACCCCGATAGCACCATCTCGACTATCTCGAGGGTCTCTCCGTCGGTCACCCGCAGGCCGTCCACGAACCGTGTAGGAATGCTAAGCCTCGCGAGCATCCTTTCTATCTGGGGTCCGCCCCCATGCACAATGACGGGGTTGATGCCGACGTACTTCAGGAGCACCACGTCCTTGGCGAACTCCTTCCTGAGGTTTTCATCCTCCAAGGCCGCTCCGCCGTACTTTACGACGAAGGTACAACCGGAGAACTTTTTTATGTAAGGAAGGGCTTCGAGTAAAACCTCCACTTTCTCCATCAGAGTATGTACCTGCTAAGGTCCTCCTTTTCGAGAAATTCCGCCAGCCTATCCCTGACGTAACCTTTCGTGATCACCACTTTCTTCCCCGCCATCTCCGGCGCATCGAAGGAGACGTCATCGAGGATCTTCTCCATGACCGTATAGAGCCTCCTCGCGCCTATATTCTCGGTCATCTCGTTGATGCGCTGGGCGGTGTCGGCGATCTCGGTAACTCCGTCGGGATCGAAGTCGAGCTGCACGCCCTCCGTAGCGAGGAGTGCCTTGTACTGCTTTATGAGCGCATTCTCCGGCTCGGTGAGGATCCTGACGAAATCATCCTTCGTCAGGGGCGTGAGCTCGACCCTGATGGGGAACCTCCCCTGGAGCTCCGGGATAAGGTCCGAGGGCTTCGACATGTGGAAGGCGCCCGCTGCGATAAAGAGGATGTGGTCCGTTTTCACCATGCCGTACTTGGTCGTGATGGTCGTGCCCTCCACGATGGGCAGGATGTCTCTCTGGACCCCTTCCCTGGAGACGTCAGGGCCGTGGGTCTGGTCGCGGCTCGCGATCTTGTCGATCTCGTCGAAGAATATGATCCCCCCCTGCTCCACTCTGTTGACGGCATCGTTGACTACCTTGTCCATGTCGATGAGCTTCTTCGATTCTTCCTGGATCAGGTATTCATAGGCCTCGCCTATCTTTACCTTCCGCTTTTTCGTCTTCTTTGGAAGGATGTTGCCGAACATGTCTCTGAGCTGCATGTCCATCTCTTCCATACCCTGAGAGGAGAAGATCTCGATGATCGGCAGGGACCGCTCGGGCACTTCTATCTCCACGAACTTCTCGTTCAGCTTTCCTTCTTTGAAAAACCCCCGCATCTTCTCCCGCGTCAGCTCGTACGATTGGTCCTCGCCGGGTCGGCTGGCCTGCTTCCTTGGCGAGACGAGCAGGTCCAGTATACGCTCTTCCGCCATGTCGCGAGCCTTCTCGTTGACGCGCTCCTGCTCTTCCTTTTTCACCATGTTGATGGACAGCTCGGTCAGATCCCTGATCATCGACTCCACGTCCCTGCCCACATAGCCGACTTCAGTGAACTTCGTCGCCTCTATCTTCAAGAACGGCGCGTTGGCGAGCTTTGCAAGACGCCTTGCGATCTCCGTTTTGCCCACCCCGGTGGGTCCGATCATGATAATGTTCTTCGGCGCGATCTCGTCCCTGAGCGCCCCCGGTACCATCTGCCGGCGCCACCTGTTCCGCAGCGCTATGGCAACGGCCCTTTTCGCCTTGTCCTGGCCGATGATATACCTGTTTAGCTCCTCCAGGATGGTCCGGGGTACCATAGTCTTCATCTATAACTCCTCTATGACTATCCTGTCGTTCGTGTAGATGCAGATCTCGGCGGCGATGGCCATGGCCTCCTTGACGACATCGAGGGCGGTCAGCTCCGTGTGCCTGACGAGCGCCTTGGCGGCAGCCTCGGCATAGGGACCGCCCGAACCGATGGCAGCGACGCCGCCGTCAGGCTCGATCACGTCTCCCGTTCCGGATAGGATGAGAGTATGCTCCTCGTCTGCAACGAGTAACAATGCCTCGAGCCTGCGGAGCACGCGGTCTGTTCTCCAATCCTTCGCCAGCTCGACCGAGGCGCGGGAGATATTGCCGTTATACTGTTCGAGCTTTTTTTCGAAGCGCTCGAAAAGCGTGAACGCATCGGCCGTCGCCCCTGCAAAACCTGCCAGGCACCTGTCCTGGTAAAGCTTCCGCACTTTTTTCGCCGTATGCTTCAGCACTGTGTTCTGAAAGGTGACCTGGCCATCGCCTGCCAATACGACCTTATTGTTGTGTCTAACGCACAGGATTGTCGTGCTTTTCATTTTATCTTCTCGGATGGGCCTTGTCGTATACTTCCATGATCTTGTCAATGGAGACGTGCGTGTATTTCTGGGTTGTAGAAAGCTTCGAGTGGCCCAGCAGCTCCTGGATGCTTCTCAGGTCCGCGCCTCCGTTCAGCATGTGGGTCGCGAAGGAATGCCTGAGGCCGTGAAGGGCCAGGTTTTTGAAGAGGCTAACGCTCAATTGGTGTTTCTTCATCACCTTCAAAAGACCCCTGTAGGACAGCCTGGCGCCCTGCCTGTTCACGAAGAGGGCCCTCACGCCGGTGCTCCGCCTGCTTTCGGCCTCTCTGATGTAGCGCGCCAGGGCGGACGCCGCCTTCTCGCCGAAAGGGAGCACCCGCTCTTTCCCGCCTTTTCCTTTTACGAGCGCCCATGAGCCTTCAAGGTGGACATCGGTTATGTCAAGGCTCAGCGCCTCCGCTGCCCGCATCCCCGTCGAATAGATCAGCTCGAAGATCGCCCTGTTTCGCAGCGATATCCAGGTCTCATCGGGCAGCGTATCGAGGAAATGAAACATCTCGTCCACAGTGTAGAATTTGGGAAGGCGCTTTTCGATCCTTGGGCTCCTTATGAGAAGAGCCGGATTCTCCTTGATGTGCCCTTTTTTCTTCAGGTACTTGAAAAAGACCTTGATGGAAGAAATCTTCCTCGATATGGATGATTTCTTCAGCCCACCGTAAACATCGGCGATGTAGGCCCTTATTGCCTGGAGGTCCACATCTCCGCACCCGTTAGAGGCGAGAAAACGAAAAAAGTCACTCAGGTCCCCGACGTAAGCCCTCCTCGTGTGAGGCGAAACATCCTTTTCCATCGAGAGATACCTGGAAAAGAGGGGCAAAAAAGAGCGCACTGTCTCCAAATCCATAAGAGTATTATTCTATTACGTTTTCGCAAATAATCAAGCCTTTTAAGCTATTCGGGCCTGCTTCGGTCCTTTGGCTGTCTCCCTGCAAGGCCGTCCGGCCGCGGTTTTTCCGAAACCTCACGTAGGCAGGGATTCCCTCTGCGCGGTTAGTCTTTTGATCTGAACGTAATGTGATCAGCCGCTTTGCTTTCAGCCCTACCGGTCGGTATTGTCCAAGACCCTCAAACCGGCATCGCCGTCCTTCCGCTGCCGCGGCCTTTTCATCTGTCGGTTGTGCTGGCTGAGCAGCCAGACCTCGGGGATGATCCGCGAGATGATCTTGCCCCTGAAGAAAACACGCACCATGGAGCTCTCCGACACGACTACCGCGACGGACTTCGTCCTTTTCGTGATGGATGCGGCGGCCAAGTGGCGGCTTCCAAGCCCCAGGGGCAACTCTATCCCTTCAACGGAGGCTTCGATATAGCGGCACGCGGAGAGAAGGACGCCGTCGTCGGAAACGACAAAGCCGCCGTCGAGCATGGCCAGTTCCTTTATCGTCTCGCGCAAATTCGGGTCGTCGAGGCGCTTTGAGCTGTCAGGATGGCCGAAAAGAGGGTCGAGTATCAACGGCTTGGAGTGCTTGAGCACGCTATCGGAGTCGGAGATCACGAAAAGCGTCCCCACTTTCCGTCCTTCCCTGCCCTCCCGGGCAATCTCGATAGCGAGCCAGATAACCTCCTCGATTGTCGCCCTGTCGACGTGCTCGATCTGATCGAGCACCTTTTTCAGCAGCCTGTGCGGCATAGGCACCACCCTCTCCCTACACAATTCTAATGCCCTCGTGCGGGGATTGCTACCTTTTTCTGAGGTTACCCGGACACCTGACGGGCTTACCGCCCTTTCTCGCGTGCGCGCCGAGCGCCCGACCTATAGGCAAAGGCGTACATTTTTGTTGACGCGGCCCCCCAAAAACGGTAAGGATGATCGGGAGGTCCTAAGATAGAGCTAATGGTCCTGTCCATCGCCTGGGTGATCCTTTCATACTTGCTCGGCTCGGTGCCGGTCGGTCTGCTGCTCGCGAAGGGCAGGGGTGCCGACCCCCGGAAGGTAGGAAGCGGCAACATCGGCGCAACGAACGTGATGCGGGCTGCAGGCAAGGTGGCGGGCATCGTAACGCTGTTATGCGACGTGCTCAAGGGGTTTCTCCCGGCGTGGCTCGCGATCCGCTTCGGCCAGCCCGAAGGGATTGTCGCTGCTGCCGGTTTCGCGGCCTTTACAGGTCACCTTTTTCCGCTATACCTCAAGTTCAGAGGCGGAAAGGGCGTCGCTACGGCCCTCGGCGTTTTCCTCGCCTTGAGCCCGCTCGCGGTGCTCACCGCATTCATTGTGTTCTTTGGAGTGCTGCTGGCGTGGGGCTACGTATCTCTCGGATCACTTTGCGGGGCTGTCCTGACCCCGTTCGCGCTCCTGGCCCTCGGCGCCCCCAGGAGCTATGTGTTAGCCTGCGCCGTCATGGCCCTGCTGATCGTCCTGAAGCACAAGGAGAACATAAGGCGGCTGCTGGCAGGAAGAGAACATAGAGTACTTCGCCGCGGACCGGGGAACTTATAGAGCCCTTCTCAGCCGCTGCCTCTTCCTCGTCCTCAGGTAGTCTTCCATGACCACCCTACCGAGGTCCTTCGGCTCGGCGAAAAAGACCCTCCCGAGGTTCCGCCTCGCGAGAAGAGAGGCGAATTCGCGAAGGTGCGGCGTGTTGTCGAGCATAATGATATTGAGAGTGATGCCCTCCTTCTTGTAGATGATCGCCTCCTGCAGCACTCCCAAAGTGGCCTTCTCGAAGCCGATGTACTTTCCTTCTTCACAGTTCGGCTCCGTGTCGGTGATTAAGTAGACCTGTTTTTCCGCGCGCTCCCCGGTGCATGCCGTCCTGAACCTCCGGAGGGCGCGCCGTATGTCGGTGGTGCCGCCGGAAAAGGAGACGTTGAGCATATCCCAATACTCCATCTCCCGCACCTGGTTAGAAAACAGGAAAAGCTTGATCTTGTCCTTCGAATTCCTTCTCATCAGCTCCGAAAGGGCGAGGGAGATGTCCATGGCCGCGTGCATCTTGTCCCCGCTCATGCTGCCGCTTTCATCGATGATCAGGCCGACGCACAGTTTAGTGTCGATAATTGTTTCCCTCACAAACAGGTCTTCATGGTCGAACTCGATCCGGCCGGCCCGGTTCTTGCCTTTCTCCAGGGCCGCAAGGAGCGTGGTCTCCATATCGACTTTGAAATACTCGTCGCCGAACTCGTATTTCCTGTGTGCAAAGCCGTCGCTCATGCCGAAGCCTTCTTCCTTCGTGACATTCGCTCCCGGATGGGCGGCGGCGAGGTTTTCCCATATTCGCCTGAGAACATATCTGGCGAGCTTGCTCGATCCCTTCGGGGTGATCCTTACCCCGTCCTCGTTGATCTCGATCAGGTCTTTCTCCACGTAGCTCTTCAGGCTGTTTTCGATGTCCTCCGGCTGGACGGTCTCTTCCGTCCTGTCCATCATTGCGAGATCTTCCTCGAGGCGCTTCCGGCAATCGTCTCCCAGGTACTCCCGGAGAAGGTCTTCGAGGTCGCCTCCGGCGGCGAGCTGTTCGAGGAGCCTGTAAGAGAACTCCTCCTTCATGTCTCGAAGTTCCCCTTTCTTGGCCTCCATGGCGCCCCGGTTCTTTTCCAGCCTCTTCCTTGCGTGACCCAAAGCCTTCTCCTGCAGCCCTTTCATGCCGTGCTGGCACTCGTTCACAAGGTTGGAGAGGGTCCGGTCGTCCATGTGGGCAAGGTCGTAGAGCGTATGCTCCTCGCTGCTCTCGCCGCAAGCCAGACAACGCTCGCAGAGGCTACTTATCTCCACGCTCCCTTCTGCGCCCACGAAATCTCCTTTGGTACGAATACGTTGTCGCCGGAGTCCTGCAAATAGACCCACTTTTTGCCGGCACAGACGTTCACGATGAACTCGGCGGCGGACATTAGATACTCAGCCTGCACGTCGCTGCTTCGCTCCACTTCGCGCAGCAGGTCCTCGTCCTCGGCGACCAGCCTGTCCAGCCGGTATTTCTCCTTTCCCATGCGCTCGATCTCCTGGAGCCTCTCCCTCAGGATGACCGAGTCGCGCATAAAGCGTGCCCATTCGTCGCCGGGCAGGTCGACGAGGGCCGCCGTCTCTTTCTCCATCTGCTCCCTGTCCCATGCAGCGGAGACCTCGTTGCCTAAATCGATAAGGCCGTTCCGGACAAGGTCCTCCGACAGCTCGTCCACCTTCCGGATGGTCTCCCGCGGGTTCTCGAAGTCCACCAGGTCCTGGCGGAGCTGGACGCGCCCCCGCAAAGCAAGCTTCAGCCCCGCGGCCACGTCCGCGAGCCTCGTTACCCGCCGCCTCTCCATTTCTGTCGAAGAATAGGTGTGGTCGATCGCCCTCGTGGTTCCCCTTATGCTGGCCTTCTTGTCGAGCCAGCGGCACGTCCTGCTCTGCCTCGCAGACTTGTTGATAAGGGACAATATCCACCACGGCGCGAGAACCCGCCGCTTCGCGTCTTCTATGCTGGGGAACTCCATCGGGAGGACCTCGGCATGTTCGGAGCCGTCTCTTCCCCCGAAGCGCTCCATCATCATGATGGTGAACTCCGTCGCTTCATCGGGAAGGTCCATATAGACGGTCTCCAGCCTGTCGAGGAGCGGCCTGGGCACTTCGTTCACATGGGAGAACCCCTCGGGGTTCCCCGTTGAGACGACCAGGAGGTCGAGGGGATATTCCCAGTTGTACTCCTCCAGTATCGCCTTCTTTTCCTCGATGATCGGGTGGAGCAGGACCTGCACCTTGGTCCGTATGGCGGGCAGCTCATCGATGAAGAGGATCCCCCGGTTTGCCCGGAAGACGCCGGTCCCCGCAAAAGCTAGGGGGTCTTTCGGGCTCATGCCCCGCGCGATGGCCTGGATGTCCTTGAGGCCCAGAAGCTTTGCCTCGTTCGTATACTCGTTGCCCTGTATCCTGGAGAACCTCTCCTGGCCGCTTATCCACTCGATCCCGAATTGGGTCACCGGGTCCGTGCTCTCCTTGCATCGGGGGCACATGCGCTCCTTCGGCCACTTGGGGTCATCGTTGTAAGGACATCCCCCGATCTTGGGCACAGGCAAGAGCAGCCGGCTTATCGAGCGAGCGAGTCGCGTCTTGCCTGTGCCCTCTTCGGAGACAAGATAGGGCTGCGAACCCGACAGAAGGGCCCTTACCACGTCCTGCTTTACCTGTTCCCTACCCTGGATGTGCTCCAGGACCTCCTCTCCCCTTTTAATCCTTTTGAGGATGGAGTATCTTAATAGGTAAGAAATGGGGATAGGCTGATAACGCTCCAATAGTTCCGCGTTTTGGCGTGTCGTAATGTTAAGCATTTTTTCTACCGCTGGTTGGATTCTTGATACCGTCAATAATATAGATTAGCCGGGGGGGCAAGTCAACCCATGGGCAGCTTCAACATCCTGCTCGACATACCCGCGGTCCCGCGGGTCCTCCGGTTCCTGCTGCACCGCGAGAAAGGACACAGGGAGGATTCCCTCATAGAGAGCCTCCCGGACAGGGCTTACACTCAAAAAGCCATAGAAGTGCTCCTGAGGCAGGGCATCATCAAAAGGGAAGAGGGCGTGCTGAGCATCGCGGAGGGCGAGGAAGCAAGGCGCCGCGTCAGGGGCATCATGCACTTTTACGATGGCGTGGACAGGATAGTGCGCAGAAAGCTGCTCTTCCGGGGCATTCTCAACGCCACCCAGTACGCCTGCCTGGTCCATTTTGCCACCTTCACCGGCATAATGGAGTCCGAAGGCTTTACTGCGTCAGATATAGACGCAATGCTCGAGAAAGACGGCCGCGAGGGCTACGTCGAGCGGCTCAAGATCATGTACCGGGCCAGAGAGGGCTTGAAGCACCGCTCCTTCCCCTTCATTCCCCTGTACTACTATCCCCATTTTCTCATGATGAAACCGGACAGCACCGAGCATTTGAGGGGGAGGCTCAAGGGCGCGGGCATATTCATGATCGAGGAAGAGTATCTCCTGGGCCACTACCCCAAGGAGCTGGCAAGCCAGTCAAGGGATTACATATCGAGGGAGAAGGAGCATATCAAGGATAAGATAAAGAACGAGGCCTTCGATATATGGTGGTATTACCGCTTCTAAAATCGTTGAAGGTCTGGCCGCTCTGGCAAAAATAGACTTCCATTTTTTTGCCCCTGGGCGATAGATAGCTGACGGTGAGAGAGCTCTGGCTCGCTTCTCGGTCTTCCCAGGGTTGCCGGCTCCGGCTTGCAACATCTTCGCCTACCGGAATTTCCTGCCGTGCTCAAGGCGCAGCCAAACGAAAGTACGGACTTGAAGGGTAGTGGTTCCCACGTCGTCCACCAGACTAAATGGGAACTTTACCCTGAGAATTTATACTATCACGAACGTGCTTCCCGCCGACGTCCTTGGGGTTCGTGAGGAGGGCTCATCTATGGGTTTTTGGGGCTCGGTACGTCCATCATCGAGGACATAAGGAGCTATCTACTGCGCATTGCGTTTCTCCTCGAGATCAGCGTTGCCCGCCTCATAAGCTGGATTGCGCCCCCCGGTATGAACGATGGGCCCAGGCTTGTCGCCCGGGCGAGGAGCTCGGCGGGTCTCGGCTACGTGGCGCTGGCGCTCGCCGAGGCGCTCGGCCGCGCCACGACCCTATCCTTCCGGGAACTGACAATGTTGCCCTTCCGGCATGTCTTTTCCCCCAAGGACCTCATCAGATCGGCGCGCGCTTGGTGCCAGATGTGCCTCGAAGAGATGGACGCTTCCGGTATCGAACCTTATGAGGCTCGCCTCTGGTCCATCCGTAAGGTAGTTGCCTGCCCGCGGCACAGAGTCAGGCTCGTCACACGATGCCCCAGGTGCTTTCGCTCCTCCTATCATCTTGTCGGCCCTTTCCATTCGGGCTTCTGCGGCTCTTGCGGCGCCTGGTTGGGGCGACCCGAGCCGCCGTTTGACGGGATCATCACCGACAACGAGCTTCGCGACGCGATCAACATCGCAGAGCTTCTCCATCGGACCGGAGGCCGGGAGGTAGAAGCCACCGTGCTGGCCGACAGACTCAATGACTGCCTTGCCTCATTCCGGAGCATAGTTTCCATGGCCCGCCTCGCAGGCCTCAGCACCGTTGCGCTCTCGCGTTTTCTAGACGGCGCCCAAAAACCTACCCTTCCGGCCCTTATACGCCTCTGCCGGTTACGCGACCTCCCCCTGACAGTCATGGCGGGCCGGCACCCCTCAACCCGCGTCCGTTGTTCGGAGATCTTTTCTTCCTCGCAAAGGGGAACGCCAGGCCCCGTAAGTTAGACGAAGCGGCAGCCGAAAGGGAGCTGCTCCTCGCGCTCGGCCTCGCTGACGGCATCTCCGTTGCCGCCGTGGCCCGCAGGCTCGACTGCTCCCCCTCCCGGCTGCGGCGCCGTTTCCCGGAGATTTGTCGTAGAGTTTCCGACAGGTTCATGTCGTGGAGGAAAGCTCGTGGCCTCGAGCATCGGGAATCGCTTTACCAGGCTATCAGTGACGTGACCAAGAAACTGCGGGACAAGGGTATCTATCCTTCGGCAAGCAAGGTCGAAGAAAGCATCGGAAGGCCAGGCGCCCTTCGTGATCCACGGGCCAGACAGGTGTGGCAAGAGGCAAAAGCATAGCATAACATGGCCTGACAATTAAGGTCGATATGGAATATTCGGAAAACGAACAATTAAGGAGGACCGAGCATGGCAAAAACCATAAGTAAAATCATTGCAAGAACTTCGAAAAATGATCTAGAGCGGGCGAAGGAGCTGTACAACAAGATCGTCGAGCCTATGCGGCAGACAGGTAACAGAACCGGGGTTGCCGAATCCCCAGTTGATCATGAGAAGGTACCGTATGGCCGAGGCGCAGTACGGCTTAAGCTGGATTGGACTTTTGCCCAAGAAGTCGAAATAAGTCTGATGGTGCGCTCGCAACCCGAAGGGCATCTTTCCTCGGCCGGACTGGTGTGGCCAGCGCCGCCGACTCCTGAGGCTATCATGCCCAAGGATGGATTTTAGGAGAAAGACTAGAGCATTTTGCAGAAGTCATTCCCGTTCGACCAGACTCCACCATATCCTTCGCTTGCTAGCGCTCACGTCTCTCACCCACCCTAACGCTTCTTCCGCTGGCCTCGGCAACTCGGTCAGCGCGCTTACTACAGTGGGCTTCCCTCAGACAGTCTCGGCCTGCGCTAATCGCGCACCGCTCCCTCCGGCGTAAGGCTGGTGCCCGAGAGACTTCCGCGATGCTGCGCTCAGGACACGGTTCTGCCTGTTGAATCGAGACTTATTTTTGCAAAATGCTGTAGATATCCGATAATTATGAGGCAGAGCCTGGGCACCCGCGCCTTACCGGCGCGGGTGCCCAGGGAAGGGCATGGCAGGGCCTTGTCGAAGGGGCGTATCTTCTGCAAATGCCCCGGGATCCTATATGTGCCTCGTGTACGGTATCGCCTCTCAATACCTGGAAAGTTTCCCCTCTTCTTCTCCCTCGGTGGTTCCCTTCGGGCCGCCGGTTGGAGCAAGGACCTCCTTACCCGCGGGCTGGGCTTGGACCTCACCGACCGGTGCTACCCTGAATGCCGACAACTTGGGAGGAATAACGGCCCTTTCAACAGGTTTCGTCAACTGCGGGATCCAGTCGTAAGGGACCCTTATAGGCCGAAAGACCTCGCAGGGCCACGGCAGAGGTGCGCGAACATACTCCCAAACAATTTCTTTTTGTTGGGTCACCTCGAAAACTCTCCCCGTTCCGGCTTCATCGATCAAAGTATCCCCGTTTGGAAGACGTTGTGCACCGGAACAATAGGGACTCGAAAACGTGAAATCTTTGCCGCCGAGATAACCACCGCCAGCCTCGTATTTCCAAACAACGTCGAGCGTAATGGGATTGAACTCCAGCACCCGGGAATAGTGTCTCCGTGCATTGTGAACGCCCAGCGGGGCCATCGGATCAGGAGCTCCATATCCGGCATGTCCACCGTTATCGAAGACCAAGATGTTACCCTCGCCCGGAAGTCCCTTTGGAATCATATGTGCATGATGAAGCCCTATTATCTGGCCCATTTCCCTCAGAGCCGGGGTGCTGTTAAAATAGGGTCCTACCCTCCAGACGATCTTTTTTGTCTTTTTTGAAATGATGAACATCACATTCAAAACCCGAATATCGGCAATGATATTCTCCGGGTTAAAACGCTCGTCACCCGCATCGTACCACTTGTTCGGGCCGAGCCAGTTAATGTTGTTTGTGTAGACGTCCTTTACATAGCCGTGTTTCTTATACTCTTCTTCCCATTCGAGGCCTGGATTTCGATAATACGCATTCTTGGCTTCTTCGCTCAAGCCGAGCTCATCCCAGTGATCGGTAATAAGCCAATCCCAGAGAATATTTCCTTGCCAGTCTACCTCCAATATCCAGCTGTCGGAAACGGGCACGCGCGTTATGTCGGGCCTGTTCACGATCTTGCTGGAGTTAACCAAGGTTCTCCCACGATCCACTAAAGGGTTCATGCCAGGCGCATAATAGCCTACCGGATTTCCTTCCCGCTGATAGTCGTGATGCTGTCTGGCAGACCAAGACATCTTATCTCCCACCTTAACCTGTCCCGCCCTGTCAAATTTCCACACGACATTCCCATTCCAATCAGCTTGAATAAGATCAGGAGTTTCAAGGACCTCGGTCGCGCTTCGGCCTGTGGTTCCCATTATGTACCCACCGGGAAGGAGCTTGCTTGACCAAGCCCCATAAACGTTCTTCCAGCGATGAACCTCGTTGCCATTCATGTCGATGAGGTAGGTTGAGCTATTTTCGTCCGGCGGGTGAGAGCAAGAGATTACGGTATATCCGTTCCAGGCTTTTTCGGGGTTGTAGATTGTGGTCCCTGTCGGATAAACCGTGGGAGCCGCAAAAAGAGCGGAGCTAAAGCAAATGGCAGCGCAGATAAAAAAACAAACCGAAAAGAGCTTTTTCATGTTAAACCCCCTATACGTTTGCTTAAACCGATTACACGCGCGTCACGGACTGGGATTAAGTTGATAAAAGATGATGCGCCTATTATACACTCACCGCCTCCTTTCACTGCTTGTCTTTGTTTGACCTGCTAAATCTTTGAAAGATCATATAGCAGGATATATGCCAGCATAAGGGATACTATCAAAAAAAAGGGGGACGAGGCGGCAGAAAAAGCCTGAAATAATGGATTTTACTGCTTTGTAAGTCATTGATCTTATTAGCGTCAGTTTGTAAGATCGCTTTTTCTAAAGACTCGTTATGTCAAGAAAAGACCGTCGAGACGGCCCGTTTTGGAGCGGCAGTATCGAAACGAAGTGAGCGCATAATAGCACAGCTGTGAAGCTAAGCTCACAATTACAGACCCTGTAATGTGCATTTCTCGTCGATGTCCGGCTGCTGACAAGAGTGTGTCAAAGGATCATTTCGCTTAGGACACAAGGGCATTTTATACGTAGAAATCATATGATCAGGCCCCATCTTCAGATATCCTTGCAGCTTCAGGGAGAAGGATTACTTTAGATAGTGACCCCCGTCGGATAGACGCTGGGGGCGGCAAAGAGGCTGGAGGCGATGCCGCACACTAACGCAAATGCCAATACAGCCGCAACTACGTAAGACTTTTTCATCGTACCCTCCCTTTCCATGCTGTGCTAACAATGGCTCGCCCTTCATCGGGCGGCCTTTTTCCCGATCCCCTCGCTGTCAGTATTTAAGGGGCTGCCTGCTTTCGTCCTCGTCCTCGCTCGCGGGCGGCCGCGACACCTCCGAGCCGCGGCCGGCACCGCCCGGCGCCCCGACGACGGCAGTCCCCTTGCCCGTCACCCGCAGTTGGGAGTTCGGGGGCGGAATGACGGCAGATTCCACGGGCTTTGCGACCTGGGGCACCCACTCGTAAGGGATGCGGTAGGAGCGGTAAAGGTGGTTGATCGGCAAAAACGTCTGGCCGGGGGCGGTGCCGATGCTCTGGTTGCCCTCATAGAAAAAGGGGTTCACGAACTCCCAGACGGTCTCTTTCGCCGGGGTCACCTCGAAGCTCCGGCCGGAGGCAGCCTCCGTTATCAGGGTGTTGCCGTTCGGCAGCCTCTGCACGCCGCCCATGTAAGGGCTGTAGAACTTGTGCCCCTCGATCTTCGGCAGGGCGCCTATCGCCTTCATCGAGTACTCCCAGACGATCTTAAGGGTCACCGGGTCGAACTCGATCACCCGCGAATAGTCCCGCAGGGCGTTGTACATCCCCGTAGGCGCGCCGGGGTTGGGGGCGCCGTACCCGGCGTAGCCGCCGTTGTCGAAGACCAGGATGTTGCCTTCGCCGGGCAGGCCCTTCGGGATCATCTGGGCGTTGTGGGGGCCGATGATCTGGCCGAGCCTCCTGAGCTCGGGCGTGGCCGTAAAGTCGGGGCCGACTTTCCACACGATCTTTCCGGTCGCCTTGTCTATTATGGCGATGACGTTCAGGACCCGCGCGTCGTAGATGATGTTGTCGGGATGGAACCTCTTGTCGCCTGCGTCGTACCATTTGTTAGGCCCGAGCAAGGCCATGTTGTTGATGTGGGCCCAATCGCCGCCGCTCGGGAAGCGGTACATCGCGTTCCGGGCCTCCTCGCTGAAGCCGTATTCCTCGAAGTGGTCGATCTGGTTCCACTCCCACACCACCTTGCCCTCCCACGTGACTTCCTGGAAGGAGGTGTCCGCCAGGGGCTGGGAGCTTATGTCCGGACGCTTCAGGTTCTTCTTGTAGACGAGGGTAAAGGTACGGCCGTCTTTCGCCTTCGGGATCATGCCGGGCACGTAGTAACCGACGGGGTTGCCCTCCCTCTGGAAGTCGTGCTCCTGGCCCGACAGATCGTACTTCCAGACGACGTTACCGCCCCAGTCGAGCTCGACCAGGCGCTTCGAGGATTCCTGGCCCGTCCCGTCCGAGCCCTGGTATCCCATGATGTACCCGCCGGGGAAGATCTTCGCCGGGTAGAAATGGATGTTGGGCCATTCCCTGACGACGTTCCCGTTCATGTCGATCAGGACCGTCCCGCCCTCACGGCCGGGCGTCCATTTTATGCCAGCCTTCTGGAGGACCGTGTAGCCGTTCCAGCACTTTTCGGGCACATATATGGTCGTCCCCGTGGGGAAGACCATAGGGGCCGCAAAAAGCCGCGCCGCCGCAAACACCGACACGAGACATGCCATGACCAGCAAGGACAACGCTTTCTTCATCATCTCCCTCCTACCCGAACCTATCTACTTCAGCACTCTATGACCTTATCCTTCAGGGCCGCCCGCAGCGCGCGGGCGAGGGGCCTCTTGAGCAAAGGGAAGAGCTTTTTCTTTTCCTTCGCTATGAAGACCGCCCGGTACCCTTTTTCTGCCTCTCCGAGGACGGCCGAGGCCGCGTCTTCCGTCTCCACGGGACGCACCTCCAGGGTGACGCCCGCCTCGGCGGCCTTCCGCCTGAGCCCTTCCGCCTGCTGCCGGGCCTGCTCGACGACCTCCTCCCGTATGTAGAGCAGGAACTGGGCCTTGCTCGGACGGGTGGCGACAAGGTCGTTATGGCCGTAATGGTAAAGGTCGCTCGTTAGGAGCTGGAGGGCGACGACCCTCCCCGACCCGGCGAGGGCGGAGCTGAAGGCCGCCTCTACCGCCCTTTCGCTGCCCGCCCCGTTGACTATGAGAAGGACATCCTTCACGCTCGAAACTCCTCAGTAAAGCCCCATCGCCTGGAAGAGCCACAAGAGCAGGACCGCGCCGACCCCGAGGACTATGGCAATGTACTCGTCGAGCCTGTGGCGCAATTGCTTGGCCGCGGACTCGGCCGCGACCTTTTCGAGGTCCTCCGCCTCCGCCCGCTCTGTCTTCGATCGATCTCCATCCATGGATCACCCCCGTCCTACTTAAATACGCCCATCCTCACGAGGAGGAGGATCAGGGCCACGCAGATGCCGACCCTAATGAGCCCCGCGACGTAACCGATGAGTATCCCCTTCGGCCCGGCCTTCCTCAGGTCTCCGAGCTTGGTCTGGAGGCCGAGGCCGACGAAGCAGAGGGTGAAGAACCAGTTCATCACCTTTTCCATGGCCTCGTTCGCAGGCTGGGGCCACAGGTGAAGGCAGTTCATGATCCAGACTACGAGGAAGCCGAAGACGAAAAGGGGGAACTTGTCCTTGAGGACCTCCCATGTCTTTATCCGGGAGTTGCGAAACTCCCGGGTCAGCGTCATGAAGTAGATGAAAAGGACGCCCGCCGGGATGAGGACGACCCGGCCGATGTTCGAGAAGCCGGCCACCTTGCCCGCCTCGAAGCTGAAGTTGAAGCCCGTGGCTATGACCTGGTTCGAATTCGGGACGCCCGCGGCGGAAAGAATGCCGAAGGTATACCCTGTCAGGTGGAGGAGCCGGCCGAAAAAGGGCAGCATGAACAGGCAGAAAAGACCGAAGGTGACGGAGACGGCGATGGCGTAGGCCACCTCCTCGCTCTTTGCCCGCACCATGGGCGCCACGGCGACGCACGCGGATACGCCGCACATGGAAAAAGCGGCGGAGAGGAGGGCCGTGAGGCGATCTCCGAGCCTGAAGTAGCGCCCCATAAAGATGAAGACCAGAGCTCCGCCGAAGACCATGACGATCATGAGGAGGATGCTCACCGCCCCGAGCTTGACGACATCGCTCAGCATGTACTGCGAGCCGAGCATGATGATGCCCACGTTCATAAAGACGCCGCTGTACGTCAGCCCCGGCTCCCACGAGCGGGGGACGCCCACCACGTTCCTTATGGCGATCCCGGCCACCAGGCCGATGACGACGTAGTTGAAGTGGAGGAGGTCGACGAACAGCCCCTTGCCGTAGATGGGCGGCAGCACGGCGTCGATGTATGCCAGGAGGTTCTGGACGGTAAAGGGGAAGTCGACGCCCGGCAGCCCGCAGAGAACGGCTATAACGACTATCGCGAGGAGCCCCGGCCAGCTCGCCCTGAAATCGGGAAGAGAGCTCCATATGGAAAGGGGCCGTTCCGTCCCTCCTTCCACCGCCTGCCTGTAAGTCACACTTTCGGCCATGTGCTCCGTCTCCTTTTATTACGAGCCTCAGAATAGAACTGACGTCGTATCCCGCTCTTGCCGCCGCAAGCTCACTTGAGCCTCCACACCTCGCGGTACGCGAGCCTCTTCAGCAGGCTCTTGCGGAGGAAGTGCTCCGTGGTGCCGTTCACGCCCACCATGACGTCGATATTGTTCCTCGGGTACTCGGCCAGGTTGGGCGTCTTCCTGCCCGTCTTGTCCTCTATGTGCCATGCCTGGATGCGCTCGCCGTCGAAATCGTCGATGACGATCTTGAAATAGCCCTCCGGCCCCGTGTACGTCCGGTTCTTCGCGTCGAGGACGATGGGGGCCGGGTTATCAAGGATGAACTCGTTGAGCATGTAGCAGTGGCCGCAGACGTCCGGCCGCATCACGTAGCGCGGATCGGCCGCCCAGGGCTTGTCGCGCTCCAGCCTTTGCGCTCCCGTCCACGCGTAGAGGGTCACCTTGCCGCCCGAGAAATCCGCCGGCAGCCCGCACTCCACGTGGATGTCCCTGTACTGCATCATCACCTTCCGCTGGGACGGGCCGTACTGGGGCAGAGTGTCGTAGAGCTTGTCATCGATCGGGCCCATCCGCTTTTCCGCCACCGTCTTCCCTTCCCCGTCCAAAAGGACGAGGCGCGCCTCTTTCCGGGCCGGGTCGACGGAGGCCAGGCGCAGCTTGTACGCCCCTACCGCGGCCTCCTGGCCGGCCTTGAGGACGAGCTCTTCCGGCTCCTCATAGGAGATAGTGAAGGAATCCATGCCGGGGCTGCCCATCTCCCCTATCTCGACAACGTCGGGGCTGACCCACCTGGGTATGACGTAGGTCGCCCCCTCCGCGTATATGTCGGGGAGGGAGTATTTCTGCCCCGCGTAAGCCTTGTCCCCGAAGCCCGGCTCATAGTCCGAGAGGCCCGGCGCAAGGAGCATGTCGGCCCCGAAGGCGTTGCCCGAATACTTGATGATCCGCATCGTGGCCACGGGCCTCCCCCAGAGCCACCGGGAGCCCAGGAAGCGAACGGCCTTGCTGCCGTCCCCCAGGGAGATGTCCTGCCAGAAAAGGAGGTTGCCGTCCCCCATGGGCGTCAGCTTCCAGAAATCGATGAGGGTGTTCTTCTTGACCACGAGGTAGCTATCCGTGCTCAGGAGGTACGCCCTCTTGCCGAGGATATAGAAGGATTCGCCGGCGAGGGGCCGCACGTTCCTGTCGAGGCGGGTCGTATAGTAAAGGCCCGCCGGCGGTATGACGATCTTCCCTTTCCGGTAGTCGACGTAGCTCCCCCGTATGACGAGGGCCTCCGCCGAAGTCAGCTTCTCCCCTTTGCGGTTCTCCACGAACTTGCGCGCGAAGCCCCTGAGCTTCGGCACGAAGGCGCAGTCCGGGTCGGGGGCAAACCACCTGGCCGAGGCTATGGCTGGCGGGTAGGATGTGAACTTAGATTTGACGACGGGAACACCGTACGATGGGTCCGCGAGGCGCGTAAGGAAGGTGTCCTCCATGACCGACACGACCAGCTCGCTCATTCCTACGAAGAAGTCCGCGTTCTCCCTGCCTTCCTTCCACAGGATAAGGTTGTCGGTCCGCCTGAAGAAAGAGTCCCTCACGTAGGAGCTTTTCACAACGTCGCCTTCGACCTTGCCCACGACGACCTTGAAGTAAGGCCTGTCCCAGAAATCGGAGATCTTGACCGGCCCCGCGTAGGCATCCTGTGCGTTCGTCAGCTCGAAGGGCTCCCTGTTCTCCATGACGACCCGCTTCAACATGCCGGTCATCGAGTCCGGCTCCAGCCTGACGGTGTAGCGCTTGTCCCTGGGCCACGGCTCGCCGTCCTTCAGGCGAACGAGGTTGTGGTAGATCATGAAGGAGACGGTGCCCTCCGTCCAGCCCAGGGGCGCGTCGTTCGACCAGGGCGCGAAGTCCGACCCCTTGTACCAGGACGGGTCGACGACGAGCTCGATATGCAGGTCGAGGTCGAAGTCGGTCAGGGACATCCGCTCCCGGTCCGTCACCTTGTACTCCTGCTGCGTGACGGGGACGAGGAGCTTCGACGCCAGCACTTTCCTGCCCGTCCAGTTCCGGACCTCCACGAGGATGCCGTTCTCCTTCCGGAAGGCGTAGATCCTCTTGTTCCACCACCAGCGGTAGCTCTCCTGCCGGACGCCGACCACGTAGGGTCTCGACAGAGAAAAGACTGCCTCCCTGATGACGGGATATCTCACCTCGGAAAACATGGCGTCTTCGTGGGTCATCTTTTTCGTCGTCAGCCTCGTCGCGCCGTACATGTACGAGCCTGTGAGGAAGAACTGCTCCTGCTGGGGGTTGACCCCTTCTTTCAGGTGGAGGTCCCGCGCTTTTGCGGGCTCGGGAAATGAAGACGAGACGGGCATCTCCGTCTGCCAGCCTCCCGAGGGGGCGATTACCGCCAACTCCCCGTACGGCTTCCCGTAATGGTCCGTCGCGTAGTCGAACCATAGCCGGTAGCCCGAGTCGTCCAGGAGGACCTTGCCGCGCTTGGTAACCGCCACGTCGGTCTTCGCCATCTGGCCGGTCTTGAGGGCGAGGAGGTACGAAGTCTCCCCGAGGATCAGGAAGGGGTCCCTCCGCAGGGGCTTCGCGTCCTGGGACGTGGAGGAGGCGTAGAATAGGCCCCCGGCGGGGACGCGCACCTTGCCGCCTTCCACGTGGCTGCCCCTCATCACCACGCACTCCGCCAGCTCCTTCTCCTGGCCGTAGTGGTTCCTCAGCGTCTTGTTGAGCAGCCCCCCGAGCCTGGGTATATACGTGGCGTCATCCGACGGGGGGAGGCCGCGCGGTGTCTCGGCGGAGCCGGCAGGCGCGCAAAAAGCCGGAAGGAGCCCAAAGGCGAGGACCAGGGCCGCAACGAGCGGCAGGCGGCCCCATCCCCCGGTAAGACGGCCGTCAGGTCTCAGCATGTACAATCTTTTCCTCCGATCCCTTCGAGGATGAAGAAGGGCTTGATCTTCTTAAGGAGCGTCCGGTTCATGCCGGGAACCTGGAGGAGCTCCTCCACCGTCTGGAAATCACCGTTGTCCTTGCGGTACTTCACGATGGCCTTTGCCAGCTCCGGTGTCATGAGGGGGACGTTCTTTATCAGGTCCTCGGCCGTGGCTTTGTTTATGTTGACGGTCTTCCCCTTGAGCTTGTCCTCGGCCGCCGAGAACCCGGCCGCGAGGGTAAACAACAGGGCCGCAAGCGCGACCAGCAGAACGCTTTTCCGTATCATGGCAACAATCCTCCTTATCGCAAATCTTTCAGGGCGGCGCGCCTTCCGCCGCCTACGCCTGCCCGGCGAAGACGATGACCAACCGCAAAAGAAAACCCCCTGCAAGAACCAGCCAGAAGGCGGCCGCAAGGCGCCTTCGACCCGTCCTCTCCCCGTCCGCCATGAGGGCCAGGGGTAATAAAATGCCCAGGCCCACGACACCCGCCCACCAGAGCGCGCCCGTCCACCCGGTAAAGAGGCGGCAGGGGTCGCCCCGCTGCGTGTTGAGGAAGGCGAGCACCGTGAATAGGAGCGCGAAGGCCAGGCAACAGGAGAGTAATACCCGGTACGCCGACCGCAGCCATAAAAGGGGCCGCTCCATCGCCTCCGGCGCGCCCGTCCGTAAGGCCGCCAGGGCGCCTCCCGCGAACCCCGTCGTCATGGCGGACGAGCAGAAGAGGGCGGGCAGGGCCCCGTTCCTCCAGAAGGGGAGGGACGAGACGGACAGCAGGACGCCCGTATAGACGGACACCGCCAGGGCTAAGGGGACGCCGGCAGTCCCGAGGACCCGCAGGCACACGGCCCTTCGCCGCGCTACCGCACCCCCTGCGACGGGGACCCTCGAAAGCACGGGTCCGGGCAGCCGGCATAACCCATAGGCGACCGATACCAGGGCGAAGAGCGTGAGCAGCCAGGCGCCCATCGACATGGGCGATGTGACGTTGAAAACGGACAGGGTGTACCAGAAGCGCTCCCTGCTCATCAGATCGAGGGTCAGCATGGCAAGCCCGAAAACGATAGAGGCAGGCGCAAGGAAGGCCCCCGCCCGCGAAAGGGCTTCGAACCCTTCCCCCTTCTTGCGGCCAGCAAAGACCGAGAGGCAGAACGCCCCCGCCGCCAGGCCGGCGAAAAAGAGGTCGAGGGCTATGGGGAAGCCCCATGTCTCAGCCATCTCCTTCCTCCGTCGGGCTAAGCCTCTTCCAGAGCCACGCTAGCACGAGGGCCCCTGGAAGAAGACCGCCCAGCCATTTCCACGGCTGGCCCGCGGCCACCGTGTTGCGCGGGACGGGCACGGGCAGCCGGTACTCCTCCGGCGGGCCCTGGAGGGCATAGACCATGTGGAGCCCTTCGGCGCTGCCGTAGGCCTGCGCATCGGGCGTTTTCCCGTCCGGGTGGTACGAGAGGGCGCCCGTGGGACACTTCGCCACGCAAGCGGGCTCCTTGCCTCTGTCGATGCGCTGCACGCAGAAGCTGCACTTCCTCATCGTATGCTGGGCCGGGCTTCTCTTCGGCACGTGGAACGGGCAGGACTGGACGCAATAGCCGCACCCGATGCAGCGCGACCGGAGGTGCTCCACCACGCCGTCACTCCTTCGCCGCAGGGCGCCGGCCGGGCACGCCGCCACGCATGACGGGTCGCTGCAATGGAAGCAGGCGGTCGAGACGGAGACCTCCCGCAGGGCGGGCACGTGCCCCCGGACGTGGCTCGTGACCCACCGGAGCCGGACGCCCGGAGGGGCGTCGTTCTCCAACTGGCACCCCACCTCGCACGAGTGGCACCGGATACACTTCTTCCCCTCGAAGAAAATCAGCCGTCCCGCCATGGTCCTCATGCCTTGGTCAACCTGCACCCGAACCCGTTGAACTGGGCCGACACCTTGTCCCAGCTCGAAGGGACGATCGTATTGATCGACTCCCCCTTGTTCCCATCGTAAGGGCTTGTATTGGCAGGGTGCGAAGGGGTCCAGACGAGCCCCGGCAGTATCGTCTCGCTAACGACGACGCGCACCCTGATCTTCCCCACCTCGGTCTCCAGGTTCGCCCAGTCGCCGTCCTTAAGCCCTTTTCCTTTGACGGTGTCGGGATGGACCTGGACGTAATTACCATTCGAGAACTGGGACATGTAGGCGGACCAGTTCGTATATGTATGCTGCCAGTGCTGCACCACCTTTCCCTGCAGGAAAATGAGGGGAAAGTCTTTGCTTTTCTCCGGCTCCGCCTGTGGCGCCCCTTCCGGGTCGCTCCATTCTATGGGACCGAGGGCCTGGGAGCGGAGCTCCACCTTACCGCTCGTCGTCATGAACCGGTTGCCCGGATAGAGGGTGCCCCGCGTGCCCGGATGGTCTTCGCCGGGGCAAGGCCAGCAGATGCCGGCCGGCGCCTTCTGAAGGCGCTCCTTCGTGAAGCCCGCCCAGGTGGGGCACTTGCGCCTCACCATCTCGAGGATATCCTCCGGGTCTTTCACCGCGGGGAATTTTTCCCCGTTGATTTTGCGTCCGAGGTCAGAATAGAACCGCCAGTCCTCTACCGTCTCCCCCCTGGCCGGGACCACCTGGTTGCGCCAGACGAGCTGGCGCTGGGCGCCGTACTGGGAACCGGCGCTTTCGAAGGGCATCGTGCCGGGGATGATGAGGTGGGCGAGGGCGGCCTCGTCGTCCATGAAGAAGCCCCGGTAGACGACGAAATCTACGTTGCCTATCGCCTTGCGGACCCGCCTGGCGTCCGGGTAGCGGCGGTAGCTCGAATTGAGGAGGAGCACCTTTACCCGCTTCTGCTCCATGGCGAAGAGCACCTTCCTGAAGCTCAGCGCCCCTTCGAGCCCCGGCGGCCTGAAGGTCTCCTCGAAAGGCTCGACGCCCCCGGGCTTGCCGCCCTGGACGTTCATTATGCCCTTCCCCGGCCCGCTCAGGTTCGCGGTCAGCGCCTGGAGCGCGACTATCGCCCGCACGCTTTGCAGCGAATTGGTGTAGCGCGATATGGAGCCGCCGAGCCAGACGACCGTCCGCCTGCTCGCCGCGAGTTGCCGCGCGAGGGCGGTCACTCTCTCCGCGGGTATCCACGTGATCCCCGCCACCTTCTCCGGCGTATAGCCTTCGGCAGCGGCCGCAAGCTCCGTGAAGCCGTCGACGTGACGGGCCACGTACGCCCGGTCGTAAAGGTCCTCCTTGATCATGACGCGGGCGAGGCCGAGGGCGAGCGCCCCATCCGTGCCCGGCCGTCCCATGATCTGCTCGTCGCAGTTGTTGCTCGTCGCCGTCACGCGGGGGTCGAGGTAGACGACCCGGACGCCCTTCTCCCTGGCACGGTCGATCCAGCGCACGTATGGCGGGTACATCTCGGCGATATTGGCCCCCCAGAGCACCAGAGTTTCCGCGTTCAGGACCTCGTCGACGGTGGTCGTCGAGACGGGGCTTCCCAGGCAGATGCGCAGGGCCGTAGCGGAGCTGCCTATGCAGGTATCGCCGGGCGAGCAGATGTCGGGGAAGCCCGACATGTAGAGGGCCATCTGCGCCGCGATCTCGCTTTCATGGGATTCCCACAAGGGGGCAAAGAGGACCACCCTGTGGGCATGGTCCTCCGGGAAGGCGGCCTTTACTTTCAATATCTGCCCGGCCACGGCGTCGAGGGCCTCGCCGTAGGTGACGCGCCTCCAGGCCGAGCCGTCCCGGAGCAGGGGATAGAGCAGCCGGTGGGGACTGTACGTCAGCTCAACGAGGGCCTGGCCCTTGGGGCACATCTTGCCGTCCGTCCAGGCGTTCCCCTTGTTGCCGTAGACGTTGACGACCCTGTCGCCCCGCACCTGCGCGAGGGTGGTGCACCGCACCTGGCAGAACTGGCAGCAGCTCGCCACCTCCCGGTCGATCTCGCCTTCCGCCGGCCCGGAGGCCGGCCGGCCGGCTCCCCGCGCAACGCGGGGCGCGAGGACCGCCCCCGCCCCCAGGGCGCCCGCCTTGAGGAAGCCCCTCCGGCTTATGCCCGCCTTCTTTTTCCCGTCCCCCACCTTCACACCCGTACGCCGTCTTTACGCCTTCTTTGCATACGGAGAGCCGGGCTCGAAGATCTCGTACATGATGCGGCCCTCGAAATTGGGCGGCGGCACGAGGCCGTACATGTGCATTATGGTCGGCATCACGTTCATCATGTGGCCGTCCTTCGAGACGTCGTTATTCTTCTTTATGCCCGGTCCGACGGCGATGAACGAGGTCAGGGCGTTGCCGTGATAGCCGGTGAAATGCCTGCGCGGGTTGTCCCATATCTTGCCGTCCCGGCCGAACCCGCCGAAGTTGATCTGGTAGAGGCCGTCGTTCTTCTTCCCCGCCACCTTGATGCCCGACGAGTCGCGGTACCCGCAGAACTGGACGTCCCCGGCGTACCAGCCGTAGTCGCCCTTGTAGACGTTCTCGACCCGGTCGGCGATCTGCGTATACTGCTGCCCCTCCGGGTCCTTGAGCTTCTTCAGCTCGTCGATGATGAGGTCCCGGAGCTTCTCGTATTCGTCGTACTCGACGATGCCGTTCGGCTCCCGCCCCTTCAGGTTGATGAATATGCCAGGGTTCCACGAGGTATACGCCTTTGTCCTCGACCAGTCGATGTCGTCCGTGTCGTAGGTCCGCTTCCTGCCTTCCACCTCGCGTTTCACGTTGAGGAGGCCGAGCTTCATGAGCCAAGAGTTGGGCTCGAAATCCTTCTTCGTCGGTCCCCACGAATGGTCCGAGATCATGATGAAGCAGGCGTCCTTCGGCAGCTCCTTCAGCATCCTCGCAAGCTCCTTATCGATATACTTTGTAAATTCGAGCATGACCTTGCCGCCGCCGTATTTCTCCTCGTACTCTTCCGACCAGTCGGGGTTGCCCTCGATGCGCGTCATGTTGTGGTTCAGGCGGTCGTAAGGCATGTTGGAGAACCAGAAGAAATCCCACGGCTTGTTCTTCATCAGCCAGAGGACGATGTCGTTCTGCTCCCTCGTCGCGTCGTAGCAGTCTTCGAAAAGGGTCTTCTCTTCCTGAACGTACCCGATGAAAGACGTATAATCGTATTCGAAGGGCACGTTTGGCGTCCGGTAGTAGCCCACCGCGTCGTACACCTCTTTCTGGAGGGAAGCGGGGTAGGTCCAGCGGTCCGTGGGGACCACGTTGCCGTCGAAGAACAGGTCGATAGGCTCGTGCCGCTCCGGGGCGGTGGGGTCCTGGAGAAAGCGGTACCGATAAAGCTGGAAGTCGCCCTCCCCTGCGTCGATCCGCTCCGGCTTCCAGCGGACGATGACCCGCCTGCCGTTCGGGAATCGGACAGGGACGTACTTGGACCACTCGCCTTCCTTCAGCGTCAGCCTCACGTCGTTGTAAGCGATCGTGACCGTGTTGCCGGGGTTGAGGGTCAGCTCCAGCACGACCTGCTGGTCCTTTCGCTTGATGACCGTAGAGACCTTCCTGCCGGAGAAGCTTATCTTCGTCTTCAGGGGGGCCGCCGCCCTGTGCTTCTCCTGTGTATAGTAAACGTGGGCCATGTTGAAGGGCTGGTCGCCCGGACCGGGCGCGCCCTTGCCGGACATCATGAAGCCGTCCTTGAGCCTCTCGGGCGGCCAGGACATGGCCGTGCCGCACAGGCCGACCTTCACCCCCGCCTCGGAGAGCATGAAAGGCACCGTTGCCGCGTGGAGCCTGAACAGCCGGTTGATGCCGGATGTCTGGAAGGCCGTCCTGTCGTATATCTGCCACGGGTGGGACCCGAAAAAATTGTTCTGCCCCGGCCCGACACCCGTGTTGTAAGCCGCCCACGCGTCGACGGACATCCCCCGGAAGATGTTCTCGAACTCTCCGTAGCTGCCGCTCATAAGGAGCTTCTTGAAGGTGGGCAGCTTGCCCTGCCTCGCCCATTCCAGGATCTTCTCCATGCTGCACGAGTCGAGGCCTATCATCATTATCTTCGGCTTCCTTACGGCCTTCGGCCCTTTGCCTTTTCCCGTCTTCTCTGCGGCCGGCGCCGCCGCCGATTCCTTCGCGGCGAACCCTGCGACCGCCGTCCCCAAGACCCCGCCTGCCAGCTTTTTCAGCACGCTCCGGCGGGAAATCCCTTTTTTCTTGTCGTCGTCCATGATATACCTCGCTACCCGCTCCCCTTACCTGTCTGCGCTACTCCCGAGCCTGCCCTTTCGCCCTAGCACTTCGACGGCTTGAGGCTCGGCTCGTCCTCCTCGTCCCCTTCACTCTTTACCGGGGCTGTGAGGTCGCCCTTGGCGTGGGCGTGGACGGACATCTTCTTGAGTATGTCCTGGGTCATCCCCGGCACCTTGAGGAGGTCTTCGGCCTCCTTGAAGGGACCGTTCTTGGTCCTGTAATCGACTATCGCCTTCGCGAGGGCCGGTGTCACGCCCGGCACCTTGGCGAGCTGGGCCGCACCGGCCTTGTTGATACTTACCTTCCCCTTGGCCTGGGCAACGGCGCCGCCCGCCAAGCCCACGATCAGCGCGAAGGCGAGGACGAGGGCGAGCAAGCTGTATTTTTTAGTCGGCATTTCCGTCTCCTTTTTTTCTTGTCTTTTTTGCCGCAAAGGGCGGACGGGGTTTGCCGCCCGCCCTTTGCGGCCGCTATCGCATCAATATCTCGGGAGCTTTACCTCTTCCTGGTCTCCCTCGCCTTTGGGCGCCGCGAAGGACAGGGACGGGGCAATCGCCTTGACGCCCGCCTCGGTCATACCCGGCACCTTCATCAAGTCGGCGGGCGACGTGAAGTTGCCCGTCTTCCCCCGCGTCTCTACTATCGCCTTGGCCGTCTCCGGGGAGACCCCCGGCACCCTGGCGAGCTCCGCTGCGGTTGCCGTATTGACGTTCACCTTCTGTGCGGTTTGCGCACAAAGGCCGGCCGCAAAGGCGCAGACGAAAACCAAGCAGAAAATAATGCTCCACACGCTTCTCTTAACCACCATCTCTTTCTCCTCCTTGCCGCATCCAAATGTTTGCAGCCCCGGATGCCGAAGCTGCCCGCAAGGCGCATCGAACTATTCCGGCCCGCCCTACCTGGGCATCTTCCATACTTCGCCGCATGTCGGAGCCAGGGGCTCCTTCTTGCTCAAGTCCCTGCCCGCGAGGCCGGGGTAATCTTTGTCGTACCTGTAAGCCCGGTGTATCATGTTGGCGCCCAGCTCTTCAAAAGCCGAGACCGAATCCTTGGCATCGTCGTAGAAACACTTGATCCTATCCTTGATAAAGACCGGGCTGACCCATTCCCATACAACTTCCGGTTTCGGCCCGTAAGTGATCTCGAAAACGTGGCCGTGGTTGGTCGACGTCACGAGGATGTTGTTGTTGGGCAGTCTCTGGGCTGCACCCTGGTACGCGGTGTAGAAGCTGTTCCCTATCACGGGCCCGAACTGCCAGACGATCTTCCCCGTCTTCGGGTCCATCTCGACCACCCGGGAGCGCGACTTTTCCGGACGCTTCCACCCGTTGTCGAAGATCTGGAAATTGCCGTTGGGAAGGCGCGTGACATGGTGCGGCCCGAAGAGTATCTGACTTCCGTCATCCACAAAGCCGGGTTTCTTTCCCTCTCCGTGAGTGGTGGGGTTTCCCCAGCGATACTCGATCTCTCCGGTCTTGTGGTTGATCAGGAAGAATTCGCTGAAGTTGCGTGAATTTACGAGTATCTGGTCGGTCTCCGGAATGTAGTCGACCGTGTTGAAGTGCGTCCAGTCGGGGACGTGCAGGTATTCCGTCGCTTTCGGGAGCTGGTAGTTGATGTTCAGCTCCTTGGGGCCCGTTCCTATGTGGTCCCAGGCGTGCCATTCCCAGACGACCTTGCCCTCCCTGTTCACCTCCTTCACGTAGTCCGGCCATATCCCTTTAGCTTTGTTCTTAGTGTGGGTACCGCTTATAATATTGGACGACGACTCGCCTTCCCACTCGAATTCTTCGGGCATCGTCTTCGGATCACGTCCTTTCTTGATGGCTTCCGTGGCGCTCTTGAACTCGAAGCCGACAAAAAGGACGTTCCCGTTGGGCATAATGTTGAAGCAGTGGTGCTGGATCATGGTGGGGGTGAATTCCTTATACTCCCATACGACGTTGCCGTCCCAATCGATCTCCTGGATAAGGCCTGCCACACCGCCAAATTTAACAGGCACCTTGTCCGGGTCCGGCCTCGCTGTCCGCATGAGGTGGCCGTTGGGCAGGAGCATCGCGTAAAGCCCAGGCGGGTACTTGCTTTTCCATTTGTGAACGACGTTCCCCTCCATGTCGATGAGGTACGTGGTCGTGCTCAGCATCGGGGCGAAGAGTGTATACCCGTCGTAGGCTTTTTCCTTGTTGTACCTTATCAATCCTGTTGGTCCATAAAGAAGCTCGTAGGCGTCGGCGACGGTAAACGAGAACAGAAGGAACCCGATGACCGCCAATAAGCAAATCCCTTTCCGCGACATAGTCTCTCCTGCTGGATCGTTTTATCGATAAAAACTGCTGTCGTATAGAATAGCAAGGCCTGTGCCTGCGCCGCCTGGCGCAGTCGATGCGGTCATTCGTGCGGCCCTGCCCGGTGTTTCCCCGACCCGGCCCATCGGTGGGGATGCCCCGCTGCCGTCCGGTTTGTGCAGGTTGCTTCACAGGCGTGTAGACTGCTTCTCATACCGGGAGGGAAGAAAGACCGGCAACCGCAGATCTATGGGGCGTTCTTACTATTCGTCGACGCCGTACTTCGCCATCTTGTCGTACAGGGCGCGCCGGCTGATGCCAAGGAGCCTCGCGGCCGTCGTGCGGCTGTTCCCTGCCGCCCGGAGGGCCTTTAATATGGCGGCCTTCTCCGCCTCTTCCACCACCTGCTTGAGCGGCAGGGGGGCGCCGCCCGCAGGGTCCTTCCCGTTCCTCGCCGGGGCCTGCCCGATGGCAAGGCAGTCGAGGGTGAGGTTCTCGTCCTCGGCCAGGAGGACAGCCCGCTCGATGATGTTGGCCAGCTCCCTGATGTTGCCCTTCCACGGCCAGCCGTACATAGCCTCCAGGACGCCTGGCTTCACGGCGCTGATCTTCTTCTTATAGGCCTTGCAGAACTTGCCGAGGAAGTGGTCGATGAGGAGCGGCAGGTCCTCCAGCCGCTCCCGGAGCGGCGGCAGGTAGAGGGGGATCACCGCCAGACGGTAGTAAAGGTCGTCCCTGAAGCTCCCTTCCCGGATCGCGGGCTCCAGGTCCCTGTTCGTGGCCGATATGAGGCGGACATCGACCTGGATCGCCTGGTTCCCGCCGACGGGCTTTACCTCCCGCTCCTGGATCGCCCTGAGGAGCTTCACCTGGGTCGACAGCTTGATGTTGGATATCTCGTCCAGAAAGACCGTGCCGCTCTGGGCCTCTTCGAGAAGGCCCCTCTTGGCGCGTATCGCCCCCGTGAAAGCCCCTTTCACGTGGCCGAAGAGCTCGCTCTCCAGAAGCGTCTCCGTCAGCGCGCCGCAGTCGATGGGGACGAAGGGGCGATCCCGCCGCGAGCTGTTCCTGTGTATCATCCTTGCTAGGAGCTCCTTTCCTGTGCCGCTCTCGCCCACTATCAATACGGACGCCTGGGAGTCGGAGATCTTTTCGACCTTCCGGAGGAGGTCGTGCATCACCTTGCTCGACCCGACGATCATCCTAGGGAACTCTCCGTCTTCTTCCTGGATGCGCAGGGTATCGAGCTTCCTGTGGAGCTTCCCGTATTCGAGGGCCCTCTTTATGATGATCTCTATGTCCCGCTGCTTGAAAGGCTTCGTTATATAGTGGAAGGCCCCCAGCTTGATCGCCTCGATGGCCGTCTCTATGGTGCCGACGCCCGTGATGATGATGAAGGGTAGCACCGCCTCCGTGGCCCGGACGCGCTCCAGGAGCTCGATGCCGTTCAGACCGTCCATTGCCATGTCGGAAAGGACGAGGTCGAACTCCGTCTCCTCCACGGCCTTCCAGCCCTCCGCGCCGGAGGCGGCGGTGCGCACGTCGTATCCGAGACGCGTCAGGAACCTTGCCAGGACCTGCCGCATCTCCGCTTCGTCTTCGACGATGAGTATCTTCTCAGCCAAGGCTGCCTTCCCTCCCGGTCCGCTCCATCGCTTCTGTCGAGGGGCAGGCAGGCAGGTCGATGTAGATCACCGTGCCCCTTCCTTCCTCCGATTCGACGCGGACCGTCCCGTTGTGCTTTTCGATGATGCGCTTCGATATCGAGAGGCCTAGGCCGAACCCCTTGTTCTTCCTTGCCGTGTAAAAGGGGTCGAAGATCTTCGCCAGGTCCTTCTCCGGGATGCCCATCCCGGAATCGGCGATCTCCAGCCTGATCGACCCCACCCCGTCGTCGTCGCCCCGGCCCGCCCGGACACGCAGCTTCCCTTTGCCCGGCATCGCCTGGATGGCGTTCAGGACCAAGTTGACCACCACCTGCTGGATCTGGCTGTCGTCTCCCTCGAAGAATAGGGGCGCCCCGGTAAAGGCCTTCTCGACCTCGATCTGCTTCTGCCTGAGCTGCTGCTTGCAAAGGGAAAGGGACTCCTCGACGAGGGTGGCTAGGTCGATGCGCGCCTTCGTGGGCGCGCTCGGCCGGGTGAAGGTAAGCAGGTCGTCGATGAACTTGCCCGCCCTCACGGCGTTCCGTTCGATGGCCTGGAGGCTTTCCTTCGTCTCCCCGTCCCCGGCATTCTGTTGGACCAGCTCCTCGGTATTTGCCAGTATAATGCCGAGGGGGTTGTTTATCTCGTGGGCGATGCCGGCCGCCATCTCGCCCATGATAGCGAGGCGCTCCGACTGGATCAGCTCCTCTTCGAGGTGCTTCCGCTCGGTTATGTCCCTGGAGAAGCAGCAGGCGAGCACCATGTCGGGCATCCGGACGACGGTGGCGCTCATCTCCACCTCTATCCTGCCGCCGCCCGTCGCGCACAGGGTCAGCTCCTTCTTGCCCGCCTCCATGGCGCCCGCCTCCATCGCGAAGACGGAGGCGATGAACTCTTCCACTTCGTGCCTGCGCTCCGGCGCGACGATGTCCCCCACGCGCATCGAGCAGGTCTCCTCGCGGGAGTAACCCAGCCTCTGGACGGCGATCTTGTTCGCATCGATTATCCGGCCGTCGGCCGCGATCAGGTGTATCATCTCCGGAGAGAACTCGACCAAGTCCTTGTGCCTCTGCTCGGAAAGCTGGAGGTCCCTCGTGACCCGCAGGACCCTCCGCTTGAGGCTCCTGTTCCAGATCATTGAGCCGAAGAGCATCACGGCAAGGAGGCCCGCTATGACGGCGCCTACCTTGACGTACTTCTCGACGTCCGCGAGCTCCACCTGGTGGCCAAACCACTTCTTGCAGATCGTCTCGTAGCCCCCGTTCTCCACGATCTTGCCGAAGGCGACGCTCAGCTCCGTGAGGAGCTGGGTGTTGTCGGCCCGCACGGAGACGGCGAGGGGCACGAGATCGACCGGCATGCCTACTTCCTTTATGTTGCGAAGGTTGCCCTTCTGGATGGCGTAGACGGCCGCGCGGCCGTTGGGGGAGATATAGGCGTCCGCCTTACCCTCGTCAACGAGCTGCAGAGCTTTTTCCTGGCTCTCCGCCTCGATGAAGCGCACCTTCTTCCACGCCGGGATGAGGGAGGCGAAGTTGCTCCCACTGAGCACGACCACCGTCGAGCCGGGCAGGTCGCGCACGCACGTTATCGTGACGCACCGGTTGTTGACGAAGAGCTTCCTTTCGACCTGGATCGGGAGTTCCAGGGACTGGACCCGTTCGCCGGCCTTCTCGCCCACTATGAGATCCACCCTCCCGTCCTTGACGTATTCTTCCATACGGCCGCCCTCGACGGAGAAAAACTTGACCTTTGCCTTCATGTTGGCGGCCAGGAGCTTGACGAGGTCGATATTGAAGCCCCGGACGGCGTTAGTGCCGGGGTCTATGAAAGAAAAGGGCGGCAGGGCCGCGTCGATGCCTGCCCTGAGTACCCGCTGGGGATGGGCGGGCGGCGGAAGGAGGCAGACGAAGAACAGAACAAAGATAAAGGTCCTTATGAGCCGGAGCCGTCCCACATAAAATCCCTGCGAGATGTTACCATAATCGTCCGGGAGGCCACAAGCGCGAAACTTTTGGAAATATGGACGTGGGACATCGAGAGTCTCTTGGCCTGGAAGAATGACGGGCAACGTTGGATACTTCCCCGACGAGTGTTTCGCCGTCAACACCGCCTGCCCTTATGTTAAAGCCGAGGTCGTTTTCATTGCCAAACCCAACGGCATATGAGTCGAATGGAAATACCTTATTCTTGAGAAGCCATGCCACCCCATGTAGAGTCACAAGGTCAGTCATTATTCGGTTAGCGGCCTCGAACAGAGTGACACCAGGGTAAGGTCCCATCTGGATCTTCTCGCGTTCAAGAGCCTCAAGGAGAGATAGCCGGTCTTTCCTACGATCGAACTCCCGAGCTCGTCAATCGCGTCAGTGTACTCCTTAAGGATTCGGTCAACGTTCCCTAATGTGAGAGCTGTCAAATGGAACTTGTCAAGCCCTGCCAAGGTCTTGTCACTTTCGGCAATTTTGGGCTTCCTCATTTTTCGCTCATGCGACCAAAAATGGCAACAATCCGGCAACTTTGGGCTTCCAATTCCGGCAAAGAATTGGGTAAAGAAACACGGCGTAGTGTTACTTGACCGATTTTTTTTGCCGCAGGGGCAGCAATAAACTTCCATTTCAATAACGAAATTAGTTTGCTCCACATATTTATGAATGCTCCTCGCCCAAACGGCCCGCAAGGGTAACATCTTCTCTTTGTAAGCCGTTGTGCTCAAGACCTTTTATTCTATCTCAAATAAGAGCCGGTCGAGCCTTCCAGGACTTTAGGGCCCCATCCCGCCATCCATCCACTCCTTGAGTTTCTGTAGAAGGCTGGCGCTCCAGGACCCGTCACAGGGCATTTCTCCTGCCGAGAGCCGCCTGTATATGTCCTGGGCACGTTTCTTTACGTCATCATAGGCAGAAAGGTCGATCCCCTTCGGTTTCATGGCCGATATGTCCTCGTCGCGGAAGAGCGGCCGAATATCGGCCTTAAAGCTGAGAGCACCCATCGGAGCCTCCTTCTTTCGTTCGTTTGGTTGATCGGAAAAGGGAATGAACGAGGTAGCCTTGTCCCGGCTTTTTAAGCGAAGCAGACTCAGGAAGATCATAATTCCCAGGGTGACTTGCATGGCGGTGGCAAGGCCCAGGACAACCCGGTAGATGCTTCCCTCGGGGTCCCAATCTGCATGGACAGTGTAGAGAAGTTTGTATAACGTGGAGTTGTCCGCCGAGGCCAGCCTTCCCACGCTCATGAGCATCCCGGCTATTGCTTGCGCCAGCAGAAAACACGCAAGTGATATCCCCAAGCGGCGGTGGACGGTCCGCACCTTCACGAAGTTCATTTCTTTCTCCCGGCCGGTGAGGTCCCGGCCCCCTTAAGGAAGCGGAAGTCTCACCCGGCGTCATTCCACGACTTTGATCGTCCCCCGCATTCCTTCGTGACCGGTTCCACAGAAATTATCGCAATGAAAAAGATACGTACCGACTTTATCGGGGACGAAACGAACCGTGCTCACCTGTCCCGGACGGATATCGGTGCGAATCTTCAACGCCGGGCAGTCGAACCCGTGCAGTCTGTCGAGCGACGTGAATTCCAATACGACGGGAACACCCTTCTTTACGGTGATCTCTTTGGGCGAGTATTCGAACCTCTTTGCCGTGATCTTTATAACCTGCTCGTTTTCGGCCGCGATCAGGTAGCCGCCCGCGAACACTATGACGAAAGCCGCCGCAACCAGGTAGACCGTTAACCTGTATCTCATAGCCTTTCTCCTTTCACGCTGTATTCGGAAATCGCCAATTTAGGCTCCCTGGCTTTCACATTCACGCCGCGGAAGCCTAACCCTCTATAGGGTCGGCTTGCGTCCCATGGGATCGGATTCTTTACGGGGACCGAACCGGGAGCCGGCAACGGGTACATGAGGCCCTTGGCCGCGTGGTGGTCGATGTGTCCCGTCTTCCTGTGATGCTCCTGGTGGATGTGACCGTAAAAGACCGTTACGGTAGAATAGGGCATGAGCATCTCGATGACCTGGGCCCCGTCCCTGGTATACCAGTCCCAGTCCGGGTAAAGGTCGAAGAGCGGGCGATGCGTGAAGACCACGATGGGCGCGTCTTTGTCGCGCGGCTTCAGGTCGGCCCTCAACCATTCCATTTGGGTTTGTCCGATGACCGACTTCGGATCGGAAACGTTGTCCAGTACTATGAAATGGATGCCTTTGTGGTCGAAGGTATAGTGCGTCTCCCTGAAGAACTCCTTGAAAGCCTCCCCCTCGTCCAGCCCCGCATCATGCTCTCCGGGCATGAACCTGACATCTTTGACCTTCAAATCCTTGACGATGTCCCGGAACCCGGCCAGGCGAGCCCTTCGTTCCTTGTCGTCATCCGTCACGTGCGTCAGGTCCCCGGTGAACATGATGAAGTCCGGTTGCTCCTTGAGACCGTTGACTGCCGCCACGGCCTTCCTGAGAGTCCCCACAGAGTCAGGGTTTATCGCCGGCCCGGTGAACCCCCAGTGTGTGTCGGATAATTGAAGGAAGAAGAAATCGTTCCCCCCGGATGCGGCCGCCCCTGCCTTATGGTACGGACCGCCCAGGCCGGAGGCAAAGACCACCCCGCCAATGCCGGTGAGCTTAAGGAAATCCCTTCTGTCAATTTTCATAAGCTTCTCTCCTCGTTGTGAACATCAGAATCCCCTTTTCGGCAGGTGAGCTGAACTGGTGAAATGCCTTCATTTGCCCCGTTCGTCAGGAAACGCGAGGGCGTCCGGCTCATAATAGATGTATTGACCCGCGCGATGTACAAAAGACTGGAAGGGTCCTCACAACAAACCTGCCACGATGCATATCTACCTAACCAAACTATAAGCAGCGCCACCGTTAATTTCCAGGACGGGGAGGACGGTCGGCCGAAAACAGGCTGTTTCCGGCCATTAATTGGTTCCGAATGGGGTCATTTTACGGGTATAGTCACGGGCGTCACCCGACTATATGGTGAGGTATCGTTCGGCGAAGGGACAGACGGATGCAGTCCCGCCGGGACCTTTTCCTATTTAACGGGCATTTCAGAACCCATGCCGACCTTTCGCATCCAAAAAGCCGGTTTCGCTAAAGGCGTCTCAAGGACCCTTGGCATTCTTCAGGGCCTCCAGCACGCGCTCCGGCTTCGCCGGCAAATCGTTAATCCAGATGCCACAGGCATCGTGAAGGGCGGCAATGATCGCGGGCGCCATGGGGAAGTGGGCCGCCTCACCCATCCCTATTGCCCCGAACGGCCCCGGTCCCTGCGGAACCTCCACCGCGTAAGTGTTGACATCGGCCGGCACGTCGGTCGACCTGGGCAGCGGGTAGTCCTTCCAGCTCTTCGTCTTCCCGGTGATATACTCTTCCATCAGGGCATACCCGACCCCCATGCCCACGCCTCCTTCCATCTGCCCCTCCATGCCGAGTAGGTTGATGGCCCTGCCGCACTGGAAGGCCACCGCAGCGTCGAGCACCCTGATCTTACCGGTCAGTGTATCGACCTCTACTTCCACGGCCGCAGCCCCGTATGTGAAGACGATGTAAAGCGTGCCTTGTCCCGTTTCCTGGTTCAGAAGATCGAGGGGAACAACGAATTCACCGAAGCCCGTCATATCGTACCCGCGCGCCTTCAGCTCTGCATAGCTCACGGCACGTTCGGGCTGCCCGGTCACATAAATCCTGCCGTTTGCGGTCTCAAGTTGTTCCGTGTCCAGCTCCCGGGCGGCTGCGTCGAGTATCTTCTTTTCGAGGTCTTTGCACGCCAGAAGAGTGGCGTTCCCGGTATAAAACGTGTGCTTGGAGGCGCAGGTAAGGTCTGAATCCGGCGTAAGCAGCGAGTCGGCGGCCATGACCCTGACCTTATCCAGGGTCAGCCCCATTTCCTCCGCGGCGATTAGGGCCATAACGGTGCTCGATCCCTGGCCGATCTCGGCAGCCCCCTCCTTTACGAGCAGCGTCCCGTTGTCCATTATCTCGACACGGCAGCGGGACAGGTTCAGAAGTCCGGTCTTTCCGATGCCGTACCAGGTGGTCGCGAAACCCTTGCCCCGTTTGACGTGCGGGGGAAGGGAGGCCAACTTTTCCGGCGCCGTCGCCTTATCGTACTTGGCCCAATGGTTCTCGACGGCCTCGATCGTCTCCCTGTAACCGTTTGGGTACTTGATGAGCTGGCCGGTTGCCGTAATCGTCCCCTGCCTGAACCCGTTCAGCTTGGCGAAGTCGAACACGCTCATGCCCAGGCGGGAACAGATCCGGTTGATCTGCGACTCAACGGCAAAGCACATCTGGGAAACGCCGAACCCGCGCATGCTCGACGTGGGCGTATTATTCGTCAAGGCCATTTTACCGTGCACCTCGACGTTCGGGATTTCGTAAGGGCCGTACGAGTGTACAATGGCCCGCATCAGCACGCCGGGGCTTGCAAGGGAATAGGGCCCGCTGTCGCCCATGATTTCGCCGTAATGGGCCACGATCTTGCCGTCCTTGCGCACGCCGGTCTTAAGCTTCATTGTAAAGGGGTGTCGTTTGCAGTTGCCCATGAAATTTTCCTCGGTGGTGAATTTGAGCTTTACCGGAACCCTGGCCTTGTAGACGGCCAGCCCTATAAGCACCTGGACGAAAGCATCGATGCGACCGCCAAACCCTCCGCCCGTGCCATCCTCAACGACGCGCACCTCGTCCGTGCCGAGGCCCAGCACCCTGGCCACCTCGTCCCTGTGGTAATGCGGTGCCTGACCGCAGGCGTAAATCACAACCCGACCCTCGTCGTCTATGTAGCCCACCGCGGTCTCCGGTTCCACGTAGCCGTGAGAATTGGCGGGTGTCGTGTAGGTATTCTCCTCTATGATATCGGCCTCTTTGAAGCCTTGCTCGACGTCTCCCTTCAAGAGGTTCTGGTAGAATAGGAGGTTGCCGGGATAGTCCCCCTCCTGCACCTCCGGTGCGCCGGGCTTCAATGCCTCGAAGGGGTCGGTGACGGCCGGCAGGACCTCGTAGTCTACCTTTATCTTTGCCAATGCCTTCTCGGCTATGGCCTCTGTCCGGGCCACGACAATGGCCACGGGTTCTCCGGGATAGCGCACCTTCTCGTCGGCCACGACCCGAAAGTCCTGAAATATATACTTAACCCTGTTGGGACCTTTCAGGTCCTTTGCGGTGGCGACAGCCACTACCCCGTGCATCCTCTCGGCCTGGCTGGTGTCGATGCCTTTGACGCGTGCGTGAAAGTGGGGGCTGCGGAGGACTTTTGCATGGCACATATCTTCGAGGTAAATGTCCTGCGAAAAGCGTATGGCTCCCGTGACCTTATCCCAGGAATTCAGCTGCGGAACCCGGCCGCCCAGGCGATACTCGCTGATATCCCTCTCCTTTATCACACCCGGGTCCCGCCGGGCTTCCGCAGCCAGCAGGATGCCGTCGATGATCTTCTTGTAGCCCGTGCATCGGCAGAGGTTTCGCTTGATTCCCCGGCGCACATCCTCCCTGGTGGGGTTAGGGTTCCTGTCCAGGATCCATTTGGCCGTCAGGATCATGCCTGGGGTACAAAAGCCGCACTGTGCGGCGCCCACCTCAACGAAGGCACGCTGTATTGCGTCCGGCCTGTCCCTCGTACCGACCCCTTCTATGGTTAGCACCTTGCGGCCCTCGACCCTGGAAACGGGTAGCTTGCATGAATTCACGGGCAACCCGTCGATAAGCACGGTGCAACTGCCGCACAGGCCCTCGTTGCAACCCTCCTTGGTGCCGGTCAGCTTGAGCTCGTCCCTGATCACCTTAAGGAGCGATTTTTCGCCGTCAACCAGAAGCTTAACCGGGCGCTCGTTGATGGTGAATTTTATTTCGCGGATTGCCATGATCCCTACCTCCTGCTTGATTAAAAATTATAACCGATCGAGGGCCGTTAGAGCACGTTTCGTTATCACCGGCTTTCAGGCGACCCGTCCGTTTCCTTTAAAGAATAAAGGTCCGGACGCCTGTCGCTGAAATAAGTAACGATCCTTCTCCATTTCTCTTGCTTTTCCAGGTCGATCACAGCGGTGGCAAGACCTTCTTCCCTGTCCATGCCTGCAAGCACTCTTCCCGTCCAGTCGACTATCTTGCTGTGCCCGAGGTACTCTCCGCCCGTCTGGTCGCTCGCTATTACGCATACCTCGTTCTCGATGGCCCTTGCCGGCAAAAGGGCGTCCCAGACGTCGCCGGCCATAGCGGGCCAGGCCGACGAGATGAGAATGATCCGGGCGCCTTTGAGCGCGAGGGTCCTGAACACCTCCGGGAAATTGAGGTCGTAACATATGCTCAAGCCTACACCCGGTTCACCGGGGCGGAAGACGCCCAGCCCGGTCCCCTGCGAGACGTAATCGGATTCCCTTGAGTCTTTGGTATGGAACAGATGGGTCTTGTGATAGGTAAAAAGCTCTCCGGCGGGAGAGAACAAAAGGAGCGCGTTTACAAGCCTGTCTTCCGCTGTCCTCAGAAACGCCCCGCACCCGATATAAATGCCTTTGCCCGCCAACCCTCTCAATTCATCTATCCAGGGGGAATCGAGTGTATCGGCCTCCCCCAGGGCCAACTCCGACAGCTCTTTCGGGCTCCTGCTCCGGTCCAGGACGAAATAACCGAGGTTTACGCCTTCAGGAAACAGAACGAGGTCGACCCCTTCCTTTATCGCATCCTCCGCCATGCCGACCACTTTCCGCTGGTTCTCTTCCTTCTTGAAGTACGGGGATACAATTTGTGCGACCGCTACTTTTAAAACCATGAATGTGATACCTCCAGGCGACCTATGTATTGCCGACCTCGTTCTGCTCGAACGAATGATGCACCTTGCTCAGATGGTCGAGCAGGTGTCTGGCCGCTTCCTCGGGATCCCGTTTCTTAAGGCTATTCAGTATTTTCCTGTAATCCTCTACGAATGGCGAGATCCTCTTTTGCTTTCCCAACGCCAGGAACGCTATTCTCTTTACGTGGCCTGTGAAACCCTTTATCACGCCGCCCATCAGCTCATTGCCGCATTTGTCCACGAACATGTTGTGGAACTGCATGGAGCACTCGACATAGGCTGTTATATCGTTCTTTTTATAAGCCTTCTCGATTTTCTCCAGCAGCTCTTCGCCCGCCTTGACATCTCTCGCCGTAAACTGAGCCGCCGTTATTTTTATTGCGGCGACCTCGAGCAATTTCCTTAACTCGGTCAGTTGTTCCACCATCTTCTGGTCGACTTCACAGACGAAAGCGCCCCTGAAGGGCACATTGACGACAAAGCCCTCCTGGATCAGCCGGTTCATGGCCTCCCTGACAGGGGTAGTACTTATGCCAAGCTCATAGGTGATGTCCGACAGGTTCAGCTTCTCGCCGGGAGCAAATTTGAGCGTGATGATAGCCTCCTTCAGAACCTCATAAGCGTTTTCGCTCAGAAATCTGAAGTCCTCAAGTTTCTTGAGCCTGCCGGTTTTCTGGGCCGCTTTCCGGGGTCTGCCCATCACTCCTCCTTGCCTTGCTTTTTCTTGAGGGCCATGTATATTTTCTCGGCGGTTACCGGCGTGGATGTGATCAGCACGCCCACCGCGTCATAAATGGCGTTTATTATTGCCGCCGCCGTCGGGCATGTAGGCGGCTCGCCCGTACCCTTCGCCCCGAAAGGGCCTGTCGGCTCGGGGACCTCTACGATGATGCTCTGAATGGGGGGCACGTCGAGGGCCGTAGGAAGAAGAAGGTTGGAAAAGGACGGGTTGACGATAACGCCGTCTTCGACTACTACTTCTTCCATAAGGGCATACCCGACGCCTTGGGCCACTCCCCCTTCTATCTGTCCCTCGATCGCCATGGGATTGATGGCGCGCCCGACGTCCTGAGCCGCCGTTAAACTGAGGACGGTCACCTCTCCGGTCTCCGTATCCACCTCCACTTCTGCAATCTGCGTGGCATAAGAATACGCCCCGTAGGGAATTCCCAGCCCTGTTTCAGGGTCCAGCGCTTCGGGGGTCGGGGGCGTAAAGGTGCCCGCCCCTGCCACGAGGACGCCTTTCGCCCTGAGACGGCCGCATATCTCTTCGATGGTGATCTTCGCGTCCGGTCTTTCTTTTAGAAAAATCACGCCGTCCCGCGCCTCCAAATCCACGGCGTCATATCCCAGACCCTCGGCGGCCTCTTTCAAGAGGAACTCCCTAGCCTGCTCGGAAGCAATACGAACGGCATTTCCAGATACATATGTCTGGCGGCTCGCCGAAGTAACACCGGCCTCCGGCGCGACCATCGTGTCATTGGAAACCATGGTTACTCGCTCGGCATCAATCCCGAGCGTATGCGCGGCGATCTGCCTGAGCGCCGTATCGGAACCCTGGCCGAGGTCCGAGGCGCCGCAGCGGACTATGGCGGTGCCGTCCTCGCACACCTCGACGAACGCGCTCGACGGGTTGGCCTTTGCCGTATTCCCCATGCCGAAATAGGTGCAGGCGATTCCCCTCCCCCTTTTTTTCATATTTCCTCCTTGCCGGAGCTCCGCCAGGCACGCTCGGACGTCCGTTCAAGGGTCTCCAGCGCACCCACTCCATGCTCGAGGATCTGGTCCGTAGTCGTAGAAGATCCGGGACGCAGCATATTTCTCCGTCGAACCTCGATAGGCGATAGACCGCACCGTCTGCCTATTTCGTCGATGATCGCCTCATGACATGGGGACATTTGGGGCGCCCCGAAGCCCCTCATAGCCCCTCCGATCGGATAATTGGTGTACACCTCGTAGGCGTCGACATGGACGTTGGGGCACTCGTAGGGTCCGATAGCCATGGTAGCCGACCGCGTCAGGACGGCCGGGCCGTAAGATGCGTATGCCCCGCCGTTGCTGACGATAGTCACGTGCGCCGCAGTCAATCTGCCATCATTGGTGGCGCCGAACTTATAATGCATATCGAAAGCGTGCCGCTTGGTGCTGGTGAAAACCGATTCTTCTCGCGTGAACACATACTTCACCGGCTTCCCTGTAATATACGAGCACAGCGCGGCATAGGGTTGAGCGGACAGCTCTATCTTCCCTCCGAACCCTCCGCCCGTGGCGAGCCTGATGATCCGGACCTTGCTTATGGGGAAAGCGAGCATGGCGGCGATCTCGTTCCTGTAATAATGGGGCGCCTGGCTGCAACAATAGACGACCATTTGGCCCTGGTCCATATGTGCCAGGGCTGCCTCAGGCTCAATGTACGCGTGCTCCACCGTCTGGGAGGAAAAAGTTTTTTCAATGACAATGTCCGCCCTTGCGAGACCCTCCTCGATATTCCCTTTCCGTATCTTTCGATGGTGCTGGATGTTCCCACCCTCGTGCACCTTCGGGGCATCCGCCTTCATTGCCTCCCATGGGTCAAAAACGGCGGGAAGCGCTTCGTAGCTAACGCGTATCTTATCGAGCCCCTCCTGCACCAGTTCCTTCGTCTCGGCGGCAACGACCGCAATGGCCTCGCCGACGAAGCGCACTCTGTCGACGGCAAGATAGGGCTGGTCTTTTACGATGATGCCGAACCGGTTGCTTCCGGGAATATCCTCGGCCGTCAGAACCGCTCTTATGCCCGGATGGCTCAACGCCGCCGCACGATCTATAGAAACGATGCGCGCGCTGGGATGAGGGCTCCTCAGAACGCCCGCGAAGAGCATGCGGGGAAGGGTCATATCGTCCGTGAATACGGCCTTCCCTGTCACTTTCCCCAGGCTGTCGATCCTCGTGAGCGACCTCCCGATGGCGCCCGATGCGGGCTCGCGTCTCTTACTGCTCGCCGCCTCTCCCCGGAGCTCGCCGGCGGCCGCCCCTATCGCTTCCACCACCTTTGTATAGCCGGTACAGCGACACAGGTTCCCGGAGATGGCAGTGCGGATTTCCAGCTCATTGGGCCTGGCGTTCCTGTCGAGCAAAGCCTTGGAAGAGAGGATAAGCCCGGGGGTACAGAAGCCGCATTGGACGGCCCCCTTTTCCACGAATTGTCTCTGCAAGGGGTGAAGGACCTTTTCATCATCGCCTATCCCTTCTATCGTCACGACGGAACGCCCCTCTGCCTTGATTGCCGGATATATGCAGGACATGACCGGTGAATCGTCGATAAGAACGGTGCAGGCACCGCACTCCCCCTTGCCGCACCCCCTCTTTGCCCCAGTCAGCCCCAGATGCTCCCGAAGCGCGTCGAGCAGCAAGGTGTCCTCGGATACGGTTATCTCGTTTACGATTCCGTTGACGTTCAGGCGGATCTTTCTCGGGCTCATAGCTTGACTCCAAGCCGTTCCACGCACTCCGTGACGGCCCGTCTTACGAGCACTTCCACCATCGCCTTTCGGTAGTCGGCCCCACCGCGAATGCTATCCCGGGGACTTGCGCCAAGTCTGGCCTCGACGCTCGCTTTCTGTATCGCTTCATGGCTCACGGGCGAGCCACGCAGACCGTCAGCCGCTTCACGGGCGAGCCACGGCGTTCTGGCTACGGGGCCGATCGCTATCCGCACGTCCTCGAAGGACCGCTTCTCCTCATCCAACCGCACTGCGGCCGCGACGAGCAGCGTGGGAAGGGTAAACGCCCTGCGCTTGGCCAGGCGCTGAATTGAGCTGGTAGCGGTCTCCGCATGAGGCTTGAACCGAAAATGGGTGACTATCTGTTCGGACGGGACAGAGCTCTTGCCGACATCGACAAAAAGCTTTTCCACGGCCAGCCATTTCTCTCCCTTCGGTGAAACGACCCTCGCCTCTGCCCCAAGGGCGATCAGCGGGATGGATCCATCTCCGGCGGGCTGGGCACTCATAACATTGCCCCCGATGGTAGCCATGTTGCGAATCTGTGGCGAGCCCATGCATGAGGCGCCCATGCCAAGGGCCCTTCCATACCTGGCGATAATCTCGGACTGCGCCAGCTCCGTCATCGTAGTGGCTGCCCCGACCGTTATCCATTTCCGGTCGTCCCCGATCTCTATCCCCCTCATTTCAGGGATCGCGCTGATATCCAGAAGCGCCAGCCCTGCCGTCTGCCCTCTTTCGAGGAGCTGAACAACGAGGTCCGTTCCTCCTGCGATTACCTTCGCCTTCCCCTGAAAATGGTCGGTGCACTCGAATACCTCCGCTATGCTTTTCGTGACCCTATATGTTTCCCAGCGCAAAGCCCGGCCTCCTTTATCTCCTACCTCTTGACGACACCCAGGTAAGTGCGTAGCAGCTCGATGCTCAGGTTCTCCCTCTGCTCTGTATATTTTATGACCCCTTTTTCGAGGACATAGGCGCGGTCACAAAGCTCGAGGGCATTTTCGAGGTTCTGGTCGGCAATCAGCGCGGTGATGCCCCTGTCGCGAAAGATCGCTATGGTCTTTCTGACCTGCTGCACGAATGATGGCTGGAGCCCTTCGGTCGGCTCGTCGAAGATGACGAGCTTCGGCCTGGACATTACAGCCCTGCCGATTGCCAGCATCTGCTGCTGGCCACCGCTCAAAGTGCCGCCCAACTGCTTCAATCGCTCTTTCAGGACGGGGAAGTACCCAAAAACCTCGTCGAGGCCCTCTTTGCTGACCTCGCCTTTCGTCACTGGCACCGACAGGTTCTCGAGCACCGTCAGGCGAGGGAAAATATGCCTTCCCTGCGGCACGTAGCTTACCCCGAGGCCCGCTATCCTATGCGCTTTCATTGAGCTGATGTCAATATCGTCAAAGCGCACGGAACCGGTCGTCCTGGGCGGGGTCAGCCCGAGGATGCTTCTCATCAGCGTGCTCTTTCCCATACCGTTACGGCCCAGTATGCCGATTATCTCTCCCTTTGCCACCTCGAACGAGACGCCTTGGATAATCTGGCTCTTGCCGTAATAGGAGCGCAGATCCTCAACCTTCAGTAGCATTTACCTTACCTCCGGCCAGATAAACCTCCTGTACGCCAGGATCGTTGCAAACATCGTCCACGCAGCCGTCCTTGACCACCTCTCCGTAATTCAGCACGCATATGTTATGGGCCAGGCCGGTGACGACCTCGAGATCGTGCTCGACGAAGATGATATTTTTGATTATGCCCGTATTATACAGTTCCTTGATCTTTTCGACTAGGAGCCAGGTCTCGGTTGCGCTCAAGCCCGCAGTCGGCTCGTCCAGGAGCAGGAGCTTCGGCCGGGAGCCAAGGGCGATTGCCACTTCTTCGAGCCTCTGATCGCCCTGGGAGATCTCCGCGGAGACCCTGTCGCGCAGGTCTGCCAGGCCCACTGCTTCCAGTATGTTCGCCACATGTTCGTTTACCGCTTTCAGGGTCGACGACTCTCTAAAGGCGCTCACCCCCCGGCCGAAACCCACCTGGGCAGCCAGCCTGACATTCTCGTAAACGGTCAGCTTCGGGAAAATAGACGTTATCTGGAACGTCCTTGCTATGCCTTTCCTGCATATCTCGTGGGGCGGCAGCCTAGTAATATCCTCGTCCATGAAGGTTATTCTGCCCTCGTCCGGCTTGTATACACCGGTGATAAGATTGTAGAAGGTCGTTTTTCCTGCGCCGTTAGGGCCTATCAGGGCCTTTATCTCCCCCTCTTTAAGCTCAAAATTGACCCGGTTAGTCGTAACCAAGCCGCCGAAGCGTTTTGTCAGACCTTCCGTCCTGAGTATGGTTGCCTTGCTCATTTCTCTCTTCTCGAAAAGCGCAGCTTAAATAAGCCCGCTATGCCGTCGGGGGCCAAGGTTATCATCAGGATCATGATTGCTCCCATGATGATGAGATAAAAATCGGGGTTCCACGTGCTGATGAGGTCCTCAAAGAAGACCAGGACTGCGGGCCCGATGAAAGCGCCTACCAGGGTCCCCGCTCCGCCGGTGATGGTCCACCATACGGACCTGGCCGTCCAGAGCCAATAGAAGGAATTGGCGCTCGTGAAGCCCAGATGAAGAACATAGAGGCCGCCGGCGATCCCCGCCACGACGCCGGAGAGCGTAAAAGAGGCGATCTTGAGGTTCCTCGTATTGTACCCTATGAGCTGCGCCCTGGCCTCGTTCTCCCTCACGGCTACGATGGCCCTTCCGTAGGGCGTCCGGAAGAACCTCCGGACAATGAGGAAGACCAGGCCGCAGATAGCGAGAACGAAATAATATTTCGTCATCGTGTTATAAAGGCTTAGGGTGAAGAAGCCGAAATCGAGCGCAGGCACCTTGATCGTGAGCCCCTCGTCCGAGCCCGTAATCGGTCTCTGCCCCATTGCTATGTAAAAGAAGATCATCGATACCACGATGGTAAAGGCAACGAAATAGTGACTCTTGAATCGGGCGATCAGGCAGCCGTAACAAAGGGAAAAGAGAGAGCAGGCCGCGATGCAGATTAGAAGGGCGGTCCAGATACCGGCGTGCCAATGGAGGATGGGCAGAAGCACCATATAGCCGCCCAACCCGAAGAAAACGGACATGCCGAAATTGAGCAGGCCCGTGAACCCGTATATGATGTCGAACCCGAGAGAGAACAAGCCGAAGATGAGGATCTCTATGAGGAGCTGCTTGTAAAAAAGGGAGAGGAAATGGGGCGCTGCCACGAGGAACGCGACGACAGCGCAAAATGCAATCGGCTTATAAACGGTCTTATCTGACAAAGCCCTAGTACCTCATTATGCCTTCCGGCCGCCAATAAAGGACGCCCACCATTACGGCGAGCGACATGCCCTTCGCGAGCACCGGATCGAAAAAAACCGAGAAGATGCCGTTTGACAGCGACAGGATCAAGGCCGACAAGATTGTTCCCGGAATGCTTCCGAATCCCGCCACGATAACGATTATGAACGCATCGATCAAGATATCGTGGCCCATCCCGGGCGTAATGCTCGTCATCGGCGCCACAACCACGCCGCCGAGGGCGGCCAAGACCGAGCCGAGAACAAAGGTAAACATATAGACCGAGGGGACGGGTATCCCCATCGCGCTAGCCGTATCATGGTCCTGGCTGGTTGCGCGTATCCAGAGGCCCAGCTTCGTTTTCTTGAGAAATGTCACAAGGGCGCCAATGATAGCCAGGGAAAACATGGCCGCAAAGATCCGGTACCCGGAATAGGTAGTTCTCCCGAAAAGGGGCACCTGAAAAGGCAGCGGGTTCGGTATATTCCTCGGGGCGCCACCGAATATCAGGAAGAGGGTTTGTTCGAGGATGAACATCAGCCCATACGAGATAATGAGTGTCGTGGCCATGGGGTAACCGATAATCCTGTACCGCAGCGTGGCAAGGTAGATAACGACCGCTACGGCCGCCATTATAAGGGGGCCGGCCACCAATGAATAAGCCCACGAGCCCAGGAAGGCGGTCATATAGAAGGTGGAAATGGCGCCGATCGCGTACATGGCGCCGTGGGCTATGTTGATGATGCTGAGCTGCCCGTAAATGAGCGTCAGCCCGAGCGACACCATGGCGATCACACACGCCCAAACGGCCGCGTTCAAAAGAGATAGCACAAGTGCGCCTGTCATATGTCCCCTAAACAAGGGACCGGGAGGTCAGTCGCGAGACCTGCCGGTCCCTTTGTGCGGTTATTCCTTTCTAAAGTCAACCAACGGCGGATATGACGGCAGTATCTCGGCCGCAGACACCCGCGCCTTTGTAACAAGCGAGCCTTTTTCTGCCTTGAGCACGTAGATATCCGTTAAAGCCTGGTGGTCTTCAGCCCGCATGGTCTTGCCGCCTGTCGGGAAATCGATGCTTGTCTTGACCGTTGCCCCCTCGAGGGCCTTCATGAACTTCAGGTTGTCGTCCCTGGATTTCCAGCCGCTGTCCTCAACGCCCTTCTTGATCCAGGAGACGCCCTCCCAGCCTGCCCAAATGTATTCGGCGCTCAGCTCGTTCTTGTCCCATCCCTCGTCATTCAACCCGACTGCGTTCCGGTACGCCTTCTGGGCAGCCCGCACGTCTTGGGGATACCCGCTCAACGAACGGGACCCGTACGTGCCGCACCAGACGAGGTCGGCGCCCGGCCCGAGGTCCTTGTACCGGATCGAATGGACGCTGCCGACAAAGACGGGCTTACGGAGACCTATCTCCCAGGCCTGATTGACGAGGTTGAGAACATCATTCGTAAAATATCCGGCCACAAGGAAATCTGCCTGCTTGGGCACCTTGCTCAGATAGGGGACGAAATCGAGCGTCCCTACCGGTGAAAAACCCTTGCCGACCATCTTAAGGCCTACCTTGGCGAAGACCGCTTCGGCCATGTCTATCACGGAGTGTCCCCACTCATAATCCGCGCCGAGGCCGTATGCATTCTTTCCCAGTTCCGTCCTTGCAAATCGCGCCATGGCTATGGCAGCCATCTCGGCGTCGCCTATCGCCCTGAAGACGTACCGATTTCCCTTCTTGCCGGTAATGTCCCGGGCGGTGGCCTCGGTGAAAATAATGGTATTCATCTCTTTCGCAAGCGGGATCGCGCCTACAGCTACGCCCGAGTTGACACCTATCAGCACAAAATCGCACTTGTCCTTAAGGATTAATTTCCTTAGTTTTCGCAAGCCTGTGGCGGGGTCGGTCGCGCTGTCCTCGACGATGTATTTCACCGGACGTCCCGCTATTCCCCCGGCCTTATTGATCCGGTCGATAGCCGCTTTGGCGGTCATACTGCCTCCCCTGCCGTGAGTCGAAAGGGGACCTGTCAGATCGTAGACACCGCCTATGACTATCGGGTCTTTGGACGAAGCGGCATTGCATGTGCCCCACATAAATGACGCGCACACAACAACAGCCAGAAAAACCAGCGCGATCCTGCTCAATATGACGCTGCCCTTCACTACCCTTCCTTCCATATTATACCCCCTTTGTTAGAGGCCGTAAGTTCGGCCTCCCGTCGCTAAAAAGGCGTGACAATCCTTTTCCATTTTTTTTGTTGATCTCCGCCGTTCCATCGATGTGCGGCGGAGCCGTTCACCGAATACACCCATGTTATCTTCCTTGCTTCCGTTTTTCGGTGATCGCCGCCAGAACGTTGTCCGGCGACAGCGGAAGCTTTGTCAGGCGTACGCCGATGGCGTCATAGACAGCGTTCGCCAGGGCCGCAGCTGCCGGCGGCGCCGCCACTTCGGCCACCCCTTTGGCCCCGAAGGGGCCGAAGGGGTCATACGTTTCGGTAAAGAAAATCGACAGCGGCGGCGCCTCGGCCGGTCCGACCGTCCCAGAGGTCATGAAATCGGGATTCATCAGGTGGCCGTCACGGTAGACCATCTCCTCCGTTTTGGCAAAGCCCAGCCCCTGCAGGACCTGTCCTTCGATCTGCCCCTCCGCTCCCACCGGGTTGAGGATATTGCCGCCATCGTTGCCTGCCCAGACCTTAAGTATCTTGATCTCCCCGGTCCGTTCGTTCACCTCTACCTCCACAGCCTGGGCCGCAAAGGAGTAAGTGGAGCAAGGGTTGCTCTGTTGGGTCGGTTCCATTTTTGTCGTGTCGGGCTCGTCCTGACCGCTCCCGCGGATCCGCTTCCCCTTCTTGTGGAAGAGGGCGAAGTGGGCGACATCCGCGAGCGTCGTCCTGGGTTCGGGCATGCCCTGTATGTATATCTTTCCCTCTCGCACAGCAAGGTTGGCCGGGTTCGCCCCCAGCATCTCCCCCGCCTCCTCGAGAAGAATCCTTTTCGCGTCCTCCGCCGCCCGGACGACGGCCAGGCCGCCGGAATAGGTCACCCGAGAGCCCCAGGGACCCAGCGAATATGGGGTAATGTCGGTGTCGGGCAAAAGAGTGCGGACGGATTCAAAGGGAACGCCCAGGATTTCGGCGGCCAGTTGGCGGAAGATCGTGTCCCTCCCCTGGCCGTATTCCCCCTCGCCGGAGTATATCATAACGTCGCCGTCCTGCAGAATCTCCACGTAGGCGTTGCTGCCGGCAAAGGCGTCGGAGTGGCGGTCGTCAACCTCGTGGATCGTGCAGGCCATGCCGATGCCGCGCTTGCGCTCGCGCTGTTTACCCCTCTTTTGATTCCAACCGGAGGATTGGACGATCCGATCGATCGCTTCCGTCAGGCCGCAGCTCGATATCTTCCAGCCGTGGACCGTCGTGTCCCCGGAGCGGGTGGCGTTCCTCCGCCGGATCTCGGCCGGGTCGATGCCGAGTTCCTCGGCGATCATGTCGAGCTGCGAGTCGAAGGCGAATGTGTTCTGCGGGTTGCCGTAGCCGCGGTAGGCACCCACAGGGCTCTTATTCGTGTAGACCAGTTTGGCATCGGTCCGGATGGCCGGGATGCGGTAGACGTTGTCGTTGCGGTGGGAGCAGACGATGATCATCGCTGCGGCCATGTCGCAGTATGCCCCGGCGTCGTAGTAGAAGTTCAGCTCCCGTCCCAGGATCGTGCCGTCCTTCCTGACGGCCGTCTTCACGTAGTAACGGCCGGCGAACCGGGGACGGCCGGCGAAATACTCCTCCTCGCGGGTGTAGACCATCTTCACCGGACGGCCCGTGATACGCGAAAGGACGGCCGATGCGGGGTAGATGGAATTCAAAACGACCTTGCTGCCGAAGGATCCCCCGGTGTGGCACTGGACTACCCGGACGTGGCCGGCCGGGACCTGCAGCACCCTTGAGAGCATGATCTGCAAGCCTGAGGCGCTCATCGTCCCCGTGTAGAGGGTGATCCTGTTCGTAAGGGCCCAGTCGACCACGCAGGCATAGGGCTCGGAGTAGCACTGGTGGACCCGCTGTGTGTCGAAGCGGTCCTCCCGCACGAGGTACGCCTCGGCGAGCGCCCGGTCCATATCGCCTTTGTCGATAAGGATGCGCACCCCAATGTTGCCGGGCGAGTCGTCGTGCAGTTGGGGCGCGCCTTCGGCGACAGCCTCCTCCGGGTCGAAGACGGCGGGAAGGTCTTCGTATTCCACGACGATCCGTTCCAGCGCCTCGGCCGCGGTATCCTCGTCTATGGCGGCCACGGCTGCGATCTCGTCGCCCTTGTAGCGCACCCGGTCGGCAGCAAAGACGGTCATGTCCGCCCGGCGGTCGCCAAAGCCATAGACCACAGGAGGCAGGTCCTTGGCCGTGATCACCGCCTTGACGCCGGGGACCTTCAGCGCCGGTGCCGCATCGAGGTGGACCAGGCGTGCGTGGTGGCGTGTAGAACGGAGGATCTTGCCGGCCAGCATGCCCGGCAAGACCAGGTCGGTGGTAAACTGCGCCCTCCCCGTGACTTTAGAAACCGAGTCCGGATGAGGCACCCTTTTGCCGATGGTAGTAAACTCCTCCATGGGGATCCTTCCTCCTATCGGGGTTGGCTCTTGAGGCCGGCAAGGACATCAGCCATCTTGGCGGCAATCACCTGCTTCTTGAAATCAACCGGCCCGCGGACGAAGGAGACCAGGCGCGCCTCTTCCGCCGTTTTCCGGGCAACATCCTCAGCCGGTGCTCCCGCATCCAGCATTTCTTCGGCCCCTCGCGCCCGCAGGGGTCGGCTGGCCGCGCAGCCCAATACGATGCGCGCCCCTGCTCCGCTCACCGGGGGGACGACCGCAAGAGTGAAGGTGGCAAAGTCCATGTTGTCCTGCGGCCGGAACTTGACGAAGGCACCTGCCTGGCCCGGCGGAGGAAGAAGGATCTCTGTCAGGATTTCTCCGGCCTTCAAGTCCAGATAGCGGATGCCGTCGCCCAGATAGAAATCCTCGACGTCGATCACCCGCTCACTGGCGGCGGAGACGAGGCGCAACTTGGCGCCGAGCGCCACAAGCGTCCCTCCCGTATCCCCCGACTGCAGGGCGAAGCAGCCTTTGCGGCTCTTCGGCATTACGTAACATTTGTCGCCGCCGGAGGCCTTGCGACAGTGAGGGAATTCGGCCCGCCAGAAAGGGGAGCGGTTATAGAACCAGCACCGACTGTTGAGGCAGAGGTTTCCTCCCAGGGTCGCCTTATTGCGGATCTGCGGCGAGGCGACTCCGGCTGCGGCCCGGGCCAGCAGCGGAACGCCCTGCCGAATCGACGGATGTTTCACGATTTCATCCAGTGTGGCGAGCGCTCCGATGGCGACCCATCCCTCTTTTTCCGGCCGGACCGTGGAAAGTCCGGGGATGGATTTCAGGTAGACGATCGGCCGGGGACTGATAAGCTTGAAATTCTTCAATACAAGAAGGTCCGTCCCGCCTGCCATCGGCACCGATTGGGGATGCTCCTGGAGAAGACGACAGGCCTCGGCCACGCTCCGGGCTGCGATAAACGACGTTTCCTTCATTTGGCCTCCGGCTCAAAGGCGGCCCGCCTGACCGCCTCCATGATCTTGTAGTACCCCGTGCAGCGGCACATGACACCCTTGATCCCCTCCCGTATCTCTTCCTCACTGGGGTGCGGGTTCTCCTGGAGGAGGGCATAGACGGCCATGACCATACCCGGTGTGCAGTAGCCGCACTGGATGGCGCCCGCCTCCACGAAGGCCTTCTGGACCGGATGGAGGTGGTCCCCCTGTGCCAAACCCTCAATCGTCAAAACCCGACCGCCTTCGGCTTCCAGGGCCAGCGTCAGGCAGCTGTTAACGGCCTTTCCGTTCAGGAGGACCGTACAATGACCGCACTGGCCCTCGCCGCAGCCGTGCTTGGTCCCCGTCAGGGCCAGGCGATCCCGCAGCAGATCCAGAAGCGTCTCATCCTCGCGGACGAAGGATTGCACGGGGTCCCCGTTGACCCATAGGTTCAATGGCACGGCCATCTGATTTCCTTTCATTTCATCCTTCCTCCTCCCGCTCCCGCCTCGCGTCCGTTTATCACCGGGTCCGGAGTCCGTTCCTCCATTCGTCCTCAAGCATGCTCATCAGATAGAGACTCCAGTAGCCGTCACCCATGCGGCGGGCTTCCCGGATGTGTCCCTCCCGCACGAAACCCGCTTTCTCGTAGCAGGCGATCGCCGCCTGGTTGAAATCGAAGACCACGAGATCGATCCGGTGCAACCCCATTTCACCGAAGCCCAATCCCAAAAGCGCCCGCACCATCCCGCGCCCCGCGCCCCGGCCCCTCCAGGCTTCACCGACGAGCACGCGGGCCATCCGGCCCGAACCGTTGCGCCGGTCGACGTCGTCGAGCTCGATATGGCCTATGACCTGCCCGCCGGAAACGGCCTTGAAAATCCGCCTGCCTGGCGGCTTCCCTGCTGCTGCGGCCAAGTAACTCTCGAGCTGGGGGGCGTCCAGCGGGAACTGGAAGATCGGCCCGGCCCACTGGAGCAGGAACTCGGGGGAGCCGACCCAACCGATGAGCCGTTCGAAATCTTCCCTCCCGAAGGATTGCAGCGCTATCTCCAACACTCGTTCTATCCTCCCAGATAGGCCTTCTTCACATGCTCGTTGCCGAGGAGATCACCGGCCGCCCCTGAAAGGACGATCCTCCCGATCTCCATCACGTACCCACGGTCCGCCATCCGGAGCGCCAGGTGAAGGTTCTGCTCCACGAGGAGGACGGTCGTCCCGCCGCGGTGGATATCGCGAATGATCGCTGCCGTCCTCTCCACCATGAGGGGCGCCAGTCCCAGCGAGGGCTCATCGAGGAGCAGCAGGGCAGGCCGGGCCATGAGCGCCCGGCCGATCGCCAGCATCTGCTGCTCGCCGCCGGAGAGCGTCCCCGCCATCTGGCGGCGGCGCTCCTTGAGGACCGCAAAGTTGCCGAAGATCCGGTCCATCTCCTGCCGCACCTTCTTCCCGGAATACCAGGAATAGGCACCCATCTGCAGGTGCTCCTCGACGGTCATCTCGGGCCAGATCTTCCTTCCTTCCGGGCAGTGGGCAATGCCAAGCCCTACGATCGCCTGCGGCTTGAGCCTGTGGATCTCCCGACCCATGAACTCGATCTTGCCGCCGGTAGGGGCGATCAGCCCTGAAATGGCCCGGAGGGTCGTACTTTTCCCGGCGCCGTTAGCCCCGAGGAGCGTCACGAGCTCTCCCCGGCGGACCTCGAGATCGATCTTCTTCAGGACATCGATCTTCCCATAACGGGCCTCTACCTGCGTTAGCCTAAGCACAGGCAGCCCCCTGACCCAGGTAGGCATCGACGACGTCCCGGTGGCACCGGATCTCCTGCGGCGTCCCCTCGGCGATCTTTTGGCCGTAGTTCAAGCACACGACACGATCGGAGATGCCCATCACCATGTACATATTGTGCTCGACCAGCATTACCGCGATCCCTTGTGCCCGGATACGGGTCACCAGATCGACCATGCGGTTGGTCTCGTCCGGGTTCATGCCCGCCGCCGGCTCGTCGAGAAGCAGAACCTTGGGCTGAGCGCCGAGCGCCACTGCGACTTCCAGAAGTCGCTGCTCGCCATAGGACAGGTCCTTCGCCAGCGCATCCCGGCGGGCGGCCAGGCCCGTGAATTCGAGCAGGGCCAGAGCCTCGGCGGCGATGCGGCGATCCTCCTCGCGAAAGGCACGGCTCCGGAAAATGATATCCTTCCACGAGCTATGGACCCTTTGATGGCAGCCCGCCCTTACCCCCTGCAGGACCGTCAGGTTCGGGAAGACCTTGGTGGACTGGAAGGTCCGGACGATGCCTAACTTGGCGATCCGGTAAGGCTCCAGGCCCGTAATATCCTGGTCCCTGAAAAGGAGCCTCCCCCGGGTGGGCTTGAGAAAGCCGCTGATCAGGTTGAAAAATGTCGTCTTGCCCGCCCCGTTGGGGCCGATCACCCCCAGGATCTCCCGCTCATCGAGAGTCAGGGCAAGGTCGCGTACCGCCCACAGTCCGCCGAAGCAAATGGAGAGGTCTTGCACTTCAACGAGTCTCAAGGGGTCGCCTCCGAAGAGCGCGCCAGAGCCGGCCGACGAGCGGCACGATGCCCTGGGGCATGAAGATGATCGAGACCATCAGGATCGCCCCGAAGATGGGCTCCCGCAGCTTCTCGGCGACGCGCAGATACTCCGGGATCAGCGTGAAGAGGATCGACCCGACGATCGGGCCGGAGATCGTCCCCAGCCCCCCCATGATCGCCATGACCAGCATGATGATCATGTAGTGGAAGGTGAAGACCTCGGGGCTGATAAAGCCGACGTAATGGGCGTAGAGGCTCCCGCCCAGGCCGGCGAAGATCGCCCCGGTGACGAAGGCGATCATTGCGTACCGGTAGGCGCCGATCCCGACCGACGTCGCCAAGTCCTCGTTTTCCCTGAGCGCCACAAATGCCGTGCCGACCGGCGAGCGGACCATCCGGTAAACGATCAGCGCCAGCGGGAGCAGCACCGCCATGACCAGATAATAATAGGAGACCTTCGAGGTAATTTCCCACGCCCCTATCCCAGGCAGCCGGCCGGCCGGCGACGGAACGTCGGGAAGTCCCATCGGCCCCCCGGTAAAATCCACCCAATTGACCGCTACGAGGTAGATGATCTCGGAGAAAGAGAGCGTGACGATTACGAAGTATGCCTCCCGGAGGCGGAGCGTAATATGGCCGATGAATATCCCGGCGGCCCCCGCCGCAATAGCAGCCGACAAGAGCGTCCACCCGAAGCCCATTTGCAGCCGCAACGCGAGCAGGGCGGAGGTATAAGCGCCGATGCCGAAGAAGGCCGTGTGACCCAGCGACAACTGGCCCACGTAGCCGTAAATCAGGTTCAGCCCCATGGTCAGGATGGCGAAGATGGCCGCCATGATCACCAGATGGAGAAGGTATTTGCTCGTCAGGGCGAGCGGCAAAAGGCCCAACCCGAGAACCGCCGCCGCAATCGCCAGCATACGCGCTTGCTTCAAAGCCTTCTCCCCTTCCCCAGCAAACCCGAAGGTTTGAACATGAGGATCAGTATGACCAGCACAAAGCCGATCGCGTCCTTATAACCGGAGGAGACGAAACCTGCCCCCAGCCCCTCGGTGACGCCGAGGATCAACCCACCGAAGATCGCACCCAGGAAATTACCCATTCCCCCAAGTATCACAACGATGAACGCCTTGAGGATGGCCATATTGCCCATCGCCGGGTAGATCAGAAAGATCGAACCCAAAAGCGCCCCTGCCGCAGCCGCGAGCCCCGATCCCATCGTAAAAGTCAATGCATAGATGCGCTCCACGTCGACCCCGGCCAGGCGGGCCGAATCCTTTTCCTGGAAGGTCGCCCGCATCGCCTTCCCGAGCAGGCTTTTCCGGATCAGCACATGGACGAGGACGATCAGAGCGAAGGTGACCGTCACTGCCAGGACGCGCGACCAGGTCAGTACTACCGGACCCCACCGGAGCGGCATGTTCGAGAAGGGAAGGGGAATGCTCTTTGGCGTAGGCCCCCACCAGAGGAGCGCAAGGTTCTGTAGGAAGATCGAAAGGCCTATCGTCACCAGCACCGTCGTATCGATCGACTTTCCCCGGAGCGGCGCCAGAAGCACCCGCTCGCACACGAACCCCACGGCCATAACGGCCATGACGGCCGAGGCGACCGACAAATAGTAATTCAGGTGCAGGAAGGCGGCCAATTGGTAGGCGAAAAAACCTCCGAGCATGTAGAATTCGCCGTGGGTGAAGTTCACTATGTGCATCATGCCGAAGATCATCGTAAGGCCCACGGCAGCGAGGGCGTAGGTCGAACCGATGATCAGGCCGTTGATCACTTGCTGCAAAATTTCGGCCAGCAAACGTTTTACTCCTTTCGGAAGAAAAGGGGACGCCCCTCCATACTACAGCTCCACAGCCCCTAATTTAGATGGACCACGAGCTTGGGCTTACCCTTTTCGATGCGGGATACAGACGAATAGGGCAGCGCCTGGTTCTTGTCGTTAAACTGTATGTTGCCCGTCAGGCCGTCCATCTTCGTCTTTTTCAGCGCCTCCTTAATCTTGCCCGGTTCGGCCGCCCGCGCCGTATCTATCGCCTGGGCGATGACGCGGATCCCGTCGTAGCCGAAGGCGGCATACTTATCGACCGGCTTATTCGGGAACTTTGCCATGTATTTGTCCACGAACTGCTTGTTTTTGGCCTCCTGCCCCTTGTGCGAAGCGAAGGGGACCCAGTAGTTGTGTACCAGGACGCCTTCGCTGGCCTCCGCGCCGGCGAGCTTTACGATCGCCTCGGAGGGGATGCCGTTTGTCACCATGCGTTTGATCTTGGCCAAGCCCATCTCGTAGGTCTGCTTAATGATGTTGGAGGCCGTCTGGATGTCGCTCGTGATGATTATCGAATCCGCGCCCGAAGTGGCGATCTTGGTGAGCGAGGGTGCGAAATTGATCTCCCCGGGCGCATGGTACTCGTTCAGGACAACCGTCCCCCCTTTTTTCTTTACCGCCTCGCCCCAGAAGGTGACGACCGCCCGGCCGAAGTCGTTGTTGGCGGCCATGAAGGCAACCTTCTTGAAGCCCAGGACGGGGACTAGGTATTTTTCCATGAGCATAGCGTCTATGGCGCTGTTCGAGCAGATGCGATAGACCCATTCGCCGGGAGGATCGGTTACTTTCAGAGAGGTCGCGGTCTCGACGACCAGCGGGGTTGTGTTCTTTTTCATGACAGGCATAATTGCGAGCGTCGCCGAGCTCGCCCAAGCGCCCATTATCACGGGCACCCGATCCCGGGTCAGCAGCTTCTCGGCGGCATTGACGGACTCGGCCGGATCGGCCTTGCCGTCCTCCACTACCAGCCGGATCGGCCTGCCCAACACGCCGCCTTTGGAGTTGATCTCTTCCTCCGCCATCTTGGCCCCTTCAACGACGCTCTGGCCGTCATAAGCCGCTGGACCTGTCAACGGCTCGATGACGCCGATCTTAATCGCCTCCTGCGCCCCGGCGCTGAAGCACGCCAGCAACACAACTGAAAAAACGATCGCGGTGATCCGAATCATTCCTTTCATAAAGCCCCCTCCGCTCTTATTGAGCTCCTGACTATATCTGTTGTTATAGAACGCAAAGCTCCGGCCTTCTATCGCTGAAATACGTGACGATCCTTCTCCATTTTTCCTGCTTTTCGAGGGTCCCCGCCAATTGCTTCTGGCGGTTCATCGTTTTCATCCCTTCTCCTTCTTCTTCGCTTCTCAAGAAAACCAGCGCTCGGCGCCAGAGCGTATCGTCGAGCCTTCCGTCCCATCTTTACGCGGCACGGCCGCAGGCTGAATCGCCTGCCTCATGACCGCCCCTGCGCCTTTTTCTTGAGCATGTGCCTTATCGTGGCCGACCTCATTGGCAGCTCCGTCAGTCGGATGCCTATCGCGTGGTAGACGGCGTTTGAAATGGCCGGGGCTATGGGCGTCAGCGCCGGCTCGGCCAACCCCTTTGCGCCGTAAGGACCGTTCGGATCGTTCGACTCGACGAAAATTGTCCTGATGGGAGGTATATCCTTCGCCCTCGGCACCCTGTACCTTTTGAAGTCGGGGTTCGTCACCTTACCATCTTTGACGACCATCTCTTCCATCAATGCGAAACCTATCCCCTGGGCCACCGCCCCGTGCACCTGTCCCTCAGCCAAAAGCGGGTTGATGGTCTTTCCGAGGTCGTGTGCCGCGGTAAGCGAGAGTACCCTTATTTTTCCGCTTTTCACATTGACCTCGACCTCCGCGACCTGGGCGACGAAAGGATAGGCACACGAGATATTGCCTTCCTTCGTTTGCGGGTCGACCATCGAGACGTTCTCGGGAAGGAACCGGCCTTGACTCATCACGGTCCCCCCCGCCGCCTCGTAAGAGGCAAGCTCTGCCGCCTCCCTGAACTCCATTAGCGCCGACCCGTCCTGCGATGCGATCCGGCCGCCTTCGATACGAAGGCTCGACGGGCTCTTTCCGAGCTTCCTGGCGGCGCAGTCCAGAAGCACCTCTCTCGCCTGTATGGCCGCCCGGCGGACTGCGTTCCCCGTGAGCGTCGTCGATCTGTCCCCGAAGGTACCCAGACCATGGGGTGAGATATCCGTATCGACGGCTGCCACGTTCACCCATTCTATGGGAATCCCCATCTCGTGGGCTGCGATCTGGGCGAAGGTGGTCTTTGACCCCTGGCCGATGTCCGGCTCTCCCACCTGGACGATCACGAGACCCTCTTCGTCGATCCTGACATACGCCGATGCGCCGTCGAAAAAGGGGAGGAAGGTGCGGTTGCCCGAAACATGGAGGCAGCAGGCCATGCCGATCCCGTAGGCCAGGTCGCCCGACCGTTTCTGGGGAAGGAGCCGTCTCTTCGAGTACCATTCCGCTTTTTCCGCGCTCTTCTCTATCGTTTCCGTAAGGCCGCAACTCCCGAGGTACCATTTGTGCGGCGTGGTGTCCCCGGTCCGGCTTGCGTTCTTCAACCTGAAATCGGCCGGGTCCATACCGATGTCATCGGAAAGCATGTCGATGATGGATTCGAGGGCGAAAAAGCTCTGGGGGCAACCGAATCCCCTGAAAGCCCCCGTCGCAACCTTATTCGTGTAGACGAGGTATCCGTCTGTCCGGATGTTCTTGAGACGGTACAGGTTGTCGTGGCGCGAAGCTGCGCTGAGCAGGATCCCCGGTCCGTAGTTCAGGTAGGCGCCGCAATCGGCGACGACCTCTGCCTCCTTGGCCAGAAGGGTGCCGTCCTTCTTACAGCCCGCCTTCATCCTGATGATCATGGGCACCCGCGGCAGCGTAGCGGTGAACTCCTCCTTCCGCGTGTTGGTCATCTTAACCGGCGCCTGTGCCCTCAGAGCCAGTAGAGCGCACAAGGGGTGGAGCTTGTATTCGAGCTTTCCCCCGAAGGCTCCTCCCATAGGCATCTGGATGACCCTGATCCTCTCCCGCGATATGCCGAGGGCATTCGCGTAAGTCATCTGCGCCAACCTCGGAACCTGGGTCGGTATCCATAGTGTCAATCGTCCGTGCGCGTCCCATTGGGCGACTACGGAGTGTGGTTCCATGTAGGCTTGATGGACCAGCGGCGTCCTGAACGTAGCCTCGGCGACGGCGTCCGATTCACGGAAGGCCGCGTCGACATCCCCGTGGCGGATTTTCATGGACCGGGCGATGTTCCGCTCGACCCCGTCGTGGACAGGCGGCGCACCCTCCCTCATTGCCTCAAGGGGGTCGAATACGGCCGGAATCTCTTCGTATTCTACTTTGATCAGCCTCAATGCCTCCCTGGCTGTTGCCTCATCCGTCGCCGCGACGGCCGCCACCTCGTCCCCTATGTACCTGACCTTCTCCTTCGCCAGAAGACGCTCGTCGAAGAACCGCTCCCCTGCGACGGAATAGGGTGGCAGGTCCTCTTCCTGACCCGTTATCACAGCCCTCACACCGGTCAGCCTCCGCGCCGCCCGCGCGTCGATGGAAAGGGTCCGGCCATGGGCGATCGGGCTTCTCAGCACCTTGCCGTAAAGCATGCCCGGTACCTTGTAGTCCGATCCATACTTCAAGCTTCCCGTAACCTTATCGACTGCGTCGATCAGGTGAACCGGCTTACCTATAGCGGTCACTGACCCGAACCTCTTCTCGTCACTGCACGCTCCCTTTCATTTTCTGCGATGCGAGCCTGATCGCCTCTACAATCTTCACGTACCCCGTGCACCGGCAGATATGGCTATCGATGGCCTCCTTGATCTCTTCCTCGGTAGGCTCGGGAACACGGTCCAGCAGGTCCTTGGCCTGGAGCACCATTCCGGGCGTGCAGTAGCCGCACTGGATCGCGCCCGCATCGATGAAGGCCTCCTGGATCGGGTGCAAGCCCGCACCCGTGGCCAAGCCCTCGATCGTCATGACCTCCAGTCCCTGAACCTTCGAAACGGGCAGGTTGCACGTTGTCCTCGCACGGCCGTCTACCAGCACCACACAGGCGCCGCAATCCCCTGCGCCGCATCCCTCTTTCGTACCGGTGAGGTTCAGGTCTTCCCGGAGAAAATCGAGGAGCGTCTGCCGAGGGCTCACGCGCGCCTCGACCCACTCCCCGTTCACCTTCAACCTGACAAGCACTTTCTTCTCCATTCGCGAAAGCTCCTCACTCACCAATAGGAAACGCCTTTCGGGCCTTGCACCGGCCGCAAGAAAGCGCGGAGGCGTCAAGGCGACTTGAACGAAACGGCGTCCGCGGGGCACATGGAATAACACATTTCGCAGCCTATACAGTTCTCCGAAAGCGTGACGATTCGATCTTTCTCTTTCTTCAGGGCATCGCTGAAGCACGATCTCACGCATTGTCCGCATGCGGTGCAGCGCTCTGCGTCGATCGCCGCCACCTTGGGCGGAAGCCGGTAAGTTTCTTCATAAGTAAGGGACCGCCTTGAGGCAATGCCGATCATGGAATCGACCGTTTTGTAGCCTTTCCGGTCCATGAATTTCTCAAGCCCCTCCATAATGAGCTTCACGTGCCCGTATCCTTTGAGCATCAGCACGGAGCCCACCTCCATGATCGTGGCTCCGCTCATGATAAATTCTACGGCCTCACGCCAGTCGTATATGCCATTGGTTCCCGCTATCTGGACGCCTCCGTCCAGGTATACCGCGTTGACCCATCTCAGGACCAGGTGCCTTACCCACGGCCCTCCGACCCCCGCCCGCGCATCGATATAAGGTTTGCCCTCTTCGATGTCCACAGCGAAACCCGTGTACCGGTTTATCAGAAGCACCCCCGATGCGCCCGCTTTTTTCACGACCCGCGCTATGGGCACCACATCATTTACCTGGGGCGTCAGCTTTACCACGACCGGAATGTGCACCGCCTTCACGACACTCCGGGTAATCTCCGCCGCCGCTTCGGGATCCTGCCCGAGCAGCATTCCGGCCGCCTCCTCATCCATCTGTGACGGGTGGGGACAGCCGAAGTTCAGCTCGAGCATGCAGACCCCCGATTCTTCCTCCATCCGGGCGAGCTCAGCCCATTTATCGAGGCTGCTGGCCCCGAGGCTTCCTATCAGCCGTACGTTTTTGGCGTCGGCGAGCTTTTTCGCCTCTTTGATAATGGAGGCCCACTCCTCGGGCGGTTTAACCGAATAGCCGGACCTTGCATAAAAAACGAAAAACCGCGGCACCTTCCCCTTTATGATCTCGCCTTTGTCGTTGAGGACCGCGTACTTCGAGTGCCTTGTCAGCTCGGACATCTTCGGCTTGTCCGTAACGGTCTTGATAACTACGCCGCCCACCCCGCTATCGATTGCCTTCGTGATGTGCTCCAGGCTGTCGCTTGTTTCGATAGAAGAGACGACGATCGGGTTCTTGAACGGAACCCCGCAAAAATTGACTCTCAGATCTGCCACAGGCAACCTCCTTCTCCCTTCCTAGAACGGCTCTTTCGTGAAGTCCGCGAGGGGGGGATAGGCGCCAGCCGCCTCGGGGATCTTCGCCGCAACCTTGAGGTCCCCTTGAACAATCTGTTCAATATAAAGTCCTACGACAGCCAGATGATCCTGAGCCCTGAAATAGCCGTCCCCCTGGGGGAAATCGACACTTTCCTTCCAGCGCATGCCTTCAATCGCCCTGATAAGCTTCGGCGTATCTTCCTTTCCCTGCCAGCCCGATTTCTCTATCGCGTTCTTCAGCACGGACATGGTCTGCCACATTGCCCAGTTGTACGCGAGAACAAAGTAGGTACCCGTACCTATTTCCTTTCCGTCGGCGCCTACCCCGATCAGTTGCCTGTACGTCCTCGCAGCTTTCGTATTCAGGCCTTCAAGCCTGGTGGGGTAAGGCGTTATACAGTATGTGCCCTCGGCTGCCGCGCCGAGCTTCTTAATGTCCTGTGCAGAGAGAGAATAGACGGCGCCGAGCTTCTTAATGTCGGGTCTCACCGCGCTCAAGTCTCTTATGAAGGAGATGAAATCAGACCCAAAGCATGCAAAAAAGACCGCGTCCGCCTCTTTGGGAATTTTCCCCTTGAGGTAAGGCAGCCAGTCACTCGTGCCGAGGGGCACGCGGATCGAATCGAGGACCGTGCCACCCTGCTCTTTGATATATTTCACGAACTCCTGCTCGTTCGACCAGCCGAATGCGTAATTTACCACTACCGTGACCCATTTCTTGCCTATCTTGGTGGCTGCGAATTTCGACGCTCCCGACAGCTCTTCCCGCACGTTGGTGCTCGCGTTGAAGACGTACCGGTTCCCCTTATCCCCTACGAACTCGGTTGCGGATACGCTCGTAATATAGGGCACCTTCAGTTCCTTGGCGATAGGGGCGCAGGCAATGGCCACACCCGAATTGTTAGAGTCGATCACCACGTCAACCTGGACGCTCTCGGCCAGCTTCCGGAATTTCATGGCGCCCACCGAAGGCTTGCTCTCCGTGTCTTCAACGTAGAGCTCCACCGGCCGACCACTGATCCCCCCCTCTTTGTTGATACGGGCTATGGCTGCCCGTACGGTCTTCTCGTGCGAATAACCGTATGCCGCAAGTCCTCCGGTCTTGTCGGCTATCATGCCTATCTTGATCGGCTTCTTGCTCGCCTGGCCGTAGGCGGCCCTATCCGTGACCGTTCCCAAAAGGAACGCAATACCGATTGCCACTACCAAGATCGTCTTTTTCATGATTCCTCCTTGCAGCCGGCTCGACCTATTATTGTCATCGACACCATTTATAGATAATCAATCATCTCAATGCGGTACTTGCACCAGAGCGAATCGCCATTCGCCGGGTTGAAGAGCTCGACCTCGAAGCCTTCTCCGGAGAGCACTTTGCCGCCGATGACGGAAACGGTCCCCGAGAATATCACCATGTTTTCCAGGTTCCCGTCCTTTATCTTGCCCTTTACGAAAGAGAGCAGGTCTTCCACAGTAATGAAGGCGGACAGGTTGGCTTCCTGATATAGGATCCTCTTCCCTCCCTTTTCGACCCAGCTTCGAAGCACGAGACTGTCCCACACCCCTTTCAACTCCTCGTACGGCCATATCACAGGCGATACGACGTTCGGGCATATCTGTTTTGCCTTGACGATGCTTGAAGCCTCCAGCGCCCTGTCGGTATGATCGCTCCCGGCGCCGACGTAAATGTTGCCCTCATCCAGGAAAAGAACGAATTCGGCCTCCCCGGAGTTGTCCTCCTCTACGACCTCCAGGGCTCCCCCCGTCCCGAGCAGATATGATGCGACAGGGTAGAGCGTCGGTATCTCCGGCGGCGCGGGAACGCCTTTTTCTTTCAGCTCTTCGATATGCTTCCTAACACCCTCCTGGTCTCTGGCGGTGTAGCCTGCGTTTACCATGCGCCTCACAGGGAAGGGAATATCGCGGAACTGACCGTTGCTCTTGAGCTTCAAGTTCAAGACCTTCATAGTCCTCCCGAGCGGCTTCTCCGGCCGCATCGCTCCGATCTTACCGTTACTCCTTCTCGTAATTCCTGATCTCGAAGGTCATCATGCCTCCGGCCGAATAATAGGGGCCGTGCACCATGCCGGGATGGCGGTAGCCATAGTATCCCTTTTCGAAAGTGGCCTTGCTCCTCGTGTCGATGAAGGACCCTTCGAGGACAAGGATCTCCTCGTGGAAGTCGTGGATCAGGACCTCCTCCGTCCTGGTGCCCGGCTCGTATTTGAGAAGCCTCGTGACGCTTCCCGTCGCCGGGTCTACATTGAGGACTTTTTCGGATATACCCGGGGACCCGGCTATGGGCTCCCATTTGACGGAATCTGTTTCATGGATTTCTTGTTCTTTTTTTGCCACGGGTATACCTCCTGTATCAGAGATTGTCGTGCGCCATGCGGCAACCGGTCTCGTAGGCTTTCAGGTTTATGCCGATGACAGACGGGCCGAATTTCTTTCTAAGGACCTTTACAATCGATTCATCGGCCAGTATGCGGGAGAGTGAGACCAAGGCTCCCAGCGCCACTATGTTGGCAGCAGCCTCCATGCCCAGCTTTCTCGCCTCTTCCGTGAGAGGGAGTGAAAAAACCCTGGACGCAGCGTTCGGCGGACAGGCGACGAACGCCGAATCGACGATTATTATCCCGTCTCTCTTCGTCTTGGGGACGTAAATATCGGCCACTGGCTGGGACATGGCCAGAAGGACATCGGGCTCGGTAACCCTGATCTCGTTTATTTCACCCGAGCTGACAAGCACCTCCGCCCGGCTCATACCGCCTCTCATCGATATCCCGTAGGCCTCGGTCTCGAGCACGTTCTTGCCCTCCTCCTCGGCGAGGGCCTGGGCAAGGATCACGCCCGCAAGGCCCAACCCCTGGCCGCCCGTTCCGCCCAAGAGGATCTCTGTGATTCCTTTCATGTTCCCTGCCTCTCTTTCTGCGCCTGGGCGATCAGTTTCGAATACTCCTCCGTGAACTCCGGCAGTCTCTTTTCCACAAGCACCCCTCTCGGCCACTTGCCCTTCTGCTCGTCGGCCGGAAGGTCCTTGAACTTATTTACGGGCACGGTAAAATCTTTTTGGGCCTTCCACATCTGCGGCGAAGACCCCAGGTTGTTTCTCTTGCCGAAGACGGTGGGGCAGGGGGTCATGACCTCTATCAGAGAGAAGCCCTTGTGCCTTATGCCCTTTTCTATGAGCGTTATCAATTCCTTTATGTAATAGACAGCGCCCCTCGCCACGTACGTCGCCCCGGCGGCCTCCGCCACCCTGCATATATCGACGGGCGGCTCTATGTTCCCCCACAGCGTCGTGGATGTGATGGAGTCGAGCGGCGTAGTAGGGCCTACCTGGCCACCCGTCATGCCGTAATTGAAGTTGTTGTAAACGATTGCCGTCAGGTCTATGTTGCGCCGGCAAGCGTGAATGAGGTGGTTGCCGCCTATCGCGATGCAGTCGCCGTCGCCCATCGTCACGACGACGGTGAGTGCGGGGTTGGCCAATTTGATGCCCGTGGCGCTAGGCAGGGCCCGTCCGTGGGCCGACTGGAGGGCGGTAAAGGTCGTATACCAGTGCGCGACACTCGAGCAACCTATGCCCGCCGTGTGAATCACCTTGTGCAGGTCCAACCCCAGCCTTTCTATCGCCCTCACCATGGCCATAACGACGGTGCCGTTCCCGCACCCTGGACACCACATCGTGGGGAACTGGTGCGTGTAGAAATATTTTTCAACGAGAGAAGAAAGGGGGGCATCCTTAGACAACTTTATGTACCTCCACGATTTTTTGAAGTATCTCCGACGAAGTGAAGACATCTCCCGGCCTGGCAATGGAAATGACCTCGGCCCTTCCTCTGCATGCCGTCTCTCTGACGGGATGGATATACTGGCCCATATTCATTTCGGCGACGATGATTGCCTTTGCCTTTTCCGAGACCGCCTTGACCTCGTCTTCAGGGAACGGCCACAGGACCAGGGGCCTGAAGAAGCCTGCTTTTATGCCCCTCTCCCTCGCCCTGAGGACGGCCCCCTTTGCGGCGATAGCGGTACAGCCGAACGCCAGGACCACTATGTCCGCGTCGTCGAGGAATTCGCCCTTCACCTCTACGATTTCGTGCTTATTCTTTTCGATCTTGTTGGTGAGTCTCTCGATCAGCGCCTTCGATACGACAAAGTCGCTGGTCGCCTGGAAGCTGTCTTCGCCGTGCGCGCTGCTGTTCGCGTACCAGTGATAGGGGGTCCCGAATTTCGCCATGGGCGGAACTCCTTTTTCGTTCCCCCTGTACGGGTGGTATTGTTCCGGCGGTACTTGCGGCTCCGGCCGGTATGCGGTCTTCACCTCTTCGTAGGGAGGAAGGGTGACGTTCTGCCGCATGTGTCCCACTACCTGATCGGCCAAAAGAATTGCGGGCACCCTGAACCTCTCGGAGAGATCGACGGCCTTTATCGTCAGATCGAACATCTCCTGGACCGACGAGGGCGACAGCACGATGTTCGCGTAGTCCCCGTGGGAGCCGTACCTTGCCTGCATCACGTCGGCCTGGGCCGGGGACGTCGCCATACCGATCGAAGGTCCTACCCTCTGTACGTTTACGAGAACCAGGGGGACTTCCACCATGCATGCGAGCCCCAGGTTCTCCATCTTGAGGGAAAACCCGGGTCCGCTTGTTGCATCCATGGCTTTGACCCCCGTGAGCGCGGCCCCTATCGCCGCTGCCAGGCTCCCTATCTCGTCCTCCATCTGGATGAACTTTCCCCCCACCTGAGGAAGCCTCCTCGACATCACGTTTGCAATCTCGTTCGAGGGGGTAATGGGGTAGCCTGCAAAAAACCGGACCCCCGCGGCGATTGCGCCCTCGGCGCATGCTTCATTCCCCTGCATCAGCTTTACTTTTTTCTTATGCTCCATCCCTTCGCACCTCTATCTCTACCGCGTAATCGGGACACCATAGCTCACAAAGCCGGCATTCAGTGCACTTCTCCAGATTTACCGGATCGGGATACCCTTCGCCCGTCGCTCGATAAACATGGCTTGGGCAAAGCTCTATGCAGATCCCGCACCTCTTGCATCTCTCAATATTTACCATAACTTGGCTCATATTATAAGCTCCATTTTAGCCTTTCATCCGGCACCGATCAAGGATTATCATATATCGTATATCTTATTTGAAATATTCTGTCAAGAAAAACGTTAGCCAGGCCGGTAGCCGCAGCAAGAAGGCGACCATGGGGCTCTGCGTCATGTATAAAATCTCTTCCCCTTTCAGTCGAGATATGGCAGAATGCGACGTGCTCGGCATTTTTTTCGGTCTGATATCTTCCGCCGTCTTCGCCGCCAATACAGTCATTACAAGGCGTGGTGTCCTTCGTGCAAGCTCCGGCTATATGGCCAATATTTCCATCTTCTCGGGCTGTCTCTTCTTTATAATAGTCGCCGCGCTGACGGGCGATTTATTCGGCATCGCCCGGCTTTCCTGGAGGGCCTGTCTCTTGTGGGCACTCTCCGGGATAGTCCATTTCGCCATCGGGCGTACGTGGGCCTACCGGGCTATCCAGGTTCTCGGCTCGAACCGCTCCAATGTAGTAACAAACCTGTATCCTATCGCGACCGTGGCGTTCGCAATGATACTGTTGCATGACAGACTCACGTTGCTACAGACCGCCGGCATGGTTTTGACCCTATCAGGCCCCCTCCTTATTCTCTTAAAAGAGGAGACGGACAGCGCGGCATTACGGACAAAGTCCGGCTCCTACGGCAGGCAGTTGGACAAACGAGCCCTTGTCCTGGGCTTCATTTACGGTTTCGGGGCGGCCGTATTCTGGGGCAGCAGCGCCATTTTCATCAAGCTGGCGCTGGAGGAGGGGGGCAGACCTATCGGCGGGAGCCTGATCGCCTATCTCGCGGCTGCCGCTGTCATCAGCCCCTCTGTTTTTTTCAACAGGAAGAGCAGAAGGGAGTTGCTGAGCGAAAGCCGGGAGTCGCTCCAGGTCGCCATCTGGGGCGGCCTGAGCACAAGCATCGCCCAGCTCTTTCGGTACCTGTCTTTAGCGGCCGGGTCGATTATAGCCGTCAGTCTCGCCCTTCGCGCGCAGCCCCTGTGGGTCCTGATTCTTGCCTTTATCTTCATCCGGGAATATGAGAGTTTCGACAGATGGGTCCTGCTCGGGAACGGTCTTGTCCTTGCCGGGACCGTCCTGATTATCTTCTCCTGACGCGAAACCTGTCTCGCCTGTCATGATGACAGGAAGGACCATTATCCCCCTGCCTTTTGCGGGGAGTGTCATCTGTTCACCGCAGGGGCTCGTTCGGCGCAGTAAGTTGCCCCGGTCCCTTCAGACCCGCCAGGTAATGCGCGGCGCCTTGCGCAGCGGCACTCTCTGATAGGTGAATCGTGGATAGCCCACCATCATCGAGCCGAAGGGCTGGTGTCCTTCGGGAAGCGAAAGGGCTTCCCTCAAAGGCGGAAAAACCGTAGCGGCAGTGTTGAAGAGGCCCGCCCAGCAGCAGCCGAGGCCCCGGCTCCTGGCTGCCAGGTCGAAGTAAGCAAGCGCTATGGGACATGCCATGGGGGCGAAGGGGTTCTCCTTTCTCGCATGGGTGACTATGAGGGCCGGCGCGTTCCTCAGGAATTCGTCTTCGCCCTGCTCGTGACGCCTCACAATTCTCTCCATACCCATGGTCGATGCTATATCGGGCTTATTGGCGATCATCCATCGCATCCAGCCGGCCGCGATCTCCACGAGCCGCTTCAGCTCGTCCTTCCTCGCCAGGACCAGCCATTCCACGCATTGACTATTTTTTCCTGACGGCGCATACCTGGCTGTTTCAATGAGCCCGGTAAGGATATTGGCGCTCACCGGCCTACTGCGGTAGACCCGCACGGACCGGCGGCTTTTCAAAATATGCTCGCACTGTTTCGCCGTTAGCCGGGCCTTTTCATCGACGGCCGGGCATTCTCCCACCGCCATCTCGCGGTGGGTAAGGCTGCCGGTCGGACAGATCGCGACGCAGTGGCCGCACCGGATGCACTCGGCCTCGGCGCCGGCTGCCGGCTTGGGGTAATCGCCTTTTTTGAGCTCGATGAGACCGCCCGGGCAGGCGGCTGCGCAAATACCGTCCCGGCGGCATGTCTTCCGGTTGACTTCAATGAGGTCCACGGTTCTCCTCCTCTTTTACTAAGGCGCTGCTCCCCTCGATGTACAAAAGGTCGCTTGCCTTGCCTGTCCTTTCGACGATATTCTCCAGCCCCCGCTTCTTCTTGAGGAGTGACGCCTCCTTCAGGTGCTCGATGTTCCGCTCCGGTAGAGCTTCCGCCTCCAACACCCCGGCAGTTATGGCCTTCCGCAATAATTCGGCTCCCTTCGGGCTCCTGACTATCACCGTGTTCCACCCGTCTATGCCTTCTGCTGCGCCGACGGATATATCGGCAAACTCGGCCGTCATGTCGATGCAATAGGCACAGGCCGGCCTGATAAACCTCCTCACCTCGTCGAGAGGGACGGATATGCGTCCTGAAGTGGTAAAGATCTCGAACAGGTTTGCCGGCGGAGGCGGGATGTCGAGCCTTGCTATCTCCGAAAGGGGTACCCTCTCCTCCAGAAAACGTATGAGCTCGTCATAGGAGAGCGCCCACGTGCAGAAGAGCCCTAGCGTCAGGGAAAGGTTCTCCGCAGCATCCCGGTTTTCCTGAGCGGTCCTCATCTTGGCCAGTGCCAATATCTGGCACGGCGTGCCCACGACGCCTATCTTTTTCCCCCTTCCCTCTCTGACCGCGGCGTTGAATACGCCTATTACGGGGGCGGCAATATATGTCGAGCCGGCGCACTCCAGCACCTGCTTTTCCGAGCCGGCACAGATGCCTTCGGGCAGGATGCCGCGCGTCAGGACCGACGAGTCTATGAATCCTTCTTTCATCGCGAAGGACATGAGGGCGGTAACGGCGCCGCCGTACTGCGCCTTCGACCTGATTGCCCCGTCCGTCGAGCGGGCCTTAAGGACTTCGAGCACATTGCCAAGGCTTCCTCCCGCGCAGGGAACGCCGAATGTCGCTTTGTGGATCTCCTCGAGATCGACGGAAAGGCGGGGACAGAAGCTCCGGCACCGTCCGTGCGGCAGACTGCATTCGTCCCGGAGGACAATCCTCCCCCTGTGGGCGACCAGGTACGGGCACAACCCCGTGCAGGCGCCGCAAAGGGTGCAGAGGTTTTCCTTTATAACCCTTTTTTCGAGATCTCTGCATGCGGCAGCGGTCATGGTCGCGCCTTCCCGATTCTCATTTTCATCTCCGTCGCCCCATCACTCTTTCTTGCCGAGCACCGCTCGGGCTATCGTCAATTTCTCGATCTCCTTCGCGCCCTCGTAGATCTCGACGATCTTCGCGTCCCTGTAAAAGCGCTCCACGTCGTACTCGGCGATATAGCCGTAACCCCCGTGAAGCTGGAGGGCGTCGTTGGTGACGCTCACCGCTGTTTCTCCTGCAAACAGCTTAGCTATGCTTATTATCATCGGATCGAACCTGCCGTTGTCGATGAGCCAGCACGCCTTGTGGAGCGTATTGCGTGCGACCTCTATCCGGGCGGCCATCTCTGCGACCATGAACTGGATGCCCTGGAATGAGGCGATCGTTTTTCCGAACTGGCGTCTCTTCCTTATATGGGCCACTGCCTTTTCGAAGGCCCCCTGCGCGACGCCCACGCCAGACGCAGCGGCGATGAGCCTGTTTATATTGAGAAGATACATCACCTGCCTGAACCCTTCGTTCTCCACGCCCCCGACCAGGTTCCGCGCCGGGACCCGCACGTTGTTGAACGTCAGCTCGGCCGTGTCGGACGCGCGTATGCCCATCTTGCCCTTTATCTGCACGGCCTCAAAGCCGGGCGTACCTTTTTCGACGATAAAGAAACTATGCTTCCCGTAGCGGTCGGGCGATTTCGGGCTGGTGTTGCAGAAAACCAGCACCAGGTCGGCCACGGTGCCGTTCGTTATGAACATCTTGCTTCCGTTGATAACATACTCGTCCTTGTCCTTAACGGCGGCGGTCGACGCAAGAAGGATGTCGCTGCCCGCGTCCGGCTCCGTGATCCCGCAGCAGGATATGGCGCGGCCGGAAGGGATGAGGGGCAGGTATCTTTTCTTCTGGTCCTCCGTCCCGTAGTTCTGTATGATCTCGGCGCCGAACGCGGCCAGCAGGATATTGCCGCAACCCGGGTCCACCCTCCAGAACTGCTCCATGATAAGCGCCATATCGAAGAAGCCCAGCCCCGACCCCCCGAACTCCTCGCTGATGAAGGTCCCGATGAAGCCGAGGTCGCATGCCTTCTTCCATAACCAGCGGGGGTACTCCTCATTGGCATCGCAGCTTCGTGCCACATCGGGAAACTCTTTTTCCGCGAATTCCCTGGCGGCCTGTTGAATGTCCTTCTGTTCGGCTGTCAGATCGAAGTCCATGATCGTCCCCTTTCGGTTTGTATTTATATTATTCCTTATTAATAAGCAACAATGCTATTGGAAATGCCAATGACAACAGGTATCATGCCGTGGGAAATGATGTCAAGAAAAAAATTGCCATATTCGCATAGTTGATGCACAGTGTGCAAATAGCTCGCGCCAAATACGACGAGAGTGGACTAAATGATGCACAATATGCAAATAGATATTTTTTTCTTGACAACATAGTGCCATTTTTGCAAAGCTGTATCATAACACTGGGGAAGGACATAAAGGGTGCATGACATGTGGATGCCGTTAAGCACGGCCAAGGAGGATGAATCATGTATTTTAAGGATAACTTTGAGGTCTGTCCACCACCGATTCATGTGCGAGAGATAAAGGAGACGGTAGTTGCAGATGTTGTGGTCGTGGGTGCCGGAGTAGCCGGACTGACTGCTGCGCTTTCAGCCGCCGAGGCAGGCGCCAAGACCATCGTGCTTGAAAAGGGGCCGACCTGTAACTGCCGTGGCTTGCATAATGCGGCCTTTGCCAGCAGGTTGCAGAAAAAAGCGGGGATCAAAATCGACAAGAATGAAGTCATCTCCACGATAATGCAATTCGGGTCATACAGGGCCGACCAAAAAGTGGTCAAGCTGTGGGCTGACAATTGCGACAAGGTCATGGACTGGCTGTTGGATATGGCCGAAGAGGCCAAGGTAGAAGTTGTTTTGGACCCAACTACCAAATCCTGGTATTTCCCGAACTATCCGTTGATCCATATCTTCATGCCTAATCTCCAGGAGACTTTGGTCGAAATGTTAAAAAGTAATGGCCAAAAACGTGGGGTAGACTATCGTTTCGAGACCCCGGCCATTCGGTTGCTCAGAGAGGGAAAGAGCAGAGTCACCGGCGTCATTGCTCAAAACAAACAGGGGGGTTACACGAGGTTCGACGTTAACAAAGCGGTGGTGCTCTGTTCCGGGGATTATGGAAGCGATCGCCAGATGGTCGATAGGTACTGCCTGCCAGTCTACAATAGTATTGCCTGTGCTTACCCACAGGCCCCTCTAAACACCGGTGATGGGCATAAGATGGGAATGTGGATTGGCGCCGCTATCGATGACCCTCCTCACTGCCCCATGCTTTTCGATTGGGCGGTCTGGGTCAAAGAGACACCTTTTAACCTGCCTCGTCAGCCCTGGCTTTACGTGGACCTGAATGGAGAACGATTCATGAATGAAGACCTGCCCTGGGCGTACGAATGCGCCCAAATCATGAGACAGACAGGCCGGGTCGCGTGGTCGGTGTGGGACGCCAAGTTTGGCGAAGAGTGGCCGAAGATGCAGAGCCAGTGCTGCAAGAACATGGGACCGCCGACGACGCGTCTTACGTGGGACAAGAAGTACTTTGACAGGGTAGTTGAAGAGGGCAATGTACTAACGGCGCAGACTATCGAAGAGCTTGCACGGAAGATGGAGGTTCCCGCCGAGACCTTCAAGCTAACCGTTGCGAGGTACAGTGAGCTGGCGCGAAATAAGGAGGATCTCGACTTCGGCAAGCATCCCGACAGATTAACAACGATAGAGAAGCCGCCGTTCTACGCCTGTAAAATGGAAGCCCGCTATATGGTGATTCTGAGCGGCCTTAAGGTCAACACCAAGCTCGAGGTGCTGGATACGGAGAGGAATGCCATTCCGGGACTATACGCAGCGGGGAACGTCTCCGGATCTTTCTTCAGTGATATGTATCTGACAACCGTACCGGGCGTCAGTCACAGTCGGGCATGGACTTTTGGTCGTCTTGCAGGGTTGAACGCGGCGGCGTGCGTTCATAAGTAATACCTCCTTTATGGTGTACTTGGAGGCATAAGAGAAACTTAAGGAAGAAAACGTGAAAGCTATGTAATAATAACTGCCATAAGGGAAAGTCAATAATCATGACGAATGTGGGTCTGCCGGGGCAATCTGGAGGCCGGCGAAAGAGATCATCGCTGTTTGACCCCTCAGGCGAACCTAAAGGCTTAGAAGCCGCCCTTATTGTTGTGAGAGGCTTTGGGAGAGATTCCATGACGCTCCTGATAATCTGCAATCTGCCCTGTCCGGATCAAGACCAAAGATGATATTTGGCAGATTGTGGCAATCTATTTGACCCGCTGGAAATACGATGAGTCCTTCCGATACATCAAGTAGTGCTATAAGCTGGAAGACATAAGCGCACGGGCAGCGGGAATATCGTCGTTCCGGCCATCGCCGTAACCCGGAGGGCAGTGTCATGTCGAGACCTATGAAATGGTGAAGCAGTCCTGAGAAAAAATGGTCTCCCCGCTGCCTGCACCTGTCTCCTCGGCCAAAACGCGAAGGATATCCCTTCTGATCTGATTACATTCGGCGCCTGTCCGGTCCCGCGGCCTCGGCAGGTCAACATCGAACGTCCGGACGATGCGGGCGGGCCTCTTCGACAGAATGACGATCCGGTCGCTCAGGAATACGGCCTCGTCGACGTTGTGGGTTACAAAGAGGATGGTGTCGCGCCGCTTCTGCCAGATGTGCAGGAGAAATTGTTGAAGCAGGTTCCGGGTTTGACTGTCGAGTGCCCCGAACGGCTCGTCCATCAAGACTACCTCAGGATCCATAATCAACGTCCGTGCTATTGCGACACGCTGCTTCATGCCCCCTGAAAGCTCCGCCGGATATCGGCGTTCAAAGCCATTCAGATCGAAGGTCCGGATGTATTCCATGGCGCCTGCACGCCTTTTCTTCTTATTGATACCTTTGACTTCCAGTCCGAATTCGATGTTTCCAAGCGTCGTTCTCCACGGGAAGAGCGCATATTCCTGAAAGACCATCCCTACCTCTTTGGAGCCCTGCGGCAGCTCCTTTCCGTCTAACAGGACCTTCCCGTCCGAAGCTTCCTCCAGGCCGGCAATGATCCGGAGGAGCGTGGTCTTTCCGCAACCGCTCGGGCCGACGATGGAGATAAATTCGCCTTCCTCGACACGGAATCGGATATCCTCCAGCACGGCAACGGCTTCAGACCCGCCTTCGCCCGGAAAGTTCTTGCTGAGTCCCGAAAGCACGAGGCTCAATGGACTGCCTCCCCTCATCTCCAGCGGACGGACATGGACTCCGCCGCCCTGATGGCTATATCGATAAGAAGGCCGATCATCCCGATGACGAGCATGCCTGCCACGATCTCATCCGGCCGCTGGATGTCCCGGGCCGTCATGATCATGTAACCGAGGCCGTACCCCTCTTTGACGCCCGTGAACTCGGCCGCGACCAGGGTCATCCATCCGATGCCTATGCCGATGCGCATCCCTACGAAGATCGAAGGGACGGCGCCTGGAAAGAGGACCTTGAAAAAGATGTGCCTCTCCCTGCCCTGAAGCGTGCGCGCGGCCTCTATGAGGATCGGATTGATCGAAAGGACACCGGCGATCGTATTGAGGAGGACCGGGAAAAAGACCCCCAAAAAAATGATAAACGCTGCGGACCGGAGACCCAGGCCGAACCACAGGATCGCGAGAGGGATCCATGCGAGGGGAGGGATGGGCCTCACTACTTCAACGATGGGCCGGATCATTTTCAGCAGTTTTGGCGACCACCCCATTAAAAGCCCCAGGGGGATGGCGATAAGACAGGCGGCAGCGTAACCGTACCCGACCCGATAGAGGCTATACAGTATATGGTTGTGGAGGCGGTACCCGGGGGGCATGCCGACGACAGCGAGGTCTTTGAGACCGAGGAGGATATCGAGTGGAGAGGGGAGCTTGTAGGACGGGATGACGTGAATCAAGGACAGGCCCTGCCAGATTGCGAGCAACAGCAGGGGGATAAGAAGGCGTTCCCCTTTCATTACTTCGCGGTATCCCTGATGAAGCCGGGCCTCATAAACCGTGCGACAAACGCCGGAACGTCGTCTACCTTTATATACTTCATTTTCGTCAGGTACTCGACATATTCCTTTTCCCCCTCCACGCTCAGCACAGGGGTATACTTCACGTTGGTCATCGCCAGCCTTATCGAGGCTTCGTCCATACCCGTATACTTCACGGCGATCTTAACCGCCTCTTCGTGATGCTTCATGATGAAATCGATCGCCTTAACATGAGCTCGCACCACGGCCCTGGCTTCTTCCGGATGGTTCTCCAGAAATTTTTCGTCGACCGCGAGGACGCAGCAGGGATGGTCCTTCCAGATGTCCCTTGACGTGGCGATCGTCCTTCCCACTCCGGTCGTGATGGCCTTAGCCGGATAAGGCTCCCAGGCGATGAAGCCGTCGATCTGGTCGGTCCTCAGGGCGCCGAGCATTTCCGGCGGCTTCAAGACTATGATGTTCACCTGTTCCGGCGAAACGCCGTATTTCGACAAAGCCCTGCGAAAAAGGAAATCCTGGACAGTAGCGTATCCGGGTACGGCTACGCTCTTGCCGACAAGGTCGGGAATTGCCCGCACTTTTCCATCTCTCTTCACCACGACCGACGAGCCTTCGGCGTTGACCTCGGCCAGCACGACTATCCTTGCCGTCCTGTTCGCCACAGCCGTCGTCGCGGGCGCTATCCCAACGTACCCCACATCGATTGCGCCGGCGCCGAAGCCGCTCATCAGCTCGGGTCCCGCCTTAAAGATACCCGCTATCTCGACCTTCGCTCCCTCTTTATCGAATAACTTTTTATCTATTGCAACCCAGCACGGAAGCTGGTGAACATCGCTCTGGAGATAAGCGATCCGGACGGGGCCGCCGTAAGCGAAACCGGTGAAGAGAAGCAGATGAAACAGCAGGAATAAGGCCAACCTCTTCATACGTTTCTTCTCCTGTCTTTCTCCTGTTTAATATTATTCAGCCCGCTTTGCCCGGCCCTCAGAAATGCCGATGACAACAGCTATCACGCGGGAGGAACGATGTCAAGAGAAAAATTGCCTTATTAGCACCATTGATGCACATTATGCAAGCAGAATAACTTTATATTGCAAGCGTATTTCGGGCCAGCCAAAGCCGCTTCAGCGGCTTGTGGGCAGGCGAGCTACATATCACCCGCGCGAAAGCGTGACCGGGTGCAAAAAAATGGGCTCCAGTGAAGGTAAAATTCCAGCATGTAACCCTATTTGTACTCCAACCTCACGGCCGGTGTTCGCGCGGCACATCATAGCGGCTAGCGGCCACGCACCCATGGCGACTATGTGCACAATATGCAAAGATGATTTTTTTCTTGACAAGATAACGCTATTATTGCAAACCTATATTATAAGGGATAGAAAGGACTTGAGACGTGCAGGAATATAAGACCCTCAAAGACCTGATAAAGATGCTCTTGCTTTTCAATACGTTCCAATCTGACGAAAAAAGCGTGACGGACATCGCGAAGACTCTCGATATGCTGCCCAGCAAGGCATCCAGGATGCTGGCCACCATGGAAAAAGAGGGTTTCCTCGATAGGAGCCAGGAAACGAACAAGTACCGTCTGGGAATCCGGTTTTTCGAGCTGGGCATGGTGTATGCCTTTCATCTTCCCCTTCGGAGGATCCTCCGTCCCCACATAGAGCAGATGGCCAAGGAGCACAATAGACGGCCAGTTGGGGGATTATGAGAGATATGCGTGTCATTGTGGTGGATCATATCAGAAATATGAATATCGATCTGCTCGCCCAGCGGATTGGTCTCAATCTGCCCGTCCACACCACATCCATCGGGAAAGTATTACTTGCCTACCTTGGTGAAGAGGAGCAGGACAAGATCCTGGCTTCAGTCAATCTTTCACAGCTCACCGATAAAAGCCTTGTCGACAAGAAACTGGTAAAGCAGAACCTGAAGCTCGTAGGGGAGAGAGGTTACTCGACCGATGAGGGGGAAACCCACGTAGATTTAAACTGCATTGCTTCACCCATAAAGGATGCAAGCGGGAAGGTTATTGCAGCGATCAATCTCATGGATGAAAAGACAGGAACGAGCGCAGAGAAGCTATTTGAGATCGCTCCTTATCTTAAGGATAAGGCGCTCTTTGTGTCTCGTCAGCTTGGATATTTCCCTGGTATCTAACTCGGGGGTCGAGAACATTACAGGGGGGGGATTTATGAAACTTGGGGTCAATTTAATAGTAGCCCTTATTATCTTCACGACGACTTCGATGTTTGGCATTGTTTCTCCGTCGGCCGCTCAGCCCAAGCAGCAGAAGTTTACGGAATGGGGATGGCCGTTGCCTTACGAGAAGGTTTCCGACGCTTCCATTAATTGGCTTAAACAAAAGGGGTGGTGGCCTCTCAAGTTAGGGTATCAGATTGATTGTCTCCCTTTCTTGGCGGTTAGGAAAGGATTGCTGCGGGCAAGGGGTATTGAGGCCGAAGCTATTCCGTTCTTAGCTGGTCCACCTATGCTTGAGGCATTTGTCGCAGGACAGGTTCATACTGTAAACGCCGGTAACTTTCCGACGACGACTATGATTGACAAGGGGTTTCAGATGGTTGGCTTAGCGCATTCCTCAGTGGGCGGCCGGCACGCTACCTTGGTCCCTCTGGGGTCTCCGATTACTAAGCTGACGGATTTGAAGGCGGAGAAGTTAGGACGTCCAGCCATTGTTGGGATTCCTGTAGGTACTTCGGCTGAGTTTTACTTTCGGACGAGCTGTAAAGTCCAGGGCATCGAAGTCGGTAAAGATGTGATCTTAAAGGACATGAGCGGGCCCGATATAATGTTGTTGCCGAAGGGCGTAGATGCGTTCGCAATTTGGGAACCCACCGTACACTACCTTACGTCTTCGCTAAAGAAGACTAAAATTATCGACGTTGACTGGCCTTATATGACGTATCTCGGTTATTTGTCAATCCGCCGGGAGTTATTAGAAGTACCCGACGTAGTTCAGGCACTCGCCGATGCGTACTGCGAAGCGAACCTCCTCATGAGGTACGACATCAATGGGGTAACGAAACTCGTGAAAGCAGAGCACGTTATCCAAAAAATCTTTCCATGGGAGACCTTGATTTACCTGGATTCACTTTACACATATTATAAGCCGACTTATCTATATATATATCCTGAGTTTGAGGCAAAAGCCTTATCAGGTGTAGCCAAATTCCTGTCTGAGACCGGCAGGACGAGGACGTTAGTCACTTCGGACCGCTACAAGAGTTATTTCCGTCCAGATATTTTGGGAAACACTTTTAAGAAGTTGGGTTGGGCGATTCCGAGCGTCCCTCCCTGGGTACCTAAGACATGGAAAGGCGAGCCGGATAAGCCACCTTATCCTCCCTACTATTCCTGGCCTCTTAATGCCGAACTCGGTAAGCCTGTAGATCCGCAACCTTTTCCTGAGCGTGGGGATCTGGTTGCCCCCTGGTATTTCAAAGGTAAGCTGTATAAACCATAGCTGGACACGTACTCAGACTTTTTGTCGATGGAGGGTATAGCTGCTTAACTGAGGATACGGGTCCGGGTCTTTCCGTTCTCTATCTCTTATGATTGTGCAAAGCGTTCTCTTAGGGGCGTTTTGAACAAGGCTGCGCATATAGAATAGGGGGGTCAATGTTTCAGTTACGTCACGCCTTTAGATCGAGAACAGTCAGAGGTGCTGGAGCAGGTATTGTGCTTCTGGCCATTTGGCAAGTTCTTATGGGGCAAGTTTTCGAAGAGCATAGATTGTTGTTCCCGCCACCTTCCGAGGTCCTGGCAGAAGCGATCGGGCTAATCGAGACAGGTGAGCTATTCAAGCATATTGCCGCGAGTATGGAGAGGGTAGCATTGGGTTTCGGCCTTGGCTTTGCCGTGGCAGTGCCATTAGGTATCTTAATTGGGAGATTTCGGCTGATTAGTGATATCCTTGACCCCATTTTGGAGGTGATAAGGCCCATACCCCCTCTCGCTTGGATTCCCATAAGTATTCTATGGTTTGGGATCGGGACCTCCCAAAACGTATTTATCATATTTATCGCTGCTTTCTTTACGATTTTAGTCAATACCATAGCTGGGGTCAGGGGCACAGACATACATTTGGTTTGGAGTGCGCTCAACTTAGGATGCCCTAACCGCCACATTTTGTGGAAAGTGATCCTGCCGGGGGTTTTGCCATTTATCCTTACTGGAGCAAGGGTGGGACTGGGGGCAAGTTGGATGTGCCTGGTTGCCGCCGAATTAGTAGCGGCGCCTTCAGGTCTAGGGTTTATGATAATGGATGCCAGACAACTCTTATTGACTGAGAGGGTCTTAGTAGGGATGCTAACGATTGGACTGCTGGGGTTTCTTATGGATAAGGGAATCAGGTATGTCGAAGCAAAGAAGGCAGCCTGGTTCTATAAGGAAAGGATTACTTGAGGGTAATTATCCAGATGAATTACACGGTAGATTATATTTTATGCTGCCGAGGAGTACTCAGTAATGAACATTACGGAAGTTAAGAAGATAACCGTCTTGGGCATGGGTACTATGGGGCCCGATATAGCGCTTGCATTTTCAATCGCGGGTTACGAAGTCACGGGGGTTGATATAGAACAGCCCATCCTGGCTCGGGCGAGACAACGGATTACCACAAACTGCCGACAGATAATGGAAGAAGATCAGCTCGAAAAGACAGGGGACCTTCAATCTCGCATTCATCTAACCCTTGATTGGGATAGAGCCGTGGCTGATGCAGATTACATAACTGAAGCTGTCCCTGAAAATATGGAAATCAAGAGGAGAGTGCTCAAACGATGCGAAGAGGTATGTCGAAAAGAGGTGGTATTGGCATCGAACACTTCTACAATGAGCATCACTGAGCTTACCTCCGGCATGAGATATCCACGACGGTGTATAGGCACCCATTGGATCATCCCGGCTCACTTGAGTCCATCAGTAGAAATAGTGCCCGGAAGAAGAACATCCCAGGGAACAACAAAATTCGTCTTCGGTCTCCTGAGAAAAGTCGGCAAGCGACCGGCAGTGTGCAAAGACAACCCCGGATTTATCCATAACTCCGTTCAGGTTGCCATGATACAGGGTGCTTTGGCTTTGGTCGAACGAGGCGTGGCGACTCCGGAGGATGTTGACACCATGATCGAAAACGGGTTTGCATTACGCTTACCGGCAGCCGGCCCGATAAGAATTGTCGACTTGATAGGACTGGATGCTTTCCTTGGTGGGTTGAAGTATCTGTATGTGACCACCGGCAACCCTATTTATAAGCCATCAAAACTCTTAGAAGACAAAGTCCAAAAAGGTGATCTGGGCCTAAAGACAAAGAGAGGTTTTTATGACTACACCGAAGATGAGGTTTCAAAGCTGAGGAGAGAAATAGACCGGACCATCATAAAGACAAAGTCGCTCAAAGAGAGACAGCCATAAACTTAACGGAAAAAATAATGAGGTGCGACCTTGAAAAGGTGGACTGAAAAATGGCGGCACGTAGAAACGTTCATGGCCATTCAATCGGGACAAAAGAGAACGAGAAACCACCTGAGCATGTTTATGGGAAATCGGCCTTCCCTGTGTGCGGGTGTGGGCAGATGGGGAGAACCTCCCTAATAATACGGACACAATCATCTCGGGTGTTCGAAGTATAAAGTATCCTCAAGAACTATGTCATAACAAAAAGGGGGCGGATATGTTAACGACGGCTGATTTTACAAGAAGCAGAAAGTTGATTATCACAGTTGCAATCACGGGTGGGCAACACGGAAAGGAAGCGAATCCCAATCTTCCCGAACAACCGGATGAGCAGGCTCAAGACGCTTATGATTGTTATAATGCCGGGGCATCTATATGCCACCTGCATGTTAGGGATAAACAAGGGGAACCGACTGCCGATCTGAATGTCTATAGGGAGGCTGTGTATAAAATCAAGGCAAAGTGTCCTATTCTCGTCCAAATCGGGAATGCGGGAGCGACGGTGACTGACGAAAAGGGAAACCGGTCGTGCTCTCCATTTGAGGACAGGATGAAATTATTCGACATTGAGCCTAAGCCTGACCTGATTACGATTAATGCAGGTACCTTTCACATAAATGACATCTTTTTTCCAAATCCTTACGAATTTAATACGAGATTTGCAAAGAAGGCGAATGAAAGTAAGATCCCGATGGAGTGCGAAACCTACGATATTGGGCATGTGGCAAATATTTTGAGACTGGCAGATGCGGGCTTCCTCAGGAAACCGCTGCATTTCAGCCTTGTGCTCGGGAGCACGGGCGGCATACCTGCACGACATGAAGATTTGCTTAGACTGGTATCGGATTTGCCGGAAGGATCGTTTTGGCAGGTTATAGGCATAGGCAAAGCCCACTTACCTATTACGATAGCCGGAATGTGTATGGGCGGAAACATAAGGACGGGCATGGAGGATACTGTTTATTATAGAAAGGGCGAAAAGGTAAGAAATAATGCTCAGTTGGTGGAAAGAATAGTAAAAATCGCTCGGGAACTCGGGCGGGAGATTGCAACCGTCGAGGACGCCAAAGCGTACTGGGAAATCGGGGATTGACATCATTGCAAATAAGGACGGCCAATGACGCTCTCTATAGTCGGGCATTGCAGCAGCTTATAATTGCCGGTGTCCGTTCTTATTGGAGAAAATATTATCGAGTTAAATCTTCGAGCTGAGGAGATGGGAGGCCCGGCCATAAAAAATCGGGAGTCGGTATGAAAAGCATAAAGGTAAAAGTTGACAATGTTACGAAGACGTATAGGACCGGGGGGAGATCAATAACAGCTGTCAGAGACTGTTCATTCGAAGTGGCTGAAGGTGAGTTTTTGTCAATCCTTGGTCCCAGCGGTTGTGGGAAATCTACACTCCTAAGATTGATAGCGGGCTTTGAAATACCGACAAAAGGAGGAATATATTTTGAAGACGGGCTTTGCAACGGGACTATAAGTCCTCAACGGGCAATGGTATTTCAGGAGCCCGCCCTATTTCCCTGGCTCACCGTAGAGAGGAATATTGCGTTTGGACTTGCATTTAAAGACTCGGAGAAGGAGGACAAAGGAAGGCTTGTCAAGGAATATATCGCAACCATGGGCCTTGTGGGTTTTGAAGATCGGTTCCCACACGAACTTTCGGGCGGCATGCGGCAAAGGGCGATGCTGGCAAGGACTCTCGTAAACAACCCGGAGGTTTTGTTGATGGACGAACCTTTTGCCTCTGTCGATGCATATACGCGGGAGATACTGCAAATGGACCTGCTCAGGGTATGGGGGGAAGAACTTGCACCTGCAATTCGCAAAACAATAGTCTTTGTTACTCATAGCATAGAGGAAGCTATATTCTTGGGTGACAGGATCATAGTATGTACTCACCGGCCGACCAGTCTTCTGATGGAAGTGCGTCCAGAATTAGCGAGGCCCCGGAGCCGCGAGATGATCGTCAAACGTTATTTTGTGGAATTAAAGGAAAACCTTTCTGGAATTATGAGGGACCAGGTGCTGAAGTCTCGGGAAATAGAACGATTGGAGGGCGCTTAGAAAAGCTATGGCAAGACTTTTTGTGTGAATAAACTTGAAAACGACGCTGAATTAAAAGGCGTCGAGAACAAACATTAGACTAGAGGCCGGATCACAGGTGTGTTTGTGACAGGGAAACTGAGAAAAATCAGCATTGTCGGCTCAGGAGTTATGGGTATCCAAATTGCCGTAAGGGCCGCATGGAAAGCGGGGAATAGAGTTTCATTAACAGATATTAGTGAAAAAGCCATAGCGGCATCAAAGGTTCGTGAAGAGCAGATACTATCTGTCATGGCTGATAAAGGTTTAGTAACAGAATATGAAAAAGCCAAAGTCAGGGAGCTCATTACATTTACTCCAGACCTGGACCGATCCTTGAAGGGGGCCGAACTTGTCATTGAGGCGATAATAGAGGATTTGCGGGCCAAGAGAGAGCTATTCAAAAAGCTGGATGCGGTGGCTCCATCCGATGCTATTTTGGCCACAAACAGTTCCACAATTCCTGTTTCGCGTGTGGAGGATGTTACCACGAGGCGGGAAAAGATTTTGAACATCCATTTCTATGACCTCGAACGTATGCCCATGGTTGACCTGATGGGAGGGACAAAGACAAGCAAAGAGACGATGATGACGGCAGAAAAGTGGGCCAGGGATATTGATTGCATTCCCATAAAGGTCAACAAAGAGCTCCTGGGATTTTGCATGAACCGTATTTGGCATTCGGCAAGAATCGAAGCCCTTAACATGTGGGCGAATGATTACGTAGACTTCGAGACTATCGACCGGGCATGGATGGTCTTCACTGGCATGTCGATAGGCCCATTCGGGATGATGGACAATATCGGTCTGGATACGGTGTATAATGTCCATATGATGTATTACAATGAGGCAAATGACATTTCGAAGAAGCCGCCGGACAAATTGAAGGAAATGATTGACAGGGGAGATTTGGGCGTAAAGACCGGAAAAGGTTTTTATTCCTATCCCGATCCGGTATACGTTAAACACGATTTTGTGAAAAGATAGGGTATCTTTTCATATAATTCCGATAGCCAAGGCGGGAGCGGTGGTTTGCTCGGGATATTAACCGAATTACGAGATAAGAAAGGATCAACCATTCTGAATCGTTCAGAATGGGGGGCATATGGCACCAGGTCTCCGCTTCTTACCCAACATTGCCAGGCCCTCGTACAGGCAGCCGGTGCGGTGGCCACCCCGCAGGTCCGTAATGTTGCTACATAGGAGGGAACCTGTGCCAGTATGTGCGGTACTGGTATTACCGTTACCCGCGGCATTTAGGAGGTCCTATCCGTTGCTTTCGGACGGGAAATGGACCTTGTCTTGCGGTGAAGCGCGACAACCGGTACCAGGCGATACTCGGGAGCAGCAGATGTTTCGCCGTGTGTTCGGGCGACCCCTGTCTTTCTTCTGCTTAGTATTCAGCCCCTATTAAGGTAAACGATGCTACGTTGATGCACAATATGCAAATAAATATTTTTTTCTTGACAACGTGATGCCATTTTTGCAAAGCTGTACCATAACAGCGAGAAAGGAAATGAAAGATGCAGGAATATAAGACGCTCAGAGACCTGATCAAGATGCTCTTGCTTTTCAATACCTTCCAGTGCGACGAGAAAAGCGTGACGGAGATCGCGAAGGGTCTCGGTATGCTGCCCAGTAAGGCATCGAGGATGCTCGGCACTATGGAAAAAGATGCTTTCCTGGAGAGGAACCATGAGACAAACAAATATCGCCTGGGGATCAGGTTCTTTGAACTGGGGATGGTCTATGCCTTTCATCTTCCCCTCCGGAGGATCCTCCGCCCCCACATAGAGCAGATGGCCAAAGAGCACAATATGGCGGCCAGTTGGGGGATCCTTAAGAACAATCGGGTCATTGTGGTCGACTACGTCAGGAACATGAACATCGACCTGCTCGTCCATCGGATCGGCCTGAACCTCCCTGTGCATACCACGTCCATCGGTAAGGCAGTGCTCGCCTACCTCAGCGAAGAGGAGCAGGACAAGATCTTAGGTTCAGCCAACCTCGCGAAGCTCACCGACGCAAGCCTCGTGGACAGGGAATCGATAAAACAGAACCTGAAACTCGTAAGGGAAAGAGGTTATTCGACCGATGAGGGAGAGACCCATGTGGACCTGAACTGTATTGCCGCTCCCGTAAGGGACGCGGGCGGGAAGGTTATTGCAGCGATCAACCTTACCGCCGAGACGAAGCAAATGAGCGCGGAGAAGCTGTTCGAACTTGCTCCGTACCTGAAGGAAAAGGCGCTTTTCGCGTCTCGCCAGCTCGGATACTTTTCGGGTGCAATGGGCTAAGTTTCGTTTGCAGGGCCATGAAACCATTCAGGGATATACTTCACTAAAATAACAAGGAGGGACAGGATGGAACCGAGATTGATCGACTACGGTGCAGAGACCAAGAAATTGATAATAACGGTCGCGTGCACCGGCGGGATGCAGGGCAAGGAGGTCAACCCCAACTTCCCTATATCGCCCGACGAGCAGGCACAGACGGCGTACGATTGCTATAACGCAGGCGCCTCCATCTTACATCTTCACGTGAGGGACAAGGACGGTCAGTCGACGGCAGATCTGAACGTGTACAGCGAAGCCATCTCCAAGATAAGGGCCAGGTGCCCCATAATAATCCAGGTCGGCAACGGGATAGGCATAAGGGATTTTGCGGACCGGAAGAATCCTTATCAGTTCAACATGGAGGAGCGGCTTACCTTGGTGAATATCGTGCCTAAGCCTGACATGTTTACGATCAACGCCGGGACCATCGATACCTGGAACATCGTGTACTTCGAGAACCCGATCCCGTTTAATGAAGAGTTTTGCCGGAGGGCAAAAGAAAAAGGGGTCGTCGACATCGAGGCCGAAATATACAATCTGGGCCAACTGGGCAACATCCTGCACCTGCGCGACCACGGGTTTCTGAGCGAGCCTCTCCATATGAACTTCGTTCACGGTATGGCGGGTGGAGCTATGCCTCCCACGCCCGAATCTTTATTGCACTTCGTCAGGGCGGTGCCTGAGGGGACCTGCTGGCAGACAATGGCGATCGGGCGCTTTCAGATCCCGATGATAACACTGGCGATCGCCATGGGAGGCGGCGTACGCATAGGTTTTGAGGACAACGTCTATTATGGAAAGGGAGAACTGGCAAAGAGCAACGCCCAGATGGTGGAGCGGGTGGTGCGGCTCGCAAAGGAAGTGGGCCGTGAGGTGGCGACAGTGGAAGAGGCAAGGCAGATACTGAAACTACATTCCTGAAGCAAAGGAATGATTGAAATAAATCTAGTGTAAATAGGTAAGGGCGATCAGAAGATGTAGGTAATCTAAAAAAAGGGGGGGAACATAGTATGAAGAAAGTCTTATTGCCGCTGGTGCTTCTGCTTGGCGGGCTCTTTCTTATCGTGCCCTTTGCTTCGGCAAAAATGACCATAAAAGTGGGGCATGTGGACAGAGGGAACCGCCTCGAGAGCGATATGGAGGCCTTTGCCAGCGTGTTCAAGGACCTGGTAGAAAGCCAGAGCGGGGGCGAAATGGAAGTTGCCATCTATCCCGCGGGCCAGCTCGGGGGCGCGCGGGAGATGGTGGAATCGGTGCAGCTCGGTGCGATCCAGATCGTGCCGTGCTACACGGCGGTGGCCTCAATTTTTTCACCCAAAGCAGAATTGCCGTATGCCCCTTTTATCTTTAATTCGGTGCTCGAGGCATGGCGTGTGCTCGACGGGCCCTTCGGCAAGGAGCTGGCGGACGTTATCTACAAGGAATCAAAACTTCGGGTACTGGCCTATGGTGACGCCAATGGATTCAGGGACTTTTATTTCACCAAGAAAGCCGTCCGTTCGCCGGCCGACATGAAGGGACTCAAAGTCAGGGCCCCTGAAAGCAAAATGATGTTCAATATGTTGACCGCTTTCGGCGCAAACCCTGTCGTGATCCCCTGGACGCAGCTCTATATGAGCATGCAGACGGACGTTCTGGACGGCTTCGAAGTCCAGCCGGCCGGCGTCGTTGACCAGAAAATCCACGAGACCTTCAAACAGGCTATTTTGACGAACCACTCATACGATACCTTGTACATCTTTGCGAATGACAATTGGTACAAGAAGTTGACGCCGAGGCAAAGAGAGATCGTCCTGAACGCAGCGCGCGTCGGGGCCGTAGTGTCCCGGGGGGTGAGCGAGAACAGCGACTTGATTGCGCTGAAGATTATGAAAGCGAAGGGTATACAGATCTATTATCCCAAGCCGCAGGAAATAGCCGAGTTTATAAAGCTGGGCCAGCCTGCCGCTCTTAATTCCCTTGAAAAGACTACCGGGAAGGAATGGGTGCAAAAGCTTCTCCGGGCGAGGGACGAAGCCAGAAAAGAGCTCGCGGTGAAATAACCGGGGCCTTATCAGGTCGCTTTAAGGGAGAACGGGGTATGTTCAGTCGGAAGCTGGACGTGGTCGCCGATTTCTTTTACAGGATCGCCTATTGGGCGTCGGCAACCATGCTCGTGATAATCTTTCTGACCACGCTCCTGCAGGTCTTCTGCCGCTACGTCCTGGAACACTCACTATCGTGGTCCGAGGAAACGTCACTCATCTTTTTCCCGTGGGTGGTGTTCCTCGGAGCCTCGATGGTCTTGAAGGAGCGGGGACATGTCGCAATCATGTTCGTGGTCGCTCTTTTTCCGGTTCGACTCAGAAACATCGCAAGGGTTTTCATAGACGTGATGGTCGCCTTCTTCGCCTGCTACCTCGTGGTTTTCGGATGGAAGCTGTCCGTCTTTGTCGGAGCAGAACAACTAACCACATTCTGGAATGTCCCGTACTTCTATTTGTACCTGTCGGTATGCGCGGGGGGTGCCTTTCTGCTGATCCAGGCGATGCTTCTGCTTGCCCGGGACACGGCAAATTTTTTCGGCTGGGATGAGAAATAGCGGGTTCGGCCGTATCGGGCTTAGCGCGTTCGGAGAATTGGAAGTATGATACTGTTTATTTCGATCATATTTTTCGGGCTGTTTGCCCTCGGAGTACCGGTTGCGTTCGTGATGGGGCTTTCGACGGCTTTCACCTTCTTTTATCTCGGCAATGCGCACCTCTATACGCTCATTCCGCAGCGCATGTTTGCGGGGATCGCAAGTTCCGTGATGCTGGCCATCCCGTTTTTCGTCATGGCGGGCCAGGTTATGACTATCAGCGGGATCACTCGGGACCTGGTCCGGCTGGCCAATGCCATGGTCGGTCACTTTCGGGGAGGTCTGGCCCATGTGGTAGTCGTTTCGACCCTCCTTCTTTCGGGGTTGACGGGCTCCGGTGTGGCCGATGCCGCCTCGATCAGCACCGTCCTGGCCCCGGCCATGGAAAAGGAGGGTTATGACCTGGACTTCACCTCCGCCGTCATCTCGGCGGCTGCCGTGACCGGTCCGATGGTGCCTCCCAGCATTGTCCTGGTCCTTTACGCCACCTTCATGAACGTCTCGGTGGCCGGACTATTCCTGGCCGGCTACGTCCCCGGCGTGATCGTTGCGCTTGGTATCATGGCGTTCATCTATTTCATTTCGAAGAGAAGGGGCTATCCGGTCCGTCACGGTTGGTCGGGCTTCAGGGAGTTTTTCTCGGCTTTTAAAGGGGCAATCCTTGCGCTGATGATGCCCGTCATTATTTTGGCAGGCATTTTATTGGGTGTTTGCACGCCTGCCGAGGCAGCCGCCATTGCTGCCGCCTATGCATTGGTGGTGGGGTTTTTCGTGAAAAGGACCCTCAAGTTGAAAGATTTGGCGGAGATCTTGAGGCGGACCGTCGTCATCTCCTCGACAGTCCTCTTCGTCATCGCCACCGCCATTGCCTTTGGCTGGATTATGTCTCTGGAACAGATACCGCAGAAGATCGCGTCTTCCGTCGTCGGACTGGGCGGTGGAAATTTCTATCTCACGTTCCTGATCTTTAACATCATTCTTTTTATCGCCGGCATGTTCCTCGATACGATCATTTCGATCATCCTTCTGGCCCCTATCCTTGTCGTCACCGGGGCAGAGGCAGGGATTCATCCCCTTCATCTTGCGATCGTCGTCTGCATGAACCTCGCCATCGGGCTGATCCATCCGCCATTGGGACTGGTTCTTTTCGTGGTTTCCGGCGTTACCAAGGTCACGCTGGAAAGACTCACCATAGCCATCATTCCGTTCATCTGCGTACTGATCGTCGTCTGTCTCCTGGTTTCGTACGTTCCCGCGATCAGCATGACCATCCCTAAATATTTTGGGTTTTACCCTTAAAATAATGTGGGATATCTCAAAAAAATGGCCAGTTAAGCCGACGGGGCCGGGTGATAAACGGTCGCCGGAGGGTAGAGCATGAGATTGGAGGGAAAGGTCGCCATTGTGACCGGGTCGGGGGGCGGGCTTGGAAGGGCGATGGCTACCGCCCTCGCTGGGGAAGGGGCTGTCGTGATCGCAGCCGACGTGGACGCGCCGTCTATGAAGCAAACCGTTGACGAGATCAAGGGGATCGGTGGAAAGGCCACTGGCGTGCATTGCGACGTTACTAGGCTCGGTGACGTGCAGGCAATGGTCGCGACTGCTATCGGAGAGTTCGGCCGGATCGACATACTCGTCAATAACGCCGGAGGGGGCAGGTTCGACGGTGGGGAACGTTTTTTAAGGGGTATTTCAATCGGGAACCTGGACAAGACGATAAGTCTTAACCTTAAAGGAACGATGCTCTGCACCCTGGCCGTAATGCCCATATGATCGAAAGAAGATACGGGAGGGTTGCAATATTTCTTCGCAGGGAGGTCGGTATGCGAGTTTGCAGGTCCCTGTTATGCGGCGGCCAAGGCCGGCCAGCTCGGCTTTACAAGGCAGATGGCCTTGAGGCTCGGACCTTACGGCATACGCGTGAACGCGATAGCCCCTGGGGTAATTTTCAGCGGGCAGACCGAGGACTCGTGGCCTGCCGCTATTAAGGAGGTCCATCGCGAAATGCTGAGCAGGACACCTTAGGACGTCTCGGAAAGGCGGAGGAGGTAGCCAGCGTGGTCGTATTCCTCGTGTCGAGTGACTCGGACGACGTCACGGGCGCAACGATAGACGTTAACGGCGACCGGTTCATGTCCTGAGAGGCGGAAAGGCGCGAGAGGAGCCTGAAAAGGCTGAGGAAGCGGAGGTCCTTATGAGATTATCGAAGCGTGAAATGGAAATGGCCGAAGGCAAACATGGAAAGGCCAAACAGTTGGCCATAGAAAGACTGATAAAATTCGGAGAGGCCGTGGGGGCAGAAGAGATGGTGCCTATAGCGAGCGCCCATATTTTTGGCACCGACGCCACCATGGGAAGGATCCCGAAGCACGACTACGGCACCGGTCCCATTTATAGGGAATTTGCAGCGCTCGACGCAAAAGTGAGCGTTTTCACCACGACAGACCCCTGCGCCATGCAGACCGACAAGTTCTTGGAAGAAGGCTATCCATGGAACTTTAGAAACGCTCGGCTCCCGCAGGAGATCAGGGACGGAATGATCGAGGGCGCACAGTTGCTCGGTGAGATGGGGATCATAAATACGTTCTCATGTATTGCCTACCTGAACGTAAATACACCCAAGTTCGGGGATTATTACGTGTGCTGCGAGGGCAACGCGGCCTGCTACGCGAACACGATATGCGGCGCAAGGACAAACAGGGATGACAGCATTACCGCTTTTTACGCTGCGATTGCAGGGGTAAACCCAAAACACGGCCTGATGTGCGATGAGAACCGTGTGGGAAAAATATTGTGCGATCTGGATCGACAGGTGGTGGAAAACCTGCAGACGATCGCAGATTGGAACGCCCTCGGTGCATTTATAGGCATGAAGGCCTATGACAGGGTACCGGTCGTTACGGGACTCCGGCGAATATCCGTCGAAGAGGCCAAGGCCCTTTCTGCGACCGCCTCCCCCGCCCTGCATTTCCCCAAGATGAACCTGGTCGGCATAAGTCCCGACTCGCCGACCCTCGAGGCGGCCTTCGGCGGCCGTATCCCAAAAGGTGTCGAGAAAATAGAGGTTGGCGTCAGCGACCTTCGGGCTGTCTACGAAAGCTTGAACACGGCGCCGGATAACAGCGTTGATATTATCGTCACGGGCTGTCCGTTCCTGGACCTGCGCGAGGTGAGGGACCTCGCCGTAAAGCTTTCGGGAAAAAAGATCAGCACCAATGTGGCGTTCTGGGTTCAAACCGATATCCAAACGTATCTTATGGCAAAGTTTTTCGGTTTTATCGAAACCATCGAAAAGGCCGGGGCCAAAATATATCACAGTTGTTGTATGGGAAATGGGCCCGCCGAGAAATGGGGCAGGGTACACATAGCCACGGACAGTTTCAAGAACATAAAACTGTTCGGAGGCCGTGGCCAAAAGTTCCTTTTCGGGGGTCTGGACGATCTGATCGACGCCGGTGTGACCGGAAAATTGGAGCCGAAGAAGTGGGCCGGCCGGCGGCGTCCCCTGAAATAGGGAGAAAGGAGGTAAACATGACGACCACCAAAAAACTGAAAGGAATCACGCGATCCGAGGGATTTGCGCAAGGGGAGGCCCTGGTCACCAGCCAGCCTATCAGCCATTTCATGTACGACATCGAGAACGACACAGGCATCGTCAGGATGGCGAATCACGAGCTATACGGCCAATGCGTAGCCGGTAAGGTCCTTGTTTATCCTTCCGTGATCGGACCGAGCGGCGGCTCGTCGGGGCTGTTCCTCAAGTCGAAGGTGACAAAAGTGGGACCGAAAGCGATCATATGCCGGAGGGTGGACCCAATAGATATTTCAGGCGCATTGGCAGGCGGAATACCCGCCGTCGACGGCCTCAACCTGGACCCCGTCAAAGAGATAAAGACCGGAGACTGGGTCGAGGTGAGAGCAGGGGAGATAGGCGGAGAAGCCGTCGTAACAATAACGCGAAAAACTCATGAGCGGGCTCGGCAAAGACCGAAATAATAAATCACTTACACGAAAGGAAGCGAGATGAATACTTCAAATCTTTTCAGCTTATCGGGAAAAGTGGGAATCGTAACAGGCGCCGGACGCGGGATAGGAAGGGTGCTGGCCTTGGCCCTGGCCGATGCCGGTTGCCATGTCGTTATTGCGGACGTGCTTGTCCGCGAGGGGGAGGAGGCTGCCGGGGAGATAAGAAAGAAAGGAAAAGACTCGATCTTTATCAAGGTTGACCTGCCGCGGAAGGCGGAGATAGAAGCGATGGCATCCGAAACGGTGAAGCGCTTCGGGAAAATAGACATCCTCGTCAACAACGCGGGCATAAATATCTTTTCGCCGGCGGAGGATTTTTCGTTGGACGATTGGAATAAGGTCGTGAACGTGAACCTGACGGGAACTTTCTTTTGCGCTCAGGCGGTTGGGAAGATCATGATCGGGCAGAATAAAGGGAAAATCGTGAATGTCGCCTCGATCGGCGGCATGACCGGGACATACCGCAAGGCGGTTGCCTACGATTCGACCAAGGCCGGCATCATCAATTTCACCAGGTCGCTGGCTGTAGAATGGGGCAGGTATAATATCAACGTAAACGCCATAGCACCGGGGATGATCGAGACCGACCTGACCAGGGGCAGGCTGGAAGATAAAGAGTTTCACGACTATTTCATTAAACGTGTCCCTTTGGGTAAGATAGGTCAGGCATATGACCTTGCCGGTCCCGTAATCTTCCTCTGCTCCGAAGCCTCGGATTGGTTGACCGGGCAGACAATGGTCCTGGACGGGGGCCAGACGCTCCTCGACCTTACGATTTGACGTCAGTGCCGGCTGCTCCCGATACGGTTTTCGGAGGCCGTGGAACAGGCCTTTAAATGGGATCGGGGAAGCCGGGTTTAGAAACGATAAAAAAAACAACAGGAGGTATCTTGCATGGAAAGTCAGAAGGTGTATGATGCGATATGGTTCGGCGGAGGCGCTTCAGGCAGGTTCGGGGCCGCTTTCCAGAAGGCCCTGGGGGGCGACCCGCTGATAATAGAGCAGCACTGCCTGGGAGGCGAGTGCCACGTGTGCAGGTGCGCTTTTGAGAATTTTATCTCGGATCAATCGTCGATGGCCGAGCTGCTGCACCTTTACTCGGGGAAGTCCTGGTATCCCGAATTCGATCTGAGCAAGATCAGCATGTCGAAGGCCCTGGAGACTTACAGGAGGGTCGGGCAGACTTCATTCAAGGAGACCATGAAGCATCAGACGGAGACGCAGCTGGGCATTGCCGTTGCGTGGGGAGAGGGCAGGATCATAGACAAGAACACGGTCGAAGTCGATGGAAAGATCTATAGAGGCAAGAACCTCGTCGTCGCAACGGGGTCGAGGCCCGCGATGCCGGATATCCCTGGGATCGACCTTCCCGGCGTACTGACGTACAAAGACCACCCGGAGATCCGCAAGGACCCCAAGAAGCTGGTGGTTATAGGGGGAGGAAAGATCGGCATCGGAAAGGCCGCCATGTTTGCGCCCTTCAACATCGACGTGACCGTCCTTGAGAAATATACGTGTCTCCCGAAATGGGACCGGGACGTGAGAGGCTATGTTTTCAGGGATTTCAAAAGGCGCGGCATCAAGATCCATGAAGGTGCCGATGTCAAAGCGATTAAAGGAAAAGGAAAGGTAGAGGCTGTGGTCGCAGAGATCGGCGGCAAGACCGTCGAGTTTCCATGCGATGCGGTGATGGTGTCTGTCGGTCTGACCCCCAACTCGGAGCCTGCCATCCCCCTGGGAGTCAAGATCGGCAAGGCCAACGAGATCGTTATTGACGGTGGATGCCGGACGAATGTGCCGGGCATCTATGCCGTAGGCGATGTTGCCGGCCCTCCTTACTTCATGGCCGTTGCGCGAAAGAGAGGGATGATCGCCGCGAAGAACATGATGGGCAAGGAGGCTAGGTGGGATGACAGCCTGCCGCTCCCCGATCATATCTACCTCCCTCCGCTCGAGGCGACGATGGTGGGTCTTACCGAGGCGGAGGCGCGGGAAAAATATGGGGACGTGATTCTCATCCAGGTCCCCTGGGGACCGAAGCCGAAAAACCCTCAACCGGAGGAATATTACCCCGGATTTGCGAACCAGGGACTTCCCGTGTGTGGAAGGATGCACACCTTGAACCTGCTCTTTTACTGCCAGGGTAGAAATGGACTGGTAAAGGCTATTGTAGACCCGGCATCGAGGAGATACGTCGGGTTCCATTCGGTCGGCGATGGGGCCAAGACGGCATTTCAGTATCTTTCCTACCTGCTGAAAATCGGTTGGACCATAGACCAGATGGCAGATTTACACGAGATCTTCCTGAACGCCGAGCATTTCATCCAACTCTCCCGATTGGTTGCGGGGCAGGAGGAGCTGAAGGGCTTCGCCGAACAGGTACCCTTGGAGGATGACTTTTAGCCGCAGGCCCGGCGGAGAAGAAAAGGCGGACGGTAGAAGTTGCAGAAGAGTCCTATAGACAACTAAGAGAGGGGGATACATATGAAAGCAAGCAAAGAGATCATCGCAGATTACTGGGATAAGAAGATAACCATCTCCGTACCAAAGGATACGGTTGTCCCGGTTGTTCCACCCCCGGCGCTTCTGGAGAAGCCGGATGTTGCGGTGAAAAAGGCGCTGGAAAACCCGGTAGGGGCGCCGCCCCTACTTGAGCTGGCAAGAAAGGCCAAGGGGAAAAGGGTGGTAATCGCCCACGATGATCTCACGCGGCCCGCCCTGCCCCGTCGTATCATGATTCCAATAATAATGGAAGTGTTGAACAAGGCCGGCGTTAAGGATGAGGATGTCTTCCTTGTGAGCGCCAACGGAAACCATTGCAAGTGGCCGGACACGAGTTTTCGCGCTTATTTTGGCGATGAGATCTATAACCGCTTCCGGCCCATGGGAAGCGCCTCCAGGCTTCTAAATCATGACTGCCACGATTTGCGGAACCTGAAATACATGGGTGTTTCCGAACTTGGAGATTATGTAGAGTACAATAACCTGCTGGACGAAGCCGCGCTTTTCATTTATTGTGGAACCGTGCTCCCGTCCAATTGGGGGGGCATGACGGGAACGGGCGTGATAATCGGCCTTGCCAGTTCCCGGAGCATGGTCTCTACCCACGGTCTGCCGGTGGTAGGTCATGAAGAATCATGCCATGGGGACCACCGGACCATGCTTTACCGGAAGCACAAAGAAGCGGTCATGAAGCAGATCGAGAAGGCCATCGGCAAGAGGGTCTTTTATGTGGATGGGGTCCTTGGCGCCGGGGCCCAACTGGCGGGTATTTTTGCGGGTTACTCGCCCGAGATTAACGAGCCGACATGGAGCCTGACTGAAAAGCTGTACCGGGTTGAAGTGCCCCAGGCCGACGTTTTTGTCCTCGGTGTCCCGCGGGTGGGTCTTTACGGAGAGACGAGCAATCCCTTGATCGGTCTTGCGGCTACCTGCACGCCCCCGCGCATTTGGGTAAATAAGCCGATCCTGCGGGAAGGAGGGGTAGTGATTGCGTTGACGCGGTGCACGGGGAATATCGATGACAATGCCCATGCCTCGTATCGGGAAGTCATAAACCTTTTCAGGAGATGCCATTCTTCTTACGAGTTGCAGAAATATGAAGAGGAATTCCTATACCGCGAAGACCTCATTTTTAAATATCAACGCTGCCATTCCTATGCGCCGATCCATCCTTTCTGGCTGTTTTATGAGAGCCAGTACATGCTGGACCATGCAAGCAAGATCATCTTTGCCGGAGTGCCCACCGCAGAGGTCCCTATTGCTCCGCCTCAGATCGAAGGAACGGGAGGGGCGGGCGCTGCAAGAGACATGGGCTGTGTTCCCGCGGTCAATTTTGAAGAAGCCTGGAAAATGGCAGAGAAGATCGTCGGCAGAAATCCCACGGTCGTTGCCTGCCCTCAGTTCTGGACGACCGTCCGTCCTCAGTTCCATGTGAAATAGGGGGCTGCCGTCCGTGGTCATTAAGGCGCTGAAGGAATTCGAGGCTGCAAGACCGGCCGGGGCGTTGAAGAAAACTATGGATATCTTAGCGTACCTGGCCTGCGAACGGGAGATGGGCTGGAACCGGGAGATCGTAAACGTGAACGGCAGCGGCATATCGCTGGGCCACCCCGTGGGCTGCACGGGCGCAAGGCTCGTCGTGACCCTCCTTTACGAGATGGCAAGGCGGGACGCGCACCGCGGGCTTGCCACGCTCTGTGCGGGCGGCGGCCAGGGGTTCGCCCTTATAGTGGAGAGGGAGTAGCGTTACAGGCACGGGAGAAATAAGCTGATGTAGCAGAAACTCTTGGAGGAGCCATATCGAAGCGGGGTGTGCCAGGGGAAAGGGGAGCCTATGGATACGCTTGCGATCAAGTCGGGCTGGGAGATAGTTGAAGAGGAGTGGCCCGACTTCAAGGGCAGGATCATAGCGGACAGGCCGCGCAGCGTCGTGGAGCTGCTGGAAAATACCGTCAGCCGGTTTCCGGACCGCGTGGGGTTCATCTGCGGCGACGGGCGTCTCACCTATGGCCAATTCGATGAGACGGTCAACAGGATCGCCGCCGGTCTCGAAGGCGAAGGCGTCGGCCGGGGCGACCACGTGGCCGTGCTCCTGGGATCGCAGATCGAGTTCCCCCTCACTTTCTTCGCCCTCATGAAGCTAGGCGCCCTCATGGTGCCTCTCAATACAAGGTTCAAGGGCGAGGAGCTCGCATACGAGATAAACGATTCGGAGAGCAAGGTCCTCATCGTAGACGAGGAGTACTGGTCCTTTATCGACGCTGCGAGGGGTCGGCTCAAGGGTATCGGGAGGATATTCTTCAACGGGGCCGCGACGCCGGAAGGGACAATGCCCTTCTCGCAATTGACGGAGCACGCAAGCTCGCCTTTCAAACAGGCGGTGCTTTCGGAGTCGGACGGCGCTGCCATCATGTATACGTCGGGTACAACGGGCAAGCCGAAGGGCGCCGTGCTCCATCAGCGCGGCCTTGTGGTCACGGCCATGCTGGTGAGCGACTTCATTCAATACCGCCCCGGCGACAAGATGATATGCTCCATACCCCTTTTCCACATCACCGGCCTTTCAAGCGTGATGCTCCCCCCCATCTTCAGCGCCGTCGCGTGCGTCTACATGAAGCAGTTCAAGACCAGGGAGTTCCTGGAGATCATGGACCGGGAAAAGGTGACCCACTATATGGGCGTTGTCAACGTGGTCTGGCTCATGATCAACCATGGCGACTTCGACAAATACGACTTCTCCTCCTTCAGGACGGCCCTTTTCGGCGGTTCTTTCGCGACGGAGGAAATGGTCAGGGGTATTTTCGCCAAGCTGCCCGGTCTCCAGATCAGCGTCGGGTACGGGCTGACCGAAAGCTTCGCCATCGTTACATCTACACCGTTCGAAGACGCCCTTCGCAAGATAAACGCCGTCGGCAAGCCGCTTCCCACCGTCGAGGTAAGGATCGTGGACGATGACGGCAAAGAGCTGCCGAGAGAGGCCATCGGCGAGATCGTGCTGAAGGGGCCGAAGGTCTTTAAAGGTTACTGGAAGAACCCGGATGCCACGAAGGCGGCCGTTGTCGACGGCTGGCTTCTTACGGGAGACCTGGGCAAGATCGATGACGAAGGGTTTGTCTACATACTCGACAGGAAGAAAGACATGATCAACCGAGGCGGGGAGAAGATATACTCGCTGGAGGTGGAGAACGTCATATCGGGCCATCCGAAGATACTCGATGTCGCGGTAGTCGGTGTGCCGGACAAGATCATGGGAGAGGTGGTAAAGGCTTGCGTTGTCCTCAGGCCGGGCGAGAACGCGGCGGAAGAAGAGATCAGGCAGTGCTGCGCTTCATGCCTTGCGGACTACAAGGTGCCGAAGTTCGTGGAATTCATGGATGCCCTTCCCAGAAACCCGGCGGGCAAAGTGAACAAGGCCGAGCTGCGATATGCTGCAGGGGAGAAGGTAAAGGCGACGGGGGTCACTATGGCGCGCAAGGGAGGGGTCTTTATGGAAAAGAAGGTCGCCCTTGTCACCGGCTCGGCGCGGGGCATCGGCCGGGCCATAGCCCTCGATCTTGCGAAGGGGGGAATTCGCGTCGTTATTAACTACCGCGCGGGACGGGAGGCCGCAGAAACCCTGGCGCGCGATATCGAGGACGGCGGCGGCGAGGCCCTGGTCATCGGGTGCGACGTAGCGGACGATGGCGCGGTGAAGGCGATGGTCGAAGAGGTCGCGGACAATTGGGGCTCCATCGATATCCTGGTGAACAACGCCGCGCAGCACAGGGGCGGCAGAATCCAGACGATTTCCCCCGAAGACTGGCGCCTCGTGATGGAAACCGCCCTTGGAGGCGCCTTTCACTGCTGCAGGCACATCATCCCCTCGATGGTGGACAAGAGGTGGGGCAGGGTGATCAACCTTTCCTCCTACGATGCGCTCCATGGCTACCCCGGCGACACGGCATACGGGACGGCCAAGGCGGGCCTTCTCGGCCTGACCATGTCGCTTGCCAAGGAGGTCGCCTCGAAAGGCATTACCGTAAATGCCATCGTACCGGGCTTCATCCCCACCGACATGACGCGGGGCCTCTTCAATACGGAGGAGAAGATCGAGCGGGAGCTGAAGAATATCCCCATGCGCCGGCCCGGCACACCCGAGGACGTCGCCGAAATGGTCAGCTTTCTGGTATTTAAGGGAGAGTATGTGACGGGTACGATCTTACGGGTTGACGGCGGCCTTGCCATGTAAGGCGAAAGCTTCGCCATAGGCGCGAAAGCGACGGAGGACCTGGACCATGAGAGACGCGCAACAGTATATCGAGAGCCTTCGGGACGGACGGGAAGTCTATATCCACGGAGAGCGTGTCGATGATATCACGAAGCACCCTTCCCTTCGCAAGGCGATAGACCACGGCGCCCTCGACTATGAGCTCGACAAGCGGCCGGACCTGCACGACCTGCTCGTGACCCGCTCTTCCGAAACAGGGCACGAGATCAGGCGGTATTTCGAGCTGCCGGGCAACCCGGACGACTTGCTGAGGCGACAGCAGGTGATCGAGACCACAACGAGAGAAGGCGCATCCATCGTGATCTTCATGAAGGAGATAGGGACGGACGCCCTGAACGCGCTCGCCATGGTCTGCTACGATATGGACAAAAGGTACGGGACCGGGTACGCGGAAAGGGCGGCAAAATACAGGCAATACCTCGAGGAGAACGACCTATCCATGGCCGGCGCCGTAACGGACGTGAAAGGCGACCGGAGCCTCCGGCCTTCCCAGCAAAAGATGCCCTACTATTACCTGAAGGTCGTAGAGAGGCAGCCGGGAGGGGTCGTGGTGAGGGGCTGCAAGGTCCATACGACATCGGCGCCTATCACGAACGAGCTGCTCGTCCTTCCCACCAGGGCGATGACAGAGGATGACAGGGACTATTGCATCGCCTTCGGCATACCGGTCAATACGAAGGGTGTGAAGATAATCTCCCGGCCCGAGCGGTCCGACCTGGGCCCCTTCGATTACCCGCTCAGCTCGCGCCACACGACACTGGAGGCCATGACCATATTCGACGACGTATTCGTTCCGGCGGAGAGGATATTCATGGACGGGGAGTGGGAATTCGCCGGTATCCTTGCAAACTGCTTCGCCACCTGGCACCGGTTCACGGGGATCTCGTACAAGTACCCCTTCGCTCAGATGATGATCGGCGCAGCCGCCCTTATAGCCGATTACAACGGCGTCCCGGGGGCTTCCCATATCAGGGACAGGATAACGGACCTCGTGGTCTATGCCCAGTCCATCAAGACCTTCGGCCAGGCGGCCGCCAGGGAGTGCGTGGTGACGGAGAACGGGATTGCCTGTCCCAACCCGCTGCTCTGCAACATCGGCAAGTATCTCTTTGCGGCCAACTACCATGCCTCGATGAAGGCGCTCCAGGAGGTGGCCGGAGGGCTCGTCGCCACGGGTCCGACGGAAGCGGATTGCAAGAATCCGGCTACGAGGGAATTCATCGAACGTTACCTGGGCGGCCGCAGCGGCGTCCCCGCCATGAGCAGGCTGAAGGTGATGAAACTGATACGGGACATGGGAGGCACCGACGGCGCAGGGGAGTGGTGGGTCGGGACGCTTCACGGCGAGGGGTCGTTGCAGGCGCAGAGGATGTCGATCGGCCGGGAATTCGACGTGGCAGGCTGTGTCGACTACGTGAAGAAGCTGCTGGAAGTGGAATAGAGATGCAGGCATAAAACCGAAAAAGGGGGGTACAATTATGAAGTATTGCAAAGGGATCTTTCTTGCCGTCTGTCTGGCTGTGCTAGTTGCCGGCGTTCTGCCCGCGTCTGCCTCTGCGGCCGACGTCATAAGGCTGAAGTACACGAGCTTCATGCCGCCGACCCACCCGATCTCGCTATTGTCGGACCAGTGGGGCAAGGAGCTGGAGAAGAGAACGAACGGAAGGGTCAAAGTCGCCTATTTCCCTGCCGGCACGCTCGTCTCGGCAAACCAGACCTATGACGGGGTAGTGAAAGGCATCGTGGACGTAGGCTTCAGCATAATGTCCTACACGCCCGGCAGGATGCCTCTCTCCGAGGTCATCGTTCTCCCCCTCGGGTACAAGAGCGGCGGCCAGGCGACCCGCATGGCGAACGCCTTTTATCAGAAATTCAAACCGAAGGAATACGATGACGTGAAGCTCTTCTATCTCCACGCGCACGGCCCGGGCTTTTTCCATACAAAGAAAGCGGTGAACAAGATCGAGGACCTGAAGGGCCTGCGGATAAAGAGCGACGCGAACACGTCGAAGGTGGTCGCAGCTGCCGGCGCAAGCCCTACGACCATGCCCATGCTGGAGACGTACGATGCCCTGAAAAGGGGCCTTGCCGACGGCGTGCTCCTGCCCATGGAGACGCTTAAGGGATGGAAATTCGGAGAGGTCTGCAAATACACGTACGTGAACCACGGCAACGCCTACGGCAACGGGTTCTTCATTGCCATGAACAAGGACAGGTGGAACTCGCTCCCGAAAGACATCCAGCAGATCATCGACAAGCTCAACGAGGAATGGTTTGAGAAACAGGCAAAGCTCTGGTCGTGGGTAGATGAGGACGGGCTCGAGTTCGCACAGAAGACGGGCCAGAAGATCGTCTACGCCGACGCGGCCGAGGAGGCGAAGATGAGGGAGAGGATGAAGCCCCTTCTCGACAATTACGTGAAAAGCATGAAAGAAAAGGGCCTGCCGGGGGAAGAGGTGCTCAAGTGGTGCCAGAACTGGCTGAAAAACGCGCTCGCGAACTAGGCCGTTTTTCTTAACCCGGGGCAGCTACCGGAAAACCACGCTTTCAGTGGGAGGAAGAAACCCATGTGGTCTACTTTAGAAAGAAGAATGTGCAATTCCCTTCTCCTCGTGGCGGAGATAACCCTCGCCTTCATGCTCGTTTTCACCCTCATCGACGTGCTCCTCAGGACAGCCGGCAAGCCGATCGTCGGAGACTACGAGATCATCTCGTTTCTCGGCGCCGTAGTCATCGGCTTTTCCCTTCCATACACGTCGTCGCTCGGGGGGCATGTCTTCGTCGATTTTCTTCTGGTTAAGCTGCCCGGCCGGGCGAAAGGGATGATGGAGGTGGCGACTCGCGTCGCCTCCATCATCCTCTTTCTCTGGATAGGCTGGAACTTTGTGGTCATGAGCCTCGACCTGATAAAATCGAAGGAGGTCACGCCCGTGTTCAGATTGCCCTTCTACCCGATCTCCATGGGGCTTGCGCTCTGCTGCGTCGTTCAGTGCCTCACGTTTGTCTCACGGATCGCAAAGATCGTCGGAGGGCGGCATGAGTGAAGTGACGACCGGCATAGTGGGCGTATGCGTTTTGTTGATAATGTTCCTCACCGGCATAGAGCTGGCATACGGCATGACTATCATCGGTTTTATAGGCATAGCCTATCTGGGCAAGTTCAGCGCCGCTTCGAACCAGGTGGTCAAGGATTTCTTCGATACCTTCACCTCCTACGGGTTCACGGTGATCCCCATTTTCGTGCTTATGGGGCAAGTCGCTTCGAACTCCGACATTGCGAAGAAGCTGTACAACTCGGCGGAGAAATTCGTAGGCCACATCCCCGGCGGCGTGGCTATGACAACCGTCGTGGGCGCGACGCTTTTCAAGGCGATGTGCGGCTCGACGCTGGCAACGTGCGCTACTTTCGCGGGCATCGCGATCCCCGAGATGACCCGGCTGGGCTACAGCAAGAAGCTTTCCCTCGGCGTCGTCGCCTCGGTGGGCACCCTCGGGATGCTGATCCCTCCGAGCGTCTCGCTTATCATCTACGGCATCGTCACGGAGCAGTCCATAGGCAAGCTCTTTCTCGCGGGCATCATCCCCGGGCTCCTGATATCCCTTTTCTTTATATTCGTCATTTACGGTTGGGTCAAGATCGACCCCTCCGTGGCCCAGCGGGCGCCAAGGTCGACATGGGCGGAGAGGATCAAGTCCTCCCCCGACTTCTTCTGGGTTGCCGTTATCTTCGTCCTGGTCATCGGGGGGCTAATGGAAGGCTGGTTCTCGCCGACGGAAGCGGGAAGCATAGGGACCGCCGCGGTGCTCATACTTGCTTTTTCGAAGCGGACGTTCCCCTTCGGGAAGTTGAAGAAGGCCTTCGAGGAGTCGCTCCGGACCGCCTGCATGGTGCTTCTGCTTATCGGAGGCTCCCAGGTCTTCGGCCATTTCCTCGCCGTTACGTCCATCCCCTTCATTACCGCCGACTGGATAGGGGGCCTGCCCATCAACAGGAACCTCGTCATGATTCTCATCATCCTCATCTACCTGCTCGGAGGCTCCTTCATCGACGACCTGGCGTTCATGATCCTCGCTACGCCTATCTTTTTTCCCGCCGTCGTCAAGCTGGGCTTCGATCCCATATGGTTCGGCATTATGGTCGGCATCACAATCATGATCGGGGTCGTTATACCTCCCGTGGCGATAGCCGTCTTCATAGTGAAGAACATCACGGGAGAGCCCTTCGGCGTGATCTATGCGGGCGTCTACCCCTTTCTCCTGGCTTTGGTCGGCTGCGCAACGCTCCTCTTCTTTTTCCCCCAGATCGCCACGTGGCTGCCGACGCATTTCGGATGAAGGGGTTGGATCCATCGGATGCAAAGAGTGACAACACTCGATGAATAGAAAGAACGGGACGGATATGGCCGGGGCGGCAACGGGGGCGGAAAGGGAGACATTGCTGCTCATGGGGAACGAGGCGATCGCCAGGGGGGCACTGGAGGCGGGAGTCGGGGTCGCCGCTGGCTACCCCGGGAACCCCTCTTCGGAGATCGTTGCCGCTATCGCGCAGGCCGCCGGAAAGATGAACGTTTACGCCGAGTGGTCCGTCAACGAGAAAGTGGCCCTGGAGGTAGCGGCCGCCGCCTCGCTCACCGGCGTGCGGGCCCTCTGCGCTATGAAGCAGAACGGGCTCAATGTCGCCCTCGACTTTCTCGCGAACCTGAACCTCACCGGCGTGGAGAGCGGCCTCGTCGTCGCCGTCTGTGACGATCCGGGCGGTATTTCGAGCACCAACGAGCAGGACTCGAGGCACGCGGCCAAGGTCCTCGACTTGCCCCTCCTGGAGCCGGCCTTCGTCGAAGAAGCGAGGGACATGGCGCGGTGGGCCTTCGATCTTTCGGAAAAAATACGAAACGTCTGCATTCTCAGGAGCGTGACGCGAATATCCCACGCTAGGCAGAACGTGCGGCTCGGCGAATTACCCGCCCGCCGGCCCCGCAGCCGCTTCGATACTTCGAAAAGGTACGCGAGCATAGCTATGACGACCCCGCCCGTCTTTCACCGGGCCCTTCACGAAAACCTCGAAAAGGTACGCTGCGAGTTCGAGACTTCACCCTTCAACCGCTACGACGGCCCCGACCGTCCGGAACTGCTCATAGTGACGTGCGGCAGCGGCTGGCTCTATTCGCTTGATGCCGTAAGCGCGCTGTCCGCAGGCAGAAGGGTGGGCATTCTCAAGCTGGGGACCACTTGGCCCCTGCCCCGCTCCTTCGTCGGACAGAGGCTTCTCGCGGCCGCAAAGGTCCTTGTCGCCGAGGAGATCGACGCCTTTCTGGAGGGGAACCTCAAGGAGATGGCGTGCGAGATCGCCCCCGGCCGGCCCATCGCCTTTTTCGGCAAGACATCGGGCCACATACACCCCTTCGGGGAGTTGAACCCGGATTCTGTTACCCATGCCATCGCGCGCATCCTAGGCATGAGGCATCGCGGCAGGCCCGCTTCCTATCAAAAGAAGGCCGAGACAGCGCTTAAAGAGATAGTACCCCCGCGGGCGCTCCAGTTCTGCGCAGGCTGCCCCCACCGGGCGACCTTCTGGGCCGTCAAGAACGCCATCGCTATGGACGGGCGCGACGGCTTCGTAGCCGGCGACATAGGCTGCTACAGCATGGCCCTTACCTCGACGGGTTTTTCCCAGATAAAGACCGTCCATGCCATGGGCTCCGGGATGGGCCTCGCCTCCGGTCTCGGCAAACTCGACAGGTTCGGCTTCGACCAGCCCGTCGTCGCCGTCTGCGGCGACTCGACGTTCTTTCACGCGGTTATACCGGCGCTCGTCAACGCGGTCCACAGCCGCTCCGATATCGTCCTTGTCATACTCGACAATGCCGGCACGGCCATGACCGGGTTCCAGCCTCACCCAGGCATCGGGACGAGCGCGATGGGCGATGAAGCCCCTCCCATTGACATAGAGGCGGTCTGCCGCGCCCTCGGCGCTGCCGTCGTCGTGACCGACCCCTACGACATCGCCGGGACTACCGAAAAGATGCTCGACCTGCTCGGCCGGAAAGGGCCTCCGAGGGTGCTCCTTGCGAGAAGGGAGTGCGCCCTCGCGAAGGCGCGCAGGGAGAAGCCGGCCTACAGGGTGCTCGTCGATGGAGGCCGCTGCAAAGGCGAGCTTTGCGGCTGCAACAGGTTCTGCGTGCGTGTCTTCAGGTGCCCGGGCCTGCGCTGGGACAGGGAAGCACAGAAGGCCGAGGTGGACGAGGCCATCTGTGTGGGCTGCGGTGTTTGCGCCGATATCTGTCCCGAATCGGCCATATCGCGGGAGGCCCTTCCATGAGATTCCCGAAGGGGCACACCTTCAACCTGATCATCGCCGGGACCGGCGGCCAGGGCAACATAATGGTGTCCAAGCTCCTGGGCGAGGCAGCCGTGAAGGAAGGCTGCATGGTTACCATAGGCGAGACGTACGGGGCGTCTCAGAGGGGCGGCTCGGTGGCGAGCCATGTCCGCATCTCCAGAAAGACGCTCCACGGCCCGCTCGTGCCGGAAGGAGCGGCCCACCTCATCCTTGGGCTCGAGCCTGTCGAGGCGCTGCGCATGCTCGCCCTCGTGGGCGGCCCCCGGACGACCGTCATAACGAACGTCAGGCCCATCCATCCCATGTCCGTGGCCATGGGCGAGGCCCGCTACCCGGCCATGGACGAGATCAAGGCCGCCATTGCGTCGCTCTCGCAAAGGGCCGTCTACCTGGACGCCTTCGCCATAGCGAATGACCTCGGCTTGCCGCTGCTCGCGAACATGGTGATGGCCGGCGCCCTTATCGGCAGCGGCCTCCTGCCTGTCCCGCAAGAAGGGGTCGAGCGCCGGATAGGCTTGAATTTTCAGGAGGCCGCGGCTGCGCAGAACTTAAAGGCCTTAAGACTCGGTGCGGTGGCCGTGAAAGCCGCCATGGCGGTGGACGCAACGCATCAAAAACAGGAGGAACCATGGCCTTTAAAGTAGTCAATGTCTTCCCCCTCCCCGGAGCAGATTTCGGGGACGAGCTGCTCGGCGGCCTCGACGCCGTCCTGGAAAAAGGGATGTATATGACCGAGGACGAGATCATAGCGGCTGCGGGCGACGCCGACGCCGTGATCGGCGTCGTATCGATCCAGCCCTTCAACAGGCGGCTGCTTTCGGCCCTTCCGAAATGCCGAATTATAGCGGGCATAGGCATCGGCTACGACAGGACCGATGTGGACGCCGCAACCGACCTGGGCATAGCCGTAACGAACGTCCCCGACTACTGCCTGGACGAGGTTTCGGGGCGGGCGATAGCCCTCATGCTGGCCCTGGGACACAGGCTCCTGCCCATAGACAAGGCGGTGAGGACGCGGCGCATCGCCTTCACGATGGATAAGAAAGCACTCGACGAGATAGCGTACCCCATGTTCAGGATGCGCGACCAGACGCTGGGCGTAGTCGGCGTGGGGAAGATAGGTACGGTCACGGCCCTCAAGGCAAGGGGCCTCGGCATGCGGGTAATCGGCTGCGACCCTTACGTGCTGAAGCCCGTCCTCGAGAGCAGGGGGGTAACACCCGTCGACTTCGCAACCCTCCTCAGGGAAGCCGATTTCATTACGACCCACACCCCTCTCACCGGGGAAACGGCGGGCCTCTTCGGCTATGAAGAGTTCAGGCAGATGAAGCGGACGGCCTATTTCATCAATACATCCCGGGGAGGGTGCGTAGAGCAGGCAGGGCTCGTCCGGGCGTTGCAGGAAGGGCTGATCGCCGGGGCAGGGCTGGACGTTACGATCGACGAACCTATAGCCGCCGAAAACCCGCTCCTCGCCATGGGGAACGTGATCCTTACGGGCCACAGCGCCTGGTATTCCGTCCCCTCCGAGGCGGACCTCTACAGGAGGCCCATGACACAGATCGTGCAGGCTCTCGGCGGCACATGGCCCACCTATGCGGTCAACCCCGAAGCCAGGGCCCGATGGACGGCGAGGTGGAGCTGACATGGGCGAACTAGCCGCCCCATGGGGAGGCCCGTGGGCGCTATAAGCCGGTACCTTAAGGAAAGGGGGTCTTTATGACTTTCAAGAAAGTGGGCATAGTCGGATGCGGCGCCATGGGCTCGGGGATTGCCCAGCTTGCCGTGCAGGCCGGGTACGAGGTAGCCCGTCAGCGACGTCGACGAAAAGCTCGTGGCCAAAGGCCTGGAGCGTGTGGGCAGCGGCCTCGAGAGGCTCGTCCAGAAGGGGTCCCTTGCTGCATCCGAAAAGGACTCGATGCTAGCGCGCCTGTCGGGAAGCGCCTCCTTCGGTCCATTCGCCGCGTGCGACATGGTCATAGAGGCCGTCTTCGAGGACATGGAGACAAAGAAGGCTGTCTTCGCGCAGCTCGACAGCATATGCGGCGCCGAGACGATCTTCGCGAGCAACACGTCCTCCCTCTCGGTCAGCACGATGGCTGCTTCTACGTCGCGGCCGGCCCGCTTCATCGGCATGCATTTCTTCAACCCCGCCACCGTTATGCCGCTGGTCGAAGTGATAAAGACCATAGCGACCGACCCGGAGGTCGTGGAGGCGGCCGTCAGCGTGAGCAAGTCCCTCGGAAAGGTCCCCATACTGGCAAAGGACAATGCCGGGTTCATCGTGAACCTGCTCCTTACCCCCTACCTGATGGACGCCATGCGCGCGGCGGGCGAGGGAGTCGCCTCGGTGGAGCACATCGACATGGGGATGAAGCTTGGCTGCAACTACCCCATGGGCCCCCTCATGCTCGCCGATTTCATCGGCCTCGACGTGCTCATAAAGGGGGCGACCAGGCTTTTCGACGAGTATGCGGACAGGCGTTACTCACCTCCTCCGATCCTCAAGAGGATGGTCGCTATGGGGTATTTCGGGCTTAAATCGGGAAAGGGTTTTTACGACTGGTCGGACCCGAAGCATCCCGTTCCGAGCAACCTAGACCTTTAGCTTCTTCGAAAAGGGGGCGACATGGCAGATGTTCTGTGGGAAACAAGAAACAACATAGGATACATTACGCTCAACAGGCCGCATTCGGCCAACAGCATGACGAAGCAGTGCGTCGATGAGTTCGTGGGCGCCCTGAACGCCTGCAGGAACGATGACAACTGCCGGGCCGTCATCATCACGGGCGCCGGGGAAAAGGCGTTCAGCGCGGGCGCGGACATAAATACATTCCTCGAAGAGTTGGAAAAGCCCCTGGGCGGCAGGGAATGGTCAAGGTACGGACAGGCGGCATTCAATCTCCTCGACCGCCTGGGAAAGCCGACTGTCGCGGCCATAAACGGCCTTGCCATGGGTGGAGGCCTGGAGCTCGCTCTTGCCTGCACCTTCAGGATCGCCTCGGAGAGGGCAAAACTCGGCTTCACCGAGATCAACCTCGGCCTTCTGCCGGGCTGGGGCGGCCATTCGAGGCTGGTTAAGCTACTCGGTAAGGGAAAGGCAGCCGAGCTGCTCCTGACGGGCGACCTCGTAAGCGCGAATGAGGCGCTCGCCCTGGGCCTTGTCGATAAAGTGGCGGCCCCGAAGGAGCTGGTCGGAGCGTGCGAGGCCCTGCTCGCAAGGATTATCAGGCACAGCCCGATCGCGGTGCGGGTCGTCCTCGAGGCCCTCCATTATGCCCAGTACCAGTCGCTCGACGATTCCCTGGTCCTCGAATCGAACCTCGGCGGGCTTGCCTGCGAAAGCGCAGAAGCAAAGGAAAGTCTCAGGGCGTTCGTCGAGAAGAGAAAGGCCGGGCTCAAGGGGCAATAATCCCCTTTTTTGAGGAAAGGAGGGCACCTATGGCGTACGAGACGCTGCTTTTGGAAACACGGGAAAGGATAGCGACAATCCGCTTCAACCGTCCGGACAGGATGAACGCCGTCAATATCCGCCTCACCGACGACTTCCTCGACGCCCTTTTGTCCTGCGACCGCGACGACGAGGTCCGCGTCGTGATCGTGACCGGAGTGGAGAACGCCTTTTGCGCCGGCCTGGATATGGACGAGGCGGTTTCCAGGATCGAGGAGGGCCGCCCTATCCTGTCCTCTGCCGAGCACATGGTCCCTGCGCAGGTCAGCGTCCCGTTGATCCCACTTGTGATAAGGCAGATGAAGAAGCCCGTCATCGCTGCGATAAACGGACCGGCAATCGGCGCAGGCTTCAGCATAGCCCTGGCCTGCGACATAAGGATCGCGTCCGATCAGGCCAGAATGGGCGCGCCCTTCGCGCGCGTGGCACTCACGCCTGAATTCGGATCGAGCTACAACCTTCCCAGGCTCGTCGGCATGGGGAAGGCTTGCGAGCTGATCTTCACGGGAGATATAATTGACGCAAGCGAGAGCGAGGCTATCGGGCTCGTGAACCGGGTCGTTCCCGCGGCGGAGCTGGAGCCTTTTACCCTCAGGATGGCAAGGAAGATGGCAGAGCTGCCGGCGCTGCCGATCCAGCTCGCCAAGAGGGCGCTCTACCAGGGAATGGACGCTGACTTCGCGAGCCAGCTCCAGTTCGAGAGCCTTGCATTAGGCACGTGCGCCATGCAGGAGGACCATCTGGAGGCCCTGAAAGCGTTCCTTGAAAAAAGGAAGCCCGTCTTCGGAAAACGATGAGAATATCGTGCATAAGCCGATCTTTTTGAACCATCGACTCTGGGAAGGCGAAAGTACTATAGAGCTCGCGCTTCCCGCCCGCTGGAACGTGCAGGTGCTGCGCATGAACGGCGACGGCAAGCGGGTCCTCGGAGAATCGGACTATGATGCGTCCCTCTTAGGGCTCATGCCGCAGGTACGGGGACACAAAGAGGTCTTGCGTAGTTTTCGACGACCTCTCGCGGCCTGCCAGGACTTCCCGGCTCGTCCCTTCTTTGCTCCGTCTCTTCGAAAAGTGCGGGATCGGGGACGAACAGGTCCGCTTTCTCTGCGCCCTCGGCGCCCATGCCCCGCTCGATAACGCCGCCTTCCGGAAAAAGCTGGGAGAGGAGGCACTCGAACGGTTCCCAGTATACAATCACAATTGTTACGGACCGAGTGAGAACCTCGGCAAGACGGCCCTCGGCACGCCCGTCCTCGTCAACAGGGAGTACCGCTCCTGCGACCTGACGATAGGTATAGGCGCCTTCGTCCCCCATGCCTTTTGCGGCTACTCCGGCGGCTACAAGATCGTCATGCCCGGAGTCGCCCATATCGACTCCATTGCCCGCCATCACGGGATGCTGAAGTGGGAGGGCATGAAGTTCGACCTCGGGAACGTGACGGGGGACAACGCCTTTCTCGACGATATGAAGGAGTTCGGCAGGAAGGCGGGCCTCAACATCAAGATCGACCTTCTCATCAACTCCGACGCGGAAGGCACCGACATATTCGCCGGAGATCCGGAAAGCCTCTATGACTACATGCTGGAGAAGGCGCCCGCCCACTACGCCTGCCCGGTGGCGGGCAAGGCCGACATCGTTTTTGCGAACGTCTACGCCAAAGGCAACGAGGCCGCCATCGCAGTAGCGCAGGCCGAAGGGCTCCTGAAAGACGAAGGCGGGGACATCGTATGCCTGTGCGACACGGACATGGGCCAGGTAGTGCACTACCTTTTCGGCCGGTTCGGAAATCGAAGCTGGGGCCCGCTGGCCGGAGCACCCAGGCGAAAGGACCCGAAAGTGAGAAGGATCTTCCTGTGCTCCCGCTACAAGGACCTGGCAGGCAGCTACTGTTTCGGCCGCGAAGAGGACCTGTTCTGGTTCAGGGACGTAAGTGAGATCGTGAAGGTGCTGGACGACGATTACAGGGGCAGGACAGTAGATGTCCACGTAATCCCGGACGCGACGATCCAGACGTTCCCTGACAGACAGTCTGAATACCCGGAAGGCCGTTTACGGAAAAGTTGAAACGTAAGCGCTTCCGGATAACCGAAAAAAGGGGGGAATGTGGAGAAGCTGATCGTCACTGCAGCCATTACCGGTGGTGCATCTCCGGAGGGGAATCCGTATCTGCCCAAGACACCCAGGGAACAAATCCAGGCGGCAGTCGATGCATATAACGCGGGTGCATCGATCGTCCACATCCACGCCCGCAACCCGGAAACGTGCAAGGCGGAGCACCGGGCGGAGTTTTTTATGGAGGCCATTGCCGGAATAAGGGAACGCTGTCCCATCATCATCAACTGCACCACCGGCGGGTCGGGCAAGAGGTGCGACGGCGATTGGCTCTTCAATGAAGTACCGACTGAGAGCGTCAAGGGACGTGTTTCCGTCATACCCGCGCTCAGCAAAGACCCGAAGACCAAACCCGATCTCGCTTCCTTCAATGCCGGCTCCCCGGTCATCGATATATATCAGGCGAGCAAGAAAGACTTCGCCCTTAAGTTTGTGATGGTGCACACGTTCCCGGACATGGTCCATATTGCGAACGTGATGAAGGAATGTCAGGTCAAACCGGAGCTCGAGTGCTACGACATAAGCATGATAAACAACTGCATCTTCCTCAGGGACATCGGCGCCCTCGAAGATCCGCTCTATTTTCAGTGCGTCCTCGGTGTGCTCGGCCAGATACCGGCGACCCTCGACAACCTGATCCATATGCACCGGACGATACCGGAAGGCTCTCCATGGTCCGTCTGCGCGGTGGGGTTGAGCGAATGGCCGATGATTACCACAGCGATAATACTTGGAGGACACGTGAGGGTAGGCTTCGAGGACAACATTTATCTCTCCAAAGGCGTTCCGGCAAAGAGCAACGCGGAGATGGTGGAAAAGGCCGTGCGCATCGCCCGCGAGCTCGATAGGGAGATAGCCTCCGTAGAGGACGCCCGAAGGATCCTCCACATTCATTAAGGTTGGATCATGTCCTGTCTTCTCGAGACGGTCGGTTTATCAAAGACTTTCGGCGCCCTTCAAGCGGTAGTAGACGTGGGCTTGAAGGTAAAGGAGGGCACAATTCATTCCATTATCGGCCCGAACGGCGCAGGGAAGACGACGCTCTTCAATCTGCTTACCGGTTTTTTGAAACCGACCGCGGGCGTCGTCATCTTCAACGGGAAAGAGATCGCCGGTCTTTCCCCTGACAAGATATCGAAGCTGGGCATGGGCCGGTCTTTCCAGATCACAAGCATATTCCCCGACCTGACGGTCGGGGAGAATATAAGAATAGCATTGCAGTCACGCACGACAATGAGCTACAGATTCTTCAAGAAGCTCCATACCGGCGACGGACTTGATGAAAAGAGTCATCAAGTTCTTGCGCAGACACACCTCCGGGACAAGGCCGATCTTCCCGCAAAACACCTATCCCACGGGGAGAAGAGAATTCTCGATATCGGAATCGGCGTGGCAACGGACCCGCGGCTCTTGCTGCTCGATGAGCCGGCTTCCGGATTGGTGGGCGACGAGATCACCCGCGTCACGGACCTGGTTAGGGATATATCCAGCCGCGTAACGGTGGTCCTCGTCGAACACAACATCGACGTGGTTCTTTCCATTTCCGACTGCATAACTGTCCTCTACTACGGGGAAATAATTGCGGAAGGCACTCCCGACGAAATCCAGTCGAACGGGAAAGTACAGGAAGTTTATCTGGGGGCCGGGTGCTGATAATCGATAATGTCCATACCTATTATGGGAACAGTTACATATTGCAAGGCGTCTCTCTCAAGGTAAGGAAGGGGGAGGTCGTGACACTTCTCGGAAGGAATGGCATGGGCAAAAGCACGACCATCAAGACAGTGATGGGTCTTGTCGCACCGCGGGAGGGGCGGGTATTGCTTAACGGCAACGACATCACGGGCGGCAAACCGTATGATATCGCACGGGCGGGGGTAGGTTTTGTCCCGGAGGACAGACGTATCTTTCCCTCCCTGAGCGTGCTCGAGAACCTGAATCTTCCCGTAAAGAGAAACTCTGGAGAGGGATGGAGCCCGGATAAGATTTTCGAATTCTTTCCGGGGCTGAAGCAGCGAAGCGGCCATAAAGGGTCCGAGCTGAGCGGGGGCGAGCAGCAGATGCTCGCCATCGCCCGCATCCTCCGAACAAAGAGCGAGCTTATCCTCCTTGACGAGCCGACAGAGGGACTTGCGCCGCTTCTGGTAAAGGCCATAGGCGACATCATTACACAGATAAAGCGTGAAGGAATAACCACGCTTCTGGTCGAGCAGAATTCGCGTTTCGTGACGACGGTGGCCGACAGGCACTACGTGATATGCCACGGGAAGATCGTTTATGAGGGGAGCAACGATGACTTTGCCCGACAGGAGAAGGTAAAAAGGGAGTATTTAGGCATATAGAAAGACAAAAGGAGTAACGCTTAACGCGAGAAGGAGGGATCGCATGAGGAACTTATTCTTTGCTGTGGCCGTTCTTGTTTTGATCGCCGCGGCTGCGTCTGCGGCAGAGCCCGTGAAAGTGGGTTTCATTTCTGTTTTGTCCGGCCCGCTGGCCCCTATCGGCCAGAGTGAGTTGAACGCGACCAGGATGGCTGTGGAGGACGCGGGGGCAGTTCTCGGCGCGAAGCCCGAGGTCTATCCAAAGGATCATCAGTACAACCCAGGGCTCGCGAACGAGCGGGCAAAAGAACTTTTCGAAAAGGACAAGGCCGATTTTATAGTCGGATGCTCGAACAGTGCCGCGGCGCTGGCAGTCTCGGACCAGGCAGCGCGCCATCAGCGCATCTTCATGTCGACGTCGGCAGGCACGACAGACCTGATAGGCAAGAATCGGTACACCTTCAAGCTCAACTACAACGACTACATGCTCGCCGCGACCCTCGGCGCCTGGGGCGCCAAGAACCTGGGCAAGAGATGGTATACGATCACGACGGATTATGCGTGGGGACACGACCTTCTGAAGCATTTTACGGGTGCCCTCAAGGCCGAGGGCGGCCAGCACGTCGGCAACGATATGGTCCCCGTCAACACGTCCGATTACAGCCCTTACATCCTAAAGGCGGCCCAGGCTAAGCCGGACGTTCTCGTGCTCCTCAACGTGGGCAAAGACGCCGCCAATTCCACAAAAGCCGCAGCCGAGTACGGCCTCAAAAAGAGCGTGAAGATCATGCACGCCCTTCTCTTCGAGCTCGATATAAAAGGAACCGGTCTCGATACCTTTGCCGGTGACTACACGGCGGCGCCGTGGAACTGGGTAGTCAACCAGCCGGGGACGAAGGAATGGGCGGATAGATACTACAAGTCGTACGGGGACAGGCCCACCTTCATGGCTGCCGCCGCATACAGCGCAACCCGCCAATATCTTGAGGCTGTAAAAAGGGCGGGGAGCAAAGATACGGACAAAGTAATCAAGGCGCTCGAAGGCAGCACGTACAGGGATTTCTTTGTCAACCCAGGCTATATAAGACCGGAAGACCACCTGGAAGTCGCCAAGGCATATCTGCTCAGGGTAAAGCAGCCGGGCCAGCTCAAGGAAAAGGAAGACTATTTCGAGGTGGTCGGAGAGCTTCCCGCGGAGAAGGCCCAACCGCCGGTAGGCATTTTCAAGACGCTCAAGTAAGCACATGGGACTCCAGTTCATCGGTGTGCAGCTTTTCAACGGCCTGATGCTGGGCTCGTTCTACGTGCTCTTGTCCCTTGGCCTTTCCATTATCTTCGGCATGCTCGGAGTTGTGAACTTCGCCCATGGAACACTCTACATGCTCGGTGCCTACGCCGCGTATACCATTTGCTACGTCTTCTCGCAGAATTTCTGGCTTGCCCTAGCCATCGCGCCGCTCGCTGTGGGTGCCATTGGCATGATCGTGGAATCGACCCTCGTCAGGAGGCTCTATTCAGTCCCCCATTTCTACAACCTCCTTTTGACCTTCGGTCTTATGCTCTTTCTCGAAGAGGGGATAAGGGTCGTCTTCACGCCCATCGGTAAGCCCTTTGGCACCCCGCCGTCTCTGGCCGGCTCGGTCGACCTGGGTTTCATGTTCTTTCCCAAATACCGGCTTTTCATCATTCTGGTCACCGCCATCTGCACGCTCGCCATCTGGCTTTTTCTCGCCAGGACTAAGATTGGCTCCATCATAAGGGCGGGGACCGATGACAGCGAGATGGTCTCCGCCTTGGGCATCGACATATCGAAAATTTTTACGCTTGTCTTCGGGATAGGCGCAGGGCTGGCCGGGCTCGCCGGAGTGCTGGCTGCGCCCGTGCAGAACGTGACGCCGGAAATGGGGAGCAGCATCCTCACGGAGACATTCGTCGTGGTGATCATTGGCGGCATGGGCTCGATCCTTGGGTCGATAATCGGCGGCCTGATTATAGGCGAGCTGATCACGCTCGGGGTCGTCTTCTGGCCTCCGGTTGCGAATACGCTCGTTTTCGTCTTTATGGCAGCTATCCTGCTGGTGAGACCGAGGGGCTTCTTCGGCAGGGCGAAGTTCTTCGAATAAAGGGGAGAGAGTGTGAAGAGGAACCTACGTTGCTGCCTCTTATTCTGCTGCATCGCCGCCTTCCTTATCACCCTGCCATTCATCACTCCTACGAGATCCCTCGCGACGGAGATGCTCATATTCGCCATCTTCGCGCTCGGATTCGATGTCCTAATCGGATATACCGGCCTTCTTTCGTTCGGCCACGCGATATTCTTCGGCATCGGCGCGTACACGACGGGCATCGTCCTCGTCCGCCTGGTCCCCTCTCTTTTTGTGGCTCTCATCGTCGCGACGGCCCTCAGTCTCCTCGCCTCCTATGTCGTTGCCTTCCTGAGCATCCGGAAAAAGGGCATCTACTTCGTCATGATTACCCTTGCCTTCTGTCAGATGTTCTATTTCATCGGCTTCAAATGGACGGACCTCACGGGCGGCGACAGCGGCTTCCACGGCGTCCCGAGGACTTCTTTCGGTCCTGTCGACCTCAACTCGGAGACGGCGCTCTACTTTTTTGTGCTTGCCGTCTTCCTCCTGTCGGTGCTTCTCGCCTTCAGGATCGTCAACTCCCCCTTCGGCCGGGTTCTCAAGGCCCTGAAAGAGAACGAGGACCGGGCAAAAAGCATCGGGTACAACACTACGGCCTTTAAGACGATCGCGTTCATGATCTCCGCCTTCTTCGCGAGCCTTGCCGGTGGACTCTACGCGGTTCATTCCAATTTCGTCCCCATCGATACCCTTTCCATAGAGACCTCGGGCGATGTGGTTATTATGGCTCTTCTGGGCGGCATAGGCACGCTTTACGGCCCCGTACTGGGGGCAATGACGGTCGTCTTTTTGAAGAACTTCCTGAGCAGTTGGGTGGGCAACTGGAACCTGATCCTCGGCGGGATCTTCGTCGTATCCGTCCTTACCGTGAGGCAGGGCATCTTCCCTGTCATTTTTGGGAAAATAAAGGAGAAGATATGGGTACGGAAGCAGCCTCAAAGAACGGGACCGGAATATCCGAAACGGCCGTTATAGGCGCGGGAGTGATGGGTCACGCCATTGCTCAGGTGTTCGCGCAACGCGGCTGCTCGGTGATGCTCTACGACATAAGCCTCGAGCTGCTCGCTGCCGCAATCGAGAAGATCCGTTCCAACCTTGCGCTGTACGTGGAAATGGGACTCGAAAAGGAAGACTTCGTCGAGGCCGTAATTTCGAGGATAAGGACGACAACGGACCTCGGAGCGGCCGTTGCCCGGGCGCAGTTCGTGACTGAGGCCGTCCTCGAAGACAGGGACTTAAAAAAGCGGATCTTCAGAGAGATAGCCAAGGCAGCGCCCGATCACGCCATAATGGCAAGCAATACCTCGACGCTGCCCCTGGCCGTCATCGGAGAGGAGGCTGAGAAGAGGGACCGCTTGATCATCACCCACTGGTTCAACCCGCCCCATCTTATCCCCGTAGTCGAGGTGATAAGGGGGGAATCGACGTCGGACGAGACATTCCGGCAGACGATCAGCTTCCTCAAGGCTTTAGGAAAGGAGCCGGTCCATGTGCTCAAACAGCTGCCCGGTTTCCTCGTGAACCGTATACAGACGGCGATGTTCCGGGAGGTGATCGCTTTGCTCGAAGAAGGTGTGGCAAGCGCCGAAGATATCGACAGGGCAGTACGCGGTAGCTTCGGTCTGCGGCTGGCTGTGATGGGACCTCTTGCCGTCGTCGATCTGGCAGGCGTGCACCTCTGGTATAAGGGAGCACAGTCGCTCTATCCTCTCCTCGATGCATCGAAGACCCCTCAAAAGCTATGGGCGGATATGGTCGAAAAAGGGTTATTCGGCGAGCGGACGGGAAAGGGGTTCTTCGAGTACGAGCCGGGGAGCGTTCCGGAAATCGTCAAGGGCAGGGACAAGAAACTTCTCAAGCTTCTCGGAATCCTTTATAACGACAAAGGGGGTGTTTAATCATGGCGATCCTTATAACGGGAGGGGCAGGCTTTATCGGGTCGGCATTGGCCTCGGAGTTCCTCAAGAGGGGAGAGGAAATCGTGATCTTCGACAAAGCCGCCGATGATTCTCTGCTTGCGGGAGAGAAGAAGGTCACGAGGATTAGGGGCGACATTACTAACTGGTCGGAAGTCATGAATGCCGTCAGTCGGCAAAAGGTGGAATGCATCTTCCACCTGGCAGCGATACTCTCGGCCATATGTGAAGCCAATCCCTGGGCCGCCCTCAGCATCAATGCACTAGGTACCCAGTACGTGCTGGAGGCAGCCCGATTGTTCGGAGTGAAGAAGGTGATGTTCACGAGCTCCATGGGATCCTACGCCGTGACTCAGGATACGGTCGTCACGGAAGAGACGAAACAGAGACCTACGCTGATATACGGCGTGACCAAGGTTTTCGGCGAGCTTCTCGGTCTTTACTACCATCGGAAATTCGGCATCGATTTCAGGGGCATCCGGTTTCCCCAGCTTATAGGGGCGAATGTGAAAACCTTCGGTTTCGGCCAGTATAATCCATGGCTCATGGAAGCGGCAGTCAAGGGAGAGCCCTTCGACGTCTGGGCGCCAGAGGAAACGGTCCTGCCGCTGCTTTACATAAAGGACGCGGTGAGGAGCCTCATCATGCTCTATGACGCGGACGAAGGCCGTCTTTCAACAAGGGTCTATAACGTAGGACAGATAATGCCTCCGCCCACTGCGAAAGAGATCGTCGATATAGTAAAGAGGTACTATCCGGATGCGCGGATCAACTTCAAGCCGGACCCAAACACGGCTATAGGCCTCAGCACCATCCCGAGGATCATTAAAGGCGACGCCGCGCAGAGAGAATGGGGATGGCTTCCGACCTACTCAATAGAAGAGACGGTCAGGGATTTTATTGAAGAGTATAAGAAAAGGGGATTATAGCAAGTTTTCACATTCGTGAACGGGCTTCTTGACGCTAAAAAACTTGGCCGCAAGTAGTCCCGTGATGCATCATCGTTCAGGGCTGCGAAACACAGGTCCCCATAGAGACTTTTGCAGAAATAATTCCCGTTTGTTTCGAGGCTTCACCATATCCTTCCCTGCGACCCACCCTTCGGGTGGGTGCCCCGGCTCTCGTCTCTCACCCGCCCTAGCGCCTCCCTTCCGCTGGCCTCGGAATCGGCCACCCAGCCTTACGGCCGGGTACCCGGCGCTGTCGGCGGCCTGGCCCTCAGACAGCCTCGGCCTGCGCGGCCCGCGCACCGCTTCTTCCGGCGCAAGGCAACAATGCGGGGTGCCCGCCGTCCACAGGCGGGTCGCAACCGAGAGACTTCCGCGATGCTG